>Ga0306922_10008180_pt1 | contig 10141 bp, 7 predicted proteins | sample sta12Cox44000082_FD_203758 | JGI IMG/M metagenome (GOLD analysis project Ga0306922, IMG submission 203758) | Lab enrichment of tropical soil microbial communities from Luquillo Experimental Forest, Puerto Rico - statoxic.12C.oxic.44.000.082 (v2)... | ecosystem: Environmental > Terrestrial > Soil...
GAGCGGCTCGATCAAAACTTGAACGGCCGCCTCATCGACCGGCGCACTTACCGCCGCCAGCGCGCCGTGCTGCTCACCGCGCAGGCGCTGTCTTTGGCCGACGGCGACCGCTTCCGCGCCACCGCGCTCGCGCGCGAGGCGGCGAAGCTCGCGCCCGATCTCGTGCCGGCGGCGGCGCTCGCCGGAAAGCTTCTCGGCGACGCGGGCGAGCGGCGCAAGGGCGCGCGCATCATCGAGCGCGCCTGGCGCGTCAATCCACATCCTGATCTCGCCGCCGCTTACGCCAAGCTGCGCCCCGGCGATTCCGCGCGCCAACGCTTGAGCCGCGTCGAGGCGCTCGCGGCCAAGGGCCCCTCCGATCCCGAATCCGCGCTCGCGGTCGCGCGTGCCGCGCTCGATGCGCAGGAATTCGCCGTGGCGCGCAACGCGCTCGCGCCCTACACCGGTGCGCCGCGCAAGGGCGTGGCGGCGCTGATGGCCGAGCTCGAAATGGCGCAGGGCGACGAGGGCCGCGCGCGCGAATGGATGGCGCGCGCGCTCAACGCGCGGCGCGATCCGGCCTGGACCGCGGACGCTTTCGTCTCCGATCACTGGCTGCCGATCTCGCCGGTGAGCGGCCGGCTCGACGCCTTCGAGTGGAAGGATCCGCTCGCCGGCGAGGATCATGGTCCTATCATCGAGCATCGCGCGGAGCCGCAGGTGCCGGCGACAGTGCCGACCGTGCAGGCTGGTCCGGCCGCGGCCCCAGGCGCCACGCGAAGCGCGTCGGGTGAGGGGGGCGCGCCGCAAGCTGAGCCTCAGGATGCCCCCCACCCCGTAAACGGGGAGAGCGAGCGAGCGCGGCAAGCGGAGCAGGAAGAGCCTCACGCGCAGCAATCGAATGAAGAGGAGTCCCGCCGCAGCCCTTTCTTCGGTGGCGGGAGAAGCGAGCGCCGCCCCCCGGCGGCGGCGATGGCGGATGAGTCGCGCGCGCCGCGCGCCGACATGACGCCGGTGGCGCCGGCGGTGATCCCGCTGGTGCACGCGCCGGATGATCCCGGCACCAACGGCGAGAAGCCGGAAGAGCCCGAGACGGAAGCGCCGCCGCCGCCGTCCGACGGCTGGAGCCGCATCCGCGCGCTATTCAAGTCGTAGCGGCGTCCACAGCCATATCAGCGTCATGGCCGGGCTTGACCCGGCCATCCATCTTCTTCGCAAAAAGCTTCTTACGAAGAATGATGGACCCGCGGGTCAAGCCCGCGGGTGACGCGCCCGTTTGCTGGTCTAATTAAGCGCCGCAAGTCGGATAAACCCGACTTGCGGTGTCAAGCCCGGGCATGACGAATTGAGGAATGGCGGCCGCTTCGACAGGGGCGCGCTTCTTTGCTACAAGGCACGCGCTGGGGACGCCGCAGTAGCTCAACGGCAGAGCAATCGCTTCGTAAGCGATAGGTTGACGGTTCGAATCCGCCCTGCGGCACCAGCAGATTTTTGCCGGACGTCCGGCGACGCGTGCGCGTTTTACAATAATCGTTTCAGCAAGGAGACCCGGCACGAAAAGGGTCGATAAACTTCTGGCCGCCTTTGTTCTCGGGCTCGCCGTTTCTTGCCCACTGACGCCGAGCGTCGCGCAGCAGGCCCCGCCGATGAGCCGCGCGCGCGCGCAGGCGATCCACGCGTGCAGCGCCGAGGCCAGCAAATATGTCGAACATACCTGGGGCGACGTGGAGTTCCAGATCTACCGCTCCTGCATGGCGCGGCACGGCCAGAAGGAGTAACGCCGTGCGTCCGGCGCGGGGTTCCCGCAGAGGGGTTCCAATCCCTAAAACAGGGCAGCTCTGCAGCCAACGCCACACAAGCTCCTAGCCTTTCCAATCCTTAACGGAACGGGCTCCCCGGTTTGGCGTTGGCCTTATCGAGGGCCGTTCCGTGGGGCGATGGAACGGCTTTACGATTCACGCGAGATCGGTTCCGGGCAACGACTCTCGTAGAAACGAGTCGCATGTCGACACGCGGGACATGATTCGCGTGAGAAAGATAAGGAGGAGAACATGACCCGATTCAGCAAACCGCTGGCGGCCCTTGTACTGGGCATTGCCGTCTCCGCGCTGGCGACGCCGAGCTTCGCCCAGCGCAGCGAAGGGATGAGCGGCCCGCGGGAACAGGCGATCCGCGCGTGCAACAAGGAGGCCGGCAAGCTCAAGCAGTACGTCTGGGGCGACGCCCAGCAGGACATGTACCGCTCCTGCATGATGAAGCACGGCCAGCAGGAGTAGCGGTTCGGCTCGTCGCTTAAGCTACAACGCGAGCGGCAGACTCGGTCTGCTCCCTCCCCCCTTGTGGGGGGGGGGGGGGGAGGGGTGGGGAGGGGGGTAGCGCGGTGACATCGTGATGGCGCCAGCTCGGGAGGAATCGCAGCACCCCCACCCCTAGCCCCTCCCCACAAGTGGGAGGGGAACACACCGAGTTTGCGGCCGCATATTCGATACTTGTCATGGCCGGGCTTGACCCGGCCATCCATCTTCTCCGGTAAAAAGTCTTCTTGCGAAGGGCGATGGACCCGCGGGTCAAGCCCGCGGGTGACGGGAGAGGCTGCGGCGATGGACGCGGGTCAAGCCCGCGGGTGACGCACCCGGCACGCCGCTAGCTCTTCGGCTTCCATTCCCGCGCGCGCTTCTGCGCTTCGGCGAGCTGCTCCGAGCTCATTTCGTTCGCCACCGCGTCGCGGTTCTTCACCGCGGCGGTACGGCGGGTGGCGTCGGTGGCGGAAAAGCGCGCGGCGGCGAGGTTGAACCACACGTGCGCCTGAACGGCGTTCTGCGTCACGCCCTCGCCGCGTGCGTAGGCGAGGCCGAGATTGTACTGCGCCTGCGCGTCGCCCTGTTCGGCGGCGCGCTCATACCAGCGCGCGGCCTCGGTGAAATCCTGCGGCACGCCGCGGCCTTCCCCGTACATCACCCCCAGCGTGAAGCGGGCGACGGCGTCGCCCTTCTCGGCGGCGCGCTTGAACCAGGCGGCCGCCTCGGTGTCGCTCTGCGCCACGCCGCGCCCGCGGTAGTAGGCGGAGCCGACGACCGCCTCGGCGCGCGGGTTGCCGTCCTCGGCGAGCGGCCGCGCCAGCTTGAGCGCCTTGGCGTAATCGCCCTTCTGGAACGCCGTCTCGGCTTCCGCCGCGACGTCGCGGCCGGAGCTCGCCAGCCCCACCGCCGCGGCGGTCTCGACGAAGGCGTTCTCGATCGCATGGCGATAGACGCCCAGCACGAAGCCGATCACCAGCGCCACGACCGCGACGCCGATGGTGAAGTGTACGCGAAAGCCCCACCATTGCCGTGCCACGCCCTTGCATTGCTCGAGCGCGGTCTGCAGCGCGCTGACGTGCCGCTCGAGCTCGGCCTCGCGTGCGTGGTTTCTCGATCGTGCGAACAGTGCCACCAACAGTCCCTCGAGGGCGTGAGAATCTAGGTCTAGAGGTAGTCATCGGCGGCGGCGGAAGCAACGTGCGCAGCCGGATTTGCTCACGCGGTCGCAGTTTCCTGTTTTGCCTGTAAAGAACAGGCGGAAACAGGAGATCGGTTACAAGCCCCGCGTCCTTCCCGCTCTCCGTAAGTGGCCGAAGTACAACGCAAAATCCCCGCTGGCGGCGCTGGCCGTGCGGATCGGTTGCCCGCCCATAACAGGGACGAACAGGCGCGAGTACCGGCCGCGCGTTCGCGCGATCGTGATGGTGAGGTCCGCCCATTGATCCGATCAATGAAAAACAATGGAAGTCGCGCCGCCCCATTGATCCGATTAATAAAAAACAATGGGCCATTGATCGGATCAATGAAAAAACAATGGATCGCGGCACCCCAGGTTGTTCTTCGCGGTAATAGCGGTCTCGCGGCTCATCGCTGAACCGTTGCCGGCGAGTCGCATCTCACGATGTCAAACAGCTCCAGGCGTCTCGGGTGCCGCGGTGCGGCGTGCCCCTCGACGCGCAGGATGCGAATCTTCTAGCATGGACGCGATACGTAGTCAAGTGCTGTAGTTGCTTTGTAGTCAAAAAATGCTCCACATTGACCGTACGAGACCCGCCTGCGTCACCCCCGGGCTTGACCCGGGGGTCCATCGCTCTTCGCAAGAAGTTTTTTGCGAAGAATGATGGATGGCCGGGTCAAGCCCGGCCATGACGGCAGCTCCTGCCGGTACCAGCGAACCGAAGGCCGCCCTTGCGCGTTCTTATGGGCATTGCATGACCAACGGGGCGGCCATTCATGTGGACAGCGCGCGTGCTGCTTGCGGCGGTGCTGGTGGTGTGCGTGGGCTTTAGCGCCGACGCACGGCGGCGCCATCACGGCTATTACGGCGGCGAGGGCGAGGGCTATTCCAGCCGCTCGACGCTCGACCAGTGGCGTGCGCGGCAGCAGCAGGGACAGAACGGCGAGCAATCGCGCGACCAGAACAGCGGCCAGGCGCAAGGCGACGATCGCCGGCAAACCGGCGCTCGAGAGAGCGCAAGAGACGGCGGGCAAAGCCGCGGGCGAGATCGGGACCGCTGGCAGGATCGCAGCGATTACCGCTCGCGCTACGGCGGAGATTACCGCTCGCGCTACGATCGCCGCCGCGCGCGCAGCCTCGAGGAGTGGCGGCGCTCCGGCGAGCGCGAGGATGTAACGCGTAATCGCGAGGATTCATCGCGCAGCCGCGACGCCGCGCGCGGTGACGCCGCGCTCACCCGCGGCCGCGGCGGGCCGTTCGGCGCCGCCATCGACAAGCTCGTGCGCGGCTGCGCCGCGCAGGGCGCCGAGTTCGGGAACTGGCCGTTCGATTCGATCGCGGGCGCCGTCGCGCCAAACGACAGCCAACGCGAAGCACTCGAGAAGTTGCGCGATGCCGCCAAGCAGGCGGGGCAGAAGCTTTCCACCGATTGCCCGCAGGACGTGCCGGCCGCGCCGGCGGCGCGGCTCGAGGCGGTGGAGCAGGGCATCGCCGCCACGCTCGCCGCCTACGACACCGTCGAGCCCAAGCTGCAGGCCTTCTATGGCGCGCTCAACGACGAGCAGAAGGCGCGGCTTTACCGCGACATGGCGGCGCCGGTCGTGAGCAAGCCGGCGGAGACGACGGACGCGCGCGCGGCGCAAGCGGCGCAGGACCAGCGCGCCAAGCGACGAGACGATTATTCCTCGCGCCGCCATCGCTGGCGCGACTATGCCGCTGAACGGGAGACCCGCGAGCGGGACTCCCGGGTTTCGCCACAGCGCGGCTTAACCCAGGCTACGAACACTGCCAAAGCCGCGCCCGGCTGGAGCGGCACGTGCGAGGAGCTTTCCGCTGTGCTGCGCAACTGGCCGGTGCGCGAGATCGAGCGCGACGTTCGGCTGAGCGATGCGCAGCGCGTCGCCTTCTACGAGCTTGTCACCGCCTCGCTCAAAGCCGCCGACACGCTCTCCTCCGCCTGCCCCGCCGAGGCCGCGCTCACCCCGGTCGGCCGCATGGACGCGATGCGCAAGCGCCTGGCCGCCGTGCGCGCCGCCACCGCCGCGATCCGCCCCGCGCTCGCGCATTTCTACGAGGCGCTCGACCAGGGGCAGAAGGTGCGCTTTGCGGGCATGAGTTGAGGGGAATCGACCAACCGCACTCCTTGTGAGCCCCACTACGCGCGGCAGACTCGGTCTGCTCCCTCCCCCCTTGTGGGGGAGGGGTGGGGAGGGGGGTGGTAGTTGTTGCGCGAGGTGTGTCCACTAACTCGGAGCCCCCCCCCCCACCCCACCCCCCCACGGGGCGCATCGGATTTCCGGAGTCTTAGCCTCACCCCAACCTGTTGATTCCCCGCAAAACACCTTACCTCCCCCTCACCGCCTGACATACACTCCCGCCCGCATCGCGGCGCGGGCGGCAAGCCCGCCACGCGCGCGCGAGCTGCCGCAAGTCGATGAGGCCAGAGGCATGCTCACCCTCAACTCGTCATTGCCGGGCTTGACCCGGCAATCCATCTTCTTCGCAAGAAGTTTTCGCGAAGAAGATGGACCCGCGGGTCAAGCCCGCGGGTGACGCCATGAGACCTGTCATGACTGCGGCCGCCCCGAAACGCGAGACCACTTTCGCGCAAGCGAAGGCGCGGCTGCTCGAGATCATCAAGGCGAAATCGCTGCTGCTGGGCCAGTTCAAGCTCGTGTCCGGCGCGGTGAGCAACTACTACCTCGACATGAAGCCGACGATGTTCGACCCCGAGGGGGCGCATCTCGTCGCCGAGCTCGTTTGCGATCTGCTCAAGGACGAGCGCGACGTCGAAGCGATCGGCGGCCTGGAGCTGGGGGCGGTGCCGATCGTCGTCGCCGTGTGCGCCCGCAGCTGGCATGGCCGCCCCGTCGACGGCTTCGTGGTGCGCAAGGAGATCAAGGACCACGGCACCGAGCGAAAGATCGACGGCAATTTCAAGCCCGACAGCACCGTCATCCTGTTCGACGACGTCACCACCAAAGGCGGCTCGGTGATGAAGGCGGTGCACGCGGTGCGCGCCCGCGGCGCGACCGTCAAGAAGATCATCACCCTGGTCGATCGGCTGGAAGGGGCCGAAGAAAATCTCGGGAAAGAGGGGATCGAGCTGGTTGCGCTTTATACGACGCGGGATTTGCTGGGGTAAGGGAGGGTGCTGATTCGCCTGCACCGATATTTAAACGAAGCTGCTGCGAGCCGCAGAATTGCCCGGTGCTACTGTTCGACAAACCGCTGAGCAATGTTGCTAAGAGCTCAAACTTTTGAAGTCATGGACACGAATGCGGCCTTCAGGCGATAGCTGACCAAACACGCGAGCTGGAATGCTCAATGACAAGCTCTCTTTCCGGCCAGACCGCGTCTTTTTAGGTACTGAAACTAGGATGTCTGCTCTGCCGTCAAAGGAACCTGTTTCCTTGACATCGAACGATCGCGGATCGGCATCAATTGCGAAGAGCTTCACGTCGGGATACATTTTTGTAATCGACCCCCACGATGATGTTTTCTCGATCGGGTGTGATTGCACTGCCGCCGCAATCGAACTGGAGTCCACAACCGCTGTTTTCATTGGCGGATCCTTCGGATTGTCGGACTTGGCGCCCTGTGTTTCTACACGACTTCTCCCCTGCTCTCTGATTGGCGGTTCCAGTTTCTCGAGTGTTCTCTTCAACAAGGTCAAACGCTTTTGCAGTGCCTTGCGTCCACAGGTTCCACTCAAGTCCGAGAATAGAACTTTCAAAGCTGCCAGATTCATGCGTTTGTCTCGCGGAACGACGCGGATCGGTGCCCGTGATGTCGAACAACAGACGCAGCTCGTCTAGACTAAAGTAGGAACTTGCGCTTTCGCTGCGGGGCATATCCAAAACCTACGGAACGCGCATACCGTATTGCCATTGCAGCGTTTTGCAAAGGCCGTCCAAATCGCTCATCAATCGGGACGCGTCGAAGCCGAAAATGTGCAAGATCCTTCTGAATTCAACTTTGCTTCTAACTGGCACGTCGAAGGTTTCATACGTGATACGAGCTCCTCCCGGGACCCAATTCAGCGTGGGATCCGGGTGTATCGAAAAGAGCCCTTGCTGAGAAGTGATTCTCGCAACCACAGCTGGGACACGCGCTAGCACTGGTGCGGTAATTGATGAATCAAACGGTTCTGGCACCAAACGGATCTGATCCTTTGCCATTCGGATCATGTGAATGCGTCCATCAGTAACGGAGCCTTCATCAGCTACTGCAAACCACGCTGCAACGAGAGGATTTGTTGTCCAATCCAGGAGCCGTGTCGGAAGCCCGTGATGCTGGGCAAGAGCTAACCAATCGAGCGTAGTAAATCCCAAGCCCCTCTCGAAGCGGGGTGCCTCTCGTATGAAATCGTCAAACAGAATTCTTTCATCAGCAGACCCATACCCAGCCGGGCCGCACACTTCTGGCCTGCCAACTTTCGGTCGCAAAGCCCAGGCGCTATTCCCTTCACCACGAAATACCCATGACCCGTCAGCGCGATCGGATGCAATCTCAAGAAAGTCGAGCCAATTCGTATCCGTCGACATGAACAGCTTAAAACCCAGCCCTAGAATTCGCGACCGTATTTAAGTATTTGGAAGTCGGCAACAGCTACGCGGGGCTAGCACGTCTGGCGTTTCCCTGTCATGGGCTGTACGACCCATGAACTCCGGAAAGAACCGGAGGAGGGCTTTCCGCGATTGGAAGCGCTGGCACAATAACTCGTCCACGCCCTGATCCGAAGGGTAATCTATACAGCAAGGCTAAGGACCCATGAGGCTTCAAGACATCACTGCGGGAGCGAGCCTCTCCGGGATAGAGCCTACCCAGATCGTCACTATCGTCGCCGCTATTTCCCACGGTGAGGACGCGCTGCAGCTCATCTATCGCACGCCCGATGGGGCGATGAAGGAGAGATTGTTGGGCCGCGCCGATGAAGATTCCATCAGCGCAGCCACAGTTGAACGTCCCTTCTCATTCGACGGGGATGGCGCAGCCTTCCAGCTTACCTGCGAAGCCAAGCGCATCGATCTCGCCTTCCTGTTTGACCCGATGATGGCGGTGCACACGTCCAATGTCGACGCGCTGCCGCATCAAATCACTGCAGTATACGAATCGATGCTGCCGCGTCAGCCGCTGCGGTTTGTGCTTGCCGACGATCCGGGCGCAGGCAAGACGATCATGGCAGGTCTATATATGAGCGAGCTGATTATGCGCGCTGACGCTCGCCGAATTCTGGTGGTAGCACCAGGGAGCTTGGTCGAGCAGTGGCGCGATGAACTTTTTGAAAAATTTGGCCTTGAGTTTCCTATTTACTCGCCGTTGTTGGAGCAAGCCTCTCCGAGCGGAAATCCATTCGAGAATTATCAGCAACTCATTGTCCGACTAGACCAGCTTTCTCGGAACGAGGAGCTAGAGAAGCTCTGCGCTGCCGGATGGGACTTAGCCGTGTTCTTGAGGCCCACAAGCTGGCGGCGCACTACTTCGGAACAAAACTCGATAAAACGGCTCGTTTTCGTTTTGCAGAGAAGCTTGGGGCGCATGTCCGGCACCTACTACTGATGACTGCCACGCCGCACAACGGCAAAGATGAAGACTTCCAGCTCTTCCTTTCGTTACTCGATTCGGATCGGTTCTATGGCAAGTTCCGCGACGGCGCAAGTTCGCCGATAGAGATTCCCAGCCGCATCTCACCCCACCCTTCGCTTGCCCCCTTCCTCCCGCCAAAATCTCTTGTGCTGCCCCATCAGCCCCCGCGCCGGAATGCGCACGATCTTCTGCGGGTCGGAAACCGCGGTGCCGATGCGCTGCGCCGCGCGGCCGTGCTGCTTGAGGATGGAAAGCGTGCGCTCGGCGGCGGCGGGGTCGACCACGTAGCAGAAGCCGATGCCCATGTTGAAGACCTCGAACATCTCGCTGTCTTCGACCTTGGCGTGGCGCTGGATGAGGCCGAAGATCGGGTGCGGGTCAATGAGCGCGTCGAGCGTAAAGCCGACCGGCGCGGCGACGCGGCAGAGGTTGAGCAGCCCATCGCCCGTGATGTTGATCAGCGCCTTGACGCCGGGAACGGCGCGGAGGATCTCCAGCGCCTCGCGCACGTAGATGTCGGTCGGGCGCAACAGCTCCTCGCCGAGCGTGACGGCCAGCTCGTCGAATTTGTGGTCGATCCCATAGCGGTGGTCGGCGAAGAACGCCTTGCGCGCGAGCGAAAGGCCGTTGCTGTGGATGCCGCTGCTCTTCACCGCGATGACGACGTCGCCTTCGCGCACGGCGCGCCCGTCGATGACCTTGTCGAGGTCGACGCGGCCCACCGCCATCCCCACCAGGTCGAAGTGCTTGACCACGTCCTTGAGCTGCGCGGTCTCCCCGCCCGAGATCGAGATCTGCGCCAGCTCGGCGCCCTTGCACAGGCCGACCGCGACGGCGTCGAGCATGGCGGCGTTCGTCTCCGCCACCGCGATGTAGTCGACGAGCGAGAGGGGCTTCGCGCCGACGCAGATCATGTCGTTGACGTTCATGGCGACGCAGTCGATGCCGATGGTGTCGTATTTGCCCATCATGTCGGCGATGATGGTCTTGGAGCCGACGCCGTCGGTGCAGAGCGCAAGGCCGATGCCGTCGAGCTCGATCACGTTGGCGAAGTAGCCGATCGGCAGCACCAGGCGGCCCAGCCCCGCCGCCGGCC
>Ga0306922_10008182_pt1 | contig 10140 bp, 6 predicted proteins | sample sta12Cox44000082_FD_203758 | JGI IMG/M metagenome (GOLD analysis project Ga0306922, IMG submission 203758) | Lab enrichment of tropical soil microbial communities from Luquillo Experimental Forest, Puerto Rico - statoxic.12C.oxic.44.000.082 (v2)... | ecosystem: Environmental > Terrestrial > Soil...
CGCGGATCATCTCGGCGATCTGCGTGTACTGCACGAACTGCCCACCGAGCGTCATGATCTCGATGCGCAGACGCCCCTTGCCGTCGCTGCGCAGCCGGTAGCCCTCCGCGTCCTTCTTCGAGAGCCCGACCTTGTCGAGCATCTCGTTGGCCTTCTTCAGATCGAGCGTGGCCCAGAGCTTCCGGTACTGCGGCCCGGGGTTGTACTTGTTGTTGTCGGCGGGCACGACGGAGCCCGGGGTGCCGGTGCCGAGCCAGAACGTCTCGTTGATCTGGTCGCGGTCGATGCCGAGCGACAGCGCGCGCCGGAAGTCGGCCGTGTTGAACCACTTACCGATCTCCGCGTCGGCGTCGTAGTTCAGGTTGAACTTGATGATCAGATCGCAATAGTCCCCGGGATCGAGATAGACCTTGTAGTTGCCCTTCTGCTGGTTCTCGAGGAACACGGGCAGCTTGCCGAGGTCCATGTGCCGCGAGGCGTAGTCGTACTCGCCGGCGATCGCGCGCAGGTTGATGACCTCGAGGTTCTCGGCCAGGGTGAGCACGACCTTGTCGATGTAGGGCAGCTGGTTCCCCGCGGTGTCGACGAAGATGCTGTAGGGATTGCGCTCGAGCGTCCACGTCGGCGTGTTGATCGGCGTGACGGTCTTCCACGCCGACAGCACCGGCAGCTCCGGGTTGAGCTGCCAGTCATTCTTGAACAGGAACATGCGCACCCAGGAGTCGAACTTCGCCTCCTTCGCCTTCCGGTCGAGCTCGGCCTGGCTCACGTATTTCGGATGGAACTGCTTCATGTAGTGGGCGGGCGCGAACCCGCCCAGGGCCCGCCAGCCTTGCATCTGTCCAGCCAGGTCGGTGGAGCCCGCCAGCACATCGGGGAACATGGTGTACGGCTCGGGGAACTTGAACCGCACGGTGTACGTGTCAACCTTCTCGACCACGCCGGGCTTGCCGTTGATGGCCATGGCCGCCGAGGGTGTCGGCACGAGATCCTTGTTCTGATAGACGTCCTCGAACCAGAACACGAAGTCGTCGGCCGTGAAGGGCTTGCCGTCGCTCCACTTCATGCCGCGGCGCAGGTGGATGAGCCACGCGCGGCCGCCGTCCTGCATCTCGAGGCCCTTCGCGAGGTTCGGCACGACCTTGTCGCCCGTGTAGTCCCAGAACATCAGGTGATCGGGGCCGGAGCAGCAGCGGAAGCCGTTCCAGAAATCGGCCGGGCCCGTGAAGCCGGCGCGCCACATGCCGCCGTACTTGCCGACCTCGTGCAGCGGCTTGATCACCAGGGGATCTTGACCGATGCGCTCGGCGACCGGGGGCAGCTTGCCCGCCTTCACCAGCGCCGCGAGCTGCGGCGCTTCCTTGAACGTTTTCGGAAACTTCGCCGCGTCGGTCACGACCTCCGGCCCCTCGAGCTTGCCGATGAGGCTCTTCCCGGTGTTCTGGGCGATGGCCGCGGCAGCGACACAGGTGAGCGCCCCCGCCACGAGGGCGATCGTCAGCTTGAAGCGGAAGGTGCGAGTCTTCATGAGAGCTCCCCTTTCCCCCGATCTCGATTCGGCGTCCCCGGCGCGCCGTGAGCCCGCCGGGGGCGGGCCAGATTATCGTGATATTCCCGTAGCAAGTCCAGACCGGACGATCTGTGCCATGATTTCGGGCGATATGAGCTCCCAACCGACCGCAGACACCCGGCCACGCATGGCGGTGCACCGACGCGGGAGCGGCCCGGACCTCGTGCTCTTTCACGGCGGGATGGGCTCCTGGCGCCACTGGACCCGGAACATCGAGGCGCTCGCGGCCCGCTTCACCGTGCACGCGCTCGACCATCCCTCGTACGGCGACTCCGCGACCGTCGCGCGCGAGACGACCGGCGCCGCATACCTCGACCTGGTGCATCGCCTGTTCGTCGAGATGTTCCCGGGCGAAACGCCGTTGCGCCTGGCCGGGTTCTCCTTCGGCGGCGCGATCGCCACGAGCCTCGCCCGGCGGCTCGGACAGCGCGTGAGCCATCTGTGCCTGGTCTCCCCCGGCGGCTTCCCCTCGCGCCGCTTCGGCGAGCGGCCGATCCGGAGCTACAAGGAAGCCGGGAACGACGAGCGCCTCTTCCGCGAGATCTGTCGCCACAACCTGCTCGTGAACATGCTGAGCGACCCGGCCAACGTCACAGAAGAGGCGATCGACATTCAGGCCGACGGCGTGCGTCGCACGCGCTTCGACAGCCGCAAAGTCAGCGCCGGCGGTACGCTCCTGGGCGATCTCGCCCAGCTCACGTGCCGGATCCGCCTGCTGTGGGGCCATCGGGACGACTCAGCGTTCCGGCCTGCCGATCTTCTGATCGGCGAGATCCGCGCGGCCGTCGGCGCGCTCGATGTTCATCGTATTCCCGCCGCAGGCCACTGGTCGGCATTTGAGAACGCCGCGGAAGTGAATCGCCGGATGCTGGAGTTCTTCGCAGCTAAGCGCCTGATTTAAATAACCAAGAACGCTAGAAGCTCGATTTATTCAGATCTTATATTCACGCATGCTAAGAACCATACGATCTGTCAGGCGCGCTCGGCGGCCAGGCTGCGCAGGCCGACGCTCTCGTCGGCCAGCTTCGCCGGATCGATCTTCGCGCGGCGGCGCACCATCTCGACCGCCGCCTTCAGCTCGCTCTCGCCTTTCGGATCCTCCGGATCGCCGCCACGATCCAACCCCATGGCCGCGCGGACGACGCCGTCCTTGAGATAGAAGCCGAGGAACTTGCCGCGCTCCGGTCGGCCGCGAAAGACCACGCGATCCCAGCTCGTCGCGAATCCGACGTACTCGATGACGTGCTCGTACTGATCGGACCAGAACGTGTGGACGTAGTCGTAGGGCCCGCCTCGGCCCAGCAGCGACCGCCCCGCGGCGGCCCCGTGCTGGTTGCCGTTGTTCCAGTGCTCGACGCGCAGGCGGCCGAAGAGCGGATGCAGATGATTGGCCACGTCGCCCGCCGCGAACACGTCCGGCAGCGACGTGCGGCAGCGCTCGTCCACGAGCACGCCGTTGTCGACCTGCGCGCCCGCCGCCGCGAGCAGCTCCGCGTTGGGTACGATTCCGATCCCGGCCACGACCAGGTCACAGTCGAAGACCCGACCCTTCTTGGTCCGCACGCGCGCCACTCGTCCCGAGCCCTCGAGCGCCTCGACGGAATCCTCGGAGATCAGCTCGACGCCCTTGTCGCGATGGATGTCCGCGAGCACCTGCCCGACCTCGTCGCCGAGCACCCGCGCCAGCGGCACGCGCGAGCTCTCGATGGCCGTCACGTCAACGCCGAGCTGGCGCAGCGAGGCCGACACCTCCGAGCCGATGAAGCTGAAGCCGATCACGACCGCGCGGCGGCCCGGCGCCGCGGCGGCCCGAATGCGGTCGCAGTCCGCGACCGTCCGGAGCTGGAACACGCCGGCCAGATTCGCGCCCGGCACCGAGAATGTGCGGTTGCGTCCGCCGGTCGCCAGCAGCAAGCGGTCGTAGGCGACGCGCTCGCCGCCCTCGAGCTCGACCAGCTTCTGCTTCGCGTCGATCGCCGTCGCGCGCACGCCGAGCTTGAGCTGGATGCGCTGCTCCGCGTAGTAGCTGGCCGGCTTCACGAGCTGATCCTCGAAGCGGTCCTGCCCGCGTAGATAGCCTTTCGACAGCGGCGGCCGGCTGTAGGGCAGCTGCGGCTCGGCCCCGATCAGGACGATGTCGCCGTCAAATCCCTCGTCGCGCAGGGTGGCGGCGGCCGTGCCCCCTGCCAGCGAAGCGCCCACGATCACGATCGGGGGTCGTTTCATGACACCACCTGCTTCCTACGGCCAGAGCGTGTCGGCCATGATAACGAGGTCGGAGAACGGCGGAAGGGAGCCGCGATCAGCTCCGGCGAGGTGCGCGACCATGCGAGAGGCGCCTTCGGTCGACGCGTACGCCTCGATCCGCCGTTCGTCTGGGTCCACGATCCAGTAGTGTGGGATCTCGTGGCGGGCATACAGCTGCAGCTTGGCGCCCCGGTCGATCTGCATCGTCGAGCGTGAAAGGATCTCGACCACCAACGTCGGAGGGCCCTCGATGCCCCGCACGCTCACGAGCGATGAACGCGCGGATTCCACGTACACGAGATCGGGCTCGACGACTGTCGTGTCGCTCAGGATGCAGTCGACCGGCGACACGAAGACCTCGCCCAGTCCGTTTGCCTCAACGTGCTGCCGAAGCCGCGCGAAGAGTCGCCCCACCAACCGCTGATGCGGAACACCGGGCGCGGCGGTCACGACGAGCTCGCCGTCGTGCAGCTCGTAGCGGCGGCCATCGGCGGGAAGCGCCTCGTAGTCGCGATAGGTGAGGACGACTCGGATTGGCGCGCTCTCCATGCGAATAAGTCTAGCACTCACTCCGTGGTAGTGGACCGCGCGCGCCACACGAATGTCCATTGTTTCAGAAGCCGTGGGGCGCGACCTGGGGCAGATCGCGATTCGGAAGCGAGAGGGGTCGCCGGGGAGAACAGCGCCGGCGCGGCGGTCAGTCGTCGACGCCGCCCGAGAGGCCGCGGGCGGGCGCTCGGCGCCACGCGCGGCGCAGGCGCTGGCGCCAGGCGCGACGCTCGCCTTCGCGCGCCTGACGACGCCACGGCGCGAGCGAGGGGGCCGAGACCTGGAGCGCGCGCGCGGCGTCCTCGAACAGCGAGTAGGCGACCGGCGTCACCAGCAGGGTCAGGAGCAGGCAGAGCGTCTGACCGCCGATGACGACGACCGCGATGGCGCGCCGCTCCTCGGAGCCCGGTCCGGTGCCGACCCACAGCGGCAGCATGCCGGCCACCAGGGCGAGCGTCGTCATCAGGATCGGGCGGAGCCGGTCGCGGTTGCCTTGCATGATGGCGGCCGCGCGGTCCATGCCGTGAGCGCGCAGCGCATTCATGTGGTCGATCTGCAAGATCGCGTTCTTCTTCACGACGCCGAAGAGCACGAGGATGCCGAGCGCGGAGTAGAGGTTGAGCGTGTTGCCCGTATACCAGAGCGAGAACAGCGCGAACGGAACCGAGAGCGGCAAGGACAGCAAGATCGTGAGCGGATGGATCATGCTCTCGAACTGCGAGGCGAGGATCATGTACATGAAAATCACGGAGAGCAGAAAGACCCACAGGAACTCCGTGAAAGTCTTCTCCATCTCCCTGGCCTTGCCGGTGACGAAGGTCTGGTAGCTCGACGGCAGGTTCATGCCTGCGACCGTCTTCTTGAGGAGCTCGATGCGGTCGGCCTGGCCGTAGCCGGGCGCGATCCCCGCGCGCAGCCGGGTCTCGCGCTGACGATCGGTCCGGTCGATACGCGACGCTGTCACCGCCGGCTCGATCTTCACCACGTTGTCGAGCCGCACGAGGCCGCCGCCCGGCGCCAGGTTGACCTGCGCCGCCGAGCCCGTCGCGGGGTTGTTCGAGGTCGTGTCGCGCGAGACGTAGAGCCGCTGGATCGTGCTCAGGTTGCCTCGGAATTCCGGCAGCAGGCGGATCTGCACGTCGTAGTCGTCGTTGACGGTGGGGTCGTGGAAGCGCGAGACCTGGTCGTCGCCCCCGACCATCAGGCGCAGCGCGGTGGCGATCTGCTGGGTGTCCACCCGGAGATCGGCCGCCCGCTGGCGGTCGATCGCCACGCGGAGCTCTGGCTTGTCCAGGCGCAGGGTGTTGTCGATGTCGACGATGCCGCCGATGTCGCGTGCCTTCACCTTGAGGGCCTCGCCGTACGCCGAGAGCTTCTCGAGCTCGGGCCCGCGCAGCGCCAGGTCGATGTCGAACGTGCCGCCGCCGATGTTGAAGCCGGCGATGTTGCGCACCTGCGTGCGCATGTCGGTGAACTTGCGGAAGCGCTGCCGGAGCGCCACCATCACCTCGCGCTGGGAGTAGTTTCCGCGGAACGCGTCGAGCGGCCGGCCGCTGGTCAGCCCCTTCCAGAGCCTCGCCGGCGTCACCGTGCGCTCCTCGTGCGAGACCGTGCGCACGTACATGTAGCCCTGGTTCACCTTGGCCAGGAAGCTGCCGCCACCCGAGGCCAGCGTGAGCGCCACGCCCTTCGTCTCGCGCGCCTCCTTGGCCAGCGCCTGCATGGCCTCGTCCATCGCGGCAAGGCTCATCTTCTCGGGACCGAACACGAGCACCTCGAACTCCGACTCGTCGACGTCGCTCGGAATGTATTCCTGCTTCACCTGCCGGTAGATCGGCACCGCCGAGATCAGCGTGGCCACGCTGATGATCACGATGACCCAGCGGTGGCGCATCGACCACGCCAGGCTCCAGGCGTACGCGCCGTCGATCCACGCGTAGAACCCGCTGCGCGAGCCGGTGTGCGCGCCCTCGGCATGCCCGCTCGCCGCGTCCTCGACCCGCAGCAGGCGGGCGCACATCATCGGGGTCAGCGAGAACGACACGAGCAGGCTGACCAGCACCGAAACCGCGGCGGTGAGGCCGAACTGGTACAGGAACCGCCCGGAGATCGAGGACATGAAGGACACCGGCACGAAGATGACGACCAGCGAGAACGTGGTCGCCATGACCGCCAGCCCGATGTCGGCGGTCGCCTCGCGCGCGGCCTCGAACGGCCGCATCTTCTTTTCTTCCACGAAGCGGAAGACGTTCTCGAGGACGACGATCGCGTCGTCGATGACGATGCCGACCATCAGCACCAGCGCCAGCATCGTCACGCTGTTCAGGGTGAAGTTGAGCGCCCACATCATCCCGAAGGCCGACACGACCGACGTCGGGATCGCGACCGCAGCGATGAAGGTCGAGCGCCACGAGCGCATGAACGCGAGCACCACCAGGGAGGCCAGGATGGAGCCGAGCACCAGATGCAGGTTGATCTCGTGGAGGGCGGCGTAAATGTACCGCGACTGGTCGCGGATCACCTCGAGCTTGACGTCGGGCGGCACGAGGCCGCGCATCCGTACGAGCTTGGCTTTCACGCCCTCGATCACCGCCACCGTGTTCTCGCCCGACTGGCGGCGGATCTCCATGATCACCGTCGGCACGCCGTTGAGGCGGGCCGCTGAGCGCTGCTCCTTGGTGCCGTCCTCGGCGTAGCCGATGTCGCGCACGCGCACCGGGACGCCGCTCAGGGTGGCCACCACCAGGTCGTTGAACGAGCGCGGCTCGACGATGCGGCCCATCGTGCGCAGCGACGCCTCGTTGAGCCCGGCCGTCACGTTGCCGCCCGGCAGGTCCGCGTTCTGGCGGACGATCGCGTCGCGCACGTTGATGATCGGGATCTGGTAGGCGGCGAGCCGATCGGGGTCGACCCAGATGTTGACGGAGCGCGGCAGGCCGCCGACGATCCGCACCTCGCCCACGCCCGCGGAGCGCTCGAGCTGCGGCCGCACTTCCTTGTCGGCGATCTCGGTCAGCTCGCGCAGCGACCGCTCGCCGGACAGCGCGATCGTCACGACCGGCGCCTGGTCGTTGTCGAACTTGGCGATGATCGGCGGCAGGATCTCGCGCGGCATGTTGCGGACCGCGATGGCCACCTTGTCGCGCACGTCCTGGGCGGCCACGTCGATCTGGCGGTTCAGGTTGAACGTGACGATCACGATCGCGGTGCCGGGGCCGCAGATCGAGCGCAGCTCGTTGATCCCCTGGATCGTGTTGATCTGCTCCTCGAGCCGCTGGGCCAGCTGGGTCTCGGTCTCCTCGATGGAGGCCCCCGGCAGCTCGACGCGCACGCTGACGGTCGGCAGGTCGACGGCCGGAAAGCGGTCGACGCCCAGCCGCATCCAGCTGGCGGCCCCCACGACCACGAAGGCCATGACCAGCATGGTCGCGAACACCGGGCGCTTGATACAGACCTCGGCGAGCTTTTGCATGGCTCTACTGGGCCACGGTGACGGCCTGACCGCCGGTGAGGTTGCCGGGCACCGTGACGACCGGATCGCCGCGCTTGAGGCCCTCGACGACCTCGACGTCCGGGCCCAGGCGGCGGCCGGTCGTGACTCGCACCTCGGCCGTCTTGCCCTGACGGACGACCAGCACCTTCTCGACGCCGGCGAACACGATGATCGCGGTGGACGGCACGGTCACCACCGGCTGGCTCACCTCGGTCATGATCTCGACGCGCGCGAAGGAGCCCGGCCGGAGGAATCCGCGCTCGTTCGGCACTTCGGCCTCGACCAGCAGCGTACGGTTCTGCTCCTGGACGATCGGCGACAGCCGCACCACGCGACCGCGGTAGAGCGTCGAATCGCCCTCGACCGTCAAGGTGACTGCGTGGCCCGCGCGGACGCCGGAGCCTTCGCGCTCGGGAACCGGGACACGCAGGCGCAGCGGATGCACGCGGACCATCGTGGCGATGGGCGCGCCCGCCGGCAGATACTCGCCCACCGAGGCCTGCTTGAGGCTCACGACGCCGTCGAGCGGCGAGAGGATCACGGTGTCGGCGAGCTGCTGGCGAGCCAGATCGAGCTCGGAGCGGCGCTGCGCGATGACGGCCTGGCGGTTGCGGACTTCCTCGATCGCGTCCTGGTAGCGGCCCTCGGACACCAGCAGGGCCGCCTCGGCCGAGTCGAGCTGGGCGCGGGCGATGAGCTCCTGCTGCGCGAGCTTGACGCTCCGATCGCGGGTGAGCCGCGCGTCGTCCATCATCGCCCGCGCCTGGCGAACGATCGCGGTCTGCTCGGGATCGACCTTCTCGTCGCTGCCCGTCGGCGTGAGCCCGAGCCGCACGCGCGCCTGCTGCAGCGCGGCCTCGGCCTGCTCGACCCGTAGCTTGAAGTCGCTCTGATCGAGCTTGCCGATGATCTGCCCGCGCTTGACGCGTGTGCCGAGGTCGACGGTGATCTCCGCCAGGCGGCCCGCAACCTTCGTACCGAGCACCACCTGGTCGTCGGCGGCCAAGGTGCCGGTCGCCGCGACGGTGCGCGCGATCGTGCGCTCGACGGCGGCCGTGACCTTGACTTCGCGCGGCGGCGGCCCCGCGGGCTTGGTCTTCTGCTCCTCGGCGCCGACCGAGTTCTGGCCCTGGCAGCCGCTCAGCGAGAGGGCGAGACCCAGGGCGACCACGGCCAGGATGTGGGGCGACATCCGGTTGATGATACCCCAACCGATTCCCCCTGCCCGGGCGAGAGACGTCCTAGCGGGCCGGAGCGGGCGGAGCGACCGAGACACCCTGGGCGCCGTTCCGGGAAATCGCCTCGGCCACGAGGCCGGAGGCCTTCACGTCCTCGACGAACGCGCGCAAAAAGCGCGCCGATGCCTCGCGGCTCTTGGGCGTGCCGACCGCCTGCTGGACCGCCGTGAACTGGCCGTCGAGGATCCTGGCACCGGGAAGCTTCTGGACGTCGGTGAGGAGCCTCGGCTTGAGCCCGGCCAGGGCCTCGAGCTTCTGGGCCACGAACACGTCGAACGAGGAATCGAGGCCCTGCGTGGTCACCAGCTTGGCGTGCTTGATCGTCCGCGCCAGGTAAAGACCGTAGGCGCTCTGCTCGGCCACCGCGATCCGCACGCCCTCGCGGTCGACCTCGTCGACCGAGCGGATCGGCGACCCGGCCGGCACCAGATACGTCGACGGGATCTCGAGGTATGCCGCCGTGAACGCGATCTCGGCGGCGCGCTGCGGCTCGGCGCCGAGGAACGCGACGTCCCACGCGCCCGTCTTCACGCCGTCGCCGAGCTTGCCCGCGGTGTCGAACTTGATGAACTCGACGGGCACGCCGACTCTCCGGCCCAGCTCGCGGGCCACGTCCGGCGCGACGCCGCGCGGATCGGCGGCCGAGGAGCCGGGGGTGACGAGCAGGAAGTTTCCGTGATTGAGCCCGACCCGGAGCTTTCCGGAAGGGGCCAGCTCGGAGCGAATCGCGGGTGTGATCTCGGTAGCCATGGCGCCAGACGTTAGCACGAACGACGCGAGGGAAGCCATGGCGACCGCGAAGCGCTGGAGGCGCCGTCGTCGAATCGTCACGACGACGTCCTGGTCTTGAAGAACGAGCTCTTCACCGCAATCTTGCCGTCGCGGAACGTGAACACGTCGCAGCCGTTGACCTCGACCGCGCGGCCGTCGGCGCTCGTACCGGTGAAGAGCCACTCCGACAGAGCCCGATCGCCCGAGACGAAGTGGCGCGCGGCGCCGAAGTGGGCGTCGGGAAACGCGGCGAACACGCGCGCGAACGCCGC
>Ga0306922_10008185_pt1 | contig 10137 bp, 9 predicted proteins | sample sta12Cox44000082_FD_203758 | JGI IMG/M metagenome (GOLD analysis project Ga0306922, IMG submission 203758) | Lab enrichment of tropical soil microbial communities from Luquillo Experimental Forest, Puerto Rico - statoxic.12C.oxic.44.000.082 (v2)... | ecosystem: Environmental > Terrestrial > Soil...
AAGACCGGCTGGAAAGTGGTGCCACGGTGCGTCTCGACAGCACGGTCAGCGCGGCGATGATGCACCAGCCCAGCGACAGCACGCTGTTATGGGACGCGGTGCGGGTGATGACGCGCCTGTTGCGCCGAGCCCAGACCCTGCCGGGAGCGCCGGCAGTCGGGTGGCGCGACCGCCGGCGCCTGGCCAAGAAGCGGGCGCGCGCAATCGAGTACAGCCGCGGGTCGGACAAGAAGCGCCGGCTCTATGGCGAGCTGATCGCCGCCGCCCGGGCCAGCTTCGCCGAACTGCAAGCGCTCGCTGCCGAGCTGGCCGAGATTGCCGGGACGGCCGCCGAACGCTGGCGCGCTCAGGTCGACCACTACCTGCCGCTGATCGCGCGCATCATCGCCCAGAGCGAGCGCCGAGTGCTCAACAGCCTGCCCCGGCGAAGGCCGGGGGCGAGGCGGTGCCAGCGGGCGAGAAGCTGGTCAGCCTGTTCGAGCCGCACGCTGACATCATCGTCAGAGGTGGTCGTCAGGTCCAATACGGCCACAAGCTCAACCTGGCGACCGGCAAAAGCGGCCTGATCCTCGATGTCGTTGTTGAGGGCGGCAATCCCGCCGATGCCGAGCGCTTCCTGCCGATGCTCGATCGCCACATCGCCCGCGCTGGCGCGCCACCGCGGCAGACTGCCGCCGATGGCGGCTACGCCAGCCGCGCCAATCTCACCGCCGCTAAGGCCCGCGGCGTCGCCGATGTCGCTTTCCACAAGAAGTGCGGCATCGCCGTTGCCGACATGGTCAAAAGCGCTTGGGTGTACCGCCGGCTGCGCAACTTCCGCGCCGGGATCGAGGCCGGCATCTCCTGCTTCAAGCGCGCCTATGGCGCCGCACGCTGCACTTGGCACGGCCTCGACCATTTCAAGGCCTACATCCGGTCCGCCGTGGTGGCCCACAACCTGGTCTTGTTCGCTCGCCTCAAACTGGCATAGCCCCAGCTTCCGCCCCGGCGGCAGCAATCGATCACATCAGCCTGACCAGGGTTGCTCGTAACGCGATTCTCTCGCTAATACCCGCTACCAGAGCGCGAACAGCGCGCCGGTTCGCTCTGCCACCCGTTCCGCACCGCCTTGCTTTACCGCTGAAAAACAGGCCTTTATGGACGCGCACTAGTCTAGGCCTTGCCGCCGCCCCTAGGTAAATCAGTGTGCGGCCTCCGCGCGCCGAAACGGAGAAAACTCCGCGAGACCGTCAATCTTACGCTCGACCATGTCGCGTTCGCGGGCGAGGAACTGTGCGACCGCACGCCGAAAGGCCGGATCGGGGATCCAGTGGGCGCTGTAAGTCGACGTAGGGAGATAGCCTCGCTGGATCTTATGCGGCCCCTGCGCGCCCGCTTCGACGCGCTTCAGTCCGTGCGCGATCGCAAACTCGATCGCCTGATAATAGCAGCATTCGAAATGGAGGAACTTGTAGTCGCCATAGCTGCCCCAATTGCGGCCGTAGATCGTCTCCTTACCGAGGAGGTTGAACGCGCCCGCGACGTAATTGGCACCGCATCGCGCCATGACGAGAACGATCTTCTCGGGCATCCGTTCGCCGAGCAATGCGAAAAAGCGGCGATTGAGGTAAGCTGAGCCCCATTTGCGATCCGATGTCGCAAGGTAGAATTCATAAAACGCGTCCCAATGACGGGGCTTCAGATCGGCTCCGGTCAGAACCTCGATCTCGAGTCCCGGTGCGAGCGCCTCACGGCGCTCTTTTTTTACCGCCTTGCGCTTGCGCGAGTTCAACGCGGCAAGGAAATCGTCGAAATCGCGATAGCCGTCATTCGACCAATGAAACTGCTGGCCGAGGCGTTGCAGAAACCCTGCCTCGGTCAGTGCTTTCATATCGGCCTGTTCGGGGAAATTGACGTGCAGCGACGAAATCCGGCGCCGCTTGGCGAGCTCGATCATCGCCGCGATCAGGTGCACCCGCGTCTTTGCCGGCGCGCCGGGATGCAACATCAGTCGTGGTCCGGGTACCGGGGTGAACGGCACCGCGGAGAGCAACTTCGGATAGTATCGACCACCGGCGCGTTCGAAGGCGTCCGCCCAACCGTAATCGAAGACGTATTCGCCGTAGGAATGGGTCTTCGCGTACAGCGGCACCACGCCGACGACCGCCGTGCCTAAACCGGTGATAGAGAGATGCTGCGGCGTCCAGCCCGTGCGGGCTGTCGTCGAGCCGCTTTCCTCGAGCGCGTTCAAGAAGGCGTGGGAGATGGTCGGATTAGCCTCCCCGGCGCACGCATCCCAGGCGTCGGCCGGTATGTCGGTGATCGCAGCGTGGACTTTGACCGTGATCGTTGGGTCGGTATCGTTCATCGCCTGCTCGGAAATGCGAGGACCAGCGCCTTGATCCTGCCATTCATCGCGACTGCCCTGTCTCCAACGTTGTAGTTTCACCGCCCCAGGATAGGCGTTACGCTGCCGCTGTCCAGCGCGTCGCGAGACTGCCGCATCCGCTGCTCATCAGCTCCGCCTCGGCCCAAGGACCCACCATGCGCGCGCTCCGTCTGTCCCCGATCGCGCTTTCACTCGCGATCTTGCTGTCAACCCATGCAGTGGCCGAGACTCTTGGCGACGCTCGGGTTGGCTTCACCGCAGAGCGGGTTCTGATTCTTGATGGGCGGAGCTTTGTCGGCAGGATGTGGCACATGCCGGGCGAGCAACGGCACGAGCAAGATTTTCCGGCCATCAAGCCGATCTTGATCCTGCGCGCCGACAGCACTATCGGCCAGGTCGTGCTGCCGCAACTTCATAGCGTCGTCGAATTTGTGCTCCCGAAAGCCGTCTCGGTCTTGAGCCACCCTGATCTGAGACGCCCGATCGGGCAGGTGAGTATCGACGGCATCGCAACGACACAATATTTGGTGGAGCAGGATACGCCCGAAGGCCATGCGACGGGGTCGCTGTGGCTCAGCAGCAACGGAATCCCGATGAAATGTGTCGGCAAGTTTGTGACGAGAAACGGCAAGCTCTCAACGATCGATTGGCAGCTGTACCACGTCAAGATCGGCAGACAGGACGTTACGTTGTTTGAGATTCCTCGCGGTTACACGAAACTCCCGCTGGAAGCGGCCGCACCTCTGCTCCGCATGCGCGTCGCGCCGGCTCCGGCCCGGTGAAAGCCTTCGTCGAGGCCAGGACGCGCCAAGCTTCCGGGCCGCGATCGACGATGGCGCTGCCGCGAAGCCAGTCTTCAACTTCCCGAACCCCGCGCCGCTTCCGGTTGCAACCGCATGGGGGGCGGCGATAAATTCCGAGCGTGTTGAAAACAATGGAATCTCGCCATTACGGCATCAGCAGCCGTAACCCCGGCCCCCAACCGCTTGCCATCTCTTTCCAACGAGGCGCGCATCCCAAAGCTGTGGCAGACCCTTTGGCGGTCTTGAAGCGTTCAAGGCGCTTGCCGCAACGCCTCGCGTGACGGTAACACCGCGCCCACCACGCGACTTGGGCTGCGCGCTCGTCGGCCCAGTATCCCGTCCTAACCCGGCGACGCCGGAACCAAATAGGCGAAATCGAAAAGTTTGAGCTTACGGGATCAATTCGGAAAAATTTATGACCTCGCAGGCGCAAGTTCACGATCTTTGCATTTCGCCGGTCGCTGTCAGACCCTCGTTATCTCCAACCGCGGCTCGGTTTCTTCCCATCTTTGCCGGGCTCGTCCTGATTTGCGCAATCACGCTGACCGCCGGAAGCCTGCTTTCGATCGGCTTCATCTTCGAAAGAAATTATAACGAGGGATGGAACGTCTACAACACTCAGCGACTTATAGCTCACGAACTCATCTACGATGACAACTATTGGCGTGTGAATAATTATCCGATCTTCTCATTCTTGGCGGTTGCCGGCGTAAATTACGTGATCGACAACCTGTTGTTGAGCGGACGGGTTATTGCGTTAATGTCCTTTATCGCAGTGGGCGTATTGGCTGGGGCCGCAATCCGACGTTTTGGCGGCGACCGGGTCGATGCGGTCTTCGGTGGGGGCTGTGCCCTCGGTTTTTGTTACCTTGTTGCTCCCGCGTGGGTCGCGGTCGACGATCCACAAACTTTTGGCGAGGCGATCATGCTCGGTGGCCTTGTCAGTTACATTTCCAAACCGCCAGATCGGCTCACCCTATTGCGTACGGCTCTCCTCGTCGTGCTCGGTGGTTTCGTCAAGCATAACAATTTAGCGATCCCGCTCGCGATCACATTCGACCTCTCAATCCGCTCGCCGCGCTGGCTGCCGTTCTGGTTCGCCTGCTGCGCCGGTCTGACGGCGGGCTGCCTCGGGCTCACCCACCTTGTCGCGGGCGGCAGCTTTATCGATCATCTGCTATCGCCTCGTCTTTTTGAATGGCACGGCGCGCGTTACCATTTGGCCAAGTATTTGCGTCAAAGCGAATTCCCACTGTCGTTAATTATATTATTCGCTCGAGCAATTTTCTCAAGCGACCGTCGCGTTCTCGCCTCCTATGGTATCGTGTCTATTATTTCCGCAACGATCTCTTCGGGCTTTGAGGGGACCTCGTACAACATGTTTCAGGACGCGGCAGTGTTTCTCGCAGTCGCTGCAGGCGTCATGCTCCACGAGCTGCGTAGTCGAACGATCGCCGGAGCGCCCGCTCACGAGCGAGTAGCTAAGGTCGCGCTCACTTTGTCGCCACTGTTGCTTGCCCAACCCATCTTAGCAAGGACCCCGCAGGCCTTTGCGCAAATTTACCACGTCAGCGGCTTGTTGGATATCGACCGCCGAGCCGAGCAGTCCTTCTTGGCTGAGGCGGAGTACATATCGAAGAAACACGGACCGGCGGTGTGCGAGAGTTTACTTCTGTGCTATCATGCGGGTCAGCCATTTACCATCGACCCGTTCAACTCACGCCAATTCATCTTGGCCGGTAGACTTGACCAAGATGGACTGATCCGGCGTATCGCTACCAAGGAGTTCGCGGTGGTGCAACTCCGCGCCGACATTTGTGACGATCCGGAAGCCTCATCCTGTCACATTCTTCATCACCGACGTAAATTCAGTCGTTTCACCGACGACGTGCTTTATGCGGTCGATCGTTATTACCGGATTGCTTGGCGCTCGCAAGACGGTACCTTCTACGTTCCAAAGTGATTCGGCGGAGCGGACATCGAGCCGCACCGTTCCTCCCCGAGGACCGAATTTCCAGAATGACACTCACATCCGGTTGCGGGGGTGCGGGAGCGGCGATAGGCTCAGCGTCCCGATTGGACCTGAACACGTGCGTTATCTCAGCACCCGCGATCCCCGTCCCTCACCACCCACCCTCTCGTTCACAGAGGCGCTTCTGGCCGGCCTCGCAGAGGACGGCGGGCTCTATGTGCCGGACCGGCTGCCTGTGCTCAGCGTGGCGGCTTTGCGGGATTATGCCGGCCTGCCATACGCCGAGCTCGCGGCTCGCGTGGTTTCCCTGTTCGCCGGCGAAACTTTTGCGACAGATGAGCTGCAGCGACTCACAGTGGCGGCCTACAACGGTTTCAATCGAGCCGCGGTCGTGCCGCTGGTTCAGCTCGACGAACGGCTGTGGCTGCTCGAACTGTTTCATGGGCCGACGCTTGCCTTCAAGGATCTTGCGTTACAACTCGTTGGGCCGATGTTTGACGCGGTGCTGGCGCGACGGCACGAGCATATAACTGTCGTTGGCGCAACCTCAGGAGACACCGGCTGCGCCGCGCTCGAGGCCTGCCGCGATAGAGAAGCAATCGACATATTCATGCTCTTTCCGCACAATCGGGTTTCCGAGATTCAACGCCGGCAAATGACGACGGTCGATTCGTCGAATGCCCATGCAATCGCCATCGAGGGCACTTTCGACGACTGCCAGGATCTCGTCAAAGCCCTGTTCGCCAACGCAGAGCTGCGGTACGCGCTCAATCTCTCGACGGTTAATTCGATCAACTGGGCGCGGATCGCCGCTCAGACCGCGTATTATTTCGCCGCCGGAGTGGCGGTCGGCGCTCCGGCCCGTTCGATTTCGTTCAGTGTCCCTACTGGCAATTTCGGCAATGTGTACGCTGGGCACATCGCTCGCCGCATGGGGCTTCCGATCGACCGGCTGGTCATCGGCACCAACCGTAACGACATTCTCGCGCGTTATTTCGCGACCGGGCGGATGGCGATCGCCCCCGTCGAGCCGAGCTTCACGCCTAGCATGGATATCCAGGTGCCCGGCAATTTCGAGCGCTTCCTATTCGAGCTGAAGGGGTGTAACGGCGCTGCGGTCGGCGACCAGATGCGGCTGTTCCGACTAAATGGTAGCATGCCGCAGGATGACCAAGCATGGCGCATGGCGCGCCGGTTGTTTTCTGCCCACAAAGTCGACGACACTCAGACGATGGACACCGTTGGCAAAACGTATGCCCGGTCAGGCGTGCTAATCGATCCCCACACTGCCGTCGCGGTTGCTGCCGCGCAGGCAGAAATACGCGCATGTAACATCAGTGCACCCATGATCGCCCTGGCCTGCGCCCATCCGGCGAAGTTTCCCGACGTGGTCGAACGTGCGACTGGTCTTCGTCCGGTGTTGCCCGCTGCCCTTGGCGACATCCTCGAGCGGCGCGAGCGGCTGGTCGTGTTGCCCAACGATCTAGGTGCCGTAACACGGTTTATTCGCGCCCACGCCCGGCGTGCCGGAAACTCCTGATCGGATCATAGAATGACGACGCAGCTCTCCACTTTGGCCAACGGATTGCGGGTCGCTACTGACCGCATCGAGACCGTCGACACGGTCTCGCTCGGCATCTGGGTCGATGTCGGCACGCGGCATGAGCAGGCTGACATCAACGGGGTCGCGCATTTCCTCGAGCACATGGCCTTCAAGGGCACAGACCGGCGCAGCGCTCTCGCGATTGCCGAGGAGATCGAAGCGGTCGGCGGCCATCTCAACGCTTACACCTCGCGCGAAAGCACGGCGTACTATGCGAAGATGCTCAAGGGCGACGTCCCGCTCGCCCTCGATATCCTCTCCGACATACTGCAGAACTCTACCTTCGAGCCGGAGGAGATCGAGCGCGAACGCGCGGTGATCCTACAGGAGATCGGTCAGGCGAACGATACTCCTGACGACATCGTGTTCGACTACTTCCAAGAGTGCGCGTATCCCGACCAGGCGATGGGTCGGCCGGTGTTGGGAAGGCCGGAAATCATCCGCAAGATCAAGCGCGAAACGGTTATCGGCTATCAGCGCAACCATTACGGCGCGCGGCGTATGGTGCTCGCGGCTGCCGGGCATTTAGATCACGATCGAATCGCAGGACTCGCCGACAACTTGCTTGGGGGCTTACCGGCAGAACGGCCGGCGACGACCGAGCCGGCGTGCTATGCCGGCGGCGATCGGCGCGAGCAGCGGGATCTCGAACAACTACATCTCGTCCTAGGCTTTCCCGGGGTGGTGCTCTGCGATCCCGATTATTACGCCGCCTCCGTGCTTTCGACGGCGTTCGGCGGCGGCATGTCCTCCCGCTTGTTTCAGGAGATCCGCGAGAAGCGGGGCTTAGTTTATACGATCCACTCGTTTGTCCATGGCTACCGCGACGGCGGGCTGTTCGGCATCTATGCCGGCACCGGCGAAGCCGAGGCGGCAGAACTCGTACCCGCGATCTGCAGGGAGGTCATCCGTCTCGAGGATGGGTTGACCCCGGTTGAGCTAAATCGTGCCAAGACGCAGATGAAGGCGGGTCTGCTGATGTCGCTAGAGAGCACTTCCGCGCGCTGCGAGCAGCTGGCGCAGCATCTTCTGATCCACGGCACCCCATTCGACCCATTTGAGATCGTCGGGCGCATCGAGACAGTCGACGATGCCGCGATCCGTCGCGTTGTCGCTCGCTGGCGCGCCGCTCCGCCGACCCTCGCCGCGCTCGGACCATTGAGTCGGCTTGAAGAGTTCGACCACGTCAGAGATCGCTTCGCCGTTTGATGCTGCGATAGCGATGGCGCCGCAACGCAAATCCTTTCCCCGCATCTTTCTCGCTCGCGCTGAGCCGTTTCGCTTGGCCGGCGAGCGTGTCTTCTTGCGCTCGCCCGAGCGCGGCGATTATGAAGACTGGGCGAGCTTGCGCGGCCGTTCCCGAAATTTTCTCGTTCCGTGGGAGCCAAGCTGGCCCGTCGACGCGCTGAGTCGGGCGAGCTTCCGTGCTCGAGTGGCCCGCTATGCCGAAGACTGGCGGACCGACCAAGCCTACAACTTGTTCATCTTCACCCACGACGAAATCCTGATCGGCGGAGTCGGCCTCTCCAATCTGCGCCGCGGCGTGTCCGAGACTGCCAACCTCGGCTACTGGATCGGCGAGCCCTTTGCACAGCAAGGCTATATGACTGCGGCACTTCCTCTCGTCCTCGCCTTCGCCTTCGAGCGGCTTGGCCTCCATCGGGTCGAGGCTGCTTGCCTGCCGAACAACACCCCCAGCCGTTCGCTACTGGTCCGAGCCGGTTTCCGGCAGGAGGGCTACGCCCGGCAATACCTGTGCATCGAAGGGAAATGGCAGGACCACCTGCTCTTCGCGATCGTGCGCGAGGATTGGCATCGGCACCATCTTGAGAAAGTGCCCAGAAGCGTGGGATCCTGAGGCATCACCCACCGGAGGGCCCGCCTGCAAACGGTTTATGCGAGGAACACGCAAGACATGAATTCGTCGTCACGCGCTCGCGCCCAAGGGCGTGAATGCCCGTGCTCGAGCGAGCATGAGGAATTATTGACGGCCGTTACGCATGCCCGGCGTCGCTCGACAACGTGGACAGATCGATCCCGAGCTTAGCGAGTGCCCGAGTCCATTTCCCGTCGTTATCGGAAGCGAACACGATATCGTCATCCGCGGCGACAGAAAGCCATCCATTGGCCTGAATCTCGGCGTCAAGCTGACCTGGTGCCCAGCCGGCATAGCCGAGGGCGAAGAGGCTTTGGCGGGGCCCCTGATCTTTGCTGATGGCGCGCAGGACCTCAAGGGTCGCCGTGACGGAAATATTGCTGTCGACATGGAGAGTGGCGTTCTCGCGATAGTCGGCCGTGTGGAGCACAAAACCTCGGCCTGCTTCGACCGGGCCTCCGAAATGCACCGGACGTACATTGGCGAAAGCGCTCGGTACGATGTCGAGTTGCGCGAACAGCTCGCCCATGGTAAACGAGCCCAATCGCTTGTTGATGATGAGACCCATCGCGCCTGCGTCGTCGCTGTGCGCGCAGAGATAGATGACTGACCGAGCAAACCGAGTGTCCAGCATCTGTGGCATTGCTACCAAGAGCTGACCTGCGAGCGATTTCATAGCGCCCTCCGACCGACCGTCGCCTCTCCCACTCTCGATCGAGGCTCCGCACCTCTACGCCTATACACGGATTTTGTTGCGCGTGCTCGTGCACAAAAAAGCGCCTCCGAGTCATCGGCGCTCAGATTTGCCGAGCGACCCACTCTATGCTATCGGTTTGTCCCGCCGGACCCCCTGAACGGCTGGAACGTAAGCCGCGTCCCAGGCTCTTGGTCCCGCACATCACCGGAGGGATACCATGACCATCAATGTTGGTGACAAGATACCATCGGTGACGCTGAAGCAGCTGACGCCAGAAGGTGTAAAGGAGTTCACCACTGACGAAATCTTCCGGGGCAAAAAGGTCATCCTGTTTGCCGTGCCGGGTGCCTTCACCCCGGCTTGCTCCCAACGCCACCTGCCGGGCTACGTGGACATGGCCGCAAACCTCAAGTCGAAGGGGGTCGATGAGATCGCCTGCGTAGCGGTCAATGATGCGTTCGTGATGGCAGCCTGGGGCAAAGAACAGAAGACAGAGGGAAAGGTCAGAATGCTGGCCGACGGCAGCGGCGATTTCGCGCGTGCCCTCGGCCTCGAGCTCGATCTGACAAAAGGCGGACTCGGGGTGCGCTCAAAGCGCTATGCGATGTTGATCGACAATGGCGTCGTCAAGTCGCTCAACATCGAAGCGCAGCCGGGCCAGGTGGAAGTCTCCAGCGCCGAGGCGATGCTCAAAGCGCTGTAAAGGGGCCCCTACCGGCGCCCCTGCCTCCGTCGAGGCAGCGTTGGGGGGCGATCCTCGGACTTCAGGTTTCCCGGCGCCAAGCCGTGGGGAGCGGACGTCGCTCAGTGGGTGGGCC
>Ga0306922_10008187_pt1 | contig 10136 bp, 9 predicted proteins | sample sta12Cox44000082_FD_203758 | JGI IMG/M metagenome (GOLD analysis project Ga0306922, IMG submission 203758) | Lab enrichment of tropical soil microbial communities from Luquillo Experimental Forest, Puerto Rico - statoxic.12C.oxic.44.000.082 (v2)... | ecosystem: Environmental > Terrestrial > Soil...
TACCGAGCATCTCCTGCGAGAGTTTTACAATCAGATGTATCGTGTCCATACACAGCCCGATAACGTGTATGATTTAGGGGACCATCTGCACCATTTGACCGTGCACAAGCATCTGGATCAGGATCCATTCATCCAATTCCGCGAAGCGTACCTGTGGGTGGACCAGGCGGGGGCCCGGCTCGTCGCCGATGCCGGCTGTGGCTATGGGGGCTTTGCCGTCTTCGTGGCGCGTCAAGCCCCGACACTTTCAGTCGATGGCTATACGCTGAGCGATGTGCAACGAGCCGTTGCTCGGCAGGCATTGGCGCGCCTGCATCAGTCGAAATCACGGGCGTTGTTGCAGAGTTATGATCGCCTCCAGCGTCAGTATGATGCGATTGTCGCCATTGAATCGCTCGGCCACTCCGCCAACGTGGCGGCAACTCTTCACCATTGGGCTAGTCACTACGGACAGGAGGCGTGGTCGTGATCATCGATGAACTGTTTCGACCCGAGGTGTCGCCGACAAATCCTGAGATACAACAGTTCATGCATTCCTTGCACTTTTCCTTGCTATTGCAGCGGGCGCCTCTAGAAGCCATGTTGCACGCGGCAGGCTCTCCGTGCTCGCCTGGGTGGTTCTGAGTGAGCGCTACCACGTGCCTACCCGGTCGGATGAGGAGTGCGATCGCCTCTTGCATGCGTATCACCTCGACGGTGCCCACCAGGGGTATATCGGAGGGATGCTCCTTGAAAAATTCTATAATCGAGGGTGGGTCGATTACGTCCTTCTCGTGCTGACACTGCACCGTACTGCCAGTCGCTGAAGTATCGCAAAGAGGCAGTAAGACGCTCTCGGCTTCAACCGTTAACCGGAGCGACATTTACCGACAATGCGCCTTGGCGGTCAGGGCCAAGCCGTCCTGGAACCGGACATCCTCGCGGATCGGGAATGCGTAGGTCCGGCCCAAGGCGGAGCGGGTTTGCATGGACTCACCACTGGAGGGAGGTGGATTTTCGGGGCGGCGAAACCGCAGCCCGTCGAAGATCAATTCAAGGTCACCAGCGAGCAGCTCTCGCCGATGCGCGCGGCCGCGGATTCACCCATCGCAGCGAGCCTATCCCGAGTGATGCACGCTGGCGATGATGATGCCACGACCGTTGAATCGGAAGGCGGCATACTTGCCGCTTCGCCCGCGGCGGAAACTCTGGCGAGCCGCCCGTGTTCGCTGGAAGCCTGCGGTTCCCCGGCGGCTCGATTTCTTCAATTCGACGTTGAAGACAGGGCCAAGCTTCTTCTAGTCGCGATCGAGCGCGGACCGGCAGGGGTCGACTTTTACAGCTTTGAACTCGATGGCTGGCCCCATTCTCCAGCTGAAATCCGCCTGATCGACGATAACGGCTCCGGCGTGCAGATCGGGGTGTCTACGTCCGTCGGGTCCGGCCACTTTATGACACTGCGGATTTTCGATCCCGCGACCGGCCGGGTTTGGAACTTGGGCGACAGCCTTGGCGATGGGGGATACAGGCTGTTGCGGTTTGGAGGGGGCGTGCCCTTCGCCGTCCTGGTCAGCGCCGAGGACGACAGGCGCTTCAGCGAATGCATGCATTGCCCCGCGCGGTTCGTCACCGCCCTCGTTCGTTTCGAGCCGTCCACACGGACCTACGCGGCCGTCGCCGAGCGGCGCACGGGCACCGATGTGCCGGCGGGAGCAGTGAATTTATTGGGCCTGAGCCCGAAGATGTTCGACTACCGTGAGCGCGAGGAAGATCTGTTCGGCAGGCTCAGCAACCACTCCCCCGACTATATCGCCGGCGACCTGGTCAAGGATGTCGATGCAGCCGTCGGTTTCATCAACTCGCGATATTGTGCCGAGCACGAATTTTCTGCAGCTGCACAGAAATATCAGCTGATCATCAAGGCGCTCTCCGCCGACGGCGACTCGGCCGCGGTCCGGCAAGCCCGCGCCGAGGTTCAGATCGACCTTTTGGTGACCCTGATTTCCAGTGGAGACTACAATGCGGCGACGGCATTGGCGGAGGACCCCGATCTGATCAAGGTAGCGGATAGCTGGAAGGACACCCACCTTCACTACCTCAGCGCCGCGGCGAATCTTGCACTGGCAACCGGCGACTACAGCCGTTCCTACCGGCTGCTCCGCGAGTGGCGCAAGATCGGCACCGCCGCGAGCGAAGGAACCTTTACCTGGTTTCTGACATCGGTCGGTGACTATCGGCACGCCCGCACCGCCGGGCTGCGGGTGCTGAACCGCGCGGCGGCCGAGAGGGACGATCGTTATGTCGCGGTCGACATGCTCCATCTGGCAAACGCCGCGCAACATCTTGGCCGCACGGGAGAAGCGCTGGACTGGCTGTCGCGCGCGCTGCGATTGGCACGGGGTTCGGACCTCGAGGCCTTTGCCTTGCAGATCGCCGCCGACATCACATTGCAGAACCGGTTGCCGGGTATCGCCACGCTTTTGCTCGATCAAGCGATCATTTCCGTCGACGAGACCGTCTGGGACGCCAACGGACCGTCGATTTTGCTGCTCTACGGCAAGGCTTTGGAGCGCCGCGGCAATGCGACAATCGCCGACCTCGTCTATCAGGCGGCCGCCGAGCGCGGCGCGAGAGAGAGTGGCAGCGCCTTGATCACCGCTCAGTCGTTGCGCGCCGATCTCGCTGCCCGACGCGGCGATATGGCGCTGGCCCAGAAGCTCTCCAAGGAAGCCTTTTGCACGGTCCTCGATGGCCGCTCGCGAATTGGCCAGGAATATTACAAGCTGAGCTTCATCGCCACCTCACAAAGCGTAGGCGAGCAGTACCGGCGGCTGCACGCCAAAGCCGGCCTGAGACCGCATTGTGAGCGGATGAAGGGTATATCGCCTACACTGTAGGGGCGCAAAGGACGGCGGCGCTTCTGGTAACCCCGTCCGATGTTTTCCTCCGTGGGGCCGGGTATCGATCGTGCGGGTCTTTCCCCGATGTCACATCGCGGCATTGTCAACTTAGACCGTCGTGGTATGCTCGTGGTGTCGGTGGCATGGCGGCTCGGGTCGGGAGGTCCTTTGCTGGCCCATTCTGCTGCCCGCTGTAACCGAGCGGGGCATTAGTATTGCCGGGTCACTGGCGAGCGCTGCCAGAAATTGTTTACTTAGTCGACACCGCAGGTCTTGCGGGTGCCGTCGTAGATCGCTGATACCCCGGCGCTGGCGGGCACTGTTGTCAATCAGCGCCATCGTCCTTGTGCCATCCCCCAATCTTGGCCGGGCAGCCGAATGGATATTGGCAAGTCGCGGTCACCGCGCAACATGACCGAGTTCCGCCGCGGCAAGGGTGTGATCACCATCGGCACGGGTCCAGATCCGTACCAATTCACGGCGGCCGCGCAGGAGGTGCTCGCCCTTGTCTTGCAATCGCCTGAGCTGCCCCGCCGCATCGGCTCCGGATTCGGTGCCGACCGCACGAACCAACGGATCGCCGACCACAAGCGGGGTCGCTAAGTCGCGAGTCAACGCCTGGAGGCGGCTCGCCGTGTTCACCGTGTCGCCGATGACGGTGAACTACATGCTGTGCACGCTACCGACGTCGCCGATCACGACTGGACCGTAATTGAGCCCGATCCCGATCGTGAGCGGGGGCTCTTGAAGCTTGCCGCGCTCCTCGTTCCATTGATCAAGCGCCTTCAGCATTTGTTCCGCGCATCGGAGCGCGTTCTCCGCATCGTGGTCACCCGGCGTCGGCACCCCAAACACTGCGAAAATCTCGTCGCCGATATATTTCTCGACGGTGCCTTCACAGGCGACGATCTCTGCTGTCATCCGTGCGTGGTATTGACGTAGCATCGCCACCACTGATTCGGGTGGCATCGTCTCGGAAATCGACGTAAACCCGACGATATCCGCGAACAATACGGCTATGTTTTGCCGCCGTACCGCGCCCAGCGCCTCGTCACGCACGGCCAGCAACGCAGCCAGTTTCGGAGCGAAATATCGTGAGAGGTTAATCTGCGCCCGCTCCGCGATGGCACGACGGCGGTCGATCTCGCGCAGCTGGGCGAGTTCGTCGAGCAGCGCCTCGTACCGGTCGTCGACGGGGATCCGATAGATAGCTGCAAGCCGGTTGGCCTCGTTGGCCAAGCCCACGACCGCCATCAGTTCCTCCATCATTTCGGACGACATGCCCTGTGTTTTAGCAGCGGTACCGTGCGACGCAGTGCAGTAGGCGCAGCCGTTAGTTGCACTCACCGCAAGAAAGACCAGCTCCTTGGTCAAAGGATCGAGAGCGCCCGGCGCCATGGTCGAATTGAAGGTGTCCCACATGCGGCGCAACGTCGGAGGATCTTTCGCAAGCGCCCGCCAGAAGTTGATGATCCCGACACCGTGGGTTGCACGGATATCACTGTAAATGGCGCGGATCTCCGCGCTCGCCTCGTCATCGTCAACTAGGGGACCGACCGAACTCATCCTTACCCCTTGCTCTCTGTAAGCCGCAACTCTTTGGAGAACCAGAGTCGGGACATTAAGTAGTGAGATGAGATGTGCCAATAGCCGCGATTTCGCGGACCGCTACCGCCGCATTGAACACCGGTTCGGCCCGATGTACGTGCTGACCAATCAGCAACCCACCTCGCCTGGGTGTGTCGCAATCATGAAATGCGCGGCCGTGTCGATCGTGGCAAGCGTTGCATTGCTCATGCACTCGCTGAGGAGCGCATTGGCGCGTTGCACAGCCGGATGACTTGCTCCGCCGCGAACCACGAGGGTCGGGATATCGACGGCCGCCAGCGATGCGGTTGACAGGGAAAAACTATACGCACTCGCCCAATCGAGGATGTTGACTGGTGTCGTCTGGACGGCGTAGGCCCGCACTCGGGGTGGCCACGAGGCATAAGTGCCGTTGCCACCGTAAAAGTCGATCATTCTTGCGATGGCTTCCGCATTCCCGCGGGCAAAGGTGGCGAAATAGCCTCTGTCATTTGGCGAAACGCGCGGTAGTGCGGCTGCTCGTCGCGGTCTCGCAGCACCTCCGGTGCTGGTGCCTCTAGGATCGCCAAGCTCGCCAGAGAAACTCGGTGGCGCAACGCCACGGCCAGCCCTACGAGGCCGCCAAAGGAATGACCGACCAGATGCACGCGATCACCGGCCTTGCGAACGGCCGATTCCAGTATCTCGGCCTCATGCGAAATATCAGGATCGTAAGCTGTGCGGCGCTCGACAGTTCCGCCGTATCCGAGGAGGCTGGTGGTTATGCAGCGAAACTGGCTATTCCAAGTAGCCATCACGGGTCGCCATGCGGCGCCGGTACTGCATGATCCCGGCACCAGCACAATGGTCGGACCGGCTCCGCACTCATCGTAATCGATGCGCCCGCGTGGTTCCTCGATCATCTTTTCAATCCTTCTTCTGGGATGGTGTCCACGCGTGACCCCCAGCCGAGCGCAAGGCGCCCGGACCATCGTGGATGGTCCGGGCGCGGCATGCCGCGACCCGAGGTCGCGTCGTCACGCAGCCTTTCCGCGTGCCAGAGCGTGCACGTCGGCAGTGGTCAGAGCGTTGCCGCCGATCCCCCAGTCGCCGCTCTCCACCTCCTCGACCAGGCACCAGGTGACGCCGCGCATGCTCTCGCCCTCGATCGAGACCATCGTATCGGTCAGCTTGCCGATGATCTGGCGCTTCTGTTCCTTGCTGAACACATCTTTGATGACGCGAACCTGAATGAGCGGCATTGGATTTCTCCTTTCGTAGAGGTTGCTGTCGCGTGCCGCGCCGAGATTGAGCGACCACCGTCTCCGCTTGACACGCATGACATAGTGGGGAACACTTATCGGCATAGTAAGAGACAGTTTGAACGTCAGTGAGCGTAACTGTATTGGTCCAGCGACCAGGCCAATCCGACGAGAGGCGAGAACCGGCATGCTTTCGCTAACCGTTAGTCGGAACAGCGGTCAGCCGCTCGCCGACCAGATCGTGACGGGCATCAAGCGGCAAATCGATGATCGGCACCTGCGGCCAGGCACCAAGCTGCCGTCGATCCGCAATTTTGCCGAGAGTTACAAGGTCAGCCGCTCCACGGTGGTCGAGGCTTACGATCGCCTGGTCGCGATGGGGTGTCTGCAGTCCCGCCGCGGCGCCGGCTTCTACACTGCGGCCGCGTCCACCCCAGCGGAAGCGACGCCCGCCCCGTCCGATAGCCACAAGCGCAACGAGGAGCTAGTCTGGCTGATCCGCCGCTCTCTGGAGCCGGACGAAAATGTCCTCCTTGCCGGCGGTCCGTGGCTGCCGAATTCGTGGCTCGACGAGGCCGGCATCCGCCAGAATCTCAACGTGCTCGCGCGCAAGAACGGCGCCTATCTAACCGAATACGGGCACCCATTCGGCTATCTGCCGCTGCGCGAGCATCTCGCGCTGATGCTGGCCGGGCTCGGCATCACCGCTGATCCAGGCCAGATCCTGCTGACGCATGGCACCAGTCAGGCGCTCGAGCTGGTTATCCGCTATTTGCTCAGACCCGGTGATGCGGCACTGGTGGACGATCCTGGCTATTACAACATGTTCGGCAATTTGCGCCTGCAGGGCGTCGAAATGCTGGCGGTGCCGCGCAATCCCGACGGACCGGACGTCGTCATTCTCGAAAATCTCGCCGTCGCCCACCGACCGAAGGTCTATTTCACCCAGTCGGTGATGCAGAACCCGACTGGAACCGACATGAGCCCTCATGTGGCGTTCAAGGTATTGCAGGCCGCCGAGCGGCACAACTTCACTGTCGTGGAGGATGACATTTTCTGCGACCTGCAAGTGAAGACGACACCTCGGCTCGCGACGCTCGACCAGCTCAACCGCGTGATTTATGCGCGCAGCTTTTCCAAGACACTGTCGGGCAGCCTGCGCGTCGGTTTCGTCGCTTGCTCGCGGCACATCGCCAACGAACTCGCCGACATCAAGATGCTGACCAGCATCACCACCTCACCATTCACCGAGCGGCTCATCTATCTCATGCTGGTTGACGGCCATTACCGAAAATATCTCTCACGCTTGCACGAGCGACTAGGTGAGGCACGGGTCAATGTAGTCCGTACCTTTGAACGCATCGGACTGGAATTATTCACGGAGCCCCTTGACGGCATGTTTCTATGGGCACGATTCCCGCATATCGACGATTCACTGGGGCTGGCGGAAGAAGCGCAGCGCGACGGCATCATGCTCGCGCCTGGCACGGTTTTCCGTCCGCATCTCGAGCGCTCGCCGTGGATGCGGTTCAACGTGGCCGTCTGCGAGGACACACGCGTGCAGCGCTGGGTGCAGCGGCAGGCGGCGCACGCGGCGGCGTAACAGGTTGGGTCATTCGATGGTGAGGGTGAAGGACCGCGTCGGGGTCGAACTCCCCTGTTCGATCGCGGTCACGCTAACGACTGCCGTGTCGACCGGTTAGCGCCCATTTCCCTAGTCTGCGGGAAAATACCGGCAAAACCCTGTGTCGGACCGATTGGAGCATGCTTCGGTATCGCCATCAGCGCGCCGTTCTTGACGAGGATCGCGTCCTCGGCGCCGGCGCCGGTCAAGGACACCTTATCACGCCGCAGGAGCTGGCGATCCAATGGGACCTCGCGGTCGAGAACCGCCTTGTCGACACAGCGCTGGCGCGCGAGGGCGGGCCGGCAGCCGAGACGCTGGCCGCGCGGTTGGTTGCGCCGGTGGCTGATATCGCGCCCGCCATTCCGCAAGAGGTCGCGCTCGGGTATCACGGCTGCTTCGGTACCCTGAGCGGCTGGCCATCGCGCCAGCCTACCGATCTCGGCGGCACCGTCATGCTCTTGAACGCGGCGATTGCGGCCTCCGGACGCCGCGTCGATTTCTTGCATCTACCGACGCTCGGCACTGCGGACGACGCCTTTTTCGCGCCTCTCGAACGATTGCGGGCGCCGGACGCGAAGGTTTATCTCGGCGCCATCCACCATATGCACGATGCCGACGGCCTGCGCCGTCAGCTGCAAACGGCGCGGCGGCATCTCGCGGAATTCGGTCTGGCCGCGCCGTGCGGCTTTGGCCGCGCGCCGGAGCGGCCCGGCCGCCTGCTGACGGCGGAAGGCAGTGCACCGCCGTCAGATATTCTCGACATCATCGTGCGCGACCACCTCAACGCAGTCGAGCTCCTCAATGAGGCAGGGCGATGATGTACCGGACGGTCGATGCGGCGCCGATTGCGGCGAAGCTGCGCCCAGATGACAGCATGCAAGATCAGGCAAATGGTACCGTTGTCAGGACGCATCCTACGATCGCCGGCATCGAGTCGTGTTTTCGACAGTGCGAGCGCTCTTAGACCAGACTTGCGCTTGCCGCGCCAGGGTCCGCTCGGGTCGCGCAGCGGCGAAGCGACCGGGTGCCACCAATCCATGTGGGCTGGACCTGGAAGTTCGGCCCAAGCGGTGAGAAAGTTATCGCCATCGGCCGGGTCGACCCTGGCCGATCGAGGGGTGCTGGATGGCTGGCCTTTACCGCAATCGCTGGTGGGTCGTGTTCGCGACGGTCTGCGGCCTTCTGGTCGGCGCGGGTCCGATCAATGTCTTTACCTTTGGCGTGTTTCTGAAGCCGATCACCGAAGATCTCGGGCTGAGCCGTGGGGCGTTTTCTGCGGCTCTGACGGTTCACGTGACGATCGCCGCGATTGTCCTTCCGGTCATCGGCTGGCTGGTCGATCGCTGGGGTGCCCGGCGGATCATGCTGCCCGGCCTGTTGCTCTACGCGCTGGCCACCGTGTCCTACGGGTTGCTGCAGGCCTCGCCGCTGCTGTTGAGCTTTCTGATCTTCGTGCTGACCGGCTTAGTCGGCGGAGTTCAGTCGCCGATCCCCTACGCCGCGGTGATCGCCCAGTGGTTCGACCGCGAACGCGGCCTGGCTCTTGACATCGGCACGGCAGGCGTCGGCCTTGGCGTGGCGCTGGTGCCACAGGTCGCAGCCCTGCTGATCGATGCCGTCGGCTGGCGCCTGGCCTATGTGGGACTGGCCATCGGCGTCCTGGTGGTCGCGTTTCCGCCGGTCGCGTTGTTCCTACGTGAGCCGCCCGATTTTGTCGCCGGCGTGTGGCGTCTCCAGCAGGCGGCTGGCGCCGCTGCGGCGGTGCCCGGGGTCGCCGCCGCCGAGGCACTGCGTTCCTGGCTCTTTTGGGGGCTTGCCATCGCGTTTTTCCTCGACGTCATCGCGATCAACGGCACCTTGACGCATATCGTCCCGCTGCTGACCGACCGCGGGCTGCCACGTCAGGTCGCAACCGCGGCATTGTCGGGAACCGGGTTCGCGCTGATCTTCGGCCGGGTCCTGTCCGGCTGGTGCCTCGACCGGTTCTGGGGTCCCTATGTGGCGATCACCTTCTTTATCCTACCGATGGTCGGCATCGGCATCCTGACGAGCGGTGCCGCAGGGTTTGCGCCGTTTCTCGGCGCTATCGTCTGCGGGCTCGGCATTGGCGCCGAGATCGACCTGATGGCGTTCTTCACCAACCGCTATTTCGGGCTGCGTGATTACGCAAAACTCTATGGGACCATGTTTGGGATTTTTGCGCTCGGTGTCGGCATTGGTCCGGCGTTGAGCGGGGCGAGCTTCGACCGGTTTCATTCCTATACGCCGGCCTTTGCGATCTCCATGATCCTGCTGGCTGCCGGTTGCCTGATTTTTCTGCGGCTGGGGCCCTATCCGTTTCCGGCGCTGGGCCGGGCCCTGTCCGGCGCCGTGGAAAAGATCCCAGCCTAGCTTCGGCGACTTCCGCAGTCTTCTCCGGCAATATAGCGCCGCTCCCCGGTCGCCCGGTTGAAGAACACCTTCACCAGGCCGCAGCTCGGCTTGGCGCGTCATCGGCCGGCTGGGCGCACTAAGGGTCACGGGCGGTCGATGGTTTCGACGGACCACGAATGGCTTCAGTCTGGCGGTGCCTTAGTGGCTCGACCATGGCTCCGTTTCCACACCCCGGTCATCGAACGCAGCAGGCGGATTTCCCGCACTGCGCTCTCGGACAAGACCTCACGCCTTCACCCACGACGGGCGGCGGCCGAGTCGGGTCAGACGTACGAGCCCGAAGTACCCGTAGAGGTGCGAGAGTGGATAGCTCCCGCGCTTGCGTCGCCTGCCCTTGTGCTTGAACCGCAACCACCGGCGCAACCGCAC
>Ga0306922_10008188_pt1 | contig 10136 bp, 7 predicted proteins | sample sta12Cox44000082_FD_203758 | JGI IMG/M metagenome (GOLD analysis project Ga0306922, IMG submission 203758) | Lab enrichment of tropical soil microbial communities from Luquillo Experimental Forest, Puerto Rico - statoxic.12C.oxic.44.000.082 (v2)... | ecosystem: Environmental > Terrestrial > Soil...
GATCGGGCGGTGACGATTTTCGCGAACATTGTCCGCACTGCGCCATACGGGAAATACACAGCGCGCGCGCAATTCAACATCGGCCTCGCGCGTGAGAAACAGAATGTACCTGAGATGGCGATTGAAGCGTACCAGGCTGTAGTGAACAAATTTCCAAACGAGCCGGTCGCAGCCGACGCGCAATATCAGATTGGTTATATCTGGCTAATGGCAGCACGAAAGGGTACCACGGATGCGGCGGCAACCACCAACGCCAAGACAGCTTTTCAAGATTTCCTTCTCCATTATCCGCATAGCGAGAAAGCTCCTCAGGCGCGCGCAAACCTGGCCCTTCTTGAGCACACGGAAACCAACAGCTCTTACCAAGTTGCCAAATTCTACGACAAACAGAAATATTATCGCGCAGCGGTGATCTACTACAATGAGGTGATTCGCCAGCAACCCGGGTCAACCGAAAGCAATTTGGCGAAAAAACGGATCGACCAGTTGCGCGCTAAGGTCGGTGAGGCTGTCCTCCAACCGGCCATACCTGCGGCCCAAGTTGGCAGGAAAAAGGGCGATGCGCATGAAGCGCGGACTGCCGGAACCGGGTCAACGGCAAAGCCAGGTGAAGCAAACAACGAAGCGCCCTTGCCTGCCTCGGATGTTAATGGTTCGCTTCCGCCACCAGCTTCACTTGCGCCAGACAGTACTACTGCGCCTGACAGTACTACTGCGCCTGATCACCTGTTTCCAACATCCGGAGCGAGCACGAGCTCCAATGGGTCTTCTGCTCCAGCGGCATCGGCCTCACCGGCGCCTTGAAAGCCTCACTTGCGACAGTATTCTGCCTCGCCCTTGGTGGTTGCCTTGGCTATCACGTCGGGCCGGTAAAGCCTTATTATCTGCGTGACGTTCACACTATCGCAGTCCCGACTTTCAAAAATCGCACTCTGGTCCCGCGCATCGAAGTTTTGGTCACCGATACTGTGATCAAGCAGTTGCAACAGGATGGAACCTTCCAGATTACCAATGGGGACAAAGCGGACGCGACTTTGAGCGGAGAGATATCTCGTATTTCCAGGACGCCGGCGCGCTCGGTGCGCGGGAACGTGTTGGCCACAACCGAATTTAGTCTGGCGCTAGGAGTAAAATACACTTTAACCAAACGCGATGGCACAGAGGTCGTGGGGGGCGGCCAAGCAGTCGGGACCACCAGTTTCTTTGTGAGCAGCGATGTAACCACGGATGAACGACAAGCTCTGCCACTTGCTACCGAAGATCTTGCCACCCGATTAGTCAGCCAGCTAAGCGAGGGCTGGTGATGAGTGATGAAGGGTGAAGAAAGGCTTTGGAGCATCCTCAACGACAAGCTTGATACCCTGCGTGCGGCGAATCGTTTGCCTCAGGCGATTCGCGTTGCCGAAACAGCTCTTGAGGTTGCCAAGCGCGCTTTCAAAGGAAGCGAGATGCCGCTTGCTACCAGCTTCGAGAAATTAGGCCAGCTACTCGAGCAAAAGGGAGATTACACTGCGGCGGAGGCATACCTGCTGAAGGCGCATGCAATTCTGGAAAAGGTAAAGCCGCCGGACCATCGGGCTATCTTTCGCTCAGCGCGGCGGCTGGCATTCTTATGCGATAGTCTGGGCCGATCCGAGGAAGCAATCGGTCTCTATCAGAAAGCAATAGCCGCAGGCACCCAGATTGAAGATGTTCCTTATTCGGACATCGGAACGATGTTAAACAACGTTGCGATGATTCTACGCAAGTCGGGCCGGCAAAAAGCGGCAGAACCATGCTATCTGCGTGCTTTGGAAATTTACGAAAAGCAACTGGGACCTGACCATGCCGACGTAGCCTCAGTGCTGAATAATCTGGCGGTGTTTTACACAAACGAGCGCCGTTACACTGAAGCTGAGAAAATACATCTTCGTGCCTTAGCCATCCGGCAGAAATTACATCCGCCGCCGCTCGCCGATATTGCGCAATCAAAATGCAACCTGGCGGTGGTCTATCATTCGCGCGGTGATTACGCCAAAGCCTCACAGTTTTATCAATCGTCGCTGAAAACGTGGGAGGAAGTGCAGGAAAAGCCCTCCAAGGATTACGACATCGTCGTGTCCAATTATGCCGACCTTTTGCGCTCAGTCGGTCAGGTACGCAAAGCGCATCAGTTGGAGGTGCGCGCACGCAAGAAGCGACTGGCTGATTGAGCACAATGCCGCTCGCTTGGCCCTTTATCCTAATGTCGTTGATTTAATCTTGCAGCCCACTTGGCGCACGCGCATTGTACGGCTGCTGCCTATGCTCGCGTGGCGGAATTGGCAGACGCGTACGGCTCAGGACCGTATGGGGAAACCCGTGGAGGTTCGAGTCCTCTCGCGAGCAGTAACTCCCCCTTGCCTTCAGCCGGGATAAATACAAACGCTACAATGCCAGCCTGGATAGACTGGTCACTTCTTCGCCGCAGCTTTCCTTCTGGCTGCCCACCGCGCTTTCATTAGCTCGGACAGCTTTCTTCGGCCGGCGGCCGTGAGTGTGCCCTTTTTCTTCGCAGGAGCCTTCTTTGCGCCGCCTGCTTTCCTTCTTGCTGCCCAGCGAGCTTTCATTAACTGGGAGAGCTTTCTTCGCCCCGCTGGCGTGAGTGTGCCCTTTTTCTTCGCAGGAGTCGCTGTTGTTCCGCCCCTTTGTCTTGCCCAACGAGCTTTGGCAGCTGCCGAAAGCTTTGCTCGCGTACCGGGCGAAAAGTAGCGGCCACGGGCGGGGGCTGTCGGTCTGGCAGGCGCGCCTGCCAGAATTGAGGAAAGGCGTTTTTCCAGGTTATCGATTTGTCGGCGAATTGAGATCGCCTCTTGCAGAGTTTTGACGGATATGTCCATGTGTTATGAGATAGCTGTGGTTGGCTGGGAAGGCAATTACAATTTTTATAACAACTTGATGCCTGACGTTACTTCGCCGGCGCTCCCTATCAGTTAAGTCGCTGTGATAACCCAGTAAAATGAATTGCCACAGCGCTGCAAGCCAGCGTTCCATTAAATTTTGAAGACATGACTACGCCACCTGCACGAGTCCGGAAAATGTTCGGATCCATTGCCAGGCGCTATGATCGCGCGAATCACTTGCTTAGCTGCGGGATAGATTTCTATTGGCGACGGCGCGCGGCTGAAGTCGTCGCCGAGTGGCGACCGCAGACAATCGCCGATCTCGCGACTGGTACCGGAGATTTGGCGCTAGCCTTGCAAAAGAAATTGCCGGACGCGGAAATCATAGGTGTCGATTTCCTGGCGGAGATGCTGGACCTTGCACAGCGAAAAGGCGTGCGCCAGGTCGTGCTTGCCAATGCAATGAACCTGCCATTTGACGATGGTTCATTCGATTGTGTCACAATCGCATTCGGGTTGCGCAATCTGGAAAATTGGGCAGCCGCGCTTGCAGAGATGTCGCGCGTCCTTAAGCCGAAGGGGCACTTGCTCGTGCTCGAGTTCTCACTGCCGACAATGCCGATCTTGCGCGGAATCTATCGTTTCTATTTGCATCGCTGCCTGCCCTTGCTCGGCTCTTTTCTAACAGGGACGAAAAGCGCCTATGATTATCTTGGCGATTCAATCGAGGAATTTCCGGGCAGCAGTGCCATGTGCGAGTTGATGGCGAAAAGCGATTTCGCACACACGACGTTTGAACCTCTGACCGGCGGAATCGTTACCATTTACAGGGCTCAAAAATCATAACGAGAGATTTAGGGCGTCACGCTGGTAACCGGCGTCGTTATTGGCGAAGGCGACCCGGCGGCTTGGCCGGCCAATGGCAATTTTAAGGTGTTCAAGTCCGGATTGCTGATCGCAAAGGTGCCTTCGCGTCCTTCCAGCCGCGCACACCACGTGCCATCATCGTTTTGTGCGCCAACAGTCAACTTATGTGGCGTCTTGTTATCCGGTGAAGTTGTGAAGGCGACCACAAGCCGTTGTTTTCCCAAACCATGCTGAGGCGCCGTAGCTCCGAGCCAGCGCACCGCACGCAAGCTCGACAATGTGTTAAGCAGGGATTGCACATTGGTTTGATTGATCTCGCCACTTCCTTTCACCCAGTGCCATTGATTATTTTGAGCGCGCTCCAGTGACAGCTCCTTGTCAGTCGTGACGCTTAACCGATGGATTTGCTCGGGCTTGAACTTAAAGATGGACAGCTCCTGCCATTGAAGTGGATTGGACGAAATCTGATCGAGCAAACCACGCCGGACTGCCACGACGAATGGCTCGTCCGTCAGGCGCGCGTAAACATTATCGCCTTCTGGATTTCCAAACGCGATTCCGGCAAACGGCTGCTCACCGGCCTTGGTTTCGGCAGTATTTTCCGAAGCAAATGAGCTGAATGTCAGTTGTATCTGCGGCTTATCGAGGCCGTATTTCGGCAGATTGGAAGCGACGTCTTCTACAAATCTTGTTACCCGCTCATTTTGCAGCGTGTCGATCAACCGCTGAACTGCACCTGAATCCGCCGGCGCATTGTTTCGGGTGGCGATGGTCCAATTTCCATCTTTGCGCGCGAGAACGGTTTTGCCCTTGCCCGGCGCATCGATCGTAATTCGATCGAGAATATTTGTGTCGATGCGAACCAAATGATTGTCCCGCAGATCAGCCGGTTTCGTGTTTAGGATTTCTTCAGTCTTTTTTGGGAGCGTGTAAACGGACCCGCGAGGAGTGAATCGCACGTAAATCTGGTCTTTTTCTCCCGCAGTCGCGGGACTGCCGATCTGCAGTGTCTGGCCTTTGTCTTCTCGGCCGAAGACCTTGATCGACTCACCGATCTCAACCTTCTGGTCTTTTTTCTCGGCCTGATCAAACAGCGTGATCGATCCGCGCGGCTCTGCTAATCCATAAGGGCGCAGGTCACCACGATCATCGGCCACAAATTGTTGAATGCGGGCTGAGGTGATTTGCGAGATCAAGTCGCCGACTTTCCCGTCGTCCGCCCGCGCGCGCAGCGGCTTGATGATGTCCCAGTGATCGCCTTTCTTCTCCAACTCCATTTCGCCCGCCGGCGTCTTCAACGAGATGCGATGCACTTGCGCTGTAGTTAAGTCGGTAAGTTTTCTATCGCGAAATTCCTCCGGTTTTTTGTCGATGTCTTTCCTGACCGATTGCTTGGCGAGGAATGCTTCCTTCGAGTTCTGAAGGCGCACATACATTCTGCCTTCCAACGCAGCGTCCTTTCCAAACAAGATTTCAGGCGGTCTGCCTTGGCCCAGCAATTTGAGTTTTAACTTCGGATTGTTGAGGCCATACTCCGTCAGTTCGCTCTTATCCGCTTCAATAACTTTCGCCGGGATAGTTCCTTCCTTCTGCCAGGTCTCCAAATCGGACAACAAATTTTCGACCAGAGCCCCATCGGCTTGATCTTTGATCGGCGTTTCAAGTCGCCATTTGTTTTCGCGGCGGCGTATTTCGATCTGTTGATCCCCATTTTTAATGACGATGCCGTCGATTTTGCTTCGGTCGAAGTTGACCACGTTCTGTGCCTGCTGTCGGGCTTCCTCCGTGCTGGGCCGCTTCATTTCAACGAACCTGAAGTAAGCGCCACCAGCTACGACAAGGCTTGCCAGGATGAGGGTATTTCTCCAGTTCATGACTCTCCCCTTGTCGTTCTGAGCGAAGCGAAGAATCTCGGGTCATTCTCCGCTACGGTGCGTTCAGACAATTGCCAGAGATGTTTCGCTTCGCTCAACATGACAACAAAGGCTCAGACGCGACGTTGCCACCACACCATGGTTCCGATCACGGCAGGAACCAGCGGCATGAACACAAGAACAATCCAGCGCAGCCGACGCAACGCCTCTTCGCTGAGACTAAACATGAAAGGTTTCGGGATTTTTGGCGCGATACCGATAAGCTGTTCGCGACTCAGCAGCCAGTTCACGCTGCCGGAGACGAAATCGAGTCCCTGCTGATCTTGCGTGATGGCATTGTCGTCAACAAAAGTCGCGTTGCTAACTACTACCAGACGCGGCGAATTCATTTGCACTCGCTGGTCCGCACTGCCACCCTTTTCGACCGCTGCGCCAATTGTTAGTGGCACATTGCTGTTTTGCTTTGCGTCAGCCTGGAGTTTTACCTGGTTATCCGTGTTGTAATCCGTTTCGGCAAAATAACCCTTTTCTGCCTGGATCAGCGGTTCTACGCGGACGTTGACAGCGCGGACGCGGTCCGGCTCGAGCGTAAGTGAAGATGTGCCGCCCAAAAAGAGCGCTCGCACATCGGCTAACCGTTTTGTGACCGGATTGTCGCCGAGGAAACGCGCTTGCACATCTCGCGTCAGCGCGAGTTCTTCGATGCCCGTGCGCAAAAAAACCATCAGCCGATCGTTATTCACTTTGACGCCGAGCTCGTCTAGAAAGCCACGCAGCTTCGGCGTTTTCGCCGCCGGATCCAGGAGAAGCAGGATGCGTCCCTGTTTATCCCAGAAGTCGCGCAGCAGTTTCATTTCGCGATCGGAAAAGTCATACTGCGGTCCGACGATCATAACAGCTTTCACGTCGGCAGGAATTGCAGGCAGATCGAGGAGGTTCAGTTCCTGGAACTTGATGTTTTCATTTTCGATAAAGGTTTTCAGCACTGTGATCGGGCTGGTGCCTTCTGTAAGCGCCGGTTCCTTGTGACCGGTGACATAACCGAGGATCTTCTTTTTCCCTTCTACAAGGTCGATCATGGCGCTGGTGATGGCTTGCTCGCCTTTGAATGCAGCCACGCGCGGGCCTTCGCCCAAGGTCATTCCGCTCTGGTCGATATCGGCCATCTCCGATGCTTTAACGGTTTTGTTGCGGCCTTCGTAATCGAGCACCAAGAGGCTCTCGTCTGTGACAACTTTGTATTTGTCGAAGAGCTCCCTGGCGCGAGTAAGATTTCGCTCGGGATCGATATGCTCGACATCAATCTTTCCTTTGCCCGCGTATTGATATTCGGTCAGCAGATTCTGAACATCCGCGCTAATCGGCGTGTTGGGCGAAAAGAAAACCGTGATGCGCATCTTGCCCTTGAGGGTGTCGAGGAAACGCTTCGTTTTGTCTGAGAGCGCATACTTTTGGTCGCGTGAAAAATCCCAACGCGCGTAATGCTTGAAGGCAAAGGAGTTCACCATCGCAACGAGAAACAGGACCAGCACGATCTGAACGAGAACATTGAGACCGATCCGGATCCGGCCAATGCGCTTGCCTGAGCGCGCCTGTGACTTCTTAGTCTCGTCAGTCATTTGTTAGAGTCTCCATTTACGGGATTGGAATGCCTGATAAGTGAGCGTCAGCATCACAACGGTCATGCTCACATAGAGCACGATTGGCCGGGTATCGATTATGCCCCGCGAAAATGTCCCCATGTGTTCGAGGGCGGAGAAGTAGCCGAGCAAATCGCGAGTCGTGGACGGAACATCCAGAAGGATGAACTGAACCAAGCCGAGAAAAAATAACAGTGTAATTGCGCAGAAAGAAATAATCGCGGCGATGATCTGGTTCCGGGTTAGAACAGAAGTGAAACAACCAATCGAGAGATAAAACATGCCCAGCAACAAAAGCATTAGATAAGAACCCCAATATGCTCCGCCAGAATGCGCGGCCGGCTGGTTTGTTATTTTGAAAAAAATCCAGAAGTAAAGCACAGTCGGGATCCAAAGGATCACGTAAAAGACCACCGCGCCGAAAAACTTCGAAAGCACCACCTGCCAGTCGCGCACAGGGACAGTCGTAAGCGGTTCGATGGTGCCAAGCTTAAATTCTTCCGCGAACAGGCGCATCGTGATGAGTGGAAAAATCAGGACGAATGCGAACCAGAAGAAGACCGAATTAAAGAATGCTTCCTGGATCGTGTATTGCACCTGCTGCCGGTTCATGAAGGAGACCTGAAAATAGAAATCGATCCCGCTGACGATGAGAAAGAAGATCAGGACGATGTAAGCGATCGGGGAGTGGAAATAGCCGCGCACCTCGCGCGAGAGCAGGGTGTAAAACTTACCCATGGATCAACCTCCTTGATATCATGATCTCAAACCAGATCCGGATGTGTGAGTTCTACGAACACATCCTCAAGCGTCCCGCGGCGCTGAGTGAGTTCGCGCACCACCCAGTGCCGATCAGTGGCCAGCCGAAAGACCGCTTCCCGCACATCGACTCCCGACTCCACACGCAGCGAGAATTTCTTCCAATCATTCTCTCCATCGGTAACCACTTCCCTAACGCCTGAAATCTTCTTCAGTTCCTCTTCGCCGTTGTCGTTGCCGACTTTTGCTTCAAGCACGACGCCACCAGCTTGCCTGATTTTTCCGAGCAAATTATCCGGCGTATCGCACGCCTCGATTCGCCCCTTGTGGATGATGATCACCCGACTGCATGTCATCTCTACCTCCGGCAAAATGTGCGTCGACAGTAAAATCGTATGCTGCGTGCCCAGGTTCTTGATTAGCTCGCGTACCTGCCGGATTTGATTTGGATCGAGACCAATCGTCGGCTCATCGAGAATGAGAAGATCCGGTTCCGCCAGCAGCGCGTCCGCCAGGCCGACGCGTTGGCGATAACCCTTTGAGAGAGTACCGATTAGCTTGCTTTCAACCTCCTTAAGACCGCAAAGTTCCTTTACATCGCCGACGCGCTCCGCAACACGGCGATGCTGGACTCCCTTCAGCGCTGCGCGATAATCGAGATATTCTGTCACGCGCATGTCGGTGTAGAGCGGGACATTTTCCGGCATATAGCCGAGATGCGCCCGTGCCTGAAGCGATTGCTCGAAAACGTCGAATCCAGCGACCGTTGCGCGACCGGAAGTAGGCGGCATAAAGCCGGCTAAAATCCGCATGGTCGTGGTTTTACCAGCGCCATTCGGCCCCAGAAATCCCATGATTTCCCCCTGGCTAACTTCAAAATTCAAATCCTGAATGGCAGGCTGGCCAGCGTAGCGTTTTGTCAGGTTTTCGACTTTAATCATTGCGCGATAGTGAGACAATCGAGCCACGATTGCGTTGGCAATTTTTTTTAACGCGCCGTCAGGCTTACGGCACCGAGCTCGCGGCTTTGCCCACGGGCACGGATTACACCGATAGTGAAATTTATGTCCGAGCCACTTTGCACCGAGGCGAGCAGCGCCTCGACTTCCCGCACAGAGGTCACATCGGCTTTTCCCACCCGATAAACGACCATGCCGCGCTGAATTCCTGCTTCGTCTGCTGGACTTTCCGGGTCGACCGCCGCAATCAGGACTCCGCGCCCGCGCGCATAACCGAGTGCATCGCTTAACTCCTGGCTCAAATTCTGAAGCTGCATTCCAAATAACCTTTGGACATTGGACGCAGATGTTTCGAGACTCCCGGCTTCATTCTTCGCCCCAACTCGTTTCTGAGCGATTTTCTTGAATCGATTTACGCTATCGCGCACAACCTCTGCTGGAATCGCAAAACCCATCCCCTGAGTTGGGACACCTTGCGGCGTGAACGCCATTTTTGCCGAGCTGATGCCGACCAGTCGTCCGGAAAGATCGATCACCGGTCCACCGCTGTTACCTGGGTCGATCGCCGCGTCGGTTTGCACCAGGTCCTTGTACTCGACCTCGTCCACGGTGATGTTACGCTTTACCGCGCTGAGGACACCTCGACTGATGGAGCTGCCATAGCCGACCGCGTTGCCCACTACGATCACTGTCTCACCGAGCAAGTTGGGAGAAATATTATCGAGATTGATAAAGGGAAAATCGGTTTGCGCGTCAATTTTAATGAATGCCAGATCGGTCTTGTCATCACCCGCGATGTAGTGAGCGTTGTAGGTTTTGCCATCGTTCGTCGTCACGTGAATTTTTAAGTCCGCGGCGCGTTCGACCACGTGCTGATTGGTAACGATGTAACCAGCTGGATCAATAATGAAACCGGAGCCGAGACTTTGCAAAGTCTGGCGAATCTCGCGGGGCCGGACGCGGTTATAGCCGAAGAATTGCGCATAAAGGTCCTCAAGCGGATCGCGCACCGTGCGGCGAACTATGCGCTCGGTGTTAATATTCACCACCGCGGGCAATACTTTCGCGACAGCCAAAACGGCCGGTTCAGAAGCGGGATCGGCTTGTGCAAAACACGCTCGTGATCCTACGAGGGTCAGCGCAAGCGCAGCCAACAGGCTGAGCGCGATCGAAAAA
>Ga0306922_10008189_pt1 | contig 10136 bp, 9 predicted proteins | sample sta12Cox44000082_FD_203758 | JGI IMG/M metagenome (GOLD analysis project Ga0306922, IMG submission 203758) | Lab enrichment of tropical soil microbial communities from Luquillo Experimental Forest, Puerto Rico - statoxic.12C.oxic.44.000.082 (v2)... | ecosystem: Environmental > Terrestrial > Soil...
TGAGTTTCGGTCCCGTGCACGACAACCCCGGCTCGCCCGCGATGCCTGGTGATATTTTTAGCGGTATCCAGTTGGGGAGGGGGAGTCTTCGTGAAGATCACGGATGCGAAAGTGATGGTTAGTTCACCTGGGAGAAACTTCGTTACGCTGAAGGTCTCGACGGACCAGGACATCTTCGGACTGGGCGACGCCACGTTGAACGGCAGGGAACTCGCTGTGGCCTCATACCTTCGCGACCATCTCATCCCCTGCCTGATTGGCGGAGTTCCATCACGTTCGCACGGGCTGTCACGGGGCAACGGACCTTTCTCCGGTATCGATGGCCACCGCTCTGCACTTCGATATGGCCATCAATAATTTTGGTATGGAGGAATACATGATCCACACGAGGGAGTCAGACGAGGTTTGTCCTCACGCCTATTCATTCAAAGATGGCTTCCTGTATCCCTGAGACGGCCCCGGTTTCGGGGTCGACCGCGACGAGTCGGTCGCGGCAAAATTTCCTACCAGCGCGCGTAGCTGCCCGTAAATCGCAAGGAAGACGGCACGCGGTTCAATTGGTAGCGATCCTTGGATCGATCGCTCGTCCGTGCCTGCGGATATCCCGCGCTTGGTTCCTTCAGTGCGAAGGGAGAGGGGCTGCGCCGGGCGTCTGATTATGCTCCTGCTGAATCTGCCTGCGCTGCTCGTACAGTTGCTGCATGTTCTGGATCATCTCCGCCGGACTCTTGCCGGATGAGGGATCGGGCATCGCCGCAGCGTTTGCTTCGGATCTCTCGTAGTTGGTGGGGATAGGCGTCGTCGTCGGCGCAGGCGCGGGCTGCGCTGCTGCAGTACCGTCGGGCTCCGGCGGCGTTTCAGGAGCAGCGGGAGGGGTTGCTGGCTCCGGAGCCGTGTTTGGCTGAACGGCCATCGGCTGCCGGTTGTGTCCCAAAGCGGGCGTGGCTGCTGCCGGGCTTGACGTGGGCTTTGTCTTGGGGAACAGCATGATGCTCTGAATCGTCACGGCGTCCACATCCGAGCCCTGAATCACGTAGTCGAAGTCGGTCCAGCCAAGAAGCGAAGAGATCACTTGGCGCGCGGGGCCCGGCCCGATGTTCACCGTCATGTGTTCGGCTGCGCCGCCGGAGACATCGATATTTGCTCCAGTCTTGGCGCGCACCGCGTCGAGAATTTGAGAAAGTGCGCAATCTCTCGCCTGAATCATCAGCTGGTTTCCGTCGGAGGTCACTCGCACGAAGCTTGGGCCCTCTTCTGATGGCGGATCAACTGTGGTAGCGTTCCTTGGCTTGGGCACCGGGACCGTGAGCGGATGAGACCGCGCGCTTTCGACGTCGTTGTTGCTTTGCGAAGTCGCCGGAGCCGGTTGTTGCGAGATGGCCGCCGGAGCGCAAACAAGTGAAAGAACAATTGCGGAGATGGCAGCCGACCTTTGCATGAATTCGGCGCAGGAGATTTTCGAGGTTCCTGCCTTCGGCCGCACTTGCGAATTTGTGCAGGGCAGTCTATTCACGGATAAAGCCCTTTCAGGAGACACAACGACTCGCTGCGGATCGTTCAGCGCCCCGAGGGACATGAAGGCGTAGTTATCATTGATGAAGGAGTTGCCACTGTCTTTGCTGGTGCGCAAGCTCAAAGAAACACGCTTCTTAGAGTCAAAACGGCTTTCCTGGTCTTGCGGCATGACACCGTAACGTACTAAATTTGAAGAGCTTATGCTGTCCGATCCTCAGCAAGAGCCCGGTTCCGTACCAAAACCACGCACCCGGCGACGGCGACCCTTGTGAGTTTGGTCACACCTTACAGCCATTTTGCGCTCGTGTTACATGTTTCTTACCGCCCGAAGCCTTGAAAGAGAATCTAATAGCAGAGAGGAGCAGCAAGCGAGGAGAAGTTGGTAAAGCTCGACCGAGCAGGTGCGTGTTACAGCACAAGGGGTCATGATTCGAGTCACAGACTCCTTGTGACCTTCGGTGTTATTGAGGCTTAATCGGATGAATCGCAAAGCACGGGTTGCCAAGAGTCCCCGCACAACACGTAGCTTTCGTTCCACCAAAGCGCAGTCCGGAAGGGGAACCAAGGTGAGCCTACAGCGAGTTAAAGAGCCGAGCGATGTGCAGGGCCGGGGGCGCGACTTCGAACGGGGATCGGCGGGTCAGGCGAGAGAGGCCCTCGTCGAGCTATTCGATCTGCTGGAAGAGTATGGCCCCAGCTGGTACAGCGAAACGCATCGCGTCAAGGCTCTGGCGGCGATAAGCGCTCTCGAAGAATCCTAGGCTGCGGCGAAGTCTAGAGAATTCCCCGCGAGAGCGGGACCCTCGTCTCTTACCCCTGAAATTTGTAACCCAATCCGGATATCGTCAGGATGATCTCCGGCTTTTTCGGGAAGCGTTCCAATTTCTGGCGCAAGCTGGCGACATGCACATCCACGGTGCGCGTGAACGTGCCGGCTTCGTGGCCCCAGACCTCGCGGAGCAGTTCATCGCGGGACAGCGTGACTCCCTGATGCTCCACGAAGTAACGAAGCAGCTGAAATTCGCGCGCGGTTAAATAGATCGCCTGACCGTCGCGGGTCACTTGCGTGCCTCGAATGTCGAGGGTGATGGAGCCGAACTGATGGATGCCGGAACTGCCGGCGGGAGCCGCTCCGGTTCTGGTTGGCGCGCGGCGCAAGAGAGCTTCGATGCGGGCCATGAGTTCCAGGGTGTCGAATGGTTTGGTGACATAGTCGTCGGCACCGAGCTTGAAGCCAACGACCTTTTCGCTGGTCTGACCGCGAGCCGTCAGCAGGAGAATGGGAGTGGCGAGTCCGGCGCGCCGTATGTCCATGCAAACGTCGAGGCCGCTGCGGCGTGGCAGCATGATGTCGAGGATAATCAGGTCGAAGGGCAGCTGGGTTGCCTTCTCGGTTCCTTGTTCGCCGTCGACGGCAAAGTCGACGACGTATCCCTCGCTCCGCAAGCGGTCCTGCAGAGTCATGCGCAGGGCTTCTTCATCTTCAACGATCAATATGTTTTCGTTCATGTCTGTTTTGAGGAATTCGGCTGCGATCCTACGCCGCTCATTTCCAACCTTTCTCTTTCTGCGACCGGCAGGTGCAACGTGAACGTACTGCCGACCGAAAGCTCGCTGACAACGGAGAGTCTTCCGCCGAGGGTCTCCGCGATACGGGTGGCGAGAGACAACCCGAGTCCCGTTCCGTGAATCTGCATCGCATTGACGCGAGGGCTACGGTAAAAGGGTTCAAAGATGTGAGGAATCTCCGAGCGGTCCATGCCAATGCCTTTGTCGGATACCGAAATGCGGACCTCCTCACCGGCTCCATGCTCGGCGTGTCCCCGGAAGGCCCGCAAACCGATCCAGCGGCCTGGGGAGCCGTATTTTACGGCGTTGCCGACCAGGTTCTGCAGACACTGAGTAAGGGCGGACAGATCACCCATCACCTGCGGCAGGCCCGGTTCGATGTGGCGCTCAACCGCGAATCCGGCTCCGTGCGTCAGTTCGTGCGTGCTGGCCTCGAGCGCGTCGACGATCTGTGTGACTTCGAGTGGCTGCAATACGTAGCGCCTCTTGCGGTCCTCTGTAGAAGCAAACAGCAGAATCTGATCGACTAAGCCCGACATTTGACGGCTCTGGTTCTGCAAGACCGTGCCGTACTTCTTCAGATCCGCCTTTCCTTCGACGAGCCCGTCGGCAATGTTGTCGGCTGCGGAACTCAAGACCGCCAACGGCGTGCGCAGCTCGTGGGACACGGAAGCCACAAACTCCATTTGCAGCTTCGCCAACTGGATGGCACTGAGCATCCGGCTGCGCTGAATGGCCCAAACGGCGGTGCTCGAGAGGAGAAACGTGAACCCCAGAATTCCAATCAGCCTGACCGCAGAGCGCCGGGAAGTTCCGACAACCGTCGCGAGGCGCTGTGAGGCCTGGTCGTCGTACGATCGTTTGACCTCATTCAAATCTTGCCGGACGCGCTCAAAGGAGGGCACACCTCCGGAGAGATCGAGGCTTACCGCTTCCTTGGTGCTCCCTTCCAGAATGGAGGCGAGAACTTCGTCACGGATGCTCAGATAGTTGGCCCAGTCATGGGTGAGCCGGCCGGCGAGCAGAACCTCCGCCGGCAATTTCGCCTGGTGCATGTATTGAGCAATCCCGTCTGTCACGCGCCGGTCCGCATCACGCGACTGGTCGGCATACTCGAGCTGCAAGTTACTGTCGTTCGTCGTCAGGGCATATAATGTCGCTCGGCGCGTTTCCTGGGCATCGAACTGCAATTCGCCGATCTCGCGAAGCCCCTGAACGGAAACGGCGTAGATGTTCTGGGCCTCGGCATTTGCGGTCTGCAGGTCGCGGATAACGAATACGCCCACGACTGCGACGGCGCAGAAAACCAGGACCAGCAGCAGCGTGGCATTGTGCCGCAAGACGGCGCTGAGCACGCGGTCTACGGTCGGGACAAGAACCACAGGACTTTGCGCCGCTTCGTATTTTGCCGCCGAACGCATTTCAGTTACCCGGCCTAACCTCCACGTGGAGTTTGTATCCTTTGTCCTCCGGGAGAAACTCATCCACTCGCACAATCTTCACCGTGTTATCGACATCACTCAGTCGCAAGTAGCCGATCGCTCCTGGCACATTGAAGACGAATTTGCGGACTCCAACGGAGGTCGCGAGAATTTTTGGCGACACGAGGATTTCACCGGTGAACAGGCCATGAAGAAAATGGTTCTTGAGTTCACCCTCGTTCATCTGGCAAACGTCCCGCAGGATCGTTTTGCGTTCGGGCTCCCCGGGCTCGCGCATAACGAGAGTGATGCGGCGTCCGTTCGGCCAGTGGCTTCGTTCACCCAAAAAGATCCGGCGCAGTTCGGTTGACGAGAGATCGTCGACGGAATTGGAGCGGTTAACGACGATGGCCAAGGGCTGAGTCGGCAAGGTCTGTTCCGGCCCGGAGGGCCGGCCAAACGAGGCGGCCTCGTGCTCCGGCGCCGCGAAGAGCAACGCAGCGAGGCCGACGAGGATCAGAAGGCTTGCCAGACGCCCCATTTACGGTCCTCTCTAGAAGGTAAATCCGATTTGCAGCGTCACCGTGCTGTAGTTGGGTTGCTGGCGCTGAACAGTGTAGTCATATTGGAGTTTCAACGCCACGAATTCGCTGGCGTCGAAACGGATGCCTGCGGACGGGCCTTCGTTCAAGCCCACATCAGGAAAGATCGGTTCGGTCTTAGCGGCATTGATATATTGATAGCGGAAATAGGGCCGGAAAGAGCCGAACTGGCGGGAGATCTGGGTATAAAAACCGGGGGTATTGTAGACCTTGGGCTCGTTGTAGATGGAGTGGCGAATGACCATGACTTCGTTCAGCCATTCGTAATTCGTGCGCACTACGACGGCGTGCAGGGCCATGATGGTCTCGCCGATCCGGTTGCTGTTGAGTGGGTTGAGCACGTCGTGATAGAAGGAGAAACCGGTTTGCAGCCCGCGTACCTTTTCGGGCCTGGCAAAAACACCCAGGTTAAACGCCTTGTGGTTCGTATCATCGATCACGTTCTGCACCGGCTCTGAAATGAGTGGTGTGCGCGATTCGCGCCCGTTGCCGGCCTCCACGATGTAATGCAATCCGAGCGGGCCCGAGGGAATCAGGCCCGTGGCAGTGATACCGACGGTGTGGATCGGGAGGATGCCCCCGCGGTCTTCGAACTGAAACAGCAGGGGCCGACCCGTAGTGGTCTGCAGCCAGGTGCTATGGTGGTACGCTGTGTTGTAGAAGCCGATGTCCGTGTGCCAGCGTCCCGCCGAGATATTCAGGTAGTCGTTATAGGAATACTGAACGATGTAGCGTTCGACGTCCACCGAGAAGGTGTTCTCCGGTGATGTGGTCACGCCATAGATTTTGTCCGGCCCGGCTTCAAACACGATTTCGCTGATGAATTTGAATTTATCCGAGATATCGGAAGTCGTGAACAGGTCGAGTTGGCCGAGCGCGAAGGAGGTCGTTTGGGCGCGCTGATTTACGGCCGGGTTGGCTTGCTGGTTTCCCCCAATCAAGGAGACGTCGCCGAATCCCCGGATGCGCAGCAGCGTCTTGCTCAAATCCATCCGTTCGGCCATCACATTCTCTGTCTGTGACTGCTCAGACTCCTGCTGCTGGGCTGTTCCAGCCTGCGCGGAAACCGGCGTTGGATTCATCGCGCCTTGCTGCGATTGAACCGGTACCACCGGTGAAGTTGGCATGAATGACCTTGCCGGTGCCGGAGCGGAAATCGGGGCTGCAGGCAAGGCGCTCGTGAAGGAAGGCGAACTGGAGGCTTGGACGAAATTGCTGGGGGCGGAGGCAGCCACCATGTGAAAGCCGCCTGTCTGCTGCTTGTCGGCCTCGAGCTGGCGAACGCGGGCTTCGAGCTGGTCAATTCGCTCGAACAACACTGCGAGCGTCTGCTTGTCCACAGTCACGGCATCGGCAGGTTGCTGTGCGCGCAGACCGGGCGCGGCAAGAGTCAACCAACAAGCGAGGAGGAGCAGGAGATAGGGCCTGCCTCTTTTGAGGAGCCTCGGAGAGCTTCGATGATTGGTCGATCGAAGGATGAAGAAGTTCATTGCTTCCTCCTGCAGAATAAAAATGCCCACGCACCGTCTGCTTGCGAACACCAAAGCACCACGCGGCGCTCTCCTCGCACGACGGAACGCCTTTGCATCTGTCTTCCCTTGACTCTTTGGTGGTTGACGAAACTTGCTTAACGGAACCCCATTTCCCCCAAAAAAACGAACCGCGACGATCTTCCTGAAAAACCTACTTGCGCACCAAGCTACAACACCTCTGGGGGTGGTTCAATTGGGTTGCGGTGATAGGGAGTCCAACTCGGAAACAGGGGAGACCGCTCAATTTCAGGGTATCCGAAGGGATCGGGGGCGCGGCAGGGGGGATCGGCCCGACGAAGCCCGACGCCTCGAGCGAGTGGTTCTCGAATTCCTGACTCAAGTGCCGTTCTCTCCAAACCACGTAGTCGAGCGGGAAAATCTCTTTGGATATGAACTTCGATACACTGACGTCCATCGGCGACCCGGAGGAAGTCGAGGTAATGGGGGCAGAACGCACAACTGGGTTTTATCCCACAGATGAAGAAGCGGCAAAAACGTTAGGCCTAACCATTCGCTCGGAACCCCGCCCGGAAGCAGGATTCTGCTACCGTTCGGATCGTTTCAACTTGGCGCGGGTAGGGATCTTTTTCCATTTCGGAAAGTTGAAATTCAAAGGACATGACGAGGCTTGGGGTGAGGCTAAGGAGCACGACTACCTGGAGCACCGCTATCAACCGACCGATCTATTCCTCTCTGGGGTGGATTTTACGGGCGACGCGAAGTTGGCTACGTTCGCTTATGAACTCGGGGCACAGGCGGCCTCGCAAGTCAAATTGGTCGGTTGGTTGCCGGGCGATGAGTTTGATGTAGTGCGCAAGGAAAGCCAGCCTTGGGAGCGAAGGCATCTCCGCCGCGTAAGAAGATTCAGCCGCCCAAGCCGTAGGACACCTGCCTTTGCGGCGCCAACGATCTGAGGCAATCCCTTCCGCGCAACTCCTTACTCCGCAGCCGAGGGGGAACTGTCTCGTGTCACTTTCCACAAATTGTTCAGAACGGATTCCCAAGCCTTTTTCACCGCGGCGTGGGGGGCCTGTTTTGTTTTTTCTGCTGTTGCGCATGTCGCGCCTGTGCCTTCTTGCGAACTTCCGTTTGCTGCTCTGGTGTCAACACCTTGAACAGTTCACTGATTTCGAGGCGCTGGTATCCCTCGAGCATCGCTTGTTTCGCCTCCGGAGTTAACTTTTCATCTTTCCTCACCAAGTCCATACGCTGCCTTGTAGTTTGACGGATCTGGTCAATTTTGGCTTTTTGCTCATCCGTATACGTCAGTCCGGCAAAATCGTCCAGTGGGTTACTCTCTTTCTTCACCCTTGTTTCGGGCGAAGCCAAGGGCGGGGGCGGCGCCGAACCGGGCGCGCTGTCTTGCGCGCCGGCAAGCCCAGGTGCCCACCATAGAAATAGGAATCCGGCCGCCACTGTCACTTGTTTCCTAATACGCTTGGTCTTCATGCCTACACCTTTCCTGGCACGGAGTTTCCCCTTAAGGAGTTGATCCGGCATTCGTTATGGTTTTCGAGACAGCGGTAGATTCAACGACTAGCTTCCCAGCACGAGACGTGCCAATCAGAACGTAAACGCGATCTCTAGTTTTGCCATCCAGTCGACCTATTCAGCATACGTCAGTTCGAGATCCAATGATCCCACGGGTCTCCCATCCTGCTGCCTTCCGTCTCGGTTGTTAACCCCGACGCATTCGAAACTTCTCGTTCTTTTCTGTTAGTGCAACTTGGCGCGCGTGGTCGTTGGAACAGATTCTTCGAAGGCAAGTGGCATCCGTTCGCGGGCTGGTGACAACGGAAAGTTTACAATCTTGTCGCTTGGGCTCAGTTTGCTCAATAGCAAACAACCCAAAACCGGCTTCTGCTAACTTCGTCTTGATAGGTCCATCCGAAAACGCCTTTGTTCTCGCCGAGCAGCTTATTTCCAGCTGAATCCTGTGGATGTTTCTGTCTTTCAGTCCGCCACTCTTTTTTTGGGCTCCAGATGGAGGCGGTACTGAACGTTTTCTCAGTCCTGTCTGCTGCGCACTGACAACATCCTCAAAATATTTACATCTACAATGTTTTTCTTACATTGCTTGACCGAGCGCAAAGAATGTCTTTTTTGTAAGCGTAGTCTCTCCCCTACGCGCTGCCGCAATCTGTTTTGAGCAGATGAGGCAAAAAATGTTGACGTCTCAAGTTACGGATTAGGGTCGGATCCAGGAAACACCGGGCTGTGTGCGGAACCGGGGTAGACGCATCCCTGTGCTGACATGGCTGTGTGGATCCGGAACCTGATTCGAAGTGGGAGCAGAGATTTGGCAGATCTGGCGAAGTTCTCTGAGATGGGATGGCGGGAGCGAGCGCGGTTCGCTCTCTATTCCTCCAGGTTACGGTGGAAGTCGAACCTTCATAGCTTGTTCAATTCCTTTTCATTCTTCGATCTGTTTAGACCGTTGGTTGGCGTACTCGGCCCCGCCAATACCAGCGCAGATGTGGAACCAGGGTCTGCCGCGCGGTCCTCGCGCCGGCGAGTTCAGGGAGGAGGCTTGAGAGTCATGACAAAGCCGAATTCAGTTTGCTTGGCGATCGTTTTGAGTGGCCTAGTCAGGAAGGTGGGTCCTGCTTGCCTTCTCGCGGGGCTGATTTGCATAACAGCCCTGACTGCCAGTGCTCAGTCGTTCCGGGTTCAATGTCCCCCGAGCACGATTACGCATCCGGTGGCGGCCAGCAATAATGCGGAGCCCGCCTACAAAGGGCCGACGCAGTTTACGAGGCCCACGGCCGGGACGGCGCAATGGGTCGTGCCGACTGCAGGAACCGTGAACGGCGCGATCAAGTGCCAGGCGGTTTCAGGCGGCGACGGTTACGCGACGATGGGCGACGGCACGCAAACGTTCATGTTCTCGTTCGGGCCGCTTTCAGGGCTCGCGGATATTGCGGCCGGTCACTCGGGCACGGAGTTCCCGAGCGGCTTCAACATGGTATATCCAGGCTGCACCGATAGCAGTAACTGTTCGATGCCCCTGCAGCGCGGCGACCCCGCCACCACCGATGGGGCGACCAGCGGCGCATCGCCGTGGACGTTGGGCAATCCGGCGACTAGCCCGCAGTTTATTTGGAACGGTGCGGTAGGGCTTACCCCTGACATCGCGCAAATATACTCCCTCTCTGACCTTGTCCCGGGCCCTCTCGTCGCCTCCCCGCCGGCAACCGCACCCCACTGCCCCATTGCGACGGGTCACACCGTGACCGCTTACCTGTTTGAGCCGCTCGGCCTTCCAGTGGGCGCTCAGGTGACGATCCACCAGGCGCCTAATATCCCGGGCACTACTACCCCAATCGTCGGCTCTACCCCAATTCCGTCGCAATTTGTCGGCACTTTCACCGTCACCTGCGTGGACAGCAACGTCATCTCTCCGTCGGGATCTTCCCAATTTGCCTTCCAGTACACGGATGCAGCAGCCGCAGGGCAGGGTGCGCAAACCGCGTTGGTCGGCCCGACCGCGTCGACCC
>Ga0306922_10008193_pt1 | contig 10133 bp, 6 predicted proteins | sample sta12Cox44000082_FD_203758 | JGI IMG/M metagenome (GOLD analysis project Ga0306922, IMG submission 203758) | Lab enrichment of tropical soil microbial communities from Luquillo Experimental Forest, Puerto Rico - statoxic.12C.oxic.44.000.082 (v2)... | ecosystem: Environmental > Terrestrial > Soil...
GATGCCGCCGTGGGCGCCGTCGTAGCCGGCTTCGGCGCGGAGGGTGAGGCCGTTGTCGAGCTTGTAGAGGACGCCGACGGCGCCGCTCGGGAAGAAGCGGTCGCCGCCCTCGAGGCCGGCGGTCTGGCCGTTGGTGCCGGAGTACCAGCCGAACGCGTAGCCGACCTCGACCTTCGGGTAGGCGGCGAAGTTCGGCGTGAACCAGACCTCCCACATCATGCCGACGACGGGGACGATCTCCGTCCAGCTGTAGCTGAACTGGTTCCCGCCGATGGCGCCGTAGTCGTAGCTCCAGTGCAGGATGTCGGCGCCGAACTCGACGGCCCAGTAGTCCTTGAACCTGGTGCGGGTCAAAAGCTGCGTGATGGGGACGGGGATCATGTAGCGCGCGCCGGCGCCGATGCCGCCCCAGGGGAGAACGCCCCACACCGACGGGCCGGCAGGGCCGGCGGCCGCGCCGAACGGGCGCGGGCCGTTGGTCTCGTTGCCGGGCGCGGCGACGGCCGGCGGCGGGGAGCCGCTCGGCGCGGTCTCCTGGGCCATGGCGGCCTGTGATGCGAGGACCCCGATCAAACCCACTGCCACAGTGAACGTCCGCATGAAACGTCTCCCTTCGTTGAGCGTGCTCGGCGAACAAACCAAAAGAGGCGCGCGTAGGCAAGCAAACTCTGCGACGTGCGTCACGGTTGAGCCCACTGGCTACGCGGCCGTGCGATCGGGCTCTGGTGGGACTGCGCCGATCATCTCACGAGCGGTGACGATCGCCGCGTCGAGATCGGGGCGGATCACGAGGCGCCACGGGCGCTCGGCGAAGCCGGCCTTCTTGAGCAGAGCGGCGGGCTGCCGCTGCAGGCCTGTCAGGATCGTGGCGCAGCCGTGTTTGGTGAGCGTCGCGATCGCGCTCTCGAGCGCGACGAGGCCCGTGGCGTCCATGACCGGGACGTGATCGAGGCGGACGATGAGCACCTTCAGGCGGCCCGCGATCGAGCCCAGGCTCCCCATCGCCTTCTGGGCGGCGCCGAAGAACAGGGGGCCGGCGATGTCGTAGACACCGACCTGGTTGCCGAGATCGGCGGGGAGGGTCGCGGTGCCGGTCGCTTCGCCCTCCTCGCTGGTGAGGCGCGCGTGGGTGATCTCGGCCATCCGCCGCATGAACAGCAGCGCCGCCAGCACGACGCCGACGGAGACCGCGACCACCATGTCGAAGACCACCGTGAGTCCGAAGCAGGTGACGAGGACGAGAGCGTCGCTGCGCGGGGCGACGCGCAGGATGTGCCCGGCGTGCTTGATCTCGGACATGTTCCAGGCCACGAGCAGCAACAGAGCCGCGAGGCCGGCCATCGGCAGATAGCCGATGAGCGGAGCGAGCACCAGCACGGCGATCAGCACCGTCGCGGCGTGGACGATCGAGGCGATGGGGGATCGGCCGCCCGCGCGCACGTTCGTCGCGGTGCGGGCGATCGCGCCCGTCGCGGGGATGCCGCCGAAGAACGGCGTCACGACGTTCCCGATGCCGAGGGCGAGCAGCTCGGCGTCGGGATCGTGCCGCGTGCCGGCCATACCGTCGGCGATCACGGCGGAGAGGAGCGACTCGATTCCCCCGAGCATCGCGACCGCGAAAGCGCCGGAGAGCAGCTCGCGCAGCGTCGTCAGAGACAGCGCGAACGCGGCGCCATTCGGTCCCGGCGCGTGCCAGGGGAGCATCGGCAGGGGGGGAAGCGGCGGGACGCCGTTCACGACGTGGTCGCCGACCGTGGCGTGGAAGCGGCTGGCGATGGTGGCGACCGCGTGGCCAGGAGCGAAGTGGTTGAGCACGGCGGCGAGCACGCCGGCCAGGGGGATGGCGATGAGCGGCGCCGGAACCCGCTTGACCCAGCGGGGGACGAGCACCAGCAGCGCCAGCGTCACCGCCGCCACCGCGAGCTCGGCGAGCGATGCCGAGGCGCGCGCCTGCCACATGGCAGCGATGCGGTCGAAGAAGTGCTCCGGGTTGCGTTGGAGATGGAGGCCGAGCACGTCCTTGATCTGCAGCGTGGCGATCACCGTGGCGATGCCCGCGGTGAAGCCGGTAGTCACCGGGTGGGGGATGAACTCGATGAGCTGTCCGAGCCGTCCGAGCCCCATCGCGATCAGGATGAGGCCCCCCATCACGCCCGAGACCAGCAGGCCGGCCAGGCCGAACTTCGCGTAGATCGGCGCCAGGATCACGATGAAGGCAGCGGTCGGGCCCGTCACCTGCGTGCGCGACCCGCCAAGCGCCGCGACGATGGCGCCGGCGACGATGACCGTATAGAGGCCGTGCTGCGGGGCCGCCCCGACCGCGATAGCCAACGCCATGGCGAGCGGCAGCGCGACGATGCCGACCACCATGCCCGCCAGGGCGTCGGAGCGAAACTCCCGACGGGTGTAGCCCTCCCGAAGCACCGCGCGCAGGGCGGCGGCCGGGAGATCCTTCCAACGGATGGTTCCTAGAGCTGCCTGGTAGCGAGTACGCGCCATCTGTCGCCGACGATGGCGCGGAATCTACTCCGAGGCGAGCGGTTGCGACAGCCTGATGGCGCGGATGGCTTCGCCGAAGCGGACCTGGTTCTCGTTGATGCGCAGGCCGACCTCGATCAGCTTCTTGCCCACGACGTCGAGGCGCGCAGAATCTGCGGCCAGCCGTTCGGTCAGCTTGGCGCGCAGGTCGCCGGCGGCGGTGTTCTTCTCCAGCGCCTTCAGGTTGTTGCGGGTCTCGTCGGTGGCCTTGCGGCGCTCGGCCTCCTCGGTCGTCAGCTGCTGCCGCTCCGCGGTCGCCTTGATCAGCACCTGCCGGATCTCCCAGGCCGCCTTCAGCCCGGCGGCGACCGTGGCGTCCGCGCGGCGGTCGCCGAGGTAGGCCTTGACCGCCTCATCGGCGAGCGCCGACAGCCAGTCGATGGTGCGCGTCGTCTGCTGCCGCTCGTCGAGCGCCAGCTCCTCCGTGGCCCGCGCCGCCACCTGCATCGGCACGAGCGCGCTCCCCGTCCCCACGTTGTCCTCCGTCCCCGCCGGGAAGTTCTTCATCCGGGCGCCCGCCATCCGCCCGTGCTTGATCACCAGCTTGGCCGGCTCGGCGCCGCCGTTCTTGACCTTGTACTTGGTGAGCGCGACGGCGTCGCGGGCGATGGTCAGGCTACCGGCCTCGATGTGGTAGAGGCGCGCCCCCTCCTCGCGCGACTCGCGCGCCACCTCGACGGCCACGCGCCGATCGAGCCCGAACGGCACCGTCGCCGTCGCCCCCTCGGGGAGGGCGTCGGTCATCCCCTGCCCCGAGAACGACCCCTGGGAGAAGATCGCCAGCGGGCCACGCTCGAGCAGGCCGCCCGTCTTGTTCGTGAAGCGCGCCACGCGGAACGGGTGCGAGGCCGAATCTGGGACCCCGCCGTCGGGGGCATAGAGCGCGACCACCTCGCCGGGGATGCGCTGGTCCATGAGCATGACCATCGTGGCGCTCTTGTCGGGGATGGTGACCGCCGCCGGCAGATCGTAGCGCGTGGTCCCCGACTGCACCGCGATGGCCGCCAGCGCGGCGAGGTTCCGCGTCTGTCGCGAATAGGCAGGCGCCTGCGCTGCGAAGTTCCCCACCGCGCCGCTGGCGGCGATCTCCCCCTCGACGTCATCCATCGCGGACTCGAGGGCCTTGTCGGCGTAGGCGCCGCCGGGGGCCGGCTTCTTGCGAGCGATGCCGTAGCTGCGGGCCCCCTTGCCGCTCGGCGCGACGGGCGCCGGCGCGCTCGCCGGGGGCGGTGGCGGCGGCGGCGCCTCGGCGAGGCTGGTCTCGCTGCGCGGGACGACGGCCATCACCTCGCCGTTGTCGGTCACCGTCGGACGGCCGGGGATCACCGGCGTTCCGAGCGACGCCTCGAACGCCAGCGGCGCCTCCGCCACCAGCGACAGCGACACGTTCGTCCAGTCCTCGCCCGACAGGTTCTCCACGATCCCCCAGGTCTGCAAGCTGGCCGCGTCCTTGTCGATGACCAGCCGGTACGACGGCCGCCAGACCGGCGTCCCGGCGATGTAGCCGACCTGGAGATCGTGCTCCTTGCCGTCGAGGGCCATGACGACGTGGCGGAGATCCTTGTCCGGGCCGGCATTGGCGACGGCCTGCGCCGCGGAGGTCGGCGCGCCGGGCACGGCCATCGGCGGCGTGACGGGCGTCGGCGGCGGGGGCGGCGGCGGATCGTCCTTCTCGACCTCGAGGGGGAACGACGCCGAGCGCACCGAGCTCCCGCCGCGCTCGAGCACGGCGAGGGTCGCGAGGAAGTCGCCCACCTCGTCCTTGCGCACCTTGAACATCACCCGGTCGGAGTCGACGTGCCCGCCGCGCTCGAAGTAGCCGACGCCGTTCCGATAGATGACGACCTTCTTGAGCGCCAGCCCCGGGGCGCCGACGGGCGGCGCTGTCGCGCATCCGAGAGCCGCGAGGCACGGCAACCAAACCCCCAGCGCGATCGACAGTCGTTTGCTCATGTCCGTTCCGACGCACCGGAGTATCGGAAGATCTCGGGGTTTGACTTAGTGCGGGGTCAGGCCAGCTGGCGGCCTTTGGTCTCGATCGCGAATAGGGGCACGAGCAGGACGCCCGCCAGCGGCACCAGGCCCACCCAAAACAACAGGTTCAGCGCGCTGCCGAGCGCGTCAATCCCCCGCGCGGCCACGGTCCCCACCACGAACGGCCCCGCCGCGGCCACGAAGCGCCCGACGTTGTAGCAGAAGCCGGCGCCGGTCCCGCGGAGGCGGGTGGGGAACAGCTCGGGCAGGTAGTAGGTGAAGCTGCCGAAGACGCCGAAGACCGTGAGGCCGATGAAGAAGTACATGTAGAGGCGGACGAGCGGCGGCATGTCGAAGCCGAAGGTCGCGAAGATCGCGAGCGCCGACAGGCCGTAGTAGATGCCGAACATCTTGCGGCGGCCCATCAACTTGGCGGCGGGGATGGTCAGCAACGTCCCGATCAAGCCGCCCAAGTTGAAGACGGTTGTCGCTTGCAGCTTCCAGCTCTCGACGAGCTCCAGCGTGGCAGCGCGGTCGAGACCCTTGGCCTGGGCGGTCGCGTTGGCCAGGCCGGAGGCGACCATGGGGATGAAAGCGTTGACCGCCCACCAGCCGATCAGGGCCACGACCGACATCGCGAAGCCGCTGCGCGTGAGCTTGCGGTTCTCTGGCGAGAACAGCTCGGCGATGCGCGGGCGCGGCGCGCCCACAGCGGCCTCCTTCCAGCGCTCCGGTTCGCGGACGAACGAGCGAACGATGAAGGCGACGGCGGCGGGGACCAGGCCGAAGAGGAAGACGTAGCGCCACGATCGCTCGGGCGACATCTTGAAGAACACGCCGGCGATCTGGTAGTTGACGAACGTCGCGAGGAAGAGCCCGGCCGGCGCCGAGGTGTAGAGCAGCGTGCCGGCCTCGACGCGGCGGCGCTCGGGGACGACCTCGGCGACCATCGCCGCGCCCGCGGCCCACTCGCCGCCGATGCCGAGGCTGGCCACGACCCGGAAGGCGATCAGCATCCAGATGTTCTGAGCCAGCGCGCAGGCGGCGGTGCCGAGCGCGTAGAGCAACATCGTCAGCAGCAGCGTGCGCGAGCGGCCGAGGCGGTCGGCGATCTGGCCGAACACGATGCCCCCCGTCGCCCAGCCGCACAGCAGGATGGACGTCAGGATGCCGCCCCACTGCAGCGTGGCCGCCTTCGCGGCGGGCGAGCCGATCGGGATGCCGAGCAGGGTGGGGACGCAGTTCGGCGCCACGTAGTTGAACAGGAGGCCGTCGAACACGTCGAAGCCCCAGCCCAGCCAGGCGGCGAACAGCACCGTCCACTGGTAGCCGTTCATGTCCAGCAGCGTGCGGGGGCGGGGGGCGCTCACTGTTGTTCGATACCGTTCGTCGGGTAGGCGGCCGCGGCGGCGGTACAGAAGTTCACCTTGCGCACCATGGGCGGCGGGTTGGTCCGCTCGCGCGCGGCGGCGGCGCGCCGGGTGGTGAAGGTTCGCATCGCCTTTTCGCCCGCCTTCGCGAGCGCGGCCTGGACCTTCTTCCAGGCGTCGACGGCCTTCTGCTGCGCCTCGATGACCTTGGGGTCCGTCGGCTCGGCGACGGGCTCGACGCCCAAGAGCGCCTTGGCGGCGGCGCTCGGCTGACCCTTGGGCGGCGCGGTCGACGACGCCACCGTCGGCTCGGGGACCAGCGCCAGCAGGCCCGCGAGGTCTTCGACGAGCGTCGGGTCCTGCTTGGAGGCGGCGAGCGCCTCGGCGAGCGACGGGACCAGCACCCGGTCGCGGAACTGCCCGAGGTCGTCCGCGTCCACCTGGCACCACAGCAGGCGGGCGTGCAGGTGGCCGAAGGTCGGCCCCGCGTCGGTGCGGGGCTGCTTGAGCAGGCGCCTGATGGGTTCGTCGTAGTCCCCCGCGGCCTCTCCGTACGAGGAGAGCATGACGTCGACGAGCTTGGCCCGGCAGTCGGCGTCGCAGCTCTTGCCGAGCAGGTACGCCGCCAGCCACTTGCGCCGCTCGGCGTGGAAGGCGTCGAGCTGAGCGGCCTCGCTGCCGCTCACGAGCTCACCCGTGCGCGCCGTCGCCAGCACCAGCGCGCCGACCAGCCGCGCCCCCGTCGAGAAACCCTCGAAACGCTGGATCTCCGGCCATTGTCGCCGCTCGTAGAGATCTTGCAGGTAGGGCTCGAACAGCCACGACATCTTGCCGGGGAAGGCCTGCACCTCCCGCTCCTCCTTGAGGATGGACAGCGGCCCGGTTCCAGGCGGTGCGCTCACCGCGGTCGTCGCCTCGAGCTCGTCCTGGAACACCTCGGCGATGGCGTCCGACCGCTGCGCGAGCTGGTCGTCCTTGCAGATCTCGGCGGTCTTCTCGACGCCGAAACGCTGCAGGCAGGTCATCCTGAACCCCTGCGCGAGCTGGTTGTAGTTCTTCTGCGCCGTCGCCTCCAGGACGGCGCGCATGTAGCTGGCGTTGTCCTTGCCGAGCTCGAGCGCGTACGAGACCGCCAGCTCCGGATCGATGATCGCCCCGCGCGTCAGCGACAGCAGCACGCCGAAGCGCTGGTCGGCGCTCCCCGGCCCCTGCGTCGACAGCACGTTCAGGTTCTTGGACAGGATCTCGGCGCGGGCTATGCGCCAGTCGTTGTCCGCCTTGGTGCGGGCGATCGCCTGCTCGGAGCGGGCCTGCTCGGCGGCGGTCTGCGACTGCCGGTACTGCCAGATCGACGTCGCCACCAGCCCCGCCACCCCGATCACGAAGCTCGACAGGAAGCTGTGGTACGTCTGGATGAACTGGCCGAGCCGTGCGGCCCAGCCGTGGCCTGCGGGCGCGCCGCCGCCGCTGGTGCCGCCTTCGCTCTCAGCGTCTCCGCTCACGCGGCGGAATATATTATTCTTTCCTGCGCGAGGACATGCACTGGCTCGAGCTGCCCGCCGTGAAGTGGGCCATTCCCCTTCCGGTGGCCGCGGCCCTCGCGCCCCTCATCTGGCTGGTCTTCCGGTCGACCTGGAAGACGCTCGACGCCGAGGCGCTCGCCTACCGCCAGGAGCTGGCGGCGCGCGGCGCGGTCGACGCCCGGCCGTTGGTGGCTCTCGCGCTGGTGGCGTTCATCCTCACGCTGCAGGAGTTCTACGGCCGGCAGGACTTCTACGACGGCTTCCTCCACCGCGTGCTCGCGCGCCACATCGAGGCGCACCCGCACGGGTTCTTCGACCTCAAGCTCTACGACGACTTCTACGGGCGCCTCTGGTGGGCCGGGACACGCATCGTCGGCTACCTCTTGCCGCTCGCGGTCTGGCCGCTCTGCTTCCCGCGCGATCACCTGGCGGACTTCGGCTTGCGCGTGCGCGGGTTCATGGCCCACGCCTGGATCTACGCGCTGTGCGTGGCGGTGATGGTGCCGGTCTTGCTCCTCGTCAGCCGCCAGCCCGACTTCGCCGACTACTACCCGATGTACAAGGGGGCGGGGCGCTCCTGGCTCGACTTCGTGATCTGGGAGGCGTTCTACCTCGGCCAGTTCTTCACGCTGGAGCTGTTCTTCCGCGGCTTCATTCTGCGCGCGCTGCGCGGGTTCGGCGCCGGGGCGATCTGGGCGATGGTGGTCCCCTACTGCATGATCCACTACGGCAAGCCCTACCTCGAGGCCTGCGCCGCGATCGCCGCCGGCATCGTGCTCGGCTCGCTGGCCATGCGAACGCGGAGCATCTACGCCGGCTTTCTGGTCCACGGGACGGTCGCCGTGCTGATGGACGTGCTCGCGCTCTCGCGCCGCGGCTACTTGCCCTCGGCCCTCGCGCCCGGCAGCACGCACCACCTGGTCTTCACCCAGTGGCGCACCGTCATCTGGGTCGCCTGGGTCCTCGCGCTCGCCGTGCTCGCCGTAAAGGCTTGGCGGTCCCGCGCCTGGATCGTCGGTCGGTTCGGGAGACCGCGCGCGGCGCCGGCGACGGAGGGCAGGGCCTCGGCCGGGGCGTCCGGTGAGACGCCGTAGGCGACTGTTACTGGCAGACTCCAAGTAACACCGACTTCGAGCAGCAGCCGACGTTGAAGACGTCTCCGGTCAGTGCCGTCGAGCCCGCGGACAGGCACCGACAGACGCCCGCGACGCACGCGCCGTTCGCGCAGTCGGCGTCGACTTGGCAAGGATCCCCCTCGCCGGATCGGTGACACTGTCCGGAGACGCAGGCCCCGCTGCAACAATCCGCGGTCGTGCGGCAGGGGAGCCCGTAGTCGGTGGCGCTGGCGCAGGGACAGGCGCCGTCGGCCCCGCACACGTAAGCCGTGCACTGGCTCGGCACCGTGCAGGCCGTGCCCGGCGGCTGGAGGCAGGTGCCCGCGAGGCACACCGCCTGGCCGTTGCAGTCGGCGTCGCAAGAGCAGGCCAGGCGCTCGCTCGTACAAACACCCGCTGCGCACCGGTCGCTGCAGCAGTCAGCATCGGTGGTGCAGCAGGCGTTCGGCAGCCCGCAGCAGGCGCCGGTGGGTCGCCCCTGATCGATCGCGCACATCCCCCAGCGACCACAAGAGCCACAGCTCGCGCTCGCCGAGAAGGTCCCGCACGACTGCCCGGCGGGGAGGGCGATCGATCCGCAGGTCCGGGCACCGTTCGCTCCCCCGCAGGCGCCCGCCGCGAGGGCAGCGGCGAGGATGGGAGCGAAGAGCGGAGCTCGGGTCGACCTGCCGCGCGGTGGAGAGCCGCTGGGCTCCACCTCAGGTCTCGACGGTGTGCGCGGCTGCGTAGACCACGACGATCACGAGCTGCGCCCACGCCGCCCCGGGCGGCTTGTGGTGGGTGATGGCGATCTCGAGGGTGAGGCCCGGCTTGCTCAAGATCTGTGGCGGCAGCTCGACGACGTCCATCGACGTCGCTTCGATGACGTAGCCGCTCATGCTGGTCCCGGTGCGCGCCGTCGCCTGCTGCAGCGACACCCGGAGCGCGTCGAGCGGCGCGACGTTCTCCTGCTGGATGCGGGCGAGCTGGGGGCCCAGGATCGGCTCGAGGCCGCCCAGGCGGCCCGGCGGCGTCAGCCCCATCTTCTGGCGGGCGGCGGCGATGCGCGCGTAGAGCGCTGCGACGTCGGCGCTGTGGTCGTTGCCGTGGTGGAAGGCGTAGCCGCAGACCACGCCCCCGAGCGCGTCCGGGTTCTCGAACAGCGCGGGGCCGACGGCGATCTGCTCGGTGTCGCGCGCGAGCAGCGTCTTGCGCCCGAGGGGCATGATCAGCGCCGCGTCCAGCCAGCGCCCGGCGTCGCGCGTGCGCGGCACGACGACGGAGAAGAAGCTGCCGTCGCGGATCGTCCCCGCGACCTGCCAGCCGGCGAGCAGCCCGAGCGCGATGGTGCTGAGGTCGCCGTCGGCGTCCGTTCCGCCTTGGCTCATCGCCGCGGCGAAGTACTGTCGCGCGACGCGCGTCGCGGACGCCGACTGGGCGTCGGCGAGGGTCACCGGGCCGAGGTGCGCGTCGGCGCGCACGGCGTTCAGCCCGGCCACCACCGCGGGGGCGAACTCGGCCGCGGCGGCGATCGGGCGCGACGCCGCGTACGGCGTCTCCCCGAACACGAGCGGCTTGGCCAGGTCCCGCCGGGCGAGCAGCTGGACGATCGGCGTGGCCAGCACGCTGTGCGG
>Ga0306922_10008194_pt1 | contig 10132 bp, 9 predicted proteins | sample sta12Cox44000082_FD_203758 | JGI IMG/M metagenome (GOLD analysis project Ga0306922, IMG submission 203758) | Lab enrichment of tropical soil microbial communities from Luquillo Experimental Forest, Puerto Rico - statoxic.12C.oxic.44.000.082 (v2)... | ecosystem: Environmental > Terrestrial > Soil...
GATCGCTTGATTGTCATACCACCTCCCTGGAGCCGCCACACGGGGCAATCTAATGCACTTCATGGCGACTGTCTATTGATCGTTCGACCAGGTCCACCGAAACGCACGATCGCTCGAAATCTTGTCGCGTATCTCCGAGCGAGAGCGATGCAGGTCTCCGGCTCAGCTGTCCTTACTGAGAATCACTTGCCGTCGTTCGCTCACTCCTCCGAGTCCTGCCCTCTTGATGCGCACGCGAGCCGCTCTGCAGCGGTGGTAAGGCGACTCGAACGACGGGCTTCGGAGCGTCGGTCGGATTTCTGGACACGACGGCGTTGCTGATTACAGTCAGGGGGCCGGTGTGGTTCAGAATTTGTAGTTCAGTGCGTACGTGATCCCGATGGTCTTGATCTGCAGCGAAGCCTGAACCGGTCCCGTGATCAGATTCTGCACGACAAGGTTGTTGATGGTGCCTCTGCGCGAATTCACGCCGAACGCAAACGAGACTTTGCCAATCGATCCGCTCAGGCCCGTCGTCAACACCGTGAAGTCCACCGTGCCGAACACCGCGGTATCCCCGGATGGCGACGCTGTCCAGGTCAGAACCCCAGGCCACCGTCGTGATCGGCGCGAATCCCGCTGTGAAGCCTCGCCACTTTGCGGTCGCCCCAACGAGATTTGGCAGATGCTGCGTGGACCCGCCAGTGTTCACTAACGAGGTAGCAATCTACCCTGAAGGGTGCACAAATCCAGTCACGCCGTGATGGTGTACTCGTGAATCAGACCGCCCAGTCGATCACGACGCTGAACACGAGCCTTGCCGCAATCGATGACCGCCCGACTGTTCGGCTGCGGCGGCGACAGGCCCAACGCTCGATGTGGCCGATGGCCGTTGGTTCCCCATGTCAACGCAAAGACGCCGATGCCCAGTGATTTGGAACTTCCCCGAACCCGCCTGCACCGGCACAAGGGACAACTTTGAGGATCCGGGCCGCCACAACGATTTGAGGTAGCCTTTCCCCATGGCTGGGCGTACTCTACTCGCTCGACAGCGCCAACTATGAATGCGTCAGTGTGGGCAACAGCGAAGGCTGTGATTGCGGAGGCGCTCGCGCGGCCGGAATCGGAGCGTGAGGAGTTTCTCGATAGCGCCTGCGGCGACGCTCGGCTGCGCACTGAGCTCCGGACCCTCTTCGCGGAGAACACGCCACAGTTCCTCACGGACGCGATCACCGCCGACAGGGTGTTCGACACGGCGGCTCCCACTGAGCCTGCGGTTGACTATTTGGAGCCGGCAACGTTCATCGGACCGTACGCCATCATCGAGCAGCTCGGCGCCGGCGGCATGGGCCGCGTCTATCTGGCTAACGACACACGGCTCAAACGACGAGTGGCCCTAAAGTGCCTCCTGTCGTCGAAGGCGGGCGGCACCGAACGGCGCGCACGGATTCTGCAGGAGGCCCGCGCGGCAGCCCGGATCAGCCATCCAAACGTCGCGACCGTGTACGACATCATCGAGCACGGCGACCGCGCGTTCATTGTCATGGAGTACGTCGAAGGCGAAAACCTCGCCCGCCGAATGAGACGCGAGCGACTGCCGCTAGATCGCGTCGTCACAATCGGCCGGCAGTTGACTGCGGCTCTCGCCGCGGCGCACGCGCAGCAGATCGTGCACCGCGACCTCAAGCCCGGCAACATCCAGCTCGCTCGCGACGAAACCGCAAAGGTGCTCGATTTCGGCGTCGCACAAGCCATTTCGATCGGCTCGCCCACCACCGACGGAGCCACGATGTCATCACCGCCGGCCGTCAGATGGATGGGTGGCGGCACGCCGGCGTACATGTCGCCGGAACAGATCCTCGGGCGTCCGGTCGATCAGCGCTCGGACATCTACAGCCTTGGCATCGTCTTGTTCGAAATGACGACGGGGCGCCGGCCGTACCAGGCAGGCGATCCGATCGAGCTTCTCTCCGCTTTGAGCCGACCGATTCCTCGGGCAGATGCGGGCCATCCTGAAGTCCCTCGCGCGCTCGCAGACGCGATCTCGAAAGCCCTTGCGGTTGAACCCGACTCGCGATACGAGTCGGCCGCAGCGGTTGGTGAAGCGCTGGACGCTGTCGACCGCATGCTCGGCCGCAAGCGCTCGCCCTGGACGAGGTGGCGGCAGCTGGCCGGACTGGGAATCATCGTTGGCCTGGCGGCGTTGGCTGTGTGGATCGCTCTGATGTCAGTGTTGAAACCGGCGCCTGCGCCGCAGGCAACCTTGGCGATCCCTCCCGTGAATGTAGCCAGCACAGATCAAGCCAATCTGGACGAGCTCGGAACTCTTCTGCAGTCCGTTTTGTCTCGCAATCTCGCGGCGTTGCCCGGGATCAGAATCGTGCAGGCGGCGCTGCCGAACGCAACGGGGCCGATAGTGGCTGCGAGCCAAGCCTCACCGACCGCCGACTACACGGCATCAGTGATGATCCGACGAGGCTCGTATGGCCTGGCCGCTGACGTCGGCCTTTGGCATCGGGGCGACACAGCTCAGGTCTGGCAGAAGCCGATCGAGGGCCTAGAAATCGGTCTGCTGCGGTCCCTTGTCGACGGTCTGGCTACGGAACTCGAGGCCACTCGCGCCAGCAGCCGCACTGTTGATGATGATGTGCGTACCAGAATGCGACACCTGCCGACGGCCGATGACCGAGCTCTGCTTTCGTACTTGCAGGGCCGAACCGTGCTCGACACTTCGGAAGACGAGAAGACCGACAACCAGGCCGCCACTCTATTCCAAGACGCGATCCGCCGCGACAAATCATTTGCGTTCGCACAGGCCGGCTTGAGTCAGGCGTACTCTTCGCGGTTCAAGCACACACGCGAGACCTTGTGGCTAGTTCAGGCCAAAGACGCGGCCAACAGGGCGCTCGAGCTCGATCCCCAAAGCGATCAGGCGCACCTCGCGTTGGCGGTCGTACACCTGGGAGAGAGCAAGGACGACGCTATCCTGGAAGCGAGGCAAGCCGTCAGGCTGACCCCGGACAGCGACGACGCCCACCGCATTCTCGGCTTGGCGCTGATAAGCCAAGGTCAGTCAGATACGGGATTTGCCGAACTTCGGACTGCTACTGCCCTCATGCCACGCCATTGGATGAACTATTACGCGCTGGGCAGAAGCCTGCTCGCGGCCCACAAGTATCGAGAGGCAGTCGATGCGCTGCAAAAGGTGCGGGATCACTTGCCGGGCTTCGAAAGCGCCTACGTGAACCTGGGCTTGGCCTTGATGTCGCTCGGCAAATGGGATCTCGCGGTCGGCAACCTGGAGCGCGCGGTGCAGCTCGATAACAAAGACCATTATGCCCTCAATAATCTGGCCACAGCGTACTATTGGAACCGGCAGTTCGAGAAAGCGCTGGGCCTGTACAGGGAGGCGATCACGAACGACGCGCAGAATCCCAAGCAGTTCATGAATCTGGGCGACGCATACGAGGCACTTCGACGGGGTGCGGAGGCGCGCATCGCTTACACGCAGGCCGTAAAGCTTGCGGATGCTAAACGAGTCGCCGGGTTCGACCCCGCAACAGAAGCCATTGCGGCGAAGTGTCAGGCCAAACTCGGGATTGCTGGCGCGGAGGGTCGGGCGCTCGCGGCTTTAGCGGCAGATGATAAGAATGCCGACGTCTTGTTCAAGCTCGCGGTCATTTACGCCCTAAGCCGCCAGACCGACAGAGCCCTGGACCGGCTCGAACAGGCCGTCAACTTCGGGTACCCTCCGGTGTTTATCCGAGACGACCCGGACCTGCACGTGCTGTCGAATCAGCCGAGATTCAAAAGACTCGTCGCTCAATCGACCGGCTGAACGTACAAAAAGGCATTCCCCGACGTTATAGAAAGCATTGCGCGGAACGCTTGAGCTCGCCCCGAGGTTCGGCTATCCAACCAGGACGGGTGAGCGAAGGAGAAAAAATGCCACCTATTAAGAAAGCCCGGCGGTCTGGGTCGGCCACGGACCACCCCACGGTAGTGGGTTTTACTATCGTGGACGGAGGAGACCTTCCGGACGTGGGTGCACCGACGAAGTTTGTCGCCGCTCCAAATGACATTGTGCTTTGGGTTGTCGGGAACACAAGCGGATATACGATCACCGTGACGTTGACGGATTTCCTCCGAAAGAAACACCCCGCGGACCCCAAGGGCACGATACAACCAGAAACGCCGCCCTTCATATGGCTTGTCTCCGACACTGTCGTGGTTGATGACGGCAAGGTTGGGTTCATTGCTGGCCGGAGGAATCCCGATTACCAAACCCAGAGCTTCCTCTTTCACGACTTTTTGTCGTACACGATCCATGTTCAAAGTACAGCGTTTGATTTCGAGTACGACCCGGATGGTGACATTAAGCCGTGATCATGCCGATGCTCGCGCGCTCAAGGCTGTTCATCGGCCTTGGGCGCCTCAATCGCCTCGTTGAAGACGTTCCTGCCGGGCGACGTGGCGCGAGATGCCGTGCGCGAGATCGAGTCGCATATGTCCGAACGAATTGCCGCTATGGACGGGACACCAACCGAGCACGACGCGCTCGAGAAGATTCTTGCCGAGCTCGGCCCGCCATTGCGCGTGGCGCAGGCCTACGCAGCCGAACGCATCATCGACGAGGCAGTCACGACAGGACGCTTGATCCCCATCGCGCGAGCGATCTGGCAGGTTGCGGCGACGACGTTGATGGGGATCGCTCGTCGCCACGGGTCTGTTCAGCGCCTATGCTGCCGGGATCGCATTCCTGGTTGTCGCTGCAATGAAGCCGATCTTTCCCAACAACGTCGGTCTGCTAGTCGTGAATGGCATTCCGCGGTCCTTCGGAGCGCAGTTCCCCACGCCGCCAGGCGGAACCGTGTACGGCGGCTACTGGATCATCCCGGTATCGATCGCCTGTGGAATCGCCGTGCTGGTCGTGACCCATCGCGCGGCTCGAAGATTTCTGACCCATTGGCGCGAGCGCGTGAAACCGCCAGTCATTGCAGCGCGTTAGGAGATCGCGATGAATGATGCCCAGCTCGTGCGCCGTCGAGCGAGGCGATCCGGATCAGCGCGACCTCGGATGGGAGGACCTTGATTGCGACATCGCGGTGCAGTTTGGTGTCGGTGGCCCCCACCGGCTCTGGTCGTGAGGAACCGTTGGCCGTCGGCGGCAATATCGTAACTTCGGCCGAAGACGCCATACGAGTCGGGCAGGATTTTGAGCGCAACGTCGGCGCCCGAGCTTCGTGTCGCGCGCCCGATGAGCACTCTATTTATTACCAGGTTTCACCATGTGAGCAGGATCCTGGTTGTTCTCGATACACTCGTACTCTTCCACCCGCGTGTCGGGGGGCTGGCGCAGCGTGACGGCTGTCACCCACGGCTTGGTCAGGGCCTTCGGATCCTCCACCGTCGCTTCGTACGAAATCGTGAGGTCGCTGTTCAGCTTGAACCGCTCGACGACGTGCAGCGCTTCGGTATGAATCGATCCGATGCCGCTCAGCCAGGTCTTGTCGTTAAAACCGACCACATCGACCACCAGCGTGTCGCGGTCCCATCGGCCGACTGAGTCGCCCATCCAAGTCGGTGTCACATCGCCGGGATGCTTGAGCGAGTTGTCGATTGGGATGATGCGGAACGCATGGAACGATTCGTATAGGATGACGACCTTCTTTGGCGTCTGGACGATCTCGAACGGCATCGGCATGCCGGTGATGCGCGGCACGCCGGGAAGCAAACAGCGCAATGTCGGATCGTCCACGGCGGTGAGCGATTTCTGCTTCTCCACGGCCCACGGCTGATACGACAGGGGCGCGCGCTGAAGCGGAGGAGCCCCTCGCGGACCGGTGGGCGGGCCCGCCGTACCTTGATCGCCGTACAGACTGACGCCGCCGCTCTGCCAGACGCCGCTCAAATCCGGCCTGCCGTCCGCGGCGCGTGGAATATCGGGCGCCTGCGCCGCAAGCGACAACAGCAGCATGCCCGCGAGGCCAATCGTCACGCCAAGCCTGAAACCAATGTGATGGCGCATGGCCATTCTCCTCAAAGAGCGCGGACGACCTCTAGTATGAGGCGGCTGGACCAAGAAAGACCTTCTTGCCGTCCGGCAGCGTGACCTCACGGCCAGCCGCGCGGTTCGCCGTAAACCTAGCTTTCCATCCGGTGATCGTGATGATGTCGCCAACCTTGAGAAGATCTCGGGGAACCCCTGTCCGCTTGAGCGTGTTCGGCGGATAGCCTTCGAACGACCACGTGACGACCTTGCCGATGGTGTCCTTCGTGTCGACGTAAACGTAGGTGTGTGGGTTCGTCCATTCGACTTTGCTGACCTCACCACTGATCGTGATGGGTGCTTGACTGTCGTACTCCGCGGCAAAGGAATGGTGGGCTGTCAGCCGGTCGTCGGTCAGCGACAGCATCAGCAGGGTCGCGGTTCCAAACGTCAGCAACCTGGCAAACCAGACACTCATGTTCTCGTCTCCTGATTGCCCCGGCCGGCCCGCTCACGCGGTGACATAGCAGCGATTCACCGTCAACAAGAGAGGCGGACTTGGAGACAAATACTACAACTTCCTCAGGCTGAAACCCGGCGATAATGACGTCACTGCGGTTGGTTTTCGAAGGACCCCGTGCGGTTCCTCTGAGGACTCTGAGATGCGAGATTGCGCGAGTGGCCCGGGAGCGCAGCTCCGGCTGATACCGCCGAGTCCGCCGAAGACTGGTTTCATTTGCCACCGGTGTCCGCTCTGGAGATTCCTCGCCGCTGACGCGGTCGGCCTCCTTGTGGTGCTGACGGTGTCGCCACACGCCCAGACTGTTGCCCCGCGACCTGACCTCGAGCGCGCCCCGACCATTGCCGCGCGACTTGATCTCGATCGCCCTCAGGCGGTCGAACCGGGTCGATCACAGACAGGACCGCCTCAGCCAGCGCCGCGACTTCCGGACGGCACGCCGAATCTCGGCCGCGTGCCAGGTGAGAAAGGCCTTTGGAATGTCCGGATTGTCCTCGATTTTGGCAATCGTATCGTCGGACATGAGATGCCAGAAGCCATGCGTCGAGGTAGTTCCACGACGGCGCTCGGCGGCGCCCGAACGCAGCCCTGGGTGCCTTTCATGCCTTGGTCGGCTGCGCTCTACGACTACAACTTGAAGAACGAGGCAAAGTACGACCCTGAAGGGTATTGCCTGCCGCCGGGCGGGCCGCGGCTGATGGCAACTCCCTATCCCATGGAGATCCTCCAGCTCCCCGATCAACAACGCATCATCATGATCTTCGAGGGCGCGACCCACATCTGGCGGGAGATTTACATGGACGGGCGCCTCCATCCCCAGGGTGACGCGCTCAATCCGACGTACCTCGGGCACTCGGTTGGCCGCTGGGATGGCGACACGCTCGTGGTCGATGTCGTTGGTTTCAATGAAGGCACATGGCTGGACCCGGTCGGCCATCCACACACCGACCGGCTCCACCTCATTGAGAAGTATTCACGGCCGGACAAGAGCACGTTGCACTACGAGGCGACCATCGACGATGCCGGGGCCTACACTCGGCCGTGGACGGTAAGCTGGAACATCCCCTGGGCGGCCAACGGCGAGCTCATCGAATACATCTGCCAGGAGAACAATCGGTACTTGTCGAACCTGAGGGACGATTTCGGAGGTCCGATTTTCGGGAAGAAGCCGTAGGTCGTTTAGAAGATCCCGCGCGTCCCAAAGCAAAGCACCGCGAAGGCGGGAGCTCGGAAGCCTTGGAGCGCCTTGTCCTCGGCCTGCTCGTTCATCACGGCCGTCAGCGCCGTCTGCGTCCATTGCTGCTTGGTCAGCCAGTAGCTAATCGCCGGGCCCCACGGACCGGTGCCCATCGCGGGCGCCAACGTGAGTCCTCAAGAGTGTCACAGCCACCCCCGCAACAAACGACCAGGACCAGATTCGGGCTGACGGCATTGGCGCCCCCTGACGCGAAGGCTATCGGACGGTCTCGACCCGGTCAGTAACACGACCGACCGATTGCACCCTGAAATGGCGCGCGGGTCCGACGACTGTCCAAGACAAGTTCCGTTAAGCCGATAACGATGAACGACTAAACCCCAACTGCAACCGGCACTGCTCTTCGCGATCACACCCCTCCGGCCAGACAAGGCCGCTGTCACCCGGCGGATGAGCGGACCGGGCGATTCAGGAATTTCGTCGAGGCCTGTTCAAAATCAGTGGACGCCCAGTCTCGGCTGGCAGATACTCCACGCATCATTTCTTAATCTCCGCGTAACCGCATTCCTCGTCCGGCGTACCGGCGTACTGCAGCTCGGTGGCGAAGCCCTTTTCGGAAAGGATGCGTGGAATGTCTACTTACCTTGCGCGAGGCCCACGCGGATGGGCACGTCTGGCCGTCTGGTTGCTCGTTCTCACCCCGACCGCCGCTCACGCTCAGAGCACCCTGACGGGGGTCGTCCGCGACACCTCAGGCGCGGTTCTGCCCGGCGTCACGGTCGAGGCGGCAAGTCCGGTGCTGATCGAGAAGATGCGCTCTGCCGTCACCGACGGTACCGGCAGCTACCGCATCGTCGATCTCAGGCCCGGCGTTTACACGCTCACCTTCACGCTGACCGGATTCTCGATCGTGAAGCGGGAGAACATCGAGCTGCCCGCGAACTTCACGATGACAATCAACGGCGAGATGAAGGTCGGAGCGCTCGAGGAAACGCTCACCGTCACAAGCGCGTCGCCCACCGTCGACGTCCAGAGCACGACTCAGGCGCAGGTGCTCAACCGCGACGCGCTCGACGCGATCCCGACGGGCCGCACGATCCAGGGCATGGGCCAGCTCATCACGGGCGTGTCGCTGAACATTCCCGATGTGGGCGGCTCGCGCGCGATGCAGCAGACCTACATGTCCACGCACGGGCTCGGCGCCTCGCAGACCACGGTGCAGGTGGACGGTCTTCTTGTCAACGGGCTCGACGGCGACGGCGCCGTGCAGAACTACTTCAACAGCTCGATGAGCCAGGAAATGGTCTATACGACGAGCGGCGCGTCAGCCGACGTCTCGGGCGGCGGCGTCCGGCTCAACATGATCCCGCGCGACGGCGGCAACAGGTTCGGCGGCACCGTGTTCTCCGGCTATCAGAACCAGAGCTTCCAGTCCGACAACCTGACGTCGGACCTCAAGAACCGCGGTCTGACGACGCCCGACGGTATCGAAAAGCTCTGGAACATCGAAGGTTCCTTCGGCGGGCCGATCATGAAGGACAAGATGTGGTTCTTCGGCTCCGCGCGCGCATTCCATCTCAACACGCTCCCGGCCGACGCCCTGGTCGGAATTCCCGGCACAGCGCTCCCCAACCGTGCGCCGACGCCGAGCACGGAACGCGGCGTCGATCCGCAGAAGATCAACAGCTTCCAGGCGCGGATCGTCTGGCAGATCAGCCAGAACACGAAGCTGTCGGCCTACAATGACCGGCTCCTCAAGAGTCGTGGCTCGGACATGATTGCCGGCGTCGACCCCGCGACAGCCTCAGGCGTCTGGGCCTCCCCGATTTACACCACCGGCGAAGTCAAGGCGTCCTCGACCGTCACCAGCCATTTGCTCGTGGAAGGTGGCTTCTCCTTGAACATCGAGCGCTACACCATCCTCAACCAGCCCGGCATCTCTCAACCGCCCGGCACGCCGGCCTGGTATTCGGGAATTCAAAAGGTTGATTCAGCGCTCGGGACGGTGTGGAACTTTTCCTATGGAGGTGAGGACTTCGGACGGTTTCCCGATCGGTACGCGACGGCTGGCTCCGTCTCGTACATCACCGGCACGCACAACGTGAAGGTCGGCATTCAGGATACGTGGGGCTCGTATCGCCGCACGGATACCGCCAACGGCGACATCCGTGCCATCTTTTTGAATGGGGTCGCCACGACCGCAACGATCCTGAACGCGCCGGTCGAGCGGTTTGACCAGGTTCATGCCGATGTCGGCGTGTATGCGCAGGACAGCTGGACGCTGAAGCGCATGACGGTGAACTACGGCGCCAGGTTCGAGCACCTCGCGACTGGCATCCCGGTCGAGACGGCGCCGGCCGGCCGCTTCACCGCGGCGCGCACGTTCGGGCCCATCGACATGCCGACATGGAACAGCCTTTCGCCACGCGGCGGGCTTGTCTACGACGTG
>Ga0306922_10008195_pt1 | contig 10132 bp, 7 predicted proteins | sample sta12Cox44000082_FD_203758 | JGI IMG/M metagenome (GOLD analysis project Ga0306922, IMG submission 203758) | Lab enrichment of tropical soil microbial communities from Luquillo Experimental Forest, Puerto Rico - statoxic.12C.oxic.44.000.082 (v2)... | ecosystem: Environmental > Terrestrial > Soil...
TAACCAGCGCTCCTTCAACCTATCGCCGGTGGCTCTACACCGCGGGCCAGTGCGTGGTTTCATCACCGCTTTGCGTGATATGGCTCACTTTGAGCCCCACCGGCACCTGCGGCTTAGGAGTGAAATCTAATGTCAGCAACATGTTAGCGATGAGGCGGTTTGGTTTCCCGCGTGCTTTCTACTGTGGCGGAGGAGCCAAAATTCTATGGCTTTCGACATTCGATCGATACCAAAACGGATTTACAAAACGCTCTCCAATCTGCGCACCGGAATTGTCCTTCTCATCCTGACCGTAACTGCCGCCGCCCTTGGCACCTTCATCCTGCAACGGCCTGCAACCGATGCAGACAAGCTGGCCCAAGCCTACTCGCCGGCAATGTTGAGGGTGTTGGACCGACTGATGCTGACGGATGTTTTCCATGCCTGGTGGTTCACCACATTGCTGGCGCTGGTGAGCCTGAGCATCGTTTTCGTTTCTGTCGATCGTTTTCCCAACGCGTGGCGCTTTTATGCGCGTCCCTATCGCAAAACGGATTCGCACTTTCGCAGCGCGCTGCCCAACCGGGTTGAGTTGCCGATTCGCAATGCTGCGGAGGCTCTCCGAGCTGCGGAGCGCGCCATGGAGAAGCTGCATTGGCCGGTCCAGGAGATCACAGAGAACAGTGAGCTCTCACTGTACTCGGAGCGCAGCCGCTTCTCGGTGATGGCGGTGTACGTCATTCATGCCAGCCTGCTGCTGATCTTCCTGGGCGGCATCGTGGACAGTATCTGGGGCTACAAGGGTTTCCTGATGTTGCAGCGCGGCCAGCAGAGCAATGTCGTCCGCCTCGGCGACATGGGCAACAAGGAACCCAAGACGCTCCCTTTCACCCTGAAATGCTATTCGGCGGGTGAAGAAACGTACCCCGACGGCTCACCCAAGCGTTGGTGGTCGAAGCTCGCGGTGATACAAGACGGCCGCGAAGTAAAGACGCAGGAGATCGCGGTCAACGATCCATTGACTTACAAAGGCGTCCGATTCTACCAGGCCAGCTTCGGGCAGACGGGAAAGCTCGATGGGCTGAAGGTGCAGGCCACGCCCGATGGTGGTTCGGGCAGAGAGATCACCCTGGGGATGAATGAACCCTTCGATCTCGACGGCAACACTAGCGTCACCCTGGTGGAGTTCATTCCCGATTTTTTCATTCGCGATAACCAGGTGTTCAAGCGTTCGGACGATCCTCTGAATCCCGCCTTCCGTTTGCAGGTAGCCAACAAGGAAGGTGGCGAAAACGCCACGTTGTGGATTTTTCCCGCCTACAACGAAGTAGCCCAAGGTCAGAAGACGAACTACGCCTTCGCCTTTCGCGATATGCAGATGGGCTACTTCACGGGCCTGTCAGTTTCACGTGAGCCGGGGCAGTGGCTAGTGTGGTTGGGCGTAGTTTTGATGACGCTCGGCCTCGGAGTGGCCTTCTACCTGGTGCACATGCGGTTGTGGATCACCGCGATTCCCAATGCGAAGGGCAAGCTGGTGCTGTGGGTTGGAGGCCAGGCAAACAAGAATCGCGATCGTTTTGAGCAGAAATTCAGCGAACTGGTCGACGCCATTGGCAACGAACTGGATGTTCGAAGCAAGCCAGCGCCCCGCCCGGAGCAACCAGAACTAACCCTGGTCAGCGCCGGGTAGCGGCGCTTCCAGGCATCCCCGCCGGTATTGCACACGAGCGAACCGGGGAGGGCTGTAACAGCGTTCAGCGGGCGCGTGGGCGGGCTGGGTTGGAGGCGGTGGCAGCGGCGGTAAGAAAGAAAGCTGCAAGCAAGACGGAGGAATTCAGATGTCAACACGAGCGCGAGTGACTCAAATCGAAGAAACTTCGGTTCCCGCCGCCGGCAATGCGCTGCTGGTGCTGGTGGGGCTGGCGATGGTCTTCCTGCTGGTCGTCGCCCTGCTGGGCGCGGCCAAGGCGGGCGGCAACCTGTTTACCGAGAGCAATCTCCTGTATGTAGCACTGATCTTCTATGCCGGCGCGGGCGCACTTTACATGGGCTTCGGTGTCACCGGAGTTGGGCGTTACGTGAAGTACGCATCGGTCGCGACGGCGATCGGCTTGATTGCCAACACGCTGGCTGTGGGGCATCGTTGGTACTTGGCGGGCCGCCCTCCCTTCGCCAGCATCTACGAAATGCTGCTCAGCTTTGTCTGGACCGTCGCTGCGCTTACCTTGCTCACGGAGAAGAAATTCGGGGTGAAGATCATTGGCAGCATCACCATGCCGCTGGCGGTAGTGTGTGTCATCCTGATGCAACTGCTCGATTCCGAAGTGCGGCCGCTGGTGCCGGCGCTGCAATCCACCTGGCTGCACGTGCACGTCACGCTCGCCATGTTGAGCTATGCCGCCTGCGCCGTGAGCTTCGCGTTGGCCATGATGTTTCTGATCAAAGACAACCTCCAGACGGAAACATTTCTGGCCTGGACCAGCGGGCTCGTCAGCGCCGTCTATGTTGCCATCGTGGCAACGCGTTTCGAGAAACTGGGCGGGCTTTCTGTTACCGCGTGGAACGCGCAGACCAAGAGCGACATGTTCCTGGGCCGCGGTATGCGGCTGTTCGTAACTGTGCCTGACCTGGGCTGGCTCTTTGTGCTGGCCGGAATCGGAGCGATTGCTCCGCTGGCGCTCTACCTTGCCGCACGCTGGAAGAAAGACGACACACTGTTCGGCATTGCCAACAAAGCTGTGTTCATCAGCATTCTGTTGCAAGTGGTTGTGTTGGCTGCGTTTGTCCTTCGGGTGCGTGATGCCAGCTACCCCTCGCCGGATCAGGATGGGCTGTTTCCGACCTCGCTGGCCGCCAGTCCGTTCTTGCTCGGCGGCATGGTAACCGGTGTTTTCGCCTCCCTGTTGTACCTGATGTTGCTGTGGAGGCGTTCTGATCTGGAAGGCCTGCTGCCCTTCGCGAACACCCTCGATCGAGTGACCTACAAGACGATCTGCATCGCGTTTCCGTTGCTGACCGGCATGATCGCCGCCGGTGCCTACTGGGCCAATCGCACCTGGGGTTCGTATTGGAGCTGGGACCCGAAAGAGACCTGGGCCGCTATCACCTGGCTGATCTACGCGGGGTATCTGCACATGCGCATTGCCCGCGGATGGCGCGGACGTCGCGCGGCCTATTTCGCCATTCTCGGCTTCGGCGTCGTGATCTTCACCTTCCTCGGCGTAACGTATCTGCTTCCCGGCTTACACGCATACGCCTGAGGAGTCTGGGCTGGCGAAGCTGGACCTGCGGAAGGATTAGGCCCCAAACGTCAGTTCCAGCCCGCCAGTCCCGTAACCCGGGACTTGCAAGGTTCGCGATTGCGTCAAGGTAAAAATGTGCGGGAAATGAGTGCTAGCATACTAGTCCGAACCTCTGAGGTGGAACTGCCTAAGACTACGAGTGAAGAGGCTGGTGACCAGGCGCCAGTTGTCCGCAAGCGGCATATGAACTGGGCGCTCAAAGCGGTTATTCCTATTGCGGCCGTGCTGCTGAACGGACTCTTGCTCTTTCTGCTGGTCTCGCTCTCCCTGGAGCAAGGCCCGCGGCACGAGGTTGTCGCGGTGGCGGCGGCGGGCGCGCTGGTGATTTGTGTCGCCGTCATCATGGTTCTGGCAGTACAGGTGCGCCGGCCGATGATCGAGCTGCAGGAAAAGATCGCGCGCGTGCGCTCGGGAGACATGAACGTCGCCGTCAGCTTTGCTGAACGCAACGACGAGATAGGCGACCTGGGCAGCGACTTCAACGAGATGGTGCAGCAGTTGAAGGCCAGCCGCGAGGAAATCCAGCGCCTGCACCAGACACAGATGTCGCGCGCCGAACACTTCGCCACCCTGGGCGAACTCGCTACGGGGCTGGCGCACGAGATTCGCAACCCACTGGCGGGGATCGCTGGCGTGCTGGAAATCGTGGGCCGCGATCTGCCTCCTGACCACCGAGCGCGTTCGGTGATCAAGGACGCCAAGGAAGAAGCGATCCAGATCAACCGCATTCTCACCGAACTGCTGGAGACCGCACGGCCCAGGCCTCCACAGTTCTGCCTCTGCGACTTGCGAGCAACCGCCGAGCATGCGGTCATGTTTGCGCGGCAACAGGCGATCACCAAGCGCATCACGATTGACCTGGAAGTGAAGGGTGAGGTGCCTCCGGTCGATCACGACCCGAACCAGGTCAACCAGGTGCTGCTGAACCTGCTGCTGAACGCAATCCAGGCCAGCGACCAGCCGGGAGCAGTTCACGTCACGCTGGAGCGTGACGGCGACGACGTCACGATTGTCGTGGCCGACAAAGGTAAAGGCATTCCGCCGGAAAACCTCCACAACATCTTCCGCCCCTTTTTCACGACAAAAGGACAGGGCACCGGACTCGGCTTGTCTCTGGCTCGACGCACCGTGGAAGCCCATGGCGGCCGCATCGACGTCGCCAGCGAAGTCGGGAAGGGGACGAGATTCACGGTCAGACTGCCGCTTACGAGGTAGCAAGTCGCAACTCGCAATCAGTAATGAGCGCGTGACGAGAGGTCTCCCTTTCACGAATTGGGCTCCTTTCACAAGGGCGTCCGCAACGCGTGGAACTCACCCCATCCCGCTGACTTGGTGATGTAGTGGCCAGGGACACTTTAGAACCAGCCACAGGAATGTAGCCGGACACGCTCGTTTGTGGCACCAAAACACCTGGAAACCAAGGCGTACCCGAAGCAGAAGCAGCAGCACGTAGTACTGCGGCATGGACGGTCTTCGGTAAACGCCAATTTCTGAAGGATGACCGCTAGTCGCTAATGCCAGGCCGCTCGTGATGGCCTGATTGCGTGCCCCGCCGTTGCTCGGATACGCTTCGCTCTCCCGCTTCGGAGGGCTGGCCTAAAGTTGACCCTGCTCTCGGTCGTAGTAATCTAGTGACAAGTTGAAGTCCGCGGAAAAAGTCCTCATTGTCGACGACGAAAAGCTCGTTCGTTGGTCTCTCAGGCAGAAATGCGAAGAGTGGGGTTACCACGTACTGGAGGCTGAGAACGGCTCAGCCGGCCTGCGCGTGGCCCACCACGAGACGCCTGACCTCGTGCTGCTGGATGTGCGTCTGCCCGATGCCAGTGGCATCGACGTACTCGAACAGCTCAAGAAGGCGAATGATGCGCGGGCGATCATCATGATCACTGCCGACCCCCAGCTCGAGGACGTGAAGACCGCGCTCAAGCTGGGCGCGTACGACTTTGTGGGCAAGCCGCTCGACTTCGACGAGCTGTCGGTTACGGTGAAGAACGCGCTGGAAACGACCCGCCTGCGCTCGGAAGTTGACTCGCTGCGCGGTGAAATGCGCCGGCGTGCCAGCTACCACAATGTTATCGGGGTCTCGCAGAAGATGGCGGAGTTGCTCGGCTTTGTGCACAAAGTTGCAACCAGCGAAGCGACGACGATCCTGATCCAGGGCGAGAGCGGCACGGGCAAAGACCTTGTCGCCAGGGCCATTCACCATCAGAGCCGGCGTCAGGACAAGCCTTTTGTTGCAATCAATTGCTCGGCGATCCCTGAGACGTTGATGGAAGCGGAGCTCTTCGGCCACGAAAAGGGAGCCTTTACCGATGCCAAGGCTATGAAAAAGGGCCTGTTCGAGACCGCGGACGGAGGCACACTCTTCCTCGATGAAATTGGCGAGCTCTCGCCGCTATTGCAGGCCAAGCTGTTGCGTGTGCTGGAAGATCAACTGATCCGCCGTGTTGGCGGCGTGCGCGATATGCAGGTGGATGTGCGCGTGATTGCCGCTTCCAATCGTGACCTGGAGCGCGCGGTCCGCGAAAGCCAGTTCCGACAGGATCTGTATTATCGGCTGGCAATCATCTCGATTTTTCTGCCGCCGCTGCGCGACCGCAAAGAAGATGTGCTTCCCCTGGTCGAGTACTTCATCAACCGCTACAACCGCAAGTTCCGCAAGTCGGTGAAGGGCATTACGGAGGAGACCCGCAAGCTGCTGATGAAATATGACTGGCCGGGCAATGTGCGTGAGCTTAAGAACGCGGTTGAGCGCGCCATGATCCTGGAAGAAGCGGATCAGTTAAACCCGGAGTTTTTGCCGTTTGCTGTGGCTCAGCAGCAATCGCCATATACCGCCTTCGAGTCGTCGTCGGGAGCCAGTGGCGGCAATGGCACTGCTGTGCAGCTTGCCAATGGCCGCACCTTGCCCAAGCTGGAAATTCCCTCCGGCGGCACGTCGCTGGAAGAGGTGGAGAGAGCGCTGGTTGAAATGGCGATGAATAAGGCGAACAGCAACCAGACCCACGCCGCACGACTGCTCGATATCAGCCGCGATGCCCTGCGCTACAAGCTGAAGAAGTTCGGCCTCATTCACGCCGAAGAAGACGAGCCCTCGACCCCATCGTAGCCCTTTGTCGAGCGCAACCGGCGGGGATGCCTCTCATGACCTTATCCAAGGGGCCATTCCCGTTGGTGAGTGTTGTCCGCTGCGCGCTCGCGACACAATCGGGCCTGGAACCGGGCGTTTGCGGCCCGTCCCTCGAGGCACGAGCGGAATGGCAGGTTGTACATTCCACGCTGCGGTCGAACGTTAGTTTTCACCACGAAAACACGGGTCGGCGCCGTGCCGCCTTTCACGCCCTTAGCCTTGCCTGGCGTCTTGTGAAATCACCCAAGAAGATCATTCTTAACCCAGGAATTAGGGCGGGTGGATGAGCCCCGTCGCAGGTCACCCGGTGCGACTGGCAATTGCCTGACCACTTCATATCTAATATCTAATCAGGGTGTAAGCAGAAGCGCCCCGGCGGGGCTGGAGGGACATCATGAAAAAGCTTGCGATGCTTGTCGGAGTCGTGGTGCTTGTCATCATAGTGTCGGCTCTGGCGCTGCCTCACCTCATCGACGTAAACCAATATCGTGGGCAGATTCAGGCTGAGGTGCAGAAGCAGCTCAACCGGCCCGTGCAACTCGGCCAGATGTCGCTCAGTGTCTTTCCTTTGGCGCTTGCGGTGGAGAACGTCTCGATTGCGGACGCTCCTAACTTCCATAGCAGCGTGCCCTTCGCCCAGGTACAGAAGCTCGACGTCAGCGTGAAGCTCCTGCCGCTGTTGACAAAGGACATCCAGGTAAAGAGCCTGCACCTGCAGCATCCCAGGATTGAGTTAATCCGAAGTGCCGAGGGCGCATGGAACTTTGCCAGCCTGGGTCACAATGCGACTGCGCCACAACCGGGCCAAGCACCTGCTCAGCCGCCGCAAGCTCCCAGGCCTGTCCCGGCGCAGCAAGCGCAAGGCCAGTCGAGTGCGTTTGTGCTAGGTGAGCTGAAGATTACCGACGGGCAAATCGCCGTCACGGATCTCGAGAAGCACCAGTCGCGCGTCGTTTATGACCACATCGATGCGTCGCTAAAGGATTACGCGCGGGGCAAGCCTTTCTCGCTGGAAGTGGCAGCGCACCTGCCGGGCAGCGGCTCGCAAACTTTGCAGCTCTCCGGCGAAGGAGGCCCGATCAACGATGCCCAAGTGCTGAATACGCCGTTTAGGGGCACGGTGAAAATGAATCAGGTTTCGTTGTCCGGAGCGCAGAAGTTTCTGAACACCGCAGCGCTTGAGGGAACCGACGCGATGCTGTCGGGCTCGATCGATTTTTCCAACGCCACCGGCAAGATATCGGCCAGGGGCTCGCTGAAGATGGACGATGCGGTTGTTCATGACGTCAAGGTCGGCTATCCCATTGAGGCGGATTTCGACGTCACCGACGATCTGACAAACGACGTGATCCAGATCAGCCGGGGGAAGATCAAGCTGGGCTCGACACCGGTGTCACTGAATGGCACGGTCAACACTCACGCCATCCCAGCCGCGGTTGACGTCCACGTGAGTGCGTCGGATGCTTCAATCGAGGAAGCGGCGCGCTTGGCAGCAGCATTTGGTGTCGCATTTAGTCCGAATGCGAAGATCACGGGCAAGCTTACGGCTGATGTTCACGCCCAAGGCCCGACCGACCATCTCGCGCTGAATGGCACAGTCAATGGGCGTGGTCTGGAGATCACCGGCAAAGATATTCCACAGTCGGTGCGCGTGCCGCAGATCGATTTGGCGATGACGCCGCAGGACATTCGCTCCAATAGTTTCACGGCAACGGCTGGCAGCACTACCTTGAACGCACAGATGGCGCTGTCGCAATATACGGGGAATTCGCCGTCCGTGGACGCGACGTTGAAAACAAACAATGCCAAAGTCGATGAGCTTCTCAGCATTGCGAAGGCATACGGTGTCAGCGCTGCTGAGGGTATGAGCGGAACCGGTAACACTACTCTGGATGTGCATGCTAGCGGACCAATCAAGAACACCGACGCGATGACTTTCAGCGGCAGTGGAGCCATCCAAAACGCGGTGGTGAAGATGCCGCAGCTCACGCAGCCCCTCAACATCAAGAATGTGAACCTGCAGTTCACACAAAACACGGTGAACCTGGCCAACCTCGGGGCATCGTTGGGATCGACAAATGCGAGTGGGAACGTGAGTGTAGCCAACTTTCGGGCCCCTCGGCTGACCTTTGCCCTGAATGCAGACAAAATTAACGTCGGCGAGTTGCAAAAGATCTTGGCCGCCCCGCCTCCGGCGCAGAAAACCCCTGAGAAGAAGAAAGCAGAAGCTTCGTGGAGCCTCGTCCCGGTGGCGGAGGGAGCGTCCGCCGCAGCCGCGCCCAGCCTTTTGGACACTGTGACCGGGACTGGGACGCTTGCCGTAGGCAGCATCGTCTACGACAAGACGGATCTCACCAATGTTCGTTCCAACGTCACCCTTAACCACGGGGTTATCCAGCTGTCACCGGCGACGGGAAATGTCTATGGCGGGCAAATGAATGCGGCCATCACGATTGATACCCGTCCTGCAGTAACGACTTACGCAGTCAACGGCAAGCTCGTCAATGCCGACAACAATCAGATGCTCTCGGCGCTGTCGAATGTGAAGGACACGATCTACGGTACGGTATCGTCAAACATGAACCTCAGCTTCTCGACGCCACCCTCCGGTGACGTGACACCAACCCTGAACGGCACGCTTGGCCTGAACCTGGTCAATGGAAAGATCACGAAGCTCGACTTGCTGAACGAGCTCTCCAAGATTGGGAAGTTTGGTGCGGCTTCCAAGGGATATACCGCTATCTCGCGCCTTACCGGAACACTTGACATCCGCAATGGCGTGGCTCAGACCAACGATGTGAAGGCCGCGATGGATGGCGGTACGATGGCGGCAGCGGGAACCATGAACCTCGTCAACCAGGCTCTGAACATGCATGTTACCGCAGTACTAGACAAAGCCTTCAGCCAGTCGGTCGGCGGTACAGGCATTGGCGGGTACCTCAATACGGCGCTGGCTAACAAGAATGGCGAACTGGTCCTGCCGGTCCTGGTTACGGGCACAACCAGCCACCCGGTAGTGGCGCCGGATGTCCAGAAGATCGCACAAATGAAGGTGAACAACCTGCTTCCAACGGCTGGCGGGTTGCTAAATGGCAAAGGTGGTAATGACCTAGGCGGCCTGGTGGGCGGATTGTTTGGCGGGCAGCAGCAACAAGCGGGAAAACCCGGCCAGCCTCAGCAACAAAGCAATCCCTTAAATGACGCACTGGGACAGTTACTGGGCGGCAAGAAAAAAAAGAAGTAGATTGCCGGCCAAGGCAGCGAAAGCCGCCTCCGCGGGCCTTTCCTATTCTTGCACGCATTTTTCTGCCAGCGCACTTCCTACGAGTTAACCGGTTCGAGCAGGCCCTTCTCCAGCTTTTCCTGGCACTCGATACAATGCCGCGTCCAGGGAACCGCCTCCAGGCGCTTGGGATTAATCTCGTTGCCACAAGAAATACACTCCCCGAAGGTGCCTTCGCGGATGCGATCCAAAGCTTGATCGACCATCTGTAGTAGTTGTCGTTCATTGTGGCTTTGGCTGAATAGGAATTCCTTGTTGTAGGAGTTGGCGGCACGATCGGCGACGTCCTGGGCCGACTCGAGGTCAGCTTCGCGCCCGTCCTGGGCCGTGCGGTTCATGATTTGCCGCAACTCTCTCTGCCGCTCCTCCAGGCGCTTCCTGTAGGTCTCCAACTTTTTCTTCTCCATAGGTTCCTATCCCTGCCAATCCTATGAATAT
>Ga0306922_10008198_pt1 | contig 10131 bp, 11 predicted proteins | sample sta12Cox44000082_FD_203758 | JGI IMG/M metagenome (GOLD analysis project Ga0306922, IMG submission 203758) | Lab enrichment of tropical soil microbial communities from Luquillo Experimental Forest, Puerto Rico - statoxic.12C.oxic.44.000.082 (v2)... | ecosystem: Environmental > Terrestrial >...
GAATATCCGACTGAAGTATTACGGTCCCGCTCACACAGACAGCGACGTCTCGGTCGTCTTCGAAGAGGCCGACATTATTCACGTCGGTGATACATGGTGGAATGGTATCTATGCATTCATCGATTACTCGACAGGCGGAAGCATCGATGGGATGATCCGTGCCACTGAGCGGAACTTACAGGTAATTACCGATAAGATGATCGTCATCCCTGGACATGGGCCCATAGGCAATAAAGCCGGCCTCACCGAATACCGGGATATGCTGGTTACTATTCGCAACAATGTAGCTACGCTCAAGAAACAAGGAAAGTCTCTCTCTGAAACGGTAGCGGCGAAGCCAACGGCAGCGTATGACGCGAAGTACGGGCAGTTCCTTATTTCCCCTGCCTTGTTTACGTCACTCGTGTATTCCGGTGTTTAGTTCTGAACTGGTGCGAACGGGCATTCGAAGAGGTAGCGACCCTCTCAATTCAGTCTAATGTAAATGAAATTCAGCTCGAAGGAGTCTCAAAAATGCTCAAAGGAGAAAAAACAATTCACATTGACATCCCTGTGAAGCTGGAGGAGGTCAAGGTCGTCTTCAGCATCGCCTCGTTATCGTTCGAGGGCGATCTTCCAGCATCTCTTTTTCACATGGGGCTTATTGCTGACGATATTGCAGAGTGGAAGGCCAAATCCCAAGTCGTCGCAGTCTTCCATACCAATGCGGGCCACGTGACACTGCATGATGCCGCCTACAACGCTGACCGGGAAATAACAACGGGTAATCCATATAAGGGGATGGTTGCCGATTTGATAAAGCGTGGCATGAAGGTAGAACTTTGTGGCGCCACGGCGAAAGTTCACAATTACGGAAATGCGGATTTGCTCCCAGACATCAAGATCAACCGAGACGCTATGGCGAGAACGACGCAACTTGTTCAGGAAGGCTTTGTGAAGATCTCCGAGTCGTAGACGTGCCCGGATACCCAGTTAGTGGGGGCCGTCATCTGACAAGCAACGGGCCTCGTCACAGATGATGTGCAGGTGGTTCGCCCAACATGGTTACACTGCGAACGCGACGCCTCGTTGGCGCCACCAAAACAAGGCCCCAAATATTCATCCCAGAAGGAGACTTCATGAATCGCAAAATTCGGCTTTTCGCCATGGTCTTCGTATGCTTGACGCTCAGTCTTAGCGGAGTCTGGACTGCTAAGAATGCTTTCGCGAAGCCCGACTCGCCCCTCCATATAGACATTCCCGTAAAACTGGAAAAAGCAAACGTTGTATTGGACATGGGTCACTTGGTGATGTCGAATGGTGACATGCCTTTCCTCCTCGGCGATCTGAACCTTCTGGCAAACGATTACAAAAAGTCCGGCACCACAGGAAATATTGTCGCGGTCTTTCACGGAGATGCCGCTTATCTAGTGTTGAATGACAAAGCGTATAACTTGGACAGGCATCTGCTGAACGACGAAGCGTACAACGTCGGACGGCATGTGAAATCCGGGAACCCCTACGCGGAGCTTATCGGCGAGTTGATGAAAAAGGGTGTGCAATTCGAGTTGTGCGGGGCCACGGCTGCCGCCAACCATTGGGGTAACGCAGACCTTCTCCCAGGAGTGAAGGTCAATACTGATGCGATGGCTCGGATCACGCAGCTCGAACAGCAAGGCTACACACTAATTTACGAATAGTCTGATTGTGGCGGTCATCTCCAACTACACAACAAAACAACCATCAGCGATGAAAGGAGACTCTTCATGAACTTGCGTTCGCTCCCCTCGCTGCTCGTGGGCCTTGCTCTAGGGGTTTCGGGAGCAGCCTTCGGCCTCACCCACGCGGCGAAAAGCCACTCAAATCCGGGGCCATCCGACCCGGCAGCCTCCGCCGTGGAGAAGGGTGCAGGCATTGTCGCTAAGCCGAGCAACCATTCGGTGGACGAAACCGTAGCGAAGCTCAAAACGTTGCTCCAGACAAAAGGCATTAAGCTGTTTGTCTTGGTTGACCACAGTGGAGAGGCCGCTAAAGTCGGATTGAAAATGCCTAATACCAAGCTCCTCATCTTCGGCAATCCAAAAGGCGGGACGCCCCTCATGCTCGCCTCTCCCAGCATCGCCATCGATCTCCCTTTGAAAATACTCGTCGCCGAAGATGCTCAGGGTAAAGTCTGGATCTCCTACAACAGCCCCGAATACTTGAAAGAGCGCCACGGCCTGCCACAGGACCTGGTGCAAAACATCGCCGTCGTTGAAGTCTTGGCAGCGAAGGCTGCCGAGTAGCCCTGCCACCATGGCACAAGAGGTCAACTGCAACTACGACGAAGCTTGAATTGAAACAGGTTCAAATCGTCTGGCTCATGGCGGGTTTGCTCCTGTTGTTGCCGTGTCCTCGAGCGCGAGCGCAAACCATGACAACTTTTTTTCTTCCCGAAGTCGATACGTACATCCGCCTGGCTTCCAACGTCCGGCTGGAACTTCAAGGCAAGGGGGCCATTCAATCCGGAGGTCCTAATGGAGCGACGCTGGGCCCCAGCTTCGAGTTCAACTTTAAGCCTCTGAAAAAACTCAGGGACATTACCTTTTTCGATCTGGACGACATGAAGTACATGCCCGTGACGCTCTCGATCGGGTATCGGCACCTGCCATCGAGCACCGGCCTTGCTACGAATTGCTTTGAGCCGATCCTCACGCTTCATATTCGGCCCCGGGACGGCTCCTAATTACAGACAGGAATCGCGCCGATCTCGATTGGTCCAACGGGAGTTTCAATTGGCGATATCGCAATCGAATTACGATTGAGCGGCGAGTTACGATTCATTCCTATCATCCGGCCCCCTACGCGAGCGTGGAATTCTTGTATGAAGACCCTTATTCCAAGTGGGCGTCCACGAGATTGTATGCCGGTTGCCTGCTGCCACTGACCAAGCATTTGCAGCTGAATCCCTATTACGAGCACGTGAACAACACCGGAAAACATCCCAATCAGCAGGTCAATGCCGCCGGATTGGCGCTCAGTCTTTACTTTCCGCCGTACAAACCATAATCCTTTGCGCGAGGCGTAATCGGCCAACACGATACGAGAAGCTGCGTTCTGCCCCATAACTGTTGTAAACAGCCGTAAGTATTGAAAAGGTCAGTTTGTGGCAGTCACGGATGATGCTAAATGTGTCCGGATCGAACGCGACGCGGCTGCCACGCATTCATCCCGCCCGACGGACGCTGCAGTCCGAGTGTCGGGGGCGACTCAGACAAACTGACGGCGCCGTCATGCCAAGTGGATTGCCTGACGTGCGGGCCCGAGCTTGGCAGCCATCCTTACCAGGTCAGCGAGGGAATTCGCCTTCATCTTTTGCATGACCTGCCCTCGATGTGCCTTTACTGTGATCTCGCTAATGCCGAGCTCGCCACCAATCTGTTTGTTCAACAGCCCGGAAACTACCAACGCCATAACCTGCCGTTCGCGAGGGGTGAGCGACGCGTAACAGTTCCGGAGTTCCTGTATCTCCGCTTCGTGGCTGAGAACTGCGCGGCTGCGTTCAAGGGCCTGTCGGACGGCGCCCAACAATACCTCGTCATTAAAAGGTTTCGTTAGAAATTCGACAGCCCCCGCTTTCATGGCCTGGACTGTCTTAGGTACATCGCCGTAGCCCGTAATAAAAATGATAGGCATGTCTGTCCGTTCAATGGCAACGCGCTTCTGCAACTCGAGACCGTTGAGACCAGGGAGAGAAATGTCGAGCACCAGGCAGCTCGGAACAAGCGTCTTGGGCCGACCGAGAAACTCCTGTGCCGACGCGAAGGTTTCCGGTTGCCATCCTTCGTTGCGGATCAACAGTTCCAGCGATTCGCGTACCGAGACGTCGTCGTCAACAATGAACACGATGGGCGTGCCAGTCGACATTGGCAATGACCCCACTTCATAACCAAGTGTGTGCGCGAAATTCATTGTATTCCCCCCGAAGTTGACTGGCGGAGCTCTTAATTCATTTGCAGTGCCGTATTGACTGCTGCAAGCAAAGCTGCGTCGCTGAATGGCTTGAGCAGAAACCCCGCTGCACCCTCCTTGAGCAGTCGAGCACGAATAGTCTCATCTCTTTGTGCGGTGATGAATACGATGGGGATCTCTCGTCTGCGACTCTTTAGCTCCTGGTGAAGCTCCGGTCCAGTCATTTCCGGCATCGCGATGTCGAGGATCAGGCACCTGGTCTCATCGACACAATCGGACGAGAGAAACTCCTCGGCTGACGAAAAAGCTCGGGCTGAAAAGCCGAATGCCCTAAGCAAGTCGGGCAGCGATTCGCGGACCGACTCATCGTCATCCACTACGGATAGGAGCGGACGTTTTGTGACACTTCCCTGATGCGACTCCATGACAAGAACAATGCGCCATTCTGTAAGGGGCATCCATTGTACTTTGGTATCGCGCTCTCCCGAACGAAGTGCTTAAGACTCGGGTCAAGCCGCATTCGTGGCCGGATCGGGCGGATTGGCACGAGTCTCGCTCTGCGCCAAGCACTCGTGTCTGCAGGGGATAGCAAATGAAAATGTAGCTCCGGGCCCGTCATTGGCTGTTGCCGACAGATGTCCATGGTGAGCCTCGATGATGGAGCGGCTGATGGATAGCCCGATTCCCATTCCATCGGCTTTCGTCGTATAGAAAGCTTCGAAGAGCTTGTCGGCGGCTTGAGCGGTGAAGCCGACTCCCGCATCTCTTACGCTAAAGCGCACCCGATCCCCCTCACCTGGTTCAGTTCTGATGAGCAACTCTCTCGGGCGATCGTCAATTGTGTTCATCGCGTCCGAAGCATTCCGTACGAGGTTGAGGATGACCTGTTGAAGCTGGATTCGATCTCCTCTGATGGGCGGCAGATCCCCAGCCAATTCGTCGCGCAGAACTATCCGATTTCGCTGTAGCTCGCTGAGCAACAATGAGATAACCTCTCGGGTGGCCTCATTCAAGTCCATTAATTCCGGGGAGGGATCTTTCTTGCTATAAAGCGTGCGTAGCCGCATGATTACGTCAGAGGCTCGGTTGCCGTCACGAATCGTACGCCGGGCAGTTTCGCGGGCGCCGTCGATGTTAGGGGGATCGGCAGAGAGCATCCGCAGACACGTGTCAGCATTGGTGATAATGCCTGAAAGTGGTTGGTTGACTTCGTGTGCAATCGATGCTGTCAATGTCCCGAGGCTCATCACCTTGGCAGCGTGTGCGAGTTCCGACCGAGCTCTCTCGAGTGCCTCTTCCGCCACGCGCCGCACCGTCACATCCTGAATCGCCGCGATGTATTCCAGTTGACCGTCCTGATCCCGGGTCGCGTGAGCGACTGCATGCAGGTACTTGATCGAGTGATCAGGCATGAGCAAGCGGTACTGCCATTCAAAGTCGTTGGCGCCGTTTCGCGCCTGGTCGACCATTTTCTCGTACAGGGTGAGGTCTTCCGGATGGACTCGAGCGCGTATTAGCTCGAGCGTCACGCGTACGCCGATCTCAAGTTCGTAGATGCGATAGAGCTGCTCTGACCAGGTGATTTCGTTTGTGGCAACGCGCCAGCAGAAGCTGCCTATTTGACTGAGATTCTGACTTTCCGCGAGGAATGCCTCACTGCGCCGCAACTCGTCCTCAGCCCGCTTCCGCTCGGTAATGTCTCTCACTGCCGCCGAGACTAACGTGCCCTCCGCTGTCTCGAGCGGACTGAGGCTGATCTCCACGGGAAACTCCGTTCCGTCCTTCCGCCGTCCGTGGAGATTCAAACCCTTCCCCATCGGCCGCACCCGAGGCTGGGCAAAAAATCCAGCGCGATGGTCAGAGTGTCGGCCCCGAAACCGTTCAGGCACAAGAATGTCAATCTCCTTCCCCAGCATCTCTTCCCGCGTGTAGCCAAACACTCTCACCGTCTGTGCGTTGACCAATACGATCCTACCCTGCCAATTCACCACAACCATTGCATCCGGTGCGGATTCCAGAAGCCCTCGGAATTTTTGCTCAGCGCGTTTGCGCTCCTCAATGTCAGTGTGTGTTCCGTACCACTTGACGATGTTGCCTGATTCATCCGTCAGTGGATTAGCGCAAATAAGGAACCATCGATCAGAACCATCGAAACGGCGAATGCGTGCCTCCGTGTCCACCGGTGTGCCCGAAGCCAGACACGATTGCCAATCCTCGACAAGTCGCTTACGGTCGTCCGGATGAATCGCTTCTGCCCACCCCCAGCCCTGCGCTTGTTTCGCAGTCATGCCCGCGTAATCGAGCCACCCCTGATTGATGAAGTCGCAATAGCCATCAGGACGAGTGGTCCATGCTGCCGTGGGGATCGTATTGATGATTGCGGCAAGATTGCGCTCGCTCGACCGCAGAGCCTCTTCCGCACAGGCGTTGGCGATAGCGACCGCGGCCTGATTTGCAAACAAACCTAACCAAGTGAACTCTCGTTGACCGAGAAGTTGGCGGCTGAAGACAGCGATAACCCCCAGCAGTTTGTCTCGAAAGATGAGGGGATGACCCGCAAAACTGCGAATCTCCTCACGTTTCGCCCATTCTGGTCGCACAACCCAATCGTCTTGAGTGGCGACGTCTCCGACGAAAATCGGATGCCGCCTTGCTGCCACCTGACCAACCTTTCCGACATTGAACGGCACCCGAGCAAAGTGCCCCTGCAGGAAACACCAATCTTCGCCTGGTGAGTTGATGGGAGTTCCGGCACTTGCGACGAGACAAAGACAATCTGGGGGGTCCGACGCAGCGTGGCAGAAGCTGGGGAGGTCGGCGGATGGCATCAGCCAAATCCGAGCCAACGCTACCGCCGGCAGTGATGCCAAGCCGTGAACAATACTCTGCAAGACAGACTCGACGCGCTGCTCTGACGTAACGGCGACTGCTAAGGAGAGCAGCGGTTCTGCCGCCAGTGAAGTCCCCACAAAACCCTCCCTCGATTCGTGTGCAACTCCTTTTGGCCTAACTCGAGACCTTCTTTGACGAAGGGAAGCAGCACGCGGTGGGCCTCGTCGGGGCTGCTGAAGAACGCAAAAATGTGAGCTCGGTCATTGAGTATTGAGCCGCCAAACCGAATAGGACCAGTGATCCTACTCATGGGCAATCCTCCCGACAAGAATTTTTGGCACCGCCCATGTTGAGCAAGAATGCACCACTTCAGGACCTAATGTCCAATCGATACCTTGGTATTGGTCGATACGTTCGTCCAATGGATTCGCCTTCCCACCTCTGGCTTAATAGCACCAGCGAGCTTATCTGCGGATTAGGAGGTGCCTATGAGATCAACAACGATCCGTTTCCTACTCTTCGGAGTGCTGGCGCTCGTAGCAAACTCTTGGGCGCAGGAGCGCCCGCCAATTGTCGAGAGGATGGCTAAGGCCTATGGTCTCGATTCGTGGAATCAAGTCGAGGCGATACGCTACACGTGGAACGTGCAACTCGGCACCATGAATATCGCGCACGCGTGGGAGTGGGAGCCCAAGACTGGCAGGGTGACCTACGAGGGAAAGGATAAAGACGGTAAGCCGGTCAAGGTCACCTACCTGCGCGCTGAGCTCAGCAGCCAGCCCGATGCCGTGAAAAACGAAATCGATCCGGCATTCATCAACGACGACTACACGTTTTTGTTCCCCTTGAAAGCCTATTGGGATGCTAGCGCCACCGTAATCGATCAAGGCACGTACAACGTACCGGTGGGTAACGGCACGGCTGAACTGATCGCGGTGAAGTATCCCGCGGAAGGCGGCGGTTACACGCCTGGCGACACCTGGGAACTCTATGTCGGCAAAGATGGCCGTGTTGAGTACCTGATGTACCACCGTGGCGGATCCAAGAAGCCTAGCCTTTTCTTGGTAACATGGGCAGCCCACAAAAAGGCCGGCCCCCTGCTCGTTTCAACTGATCACCGCGGCAACGCCAACGGTAAGCCGATACGAGTGTTCTTTTCAGACGTGTCGGTCAGAGTTACTGGATCTGACAGCTGGATGAAAGCAGAGTAGGAACGACCCTCGAGTACCATTCGACCAAAAATGTAGGAAACCAAAAAATGCAGTGGGAGGTCCAAGTCATGAGGCAAAAAGCAATGCTAGTAAGCAGTCTCACACTAGTCATCGCCACCGGAGCCCTGGCTCAAACCTTCAACCAAGGACCTACCACCGACGAGTTGCAGAAACAACTGGAAGAGATGCGCTCACTAATGATCAAAATGCAGGACCGAATTGCGGAGTTGGAGGCATCCAGAGCGACCGCTGCTACGAGCGCCCATACCGATCCAGTCGTGCTCCAGAGCGAGACTCCCCCGACACAAGCTCTTCAGTTCCAGTCCGGTGAGGCGAAGAGCCCTGACGAACCGACGTCATTCCGCTTCATGGGGCTTACGCTGACTCCGGGTGGTTTTCTGGAAGGTTCAATGCTTGTCCGTACTCGAAATGAAAATGCAGATATTGCGAACACCTATTCAGCGATTCCGCTGTATGGATCGTCGAACGCAAACCTAAGCGAGTTCCGGGGAACCGCGCGCAACTCAGAGTTCTCGCTGCTGCTCCAAGGCACAGCAGGGAGCACAATGCTGACGGGATATCTCGAAACCGATTTTCTCGGCGCAGCACCGACTGCCAATTACGTTGAATCCAACTCCTGGACACCCCGCCTCAGAGAACTGTGGATTCAGCTCGAGAGACCTTCAGGATGGACTATCACATCCGGTCAGACATGGTCCCTTCTCACTACGAACGAGCACGGCATTGCAACCTTAGGGGAACTAAGACCTGGTACCGAGGATGGCCAGTATGTGGTTGGCTTCACCTGGACGCGGCAAAGAGCATTTCGTGTAACGAAGAATTTCAACAACAAGGTCTGGGCAGCTTTTGCCCTGGAGAGTCCAGAGACTACATATTCGGCGGCCCTCGTCCCTGCGAACACCATGGGCTTGAACACCAGCCAGAATGCTGCAGCCGGCGTTAACCTTCTGCCCTTTCTGGCCAATTACAGCCAGGGTTTCGCGACGGAACTAGCTCCTGATCTCTTGGCGAAGGTCGCCTTTGAACCACGCTGGGGACATTTGGAGATCAAGGCTCTAGGCCGTTTCTTCCGCGATCGAATCGCATCAACTGCAATCACGAATGGCCATACAAACATCACCGAAGGCTATGGCGTTGGCTTTGGTGCGCTAATGCGGTTTGCAGACAAGAGATTGGAAGTGCCTGTGGAAGGCCTCCTCGGCCAAGGCATCGGACGCTATGGCTCTTCAGGGCTGCCGGATGTGACTGTAAACCCTATAACCGGGGCGCTGCTCCCTTTGCGCGAGGCTCGGATCATGGGAGGACTTGTATATCACCAAAGCAGCCGGCTTGATTTGTACGCCTATGGCGGCGATGAGTACGCGGGCCGGTATGGATTTATCTCACCCACCGGGACTGCTGCGGGGTACGGTTCTCCTTTGGTGAGTTACACAGGTTGCACGAACGAGGTAGCGCTGAATACCTGTAGCGGGGCGAATCGCAACATCAATGAAGCGACGGTGGGCTATTGGTATCGCCTCTATCGAGGCGAATACGGCAGGATCGAGCAGGGAAACCAGGTTGTGTACATACATCGCAACCTCTGGAGCGGTATAGGTACAGCGCCCCAGGGTGGCGATCTCGTGATCTACACCTCGCTGCGCTTCTATCTGCCTTAGCGTTGCCAGCTGGGAGTGCAAATGTGGACCTTTAGAACGAGGGAACCATAGGAGCCAGTTATCAAGACAGAGATGCCCAACCGACAAAACACTGAACATAAATCGGAAGACCCAAACCGCATGTTCCGGCGCAACTGCCGTTTCAAAAAGGAGAATAAGATGCCAGAAATTCGCAAAGAAACCGATAGTCTCGGCGAGGTAGATGTTCCCGCCGACAAACTCTGGGGTGCACAAACTCAACGCTCGCTCGAACACTTCAGCATTGGGAAGGATTTGATTCCTCGCGAAATGGTCACGGCCTATGCGATTCTGAAGAAAGGCGCGGCCAATGCAAACTTTGCCGGCAAGCGCCTCGATCAGAAGCGCCACGATCTGATCGTTCAGGTCTGCGACGAGATTCTAGCGGGACAGCATCACGATATGTTCCCCTTGCACGTGTGGATGACCGGCAGCGGCACTCAGTTCAACATGAATGTGAA
>Ga0306922_10008199_pt1 | contig 10131 bp, 10 predicted proteins | sample sta12Cox44000082_FD_203758 | JGI IMG/M metagenome (GOLD analysis project Ga0306922, IMG submission 203758) | Lab enrichment of tropical soil microbial communities from Luquillo Experimental Forest, Puerto Rico - statoxic.12C.oxic.44.000.082 (v2)... | ecosystem: Environmental > Terrestrial >...
TGCCACCCGCCGGGCGAGCGACGGCGCCATCGTCACGCAGGTCTACAAGTCGTCGGACTCCTCGGCGAACCCCATCGTCCCCAACGTCGCGGACACCAACTTCCGCTTCGCCGTGAACCCGAACGGCAGCCCGAACGGCAACACCACCCTCCCCTGAGGTGCCGCGCGTGATACGCAGAGCGCCGCCCGCGCCGTCGCGCGCGGGCGGCGGGCGCGCAACGCTCGCGAAGTCACCCGCGATCGGCCGGCGCACGCTCGCCGCTGCGGCCGCGGCCACGCTGGCCCTCGGCGCCGCGGCCTGCCAGCGGGATAGGCCGGCGCTCGCGGCGCCACCGCCCAAGCTCGCGCTCGCCGTCCCCCGGGTCGCAGGGCCGGTGATCATCGACGCGGAGCTCGAAGGGAAACGCTTGTGGGAGGGTGATCCCGGCAGCACCGGCAACTTCAAAGACCAGGCCGGCCACGGGATCGTCCCGTACACCGAGGCCAAGGCGCGGTGGGGCAACGGCAAGCTCTATCTCATGCTCTACGCGGGCGACCTCGATCTGGAAGGGAGCGTTCGCGCGCACGACGGGCCGGTCGAGGACGACGATGCGTTTCACATCGAGCTCGGCGGCGGCGACGAGACCCGGGTCATCTCGGTCTCGGTGCTCGGGACCGTGGCGGACGCGCTCTGCCGGGGCGCCGGCGCCGAGCGCCGTTGCGACGCCGGCTGGGAGAGCCACGCCGAGGTCGCTGTCGACCGGGACGGAACGTTGAACAAGCTCGGCGACAACGACGAGGAGTGGGTGATCGAGATGGCCCTGCCGCTCGCCGCGCTGGGCGTGACGAGCCCGACGGCGGGGACCCGCCTGCCTTTCTCCATCCGTCGCTGCGAGATGGCGCGCGCCGGCCGCCGCGCCTGCGGCGCGTGGGGCGTCGACCCGCGCGGCGAGCTCGTCCTCGAGCCCTGAGCGCTCGGCGAGCGCCCTCAATGCCCCGGGCAGCCCTCGTCGACGACGCCGTCGCAGTTGTCGTCGATGCCGTTGCCGCAGATCTCGGCGGCGCCGGGGTGGACCGTCGGGTCGGCGTCGTTGCAGTCGTTGCACCACGGGACGCCGTCATGGTCCTGATCGGTGGCGGCGGCCGGATCGCCGCGCTCGCAGCTCACGAAGCTCTGCAGGTAGGTCGGCCGGTTGGTGACGACGTCGCGCAGCGCGACCAGGGCCATGTCGAACTGCGCCGTGGTCGCCCATTTGTGGGGGTCGGCGGCCATCGCGTCGCGAATCTGGGGCGACCAGGCGTCGATCCAGCCCAGGATCTGCTGGGGGTTCCACTTGGCGACCTCGGTCGCGACGGCGTCGACGTAATGGGCCCGCCAGGTCGGATCATTCATCACGATCAAGTAGTCGACCCCGGGCGGATCGGGGAGCGGCCGGCCGGCCCACCAGTAGATCGGGTGTTGCTTGTACGAGAGCGAGGTGAAGATCTCGAGCCACTCCAGCGCCGAGTCGGTGTGGTCCGGCAGCCAGACGTAGCCGGCCGCCCCTTCGTCGTAGACGTAGTAGTTGTGCGAGCCGCCGTAGTAACCGTCCGCGTCGTTGACGACGGCCTCGGCCGCCCACTCCAGCACGGTGTTTGGCAGGTCCACCAGCGGCGACAGGTCGGCCATAGTCTTGGCGGCCTTCAGCTGCTGGAGACGCGGCCAGTTCGCCGTCTTGGTGTTGGTGTCGGCCTCGCTCCCTCCTTTGAACAGATCGCCCGCCGAGTTGCCCGGGAAGAAGTCGGCGAGCAGCGAGGCGGTGATGCTCCCCTCGGTGACGTAGAGGCCGTAGTAGTTGCCGTTGATGGTCAGCTTCGCGCTGTTGGCGCACGGCGCGGTGATCCCGGCCTCACGCAGCCAGTTGTCGCCGATCCGATCGTTCATGAAGGTCCAGTCGTCGCGCGGCATCTCGAAGTGCACCGCCGGGGCGCCGTGAAACCTCCCCTTGGGATCGGTCTGGTCGAACGAGATCACGAACTGCATCTTGGGGTTGGCGTCGTTCATGACCGTGTTCACCCACGACGACTTGCCCCGCAAGCGGATCGCTGCCGCGAGCGTCTCGTCCTTGAAATGAAGGGTGATCGGGTAGTACGTCTGCGGCGGCGTCCCCGCGAGCACGTCCTTGAGATCGTGAAAGTCGGCGTCGAGCTTCGTCCAGTCGTCGGCCGAGATGTCGACCGCGTACGACTGAAGGACGCTCTGATCGAATAGATCGGAGCAGAGGTGGGGGCTGCCACCCGCGTCGCCCACGGTCGTGCCGGTCGTGCTGGTTCCCCCCTTGGGCAGGCTGGCCGGCCCCTGCGCCGGACCCCTCGAACCGCAGCCCAGCCCCGCCGCCGACCAGACGAACGCGGCCACCGCCCACCCCCCGTACTTCATCCTTGACCTCCCCAGCACGACCGGCACCGAACGCGATTACAGCAATTCACGCGCCGTCCGGAACCCGCCAAACATGGGCCGCAGGGCTACCGCGCGGGACCTCCCCGCGGCATCCAGTTTCCATGACGTGACGGATCTTGCCCCCGCTGTGACCTTCGTTGCGCACGTGTGCGAACCGCCTCTCGGTCGCGCCCTGAACCCCGTCTCGGTCGCGCCCTGAACCCCGCGTGCTTGCGCTTGGCCTGGATCCTGCTCAGCAAGCGGCGCGATCCGAACAGCCGTCACGCCCAACGCCCACAAAGGAAGGTTCGTCATGTACAAGAATCGATCAGTCGCTTTCGCCTTCACGCTCTGCGCCTTCGCGCTCTTGCAAACGTCTTGCGACGACGCGACGCCGGCCGGCGGGCCCGACGCCGACCAGGCCATCGAGCAGGTCTACGCCGGCAAGCTGACCGTCGCCCAGGCCCAGGACAGCTGCCGCTGCCGTCTCGAGCTGGTCCCGATCGGCGGCACCGTGTTCCACTTCGGCCTCGACCTCTCGCAGAGCCCGCCGGTCCCGTTCCCGTTCCAGTCGACGGTCGCCGGCGCGCGCGTTCACGTCGCCGAGGTGCCGATCACGCGCCTGCTCGGCATCCAGTCGGACGCCAACGGCAAGTGGAGCTTCAACGCGATCAAGCTGCAGGGGGTGCCTCTGCACCTCTCGTTCGTTTATGAGCTCGCGGGCTACACCACGACGAAGTCGCAGGTCTTCGAGGTCGGCGACGGCGGCATCACCGATCTCGCCGTCCAGTTCCCGACCGCGGCCTACTATGCCGCCGCCAAGGGGCAGATCGAGCAGCAGATCGGCGCGCTGATCGGCGCCCCGTACCCGCTCGCCAACGTGCTCGTCACGACGGTGGGCAAGGCCTGGGCCTCGATGTACTCGCCGGCGCTCCCGCACGGCGATCCGGGCGCCGTGGTCTCCATCTCGCCGGCCGTCGCCTTCCCGGCCTCGCTGGGGCCCGTCTACTTCAACGAGGCCGTGGCCCCCGACCCGACGCTGACCAGCACGTCGGTGGACGGCGGCGTCCTCTACGGCAACCTCGCGAGCGGCAGCTACGTCGTCACCGCCAGCAAGGCGCCGTTCTCGTACGCGGCGCTGACGTTCGTCGTCGAGGACGGCATCACCCTCTACGTCGCCTCCCCGCCCCACGCCACCCAGGGGACGAACACCTCGGCGCCCGGCCAGCCCTAGGGGTGTGCAACCCGCTTCACACACCGAGACCCAGTCTTCCCCGGCCCGACGGCCGGGCCGCGTGAGGAGTTTACCGATGCGGCCCGGTCGAGCTCGCCCGCGAGCGACGGACGAGCATTAGCTTTACCGGGGAGTCGGAGTGTTGAAGGAAGGAGCGGTGTGAAGATGAAGCGTTCATTCATTCAGAAGGGTGCCGCCCTCGGCACCGTGCTGGCGGTCGCCTTGCTGGGCATTGCGCGGACGAGCCACGCGGAGAGCGACTCGGCGCTCATCGCCGACGCCAAGCACACCATCGCGGTGTTCAAGAAGGCGGACCCCGGCCTCGACAAGTTCTTCCAGCACGCAGCCGGCTACGCGGTCTTCCCGGGCATCGGCAAGGGGGGCCTCGGAATCGGGGGCGCGCACGGCGACGGGGTGCTGTTCGTGAACGGCATTCCCATCGGCAGGACGAGCCTGACCCAGATCACCGTCGGCGCGCAGGCCGGCGCCCAGGAATACGCGGAGATCGTCTTCTTCGAGAGCCCCGCGGTGCTCGCGCAGTTCAAGGCGGGCAAGGCGAACTTCTCGGCGGAGGTCAGCGCCGTGGCCCTCAAGTCGGGCGCGTCCGCGAGCGCCAAGTACAAGGAGGGAGTGGCGGTGTTCACGGCGACGAAGGGCGGGCTCATGGCCGAGGCCAGCGTCGGCGGCCAGAAGTTCAAGTTCGAGCCCTTTTGAACGGATGATCCAGTCGGGACCCTGGGAGGGTCCCGCGCCCCCCGCGATGAGCTCCGGCCGGCAAAGCCGGCCTGAGCTCGACGCGTCGGGGGATCCCCGAGCTCGGCCGCGTGCCTAGATTGAGGGCATGCCGCTCGCCATCGAGGACTACGCCCTCATCGGGGACACCCAGACCGCCGCGCTCGTGGGACGGGACGGGTCGATCGACTGGCTGTGCGTGCCGCGCTTCGACTCGGGCGCGTGCTTCGCCGCCCTGGTGGGCAACCGCGACAACGGCCGCTGGGTCCTCCACCCCGAGGGGGCGCACCGGCGCGCCGGGCGCCGCTACCTCGGCGACACGCTGATCCTCGAGACCAGCTTCGAGACCGACACCGGCGCCGCGGTCGTGACCGACTTCATGCCCGTCCGCAAGGACTTCCCGCGCATCGTGCGCGTGGTCGAGGGGCAGCGCGGCGAGGTCGAGATGTTCACCGAGCTCGTGATCCGCTTCGATCATGGGCAGATCGTCCCCTGGGTGCGCCGGCGCGAGGGGGCTCTGGTCGCGGTGGGAGGCCCCGACGCACTCTGCCTGCGCACCGACGTGGAGCTGCACGGCGAGGACATGTCGACCGTCGGTCGCTTCACGCTGCGCGCCGGCGAGCGCCGGGCCTTCGTGCTCACCTGGTTCCCGTCGCACGAGTCGTTGCCGCCCCCGCAGGACGCCGAGGACGCGCTCTCGGAGACGGTCGGGTGGTGGCAGGCGTGGGCTGGCCGCACCCCGCAGCTCGGCGGCTGGACCAACGCCGTCGGTGTGTCGCTGCGCGTGCTCAAAGCGCTGACGTACGGCCCGACGGGCGGCATCGTCGCCGCGCCGACCACCTCGCTCCCCGAGCAACCGGGCGGCGTCCGCAACTGGGACTACCGGTACTGCTGGCTGCGCGACGCGACGCTGACGCTCTACGCGTTCATGCTGGCCGGCTACACCGACGAGGCGGAGGCCTGGCGCGAGTGGCTCCTGCGCGCGGTCGCGGGCGACCCGTCGCGCCTGCAGACGATCTACGGCGTGCGGGGCGAGCGCCGCCTCTCCGAGCGCGAGGCCCCGTGGCTCGCGGGCTACGGCGGCGCGCGCCCGGTCCGCCTGGGCAACGCGGCGCACCTGCAACTTCAGCTCGACGTCTACGGTGAGGTGCTCGACGCGCTCTACGGCGCGCGCCGCCTGGGGATCGCGCCGGACACCTGGGCCTGGTCGCTCGAGAAGCGGCTGCTCGACACGCTGGAAGGGAAGTGGCGCGAGCCCGACGAGGGAATCTGGGAGATCCGGTCGGAGCGCCTCCCCTTCACCCACTCGAAACTGATGTGCTGGGTGGCGTTCGATCGGGCGATCAAGTCGGTCGAGGTCTTCGGCCTCGAAGGACCCTCCGAGCGCTGGCGCGGAATCCGCGACGAGATCCACGAGGAGGTGCTGGCCCGCGCCTACGACCCGGCCCGCAACACCTTCACGCAGACCTTCGATCGCCCGGAGCTCGACGCGAGCCTGCTCATGATCCCGCTGGTCGGGTTCCTGCCGGCCACGGATCGGCGCGTGATCGGGACGGTGGAGGCCATCGAGCGCGAGCTGATGGCGGGCGGCTTCGTGCGCCGCTACCGGACCGAGCCGGCGGCCAACGTCGACGGGCTGCCGCCCGGCGAGGGCGTGTTCCTGCCTTGCAGTTTCTGGCTCGTCGACGCCTACACCCAGATGGGGCGCCACGACGACGCCCTCCGGCTGTTCGAGCGCCTGCTCGCCCTGCGCAACGACGTCGGCCTGCTGCCGGAGGAGTACGACCCGCGCGCCGGCCGCTTCCTCGGCAACTTCCCCCAGGCCTTCTCGCACCTGGCGTTGGTCAACAGCGCCTTCAACCTCGAGGCCGCGACCCGCGCCGCGTGGCAGGTGCGCCACCGGCCCGGCCCGGCCTTTGCCCCCAGCCCGCGCTGACGATCAGATCGGCTCGTGGGGCGGGGGCGCCGTCGAGCAGAGCTTGCAGTCGAGCTCCTGGCCGACCTTCGACTGCCGACCCTCGGGGCTCGTGACCCACGGGTGGTTGGTCCAGGGGGGCTTGTGCCGCACGTGCTGGCGGTGGCCGCAGTCGAGCTCGGCGATCCAGTCGCCCTGCTCGTCCTGCCGGAAGCCGGTGATCCGCCGCTTCATCTGCGCCGCGCGCCACGTTAACCTTCCCCTGCCATGTCGCGCCAACTGTTCTCCACGGGCTCGGTCTGGGAACCCATCGTCGGCTGCTCGCGCGCGGTGCGCGTGGGCCCGCTTCTCACCATCACGGCCTGCGGGCCGCTCGCCGCCGACGGGAAGACGACCGCCGCCCCCGACCCGTACGGACAGGCCAAGCGCTGCCTCGAGATCATCGCCCGCGTCATCGCCGACGCCGGGTTCTCCCTCGACGACGTGGTCAAGAGTGGCACGTCGAGATCGAAGCCGAGTGCTACCGCGACACGCCGGCGCCTTGATGCGCGGAGGCGGTGTCCGCGTCGAAGCGCGCGGCGATGGCGTCGAGGACCGCCTGCTCTGCCTCTTCGAAGTCGAGGGCCGCGACGTTCACCAGCTCGACGGCGTAGTCCTCCGCGCGCTCGGCGCGTGACTCGAGCTTCTCCAGCTCGCGCCGCTTGCGCCACGACCCGATCGCCTCCTCGGTGTGGGAGACCTTCTCGTCCCGCCAGCTGGCGATGTCCGCCTGCAGCTTCCGGGCGCGGTCCTTTTGGCCGTCGAGGCGGTGCTCGAGCTCGTCGTGCCGCTTGCGAAGCGCGTCCATGTCGTCCTCGTGCATCCCCACGATGTCCTTCTTGAGCGCCTCGAGCTTGTTGCGGGCCGCGTCGAGGTGCTGAGCCAGCTTCTGCTTGAGGTTGTCCGCGCTCGTCGGCTTCCCATCGGCGGTCATGGCCTCCTCCTTCCCCCTAGCTGCCTTCATGGTAGGTCCTGATCTCGAGCTAGGGGACGGCTTGACCTCCGGCGGTCCCGTGCCCCGCGCTCGAGCTCGCCAACGACTTGGCTCGGCCGTCGGTGGTCACGCCCAGCGCGACCACGAACGTCGGCGAGATCCAGCCGAGGTTGAACTCGTACGCCGTCAGGGTCAGGACCCCCAGCCCGACGCCGGCGAACAGGCCGCGCTGGACGTCGAGCGAGGTCTGGAAGACGAGGGACCGTTGAATCGCGGCGCCGACGCGCAGCCAGCCCACCGGCGATACACCGAGCTCCGTCCAGTCGTAGAAGAAGGTCGACGTCTTGCCGCTGATGTCGAGGACGGTCTCCGTCTCGCTGAACAGATCCAACTTCCACCAACTGAGTGTGAGGCGCGAAGCCGGGACCACCGCCCGCAGGTCGCCGAACGTCCCGCCGATCATCGTCGTCAAGGTGAGCTTCAGCGAGTCGCCCCAGCGTCCGGTCACGCCGAGGAATGCGGAGCCCGTGTGCAGCGCCTCGTAGTTGTAGCGCCCCTCGACGTGGAACCAGCGGATGTCGATGGGCAGCGTCGCCATCACGAAGTCAGGCTGTCCGGGGATCACGTAGCCGTAAGCGGTGGCGGCGAAGTGCCAGGTCGGTGGAGGCGGCGGCGCGTCCTCCGCGGCCGCCTGAGCACCGACGGTGGCGACGACCACCATCGCCGCCGCGCTCGCGAGAATCTTCTTCACGGTCGCTCAACTTGCGTCGAGAGACGCGGCCGACAAGCCGCGTCCGATCGATCTCAGCAAGCGACCTATGTGCCCTCCGGCGAATCGATACCCATGTTATCGCGCTGGAGGTGATGAGATGACGAAGGCCGATTGCCGCCGCTTGGTGATGTTCGCCGCCTGTTTCGGGGCCGGCGGGTGCCTCGTCACGCCGGAGAGCGTGGCGGTTCACCGGGCGCAGAAAGAGTTCGCTTGCCCGAGCGAGAAGATCGCGGTCGTCCAGCGCGCGGACATCTCCGAGTCGCTGTACGACATCGCTGCCTGCGGGCAGCGCGCGCGCTACTCGTGCATCTACACCGACCTCGTTCAGCCCGACACGTATATGTCGATGTCGCAGTGTGTGCGCGAGCCGGATCCGCCCAAGTGGGATCCGGATCCGACGATGATCGCCAGCCTCCCCGGCCCCATCTTCGCGACATCGGACAACCACGCCAACATCCGCCGGATCTGCGGCGACTACGAGTACGGCGACTGCCTGTACAGGGACCACGGATCGTGGCGCTGGCGGGAGGCCCAGAACGGTTCGTGCGGCTACGGCATGATGAGATGCCCGTGATCGCCCGCGCCGGGTGACCACGCCCGGTGACCGCGCCGCAGCGGGCGCCGGATCACTGGCGCCGGCGCGCCGCCATCGGGCAGAATCGGGGCGTGCCGACGACGAACACCCTGTCCGCCCGCCTTGCCCTGGTCCTTCTGCTCGCGGCCGGTACGGCCGGAGCGGCCGCCGGCTGCGGGGGCGGCGGAGGCGGCGGGAAGCCCGACGGCGCGGCCGGCGCCGGCGGGAGCGTGGCGCCGAGCGCCGTCATCATCTCGACCGCGACGCGCAAGCCGCGCACGACCACCGCCTCGGTCAACTACTGGCAGTGGGCGCCGGCGTACGGCGACTACGTCACCGGCACCGAGACGCTGGTCGCCGCCCTGGCCCCCGCGCTGCTCCGGGTCGGCGGTTACAACAACGACGCCAACACGCCCAATGCGTTCGACGACGCCAAGCTCGACGCCATGGTCGCCTACGCGCGCGCCGTCGGGGCCGAGCCGATCCTGCAGGTGCCGCTGCTGGCCAACGCCAGCGGCCAGCCGGCCACTGCGGACGACGCGGCAGCCATGATCCAGTACGCGAACGTCACCAAGGGCTACGGCATCAAGTACGTCTCGATCGGCAACGAGCCGGACCTCTACGACACCCAGGGGTTGCCGTCGGACTCGACGAAGCCGGCGATCCCCGGCTTCGGACCGTCGGACTTCTGCGCGTCAGCGACCTCCTACGTGACCGCCATGAAGTCCGTCGATCCGACGCTCCGGATCGTGGGGCCCGACCTCGCGTACAAGTACCAAGCCGGCAACGGCTCCTACGATTGGCTGACGCCCATCCTCCAGGGCTGCGGGGCCCTCTTCGACGTGGTGTCGATCCACCGCTACCCCTTCGAGGCCAAGCAGGCGACGCTGTCGGCGGCGTCCGCCGACGCCATGGCCTTCCGGTCGGTGATCGGCTCGGTCAAGGGGATCTTGCAGGCGTCGGGGCAAGGGCAGAAGCCGCTCGCGCTCACGGAGATGAACATCGCGTACGACGCGACGGCGTGCGTCCTCGACGCGTCGCCGGGGACGGTCGGCTCGGCGCTCTGGCTCGCCGACATCCTCGGCGCGGCGACGACGCTGGATCTGTGGACGTCGGCGGTCTGGGACATCGCCGACACGGAGGCCTGGTCGCTCGGCCTCATCGGCGCGCCCCCCTCGCACCAGCCGCGCCCCGAGTACTACGCCTACCTCTTGTGGGCCGAGCACTTCGGCCCGACATTGCTGACGGGGACGTCCGCGCCGGCCCGCGTGAGCGTCTACGCGAGCCGCAACGCCGCGGACGACACGACGCAGGCGATCGTCGTCAACTGGAACACCACCGAGACGGCGCTCGAATTCCAGGTCACGGGCCTCTCCGCGCCGCCGCCCGCGGCGACGTTCGTCGTCCCCGCCACGTCGATCACGGCGATCGCGATCCCCGACCTCCCCGGGGCGACGGCCTGGACCTACGGCGAATTCCAGCGCCTGGCCGGCGAGGGGCCGCAGCCGCTCGCCCAGCAGGGCGCGCCCGCGC
>Ga0306922_10008201_pt1 | contig 10130 bp, 9 predicted proteins | sample sta12Cox44000082_FD_203758 | JGI IMG/M metagenome (GOLD analysis project Ga0306922, IMG submission 203758) | Lab enrichment of tropical soil microbial communities from Luquillo Experimental Forest, Puerto Rico - statoxic.12C.oxic.44.000.082 (v2)... | ecosystem: Environmental > Terrestrial > Soil...
CCATGCTCGCCCGCGCCGAGGGTGATCTTGCGGCCGCGCACGCGCTCATCGGCGATCACCGGCCAAGGCCTGGCCGATCCGAACGGCGTGATCGTGCCGCGCTCGTATCCGGTTGCCTGCCTGGCCACCTCGGCATCGGGCATGGACAGGCGGCTCACGCCCAGCACTCGCCGCAGCCTCGGCCAGGAGATGGCGCGGTCGCCCGGCACCAGCACGAACAGAAAGTCATCCGCTCCGCGGCGTACCACCAGCGTTTTGACCACATCGGCGGGCGCTACGCCGCGTGCCCGGGCGGCCTCGGCCAAGCTGCGCACCGGGCCGTGGCGGATCAAGGTGTGGGGAAGACCCAGGGCCTCGACGGCCTCCAGCGCGGGAGTGGACACAGTTCAGTATCCGGCCCCACTGCCCGATTACGCAGCGTGAGTGGGAACTCGGCGGCGCATGGACGACGCACCGGCGCCTGGAAACCGGGTGGTGCGGCCGGGTCGGCTGTGAGAAGGTCGCCGCATGGCGACGGACCGGGCACGACCGGCGCAGGACGCGGGTGAGCGGGAGATGCTGACCGGGTGGCTGGAGCATCACCGGGGGATCCTGATTTGGAAGTGCGAGGACCTGACCGCGGAGCAACTCCGGCGGCGCGCGGTCCCGCCGTCCACCCTGTCCCTGCTGGGGCTGGTCCGGCACATGGCCGAGGTGGAGCGCGCTTGGTTCCGCCAGGTGTTCCTCGGCGAGGACGTGCCCGATCTGTACGTCACGTCCGCCGATGAGGACGCGGACTTCAACGACGTCGATCAGGCCGACCCGGCGGAGGCGTTCAACGCCTTCGAGCAGGAGTGCACCGCGTCGCGACAGGTGGTCGCGCAAGCCCCGAGCCTGGATGTTCTCAGCCAGCAGGCGTCTGAGCGCACGGGCCAGCCCTGGTCGTTGCGCTGGATCGTCACCCACATGATCGAGGAGTACGCGCGCCATAACGGACACGCCGACCTGCTCCGCGAGCGCGTCGACGGCACCACCGGCTACTACTGAGCGGCCATGGCCGATCTGCGCTTTTGCGCCTACCAGTACCAGCACCTGCCGCTGGATGCGCTGCGAGCACGCTGGCGGGACGCCGAACGGTCCGGGTTCGACGTGCTGTGGAACTGCGACACCGTGGTGGAGCCGGACCGGCCGCGGCACACGATATTCGATGGTCCGTCAACGCTGACCATGATGGCTGCGGACACGCGTCGTATCCGGGTCGGGACGTTGGTCACGAGCCTGTACTTCAGGCAGCCGGTCACATTCGCCAAGGCGGCGGTGACGGTCGATCACCTCAGCGGCGGGCGCGTCGAGTTGGCCCTAGGGGTGGGTGACCCGTCCGCAGGCGCCAAGGCCAGCGGGGTGGACTGGCCGACCGGTGAACGGGTCGCCCGATTCGGTGAGTTCGTCGAACTGGTCGATCTGCTTCTCCGTCAGGAGGTGACCACCTACCACGGGCAGTTCTACCACTGTGAGGATGCGGAGACGGTGCCGCTGCCGGTGCAGCAGCCGCGCCCGCCGGTGACCATCGCCGCGCACGGCCCGAAAATGCTCCGCATCGCCGCCGAGCATAGTGACGGGTGGAGCTCGTGGGGCGGCTACGACATCGACACTGAGGAGGCCTTTTACGCCGTCACCGCCGACCGCAGCCACCGCTTCGACGACCTGTGCGTGGCCGCCGGCCGGGATCCCGCCTCCATCCGCCATTCCCTCGTCTGCTTCCCGCCACTGACTCCCTGGCGGTCGGTGGAGTATTTCCAGGATATGGTGGGACGGTTCCGCGAGGTCGGCATCGACGAGTTCGTCCTGTACTGGCCGCAGAACTGGGGGGCGGCTCCCGCCGAGGACGCGGTATTCGAGGAGGTGACCGCCACCGTGATGCCACGGCTGCGGGCGGCCGCGACGACCACGTGAGCGCGCTGGCAACCCGGGACGCGGGACCTACCGCCTGACCCGGTGGCCATGGAATTCACGCCCCGGTGCCATCGGGGCTGTCATTCATCCGCAGAGGGCTAATGACATCGTTTCTCAGAATCGCGCTAGCCGCTCCTCCGCTGGGGCCGTCACGGATTGACGCCCCGCACCCGGGAGCGCTTACCAGCCGTTAGCTGTAGCCCAGCGCCGCCGTTGGCTAGAACACCGACCAGCCGGTCAAGGTGGTGAACGCGTCGAGGGCCGCGATCCCCGCGATCGAGTTGCCCTTATCGTCGAGACCCGGGCTCCACACGCACACGCTGCAGCGCCCAGGGACGATGGCTAGGATGCCGCCAGCGATGCCGCTCTTGGCGGGCAGGCCGACTCGGTAGGCAAACTCACCGGCCGCGTCGTAGGTGCCGCAGGTCAGCATGATCGCATTGATGCGCTTGGCGTCACTGCGTGACAGCAACCGGGAGCCGTCGCGGCGCACGCCATGACGCGCGAGGAAGCCTCCGGCCACAGCGAGCTCGGCGCAGCTCATCGCGATGGCGCAGTGGCGGACGTAGTGGTCAAGCACGCGGCCGACCGAGTTTTCCAGGTTTCCGTAGCTCGCCAGGAAATGAGCGAGCGCGGCGTTGCGGTGGCCCTGCCCAGCTTCCGAGGACGCCACCACCGCATCGCTGGCGATCTCCGGACGGGCGCACTCGGTGCGCAGGAAGCGTTCCGTGGCGCCGCACGCATCTCCGGTGAGACTCAGCAGCCGGTCGGTGACGACCAGCGCGCCGGCGTTGATGAATGGATTGCGGGGGATGCCATGCTCGTACTCGAGCTGAACGAGCGAATTGAACGGCGTGCCCGACGGCTCGCGCCCCACCCGCGTCCACAGCGCCGCGCCGTCGTTGGCGACCGCGAGGGCGAGCGTGAACACCTTCGAGATGCTCTGGATAGAGAACCGCTGGCGCCATTCCCCGACCCCGCTCACCTCGCCATCGACGGTCGCGACGGCCAGACCGAACGTGCGCGGATCAGCGTTCGCGAGCATAGGTATCTGATCCGGTACACGCCCGCCACCGAGCACGCCCCGCACAGCGCCGGCCACGCGGTCGAGGAGGCGCCCGTCCTCAAGCCAGGCAGCCGTTGAAGACTTATCCGAGGCCATGATGCCTCCATCCTCCCGGTCCACGGCCGTGCCGTCACTGCGCCGCACCTTGTGACGCTCGCGGCCTCCCGCGCCAACGTCAACCAGCCGGGGTACGCCCCCCGAACGCCAGCGCGGCCTCCCGCCCTGCCTGCGGGCCACCTACGGCCGGCAGATGTGCTTTTGCGATGATCGATGCTGTCGGTATGGGTCGTGTCCGGAGGATGGTGGCTGACCCGGCTGTCGTGTTTGGCACGGGCCGGGCGGGGCAGCCGCTACGAAGACGCGCCCCGTCGAGGTGATCACAGTGTGGTGGCAGGACATCGTTATCGTGGTCGTGATAGCGCTGGGCATCTATGGCTTCGTGGTGCTCGCCCGGTATATGACGCAACAGATGACCAGCAAGACCGACCGCACGGCTGAGGACACGTACGACGAGTTGATTCAGCCCGCAACAAGAAAGACCGGTGGCCCATCTAGCGGCTTCTCGCTGAGGCCGGTTCTGGCCTCAGGCGATGCATACGTGCCGAAACCGGCTGGACGATCGATGGCATGCGCGGCGCTTCGCGATGAGCGTGCGGGCCGCGTACCGTCATACCTGGCATGACGTACGCACCGGTGAACGGCCTGCAGCTCTACTACGAGATTCGCGGCAGCGGGAGACCACTGGTGCTGCTGCACGGTGGCCTGCTGACCATCGGCCTCAGTTTCGGGCCATTGCTCGAACCCCTGGCGGCAAGCAGGCAGGTGATCGCCCTCGAGCTCCAGGGGCACGGGCGCACCGCCGACACCGGCCGCGCAATGACGATCGAAGCGCTGGCCGCTGACGTCGTCGCACTGCTCGACCATGTGGGGATCGCCGAGGCCGACCTGTTCGGATTCAGCCTCGGCGGTCTTGTCGCGTACGCGGTCGCGCTCGGCGCACCCGCCCGGGTCGGCAAGCTCATCGTCGCCTCGGCGGATGCTCACCGCCCGCCGGGTCGGGAGAGCGCGCCACTGGACGACGACCGATTGCCGACGCGGGCCGACTTTCAGGAGATGCGTGACGCCTACGACGCAGTCGCGCCCGACCCCGCACACTTCGACGAGTTCGCGGTCAAGCTGCAGACCCTGGTGCACGAGTTCCCGGGGTGGACCGACGAACTGCGATCACTGCGAGTGCCGACCCTACTGATCTTCGGCGACCGCGACTTCTCACCGTTGCCGGACGTGGTGGAGATGTTCGAACTCCTGCCGAATGCGCAACTCGCGGTGCTTCCCGGGACCACGCACGTCGGCGTGACACGGCGGCCCGGCCAAGTGCTGGCCTTGATCACGCCGTTCCTCGACGGACGCTGAGCGGGCGTCGCCCGCCCGCCGACCGTTCCCCACTGGGCGATGTGTCTGCGCTACGGGGGGAATGACAAGGTAGGAGCTGTGCCACTGGTCTTCGCCGCCATCGCCGGGGCAGTCGTGCTCGTTGTCTTGATAGTGGCCTACCGGCGCCACCGGGTCGCCGCGTCCATCGCCGTTCTGAACAGTGCCAATGCCCAGCTTGAGCGGGACAGAGGGTACCGCGAGCGGTTCACTGCCGCGGCCGCGCAGGTAGGCGACGAGAAGGCCGCCATCCAGCTGGCCGGGGTGCGCGCGATGGCAGAGCTCGCCGATGCCTGGCCTGAGCGCCGGCAGACCTGCGTCGACGCGCTCTGCGCGCATCTGCGGAGGCTCAATTCGCCGGACGCCGGGCTGGACGCTGCGCCGGGCGACCAGCCGAAGTCCGGATCAACCCGAGACGTTCGCCGCGCCGTTATTAAGATCATCGCGGCGCATCTCAGACTGAGCGCCAAGGTTTCCTGGCGGAGCCTGGACTTTGACTTCACCGGTGCGGTGTTTGACGGCGGAGACTTTTCCCACGCCGGGTTCTCCGGTGGAGAGATCAGCTTCAGCGGGGCCAAGTTCAACTGCGGCAAGGTCAGTTTCGCGGGCGCCGAGTTCTCGGGCAGCAGGGTCAGCTTCGACGGCGCCGAGTTCTCCGGCAGCCAGGTCAGCCTCGACGGCGCCGAGCTCTCCGCCGGCCAGGTCAGCTTCGACGGCGCCGAGTTCTCCGCCGGCCAGGTCAGCCTCGACGGCGCCGAGTTCTCCGGTAGCCAGGTCAGCCTCGGCCGAGCCAGGTTCGCGGGCGGCAAGGTCAGCTTCAGCGGAGCCAGGTTCGCCGGCGGCGAGGTCAGTTTCGCGGACGCGGAGTTCTCGGGTAGCGAGGTCAGCTTCGACGGCGCCGAGTTCTCCGGTAGCCAGGTCAGCTTCGCCGGCGCCGAGTTCTCCGGTAGCCAGGTCAGCTTTGACGGTGCCGGGTTCTCCGGCGCCCAGATCGACTTCCGCCGCTCGACGTTCTCCGCCGGCGAGGCCAGCTTCCGCCGTGCCAAGTTCTCCGCCGGTGAGATCAGCTTCGGCCGCACCCAGTTCTCTGGCACCCGGACCGGCCAGGGATTCGCTGGGTTCTCCGGCGCCGAATTCTCCGGCGGAGAAATCAGCTTCAGCGGGGCGGAGTTCTGTGGCGGCCGGGTCGGCTTCGGCGGCGGCATGTTCTCCGGCGCTCAGGTCGGCTTCGACGGCGCGGAGTTCTCCGCCGGCCACGTCAGCTTCGCCGACGCTAGGTTCTCCGGCGGCGAGGTCAACTACCGCGGCGCCAGGTTCTCCGGCGGACAGGTCAGCTTCGGTTCCGCCGGGCTCTCCGGCGGCGAGGTCAGCTTCAGCGGCGCCAGGTTCTCCGGCGGACAGGTCAGCTTCGGTCTCGCCGGGCTCTCCGGCGGCCAGCTCAGCTTCAATGACGCCGAGTTCTCCGGCGCCCAGATCGACTTCCACAGCGCCCGGTTCTGCGGCGCCCAGGTCAGCTTCATCCTCGCTAGGTTCTCCGGCGGCGTGGTCAGCTTCGTGCTCAGCAAGTTCTCCGCCGGCCAGGCCAGCTTCAACGGCGCAAAGTTCTCCGGCAGCCTGGTCGACTTCGGCAGCACCCGGTTCTCCGGCGGCTTGGTCGACTTCTTCGGCGCGGAGTTCTCCGGCGGTCAGGTCAGTTTCGACGGCGCTAGGTTCACCACCCAGGTCAGCTTTCTGCTTGCCAAGTTTTCCGGCGGAGAGGTTGACTTCAGCAAGGTTGCGGACTGGTCACCTCAGCCGCAGTTCGACGGGGATGGCAGGCGACCAGCGGGGGTTAGGCTTCCCGGCGGATCGAACGGCACCGGAGTATCCGAAGGTCCCTCGTCGGCCGGGTCTTGACTCGTGGCGGATTCGGCAAATGCCGCGAGCGCGCTCGGTGTCCATGGTCCCCGTGGGCGGCGGGGCGAACCGGTGGTTACCAGGCCGCGCCTGGTGGTTTTGGCGCCGGTCCCCACGGCGGGCCCCCCCGAGTCGCATGGCGGCCCACATAACCGATCCCGCCGGGCTGCTCCACGGCGCCGGCGGGGGGCCAGGGCGCCACCGCCGCTAGCATGGCCGGCTCGGGCGAGCGGGGCGCGGAAACCTGCGGCGCGAGCGGCTCCGGCGCGGGATGGCCGGGAGAATCGGGGGGCCCGGAGGGGGCCCGGCTCACTGCCCAGACGAACACCACCAGCAGTATTGGCTGGACAACGATGATGTACCAAAGGCCCACGTTGACCAGGGCTGCATGGCTCACGGCCGCCTCCTGGCTGCTCCAAGGGCCGAGCGTAGCGCCTCGCCGCCCCGCGGTCCGCCCAATGCCTAACCTGACCGCGAGCATCATTAACCGACGCACACGCCTGGGTCACTGAAGGGCGAGGATACGCCGCGAGCGGGCAAGGTGACCGCGCATTGGGATAGCCGGTAACCGTGCGGGCAACAAAGGTTACGGCCGCCATCTCGGGCTCCGGTATGTCAGGCCGTGCCGGGCTGGCGCCGGCGGTCACGGCCCGAGGTCCTCGACCGGCGGGCAGCCGCTGGCATCCCGGTCGAGCCAGTCCCGCAGGGCCCGGGTCGCCTCGACGTCGTTGCGGTTGTAGGTGAGGAGCCACTCCCGGGCCGCACCGGGCTCCCCGGCCGCGGGCGCCTGCGCGGCCATCCCCGCCGTATCCGGCCGGCGCGCGGCATCTGGCCCGGCCGCCCGGTCGTATCGGATCATCGACTCACCGCCGCCGGGGTCCTCGACCTCCCAGGTGAAGCCGGATAGCGCGGCCACGTGCTTGAGCCCGGCCGGGCCACCGGTGATGAGCTGGGCCTCGAACACGCGCAACAGGTCTACCCACTGGCCGGACGCGGTGAAGGTGGCGACCTCCTCGTCGAGGCCCGCCGCCGCGGCGATCCGCCGCATCTGGGTGTTCTCGGCCGCCGCGTTGTAACAGTAGGCGCGGAACACCAGGCCCGCGGCGGCCGCGTCGCCGCGCAGCCCGGTCAGCCACTCCCAGAACCGCGCGAACAGTTCCGCCTCCACCGCGCCGGTCAGCGGCTGCCACGTGCAGAACGGGTGATACCCGCCGGCCCCGGTGGCCCGCCCCGGCCCGGCCGAGACAAGTGCCCCCCACAGGTAGACCCCGCCCTCGGTATTTTCCATGTCGACGTCGACCTCGACATCGCCGCGGGGCACCCGGACCCGGGCCACGCCGCGGCGCCGGTAGGCCGGCGCTCCGCCCAGCGCGGCACGGGCCAGGTCGATCTGCTCGGGCAGATCACGCATGGGCTCGTCGCTGTAGGCGGCGGTGCCCGGCGACAACGACCTGGCATCGCCGAGTACCGCGATGCCCGCGCGCGCCAGCCGGGCGAGCTGGGCCTTCTTCCGCTCGCCGATGACAGCCGGCAGTGGCGTGTCATCCGGCATGGTGCCCAACGCCGTGGTGACTGGACGCAGGTCGACCCCGGCGGCGACCAGCGCCGCGGTGCGGTAGTCCAGCGCGGCGAGCGCGGCCCGGCTGGTGACCCCGTGGTCGCGGTGGATCCGCCAAGCCCGCCAGCCCATGCCGGGCAGCAGGCTCACATCCCCGGAACCGGCCGCCAGCGCCGGGCCGCACCACGCCCACCATGGGCATTCCCCGCACTCACCGATCCGTACCGGCACCACCAGCAGGTCCACGCCCGGATGGGCCTGATGCGCGGCCGCGACGGCGAGGATGTCCAGCCGGAACCCGAACTCGAAGTCGTACACCTCCATGGTCGACCGCCGTTTCGCCCGCCCGGTGAACGAGCGGGTCTGCCAGACCGGCGCATCCAGGTCGTACCAGGTGACGACGCCGTCGAGGCCGATGATGCCGCCGAGCCGGCCGTCGGCCGGTGCCATCCCGCAGGCCTCGAGCATCCGCTGGTAGTGCGCGAGCTGCAGCAGGTCGTCCCGGCGTTTACGGGCCGACGAATCCCCGATCAGTTCCGCCGCCTCCCAGGTCAGCCGGTCCAGCGGCGAGCAGTACGCGGGCAGGCCACCGGAATACGGGTCCAGACAGCGATGATGCTTGATGTCCACCGGCCGGTATCCGGGGCCCTCGGCCGACACCAGGATGTCGGGCTCGCCGACCCGGCGCCCGGCCGGATCCGGTGGCAGCCGGCCACCGATGATCACCGGCGCCCCGTCCCGCATCGCGGCAGCGGTCGCCGCCGCCCGCTCGCCGGCGGCCACACCGGCCACCACGCAGGCCCCGGCGTGTTGCGGCAACAGTTCCGCGACTACCTCGGCCTCGAACCGCCGGCCCGCCTCGAACCGGCGCTCGAGCACCGCCGACACCGGCAGCGGGTCGCACGGCCGGAGCAAGTCCCACTGCGCCCGGACCGGGCACTGCTTGGCCACGTAACCGCCCTGCGGCGGGACCACGGACACGTCGTAACGCGAGGCCACAGCACGATCGTACGGACCCGGTGCGTCAGTTCCCGGGGTTCAGCGTCGCCCGCACGAAGTCACGGAGTTCGTCGTCCCCGAGGCCCGCGGCGTCCCGCGGCCGCAACCGGATCGTCGCCTTGCTCGCCAGGAACTCCGGGTGGCGGGCGCTGAACCCGGCGTCGTGGCCGGCCTGCCAGCCGTACACCGACAGGCCATGCTTCCACGCCCCGACGAACAGGCGGCGCGGGCCGACGCGGTAGGCCGGGATCCCGTACGAGAGCGCGACCGTCGCCTCCGGGTGCGCTTCCAGAATCAGCCGGTGCAACCGGTCGAACAGGACCCGGTGCTCGCTGGGAATCGCGTCGATGTACCCCTTGACCGCTTCGTCCACCCGCCTATTGTGGCCGGGAGCCGCCAACGCGAGTGGAGTTACGCGAACGTCAGCCGCGGGAGCCGGCGAGGACCTCGCCAAGGACGTTGAGCAGCAGATCGGCCTGCTCGTGCCGGAACACCAACGGCGGCCGGATCTTGAGCACGTTGCCCGCCGACCCGGTGGTGCCGAGCAGGATTCCGTGGTCGCGCATGGCCTCGGTGATCTCGCGGGCGCGTTCGGGCGCGGGCCGCCGGGACTGTGGATCCTCGACCAGCTCAACCCCGAGCAGCAGGCCCGTGCCCCGAACGTCCCCGATGAGCGGGTGCCGCCGCTGCAGCTCCAACAGCCCGGTTCGCAGATAGGACCCGACCTCGGCGGCGTTCTGGGTGAGGCCCTCGTCCTCGATCACGGCGAGCACCGCGAGTGCGGCCACGCACGCAACCGGGTTACCGCCGTACGTGCTGAACAGCTCGGTCTCCTCCGGCACCGCGCTGAGCAGCTCGGACCTGGCCACGAGCGCGGCGACCGGGAAGCCGTTGCCCATCGGCTTGCCCATGACCACGATGTCCGGCTTGATCCCCGACGGGTGGAAGCTCCACAGATGGCTCCCGGACCGCCCGTGCCCCGCCTGAACCTCGTCGGCGATCAGCAGGCCGCCGTGGTCCCTTACCCTCCGGGCCACTTCGCGCAGGTAGCCGGCTGGCGGGACGAGGATGCCCTCGGCGGTGCAGGCCGGGTCCACGAACATCGCAGCGACGCCCCGATCGCCAAGCTCCGCCGCGGCCACGTCCACCTGGGCGGCGTACCGCTCCGCCCAGCCCTCCTGCTCCCGGCGGAACATGCCCCGGTACCCGTCGGGCCCGGGCACGGTGGCGACGTGGGCGGGCCGCTCC
>Ga0306922_10008202_pt1 | contig 10130 bp, 5 predicted proteins | sample sta12Cox44000082_FD_203758 | JGI IMG/M metagenome (GOLD analysis project Ga0306922, IMG submission 203758) | Lab enrichment of tropical soil microbial communities from Luquillo Experimental Forest, Puerto Rico - statoxic.12C.oxic.44.000.082 (v2)... | ecosystem: Environmental > Terrestrial > Soil...
ACGCAGCTCGGCGCCGCGGTCACTGCGGTGAGTGAGCTGCCGCACGACCGCCTGATCGTGATCACGGACGAGCAGTCGGCTGATCGTGTGCCGGAGCCGAGGGGCCTCGGCTACATGATCAACGTCGCGTCCAACCGCAACGGCGTGGGCTACGGCAAGTGGTTGCATGTCGATGGCTGGTCGGATGCGGTGGTGCGCTTCATCAGCGAGCACGAGCGAGCCGATGAAGCGGGCGAGTGAAGCAACAGACCCCCGTGGCGGTCGCTGATGGACCGTCATGGGGTCTTCCATCTTCTGTGGCGTAGCACAAATAGCGGTGCACAGGTCTCATAAACCTGGCGGTGGTGGTGCAAGTCCACCCGCCACATCCAATCTGTTTGTAGTCAGCACCGGTGTGCGGCCGGGCCTTATAAGCTCGGGAGAGCTGCCAGATCAGCGGCAACGGCTGGGCTCGACACCCAGGACTACAACCAACCAACGACCATGGCCCGAGGGATTTCGGGGACGACGCTACGAACGTCGATCGCGCAGGCTCGACTCCTGCCATGGTCGCCAATCCACGGGCGCGGAGCACAAACACAGAAGATGAGCTGCCCAGGCTTGTTTGGAGGCCGTTTTGCAAGTTTGTTGTTGACAGCGGGCAGCGTTGCTTCAGGTGCGGCGGAGATCTGACCATCGAGTCAGTCACAGGCTGGTAGGCGCCCTCACAAGATTCACGAAAACGATCGCGCGCGTTGGCGCGAGGCCAGCAGACGCAAAGTTAAGAATGGCTATTACGCAAGTGAACGGCGCCGCCTTAAACGCCGCAAACCCCGGCCTGTGGAACTCAGGCATCGCCCCTCCGAAGGGTGATTGCGGCCGTTCGATTCGGCCTCGGGGTGCCAATCCGGGACGCCGGCTTGAAACGGTCGAAGGCGTATAACCGGCAACATCCCTCAAGCCGTTGAAGCACCTCGAGATGTGCAGCGCATTAGTAATGCGCAGGCAGCTGGTGCAAGTCCAGCCATCGGCACCAAATATGCCCTTCAAGCTCTGACAGCGGAGCGCCCGTCTCGTAAGCGGGAGGTGGATCGTGCAACTCGATCGTGGGGCACCAGTCATGGGTCGCTAACTCAGCGAGACAGAGACCCGCCTTTTAAGCGGAGTGATGCAGGTGCGATTCCTGCGCGACCCACCAATTAGCCCGTCACGCACAGATAGCGGTGCGCCCGCCTTGTAAGCGGGAGAGGTGAGGTGCAAGTCCTCAGCCGGGCTCCAAATCATGGAGAGTGAAGCAGGCAGGGGTCCTGCACGCGGTTGCTAACCGATGGGTGCCGTCCTGCGGCATGGCCTTCAAGTGGTCCGCTCTCCGCCAACCTGGAGGCTCGCATGTGGCGTGCTTAGTCGGCTTGAACCCGACGATGATCCGCGAGGGTCGTGAGCGTTCGACTCGCTCAGCCTCTGCCAACTGGAAGGTGAAGTGCGCAGGCGCGCACCCTCGCCTCGAAAGCGAGTGGCCTCCTCACGGGGGTGTGGATCGAGACCTACCGCCTTCCGCCAATTTTGGAGCGTGAACCCGGCAGGGTCCGGGGGCTGTCTGGAAAGCAGACCGTGCCGCTTGCGGCATGTGACTCGGGCTCACCGCGCTCCGCACTTTGGGTCGGTCCTCGTAGCGAGGTACGGGTCTCCAAAGCCCGGAAGTAGGGTGCAACTCCTTACTGGCCCGCCAATCTACTCAGGTGTGGGTTGCTGGCATCCCAGCTGCGCTCTGAACGCAGCCCACGCAGGTCCGATTCCTGCCGCCTGATCCAATACACGAGTCGTGGGTTGCCGGCATCCCCGTTGGGCTTTGAACCCAAAGCACGCAGGTTCGACTCCTGCCTCGTGTTCCATTGAAGTACTCACTCGCGCGGATTGTTCAGACCAGGCGGTTATGCCCGCAGATCCCGCGCTCGCGAACCTCACTACTGGGCGTCCAAAGTATAAAAATACGATACTTCTGGTTTCTCGGGGTGTCACTGTGAACTGACTGCTTGTGGTTGGTCATCGAACCACTCAGGCTCGACGCGCGGATTCTCGAGGGGGCGGATAAATGGGTCAGCAGATACATCCGGCAATGCGGGTCGTTTTCGCCGTACTCGGCGCAATTGCGGGCGGGACCCTGGTCGGCGACGGCGAGCACCTCTTTGCAATAGCCGTGGGAGGTCTGGCAGGGCTTGCGGTGTTCGAGGTCATGCTTCTCCGCGACCGGCTTACAAAGGTGGAGCGTGAATTGGAGGAGTTGCACCGCGACCGACGGCAGGCGCCACCAGCTCCGGTCATCGACACCGTTCAGCGGCTGCGCGAATCCAGGCCGTACGTGCCACCGAGTGCACCGGTGCCGAAACCCGCGCCCCGAGCGGCACCGGCCGCACCGTCAATTCCCGGGAAACAACCTTACGCGGACGCGCCAGATTGGACGCCGCCGCGTCCGCTCGCGACGTCGACCGCCGCTCAGGCGAACCCGATCGTCAACGTCCTGCGCGAATACTTCACCGGCGGTAATACCCTGGTCCGCGCCGGTGTCGTCGTGCTTTTCTTCGGCGTGGCGTTCTTCCTCCGTTACCTCGCCGAACATACGCATTTGCCAATCGAGATGCGCTTGTCCGCGGTGGCACTCGGTGCGGTGGTGTTGCTGATTCTCGGATGGCGTTTGCGAGTGAAGCGCAGGGGTTATGCGCTGGCTCTCCAAGGTGGTGCCATCGGCATTCTCTACCTCACCGTATTCTCGGCGCTGCATCTCTACTCCGTCCTGACATCCCCTGTTGCCTTCGCGCTGCTGGCCATCATCTCTGCGCTCGGGGCTACGCTCGCCGTGATCCAGGGCTCCCTTGCCGTCGTGCTGCTTGCCGTGACGGGCGGTTTCCTCGCGCCATTTCTGGCATCCACAGGTCCCGGGAATCATGTCGCACTGTTCAGCTACTTTGTCGTACTCAACGCGGCGATCCTCGCCATTGCCTGGTTCCGCTCCTGGCGCGTGTTGAACCTTGCGGGGTTTGCGTTCACGTTCGTACTCAGCACCATGTGGGGAGTCTTGCAGTATCGGCCGCAGGACTTTTCGACTACCGAGCCGTTCCTCGTCCTTTTCTTCCTCATGTACGTCGCCATCGCCATCCTCTACAGCCGCCGTCAGGCACCGACCGCTCAGTACTACATTGACGGCGCGATTGTTTTCGGGACCCCGATCGCGGCTTTCGGCCTGCAGGCCGCCATGTTGCACGATCAGAGGCTTGCACTGGCCTATAGCGCGCTCGCAGTGAGTGCCTTTTACGTGGTCCTAGCCTGGGTCTTACATCGCCGACGCGGCACGCAACAAAGACAGCTGGTCGAGGCTTTTATGGCGCTGGGGGTGGCGTTCCTCACGCTCGCGATACCGCTTGCCTTGAACGGCCGGTGGAGCGCCGCGAGCTGGGCGCTCGAGGGGGCGGCGCTTGTCTGGGTCGGATGCCGACAGAATCGGCAGTTGGCGCGAGCATTCGGTGCGCTGCTTCAGCTCGCAGCCGGCGGCGCGCTAGCGCTCGGGGTCACCTCCGGGGGGGCGGTTCCTCCCGGAACATACATCGCCGCCATGATGGTGGGCGTGGCCTCGGTGTACGCGGCTGTGCTTCTGCATGCGAGTCAGGCGGCAGTCGAAGAACACGAGCGGCCCCTCGCAGCCATTCTGTTCTTCTGGGGACTCCTGTGGTGGTGTGTCGGGGGTGTGAGCGAGCTCGAGCGGCACATCGACAAGGTGTACACGCTCGCTGCGACGCTCACCTTCGCGACCGCGACCGCCGTCCTCTCGGGTGAGCTTGCCCACAGGGCACGGATGCGGGTCGCGCAGGTTCCTGCCTTTGGGTTTCTGGCGGCGATGGTGCTCTTCGCATTCAGCGCCGCCATCACCTTACATCACCCGCTGGCGCAGGGAGGATGGCTGTCCTGGCCGCTCGCATTCGTGAGCATGTATTTCACCCTGTACCGTCAGGACGGTGAACTCGGTGCGCCGCTCATGAACACGCTGCATGCGGTGACCTTATGGCTGTTCGCGGCGCTCGCCAGTTGGGAATTGTCGTGGGCCACCGCTCAGACCATTGGCGGGACCGAATCTTGGTCGATCATTGCGTGGGCAGTTGTTCCGGTGGCCTTTCTGGCGATACTGCCCCGGGCCGTGCACAGCGTCCGTTGGCCGTTCCAGACCCATCGGCAGGCGTACTTGGTGCTCGCAACCGCCGGGTTCGCTCTGTATCTGGGCTTCTGGAGCCTCGGGACGAACTTCTGGGTGTCGAGCCCTTCAGCTCCGCTGACGTACGTCCCGTTCGTCAATCCGCTCGATATCACCCAAGCGCTCGTGCTGTTCACTCTCGCGCGGCTGTGGGTTCGCCTGCGCTCAGAAGCAACCGCCTCGCAGACCGACCCGCGGCGCGCCGGATTTGCCGTGGCGGTGCTGGCATTTTTCTGGTTGAACGCGGTGCTACTCAGAACGCTGCACCTTTGGGTTGGCATACCCTACGAGCTGAAAGCGCTCCTCGATTCGACGCTAGTGGAGTCAGCCCTGTCGATCTTCTGGGCGTTTCTGGCACTTGCGACCATGCTGATCGCTACGCGCACCAGCGCCAGAATCGTGTGGCTGACGGGGGCTGTACTGTTGGTGATCGTCGTCATCAAACTGTTTCTCGTTGATCTCTCCAGCGTTGGTACGGTCGAGAGAATCGTTTCGTTTGTCGGAGTGGGACTCCTGATGCTCGTCCTGGGATATTTCTCGCCTCTCCCGCCCGCGGCCGAGGGGCGCACCTGATGACCCGCTCCCCGGTCGCGGTGTTGGTAGGTCTCTTGGCAGCCTCGGCGCTCCCGGCCACAGCCAGTGAGCTCTCGCCTCAGGATTTCGCGTACGAGGTCTTGCTCGTGACGCCCGGATCAGCCACTGCGTATCGCGTATCCGTTCCGCTGGACGTTTATCGCAACGTCGCCCACGAAGATCTCCGCGACGTGCGGGTCTTCAACGCGCGGGGGGAGGTGGTCCCATATGAACTCGAGACGCCGGAACCGCGATTGGCCGCACGTCCGAGGGGTCCTTCACTTCCTCTCTTTCCTTTGAGAGGGGAGGCACGAGTAGCGCTCGATGGGTTGCGTATCAGTGTTCAGTCACAGGGAACCACGGTTAACGTCGAGACGGCGCATGGCGCGACGCAGGCGCTCGCGGTCACGAGCTACGTCATTGACGCGCGGGAACTGTCGCTGCCGTTGTCTGCTCTCGAGCTGCGCTGGCCGGATGGCGCACCGGACTTCTCAGGCAATCTGCGGGTCGAATCGAGTGATGACCTCGCTGCGTGGCGCCTTGTGAGGGGCGATGCACCCATCGTGAGTCTTCGGGCCGGCAGCGCCCACCTGACACAGAGCCGGGTGGAATTTCCCGCCGCAAAGGCAAAATTCTGGCGTCTGACCTGGCTCGGGACGCCTGCTCCCTTTGAACTGAGCTCGGTCACGGCGGACCCGGCAGCGGCGCCGCCGCAGGCGGAGCGGGAGACGCTCACGGTCGCGGCAACCCCTGGAGATCAAGAGCACCGTGAATTCCTTTTTGATCTCGGCGCCCGGTTGCCGGTGAATCAGGTGAACATCGAGCTTCCGGAACCGAACAGCGTCCTTAGGTTGCGACTCCTCTCGCGTGCCCATCCGACGGATAGCTGGCGAGAGCTTACACAGGCGGAGTTCTTTCGCGTGCAGACCGGCTCATCCGAGCGGCACAATGATCCGATCAGCATCACGAGGAATTCTGACCGCTATTGGCTGGCTCGTGTGACAGCGCCGGATGCCGCGCGTGGTGCCGGCGCGCCGAAACTTCAGGTGTCGTGGGATCGACAGGATCTCGTCTTCCTGGCACGTGGTGAGGGACCCTACGTGCTGGCGTACGGGTATGGCCAGGCGGCGGCCGCGAGTACTGCGCTGACTCCTCTTCTTAAGGGCGTTATCGTACAAGAGGCCTCACTCGGAACCGTGCGCTTAGCGGGGGGTCCCACAAGGCTTGAGTCACCTCGGGTGGTTCCCTGGAAGAGGCTGATACTTTGGTTGGTACTCGCAGCCGGCATCGTGCTCCTGGCGTGGATGGCATATAGCCTCTCGCGCGAGTTGTCACGCACGCCGCCGTCAAAGCCCTAAAGGGGGCAACGGTGCCTTCGCATCGAAGGCCAGACCCCGGTGTCAGCGAAGAACCGCTCTGGGCCACGAGTGCGATCGGCTAGTCCGTTCAGCGCCAGCTGGAAACCGCTCGTGTCTCCGAATTCCGGGCTATGCGGGCGCGATCGGCAGCCGGGCCCGGCGTCCGCTGATTACTCTTTACCAGGCCCATCCGTTGGCGGTCGCGCGCGCGCTGGAGAAGCATTGCTGCCACTGACTCGCGCGCCTGATCAACGCTAGTTCCAGGTGGAAATTCAAATACTTCTGAAGCATCAAATGGGTTGCCGAATCGGACAGGCGGATACAGCGATTCGGCCGAATTTGTTGCCGACGGAGGCTCGCTGATGGTCTCGGTGGAGATGCGATCTGCAACGACCACCCCCAACACGACACCAATAGCAATACCGAATACCGAAAACGCAAGCACTAGCGGCCATCTACGAGTACGAGAGCGTACGATCAGATCGCGAACGAAGGCGCCAGCAGTGATGAGTGCTGACTCATGCAAGCTTGTCTCGGTGTGTTCCTTCTCGGCCGCTCGCGACAACGCGAGCATGTCCTCCTGAGTCAGCGGCAACTCGAGTGTGTCGTCGGTCGCGTGACGGACATGCGAAACCGCGGCGGCCTCGAAGCGATCGACCTGAATGGACGAGGGTAGGCCTTTCTCTTCTTCGGTCATCGTGTTGCACGCCCCAGACGACTTAGTCAAGGATGCGCCGATGCAGCCACCGGCGGCAAATCTTGGAATCGCGACTGTAGCGCTCACGGTAGTTACTGATCTGCGGCTCAGCATTAGATGTGGCTCTACCAGGTTCCAAAGTTATTGCGGTGCGTCTGATCGTTCGCCTCGCTCAGGCAGGGGAGTCGGCAGCTCTCACGGGGTTAATGGGAGTCATGCTGAGTGGCCGCTACCGACCCCCGAGCGGGCTGCGCGTGCTCTCAGAAGCGGACGTCCAGTTTGGAGAAACCGGACATCGGTCGCGCATTAAGAGGACGCCGCGTCCAACCGCAGGCCGCCCCTCTGTCGCACGCGTAATTTGCTGTGCCAGCAGCCTGGGCGCATGCTTCGCTTGCCTCTATGGCCGCCGGGTATGTCCAAGGATCAAGACCGCCCGCCGCTCTCGACTGAGATCCCACCGCTCGAGAGCGAACTGGATCTGCACCCCTCCGGCTGCTGGACCAGCGGTCTCGAAGTTCCGCGCTTGCACAAATCCGCGGATGCCGCAGCCGGCGACGGGCTTGCCATCGGCCAGATGCTCTCGGGCCGCTACCGCATCGAGCGCGAGCTTGGTGAGGGCGGCATGGGGGTGGTGTACCTGGTCAGCGATCAGCAGGTGGCCGGGGAGATCTTTGCGGTCAAGGTGCTAAAGGAAGCCCTGGACCCCCAGGCGCTGCACCTGCTGCGCGAGGAGGTGCGACAGACCCGCAAGCTTAGCCATCCGAACATCGTGGATATGCATTCGGTGAATGTGGACGGAAAGAGGCTCTACGTGCTGATGGAGTACCTCGAGGGCAAGACACTGAATGCGCTGCTGGACGAGGAGTTCGGTCGCGGCATGCCCTTCAGCCATGCCTGGCCGATTATCGAAGATGTGGGCGCAGCGCTCGGCTATGCGCACGACCATAACGTGATTCACAGTGACTTGAAACCGGCGAACGTACTGCTCACGACCTCAGGGAAGACGAAGCTGCTGGATTTCGGGATTGCGCGGGTCTCGCGCGGTCCGCTGCTGCACAAGCGCTCGGGGTCGCGCGCGCTCACTCCCGCCTATGCCAGCTACGAGATGCTTAAGGGCGAGGAAGCGGACCGACGCGACGACATCTACTCCTTTGCCTGTGTCATCTACGAGATGCTCTCCGGTGATCGGCCGTTCGGCGAGCTCAACGCGCTTGAGGCCCGCGATGTGGGTACTCGAGTGCCGCCGCTTGCGGTCCTATCGCAAGCACAGAACGAGGCGCTCGCCAAAGCGTTGGCCTTTGACCGTCAGAGGCGGACAGGATCAGTGGAGGAGCTTCTCTCCGGGCTCGCTGACAAAAAGCCGCGCGGTCGCAAGACCGCCGTTCTCGGGGTTATCGCTGCAGTCGCTGCCTTGGGTTTGACCTACTTCGCGCTCGACAAGCTGTTGATCTCCACGCAATCAAAGGCGGTGCAGTCGGCGGCCCGGTCCCCGGCGCCTACGCCCGTCGCCTTCAATCCGCCGCCGCACTCGATTGCCGTACTGCCATTCGCGAACATCAGTGGAGACGCAAGCCAGGAGTACTTCTCCGACGGCATGACGGAAGAGTTACTCAATTCCCTGTCACGCATTAACGAGCTGCAGGTCGCCGGCCGAACATCATCCTTCTACTTCAAAAGCAAGGACGTCGACCTCGGCACGATCGCACGCAAACTCAACGTCGCGACGGTTCTCGAAGGGAGCGTGCGGCGGTCCGGCCACACGGTACGCATCACGACGCAGTTGATCAACGGCGTGACCGGCTTTCACCTGTGGTCGCAGACCTATGACCGCAACCTCGGAGATATTCTGACGCTGCAGACGCAGATCGCGAATGCCGTAGCGAGTGCCCTCAAGGTCACCCTGCTGGCGGATGTCTTGGCGAAGGTCGAGGTCGGTGGGACGCACAATCCCGGTGCGTTCGATGCGTTTCTACGTGGCTTGAAGGCTACCTACACGCAGAAGAGCGAAAAGGATCTTCAAGATGCGATCGCCGATTACACGGAGGCGGTGCGCCGCGATCCGCACTACGCGCTAGCTTTCGCGGGTCGGTCGCGGGCGCTCCATTGGTACACTTTGGTATTCGCGACCGGGTCGGCCCTTAACGAGGGGTGGGAGAAGGTGCAGGCCGATGCGCGCAAAGCTATTGCGCTGGCGCCAGATCTCGCCGAAGGTCACCACGCGCTGGCGAGCTTCCTCGCAGACGGATCTCACGACTTTGCAGGCGCAAACGGGGAGTACGAGCGCGCCCTGGCACTCGCGCCCGGCAATGCATCTACGTTGCGAGACTACGGCCTCTTTGCCGTCTGGATGGGCCGAACCGAGGCGGGTTTGGCCGCCGGACGCCGCGCGGTACTGCTGGATCCGCTCAACCGTGATAGCCACCATGCTTTCGGCTGGGCACTGATTTATGCGCGTCAGTACAAAGAGGCCATCGCGGCCTTTCAGGACACCGCAGCTCTCGACCCTGACTATGACCCCTTCGCAGGTCCCGGCCGTGCTTACTACGGGCTTGGCAACTACCAGAGCGCCCGCGCATCGTGCGAACGCAAGCCTGACAGCACGAGCAGGCAAATGTGTCTAGCGCTTACCTACCACAGGCTCGGACGGCATGCCGATGCCGAAGCGATGCTCGCCAAGCTTCAAGCCAGAGAGGGTGACACCTCTGCATACGAATACGCCGAGATTCATGCACAGTGGGGCAATACCGCCAAGGCGCTCCATTGGCTGGATACGGCGATGCGCCTGCGTGACTCATCGCTGGAGTACCTGAAGGTCGACCCGTTGCTCGATCCGCTGCGCAAGGAGCCGCGCTTCCAGGCGATCCAGCGGGAATTGAAGTTTCCGCAGTGAGCGGCGATGCGATGTCGAGCGTTTGCGCAAGCCTGAACGTCTGGTAAGCGGAGAATCACGCAGTCGAGCCGTTTGACCGCTCCTGGCCCGGAACCGGTCATCCGCTGCGGCGCGCAACATCAGACTCTGCGGTGCGTTTCGGTGGCGGCACGAATACGATTCGCAGCGTTTGCGGTTGCTCCTGGACTTCCGTGGCGCATTCCGTACGTGCAAGCTTCGGCACGTGATATTCCAGCAGCCGCACGAATAGCTCCAGGGCTCGCGCGGGATCCTTCGCGGCCACTGCGTCCAGCCAGGCCTGGCACTTCCCCACATTCGCCTCGGCAAAATCTGCGATCGCCGCACGAACGTCAGCCGTGACCTTGTTTGGCGTTCCCTTTGACCGTCCACCTG
>Ga0306922_10008205_pt1 | contig 10128 bp, 12 predicted proteins | sample sta12Cox44000082_FD_203758 | JGI IMG/M metagenome (GOLD analysis project Ga0306922, IMG submission 203758) | Lab enrichment of tropical soil microbial communities from Luquillo Experimental Forest, Puerto Rico - statoxic.12C.oxic.44.000.082 (v2)... | ecosystem: Environmental > Terrestrial >...
GGTTCCACGTTTGCCGATGTAAGACGGGGAGAAAGCTGAGTGCGGGAGCTGTTGTTTACAGCTCCCGCACTGCTGAGTTGGGGTGTCATCCATGCACCCACTATATTAAAAAGTGGGTGCATGGCACTGACTTTTTAGAATGTTGGTGCGGTCAAACCGGTGATCTGCACCACGGATTGGGGATACCGGGCGGCGGTGAAAGCCAGGTAGTTGTACACCTGGAGCAGCACGGTGAGGTTTGCTGCCCTCGTTTCGGGCAGGACTCTCGCTCTTATTCCAGACTCCCAAAGTATGAGGTCAGAGGACCGCATCACGTAGATGATGTCCTCAGTTCCTGCGCCGGAGTTGGTTGCTATGTTCGGGTCGGTGACGACCGGCAGGCCGTGGATGTTGCCGACGACCTGTTGGCTGTCGACGTCGGTGAGGATGCCGGCGGCGTTGAACGGCATGTTCCCGTTCGGCAGCACGAGTGGGCGCTGCTGCCCATCGAGCAGGGACAGGAACCAACCCCACCGCCGCGGGTGCATGACGATCACTTCGGGCGGCAGGAAGCGGGTGGTGTGCACGGTTTGCACCGCGTTGGCCAACGCGCTGTATACCCCGGCGATGGTGACCGCCGAGGCGGCGACCGACGAGATACCGGGCGTGTTCCCGACACCCAGGACTTGGCCGCTGGACCCGGTGCCGCCGATGACCTGGGTGTCCAGGACGGCGGCGTGGGCGGCGACCAGGTCGCGGAACACGACGTCGTCGAACGCGATCGGGGACTGGTCGATCAGCTGGATCGCCACCCCCTGCTGACCGGAAATCGTGCGGACAGGGGCGTTGATGAACGTGTCCGTCAGGTTTGTTTCCGACACGAGGGTGTTGTCGGCGGTCTGCACGCCGACGGTGGTGCCGGTCAGCATCTTCGGCACGTTAATCGAGTCGGTGCCGCCTGGGAGGGTTTGGCGTTGGGTGACGTTCGCGAACGCCCGCCCCGGGCGCGCGTAGGTCACGTACTGATCCATCAGCCACGCGGGTGGTACCGCGTATCCGCCGGAGCCGTCGACCCGGGAAATGTCGCGGTATTCCTGGTATTCGGGATTGTTGGCGACATCAGAAGCGTGGTCGAACAGGCGGCGCCGCGATTCCCCGTCGGGATCGATGTTCATCGTCAACCGGATCAGGTCTTTCACATACGAGCGCTGGTGGCGGTTCTCTTTGGTGTAGACCGCGGATTCTTTGACGTGGATGGCGGCGCGTTCGGTGTGCCGAACTTTGGCGAGGTTGTTCGCGATGGTCCCCGACCGGCGAACTTCTTCGCCGACCTCTTGAATGCGTTTGTCGAGGGCTTCGATGTTCTCCCCGAGGCCGCGCATCTCCTCGACATGCGCGCGTACCTCGGCGTCTTCTTCAGCGGACAGGGTGTCGCCGTGCTGGTCTTTGGCGACCATCAGAATGGCGGTGGCTTTGCGTTCCAGGTTGTCGCGTTTTTCTACCAGTTGGGCGCGCTGGTCGATGAGGCGTTTCAGGAATTCTTCCATCGAGTTGTTTTCGACGGCGTCGGTGCTGGGCATGACGGCGGCTCTTTCTTTTGGGCGTGACAGGGTGGGGGGTTGGCCGTGCCGGCCTTTGCCCGTGCCGGGCCGCCGCCGTTCTGTGCCAGATTCGCAGCTTGGGTGCCGATGATAGCGCTAGGGGGCCAGGGTGGGCGGCAGCGACACGCGGACCTTGTCGAGTTCGGCGAGGCGGGCGGTGATGCTGCGTAGCCCGGCGGGGTCGGCGGCTTCCCGTACCATCTGTAGCGCCGCGGTGATCGGGCCCACGGCGATGGTGTCGTTGGCGGGGCAGCCGAACGCCTCCTCATCACAGCCCTCAACACCGTCGTCGTCGTCGTCGTCGTTGTCTTTGGTGTAGGGGACTTCGGCCGGGTCGGCGGGCCCCAGCGGCAGATAGTCGCCGCGGACGATGGCGGGCGCGGGCGCGCTGTAGGGGATCGGCGGCGCCGACTTCTTGTCGTCGGCGACATCCACCCCGAATCGTTTGAGGGCGGCTTTGATGCGGCCTTCGATCGCCGCCAGCTCCCCGCTCGTATATCCGGCCCGGTTTTTCGGCATGTGAATATACGACCAGGCGGCGCGGGCGTGGGCTTCGGTGTCGATCGGGTATTTCCCGTTTTTCGGGTCGGCGTAGGCGACGTCGCCATACGGTTTCTTGGCGTCGCCGCGGTAACTGTGGGCGGCAGCGTCCAACGCGTCAGCCAGCCCCGCGTCCAAACGGCGCAGCTCCACCAGCTGCCCCTCGGACAGGGCGGCGGCGGCCTCGACCGCATCCCCGATCGCCACCTGAGTCGCCGAATTCGCGCCGTAATTCACGACGCTGACATCGCCGTGGTGCAGCGACACCTCGGTGATGGTGCGCGCCGTGTACGAGGAATCCCACAGCTGGTCTTTCACCCGGAACCCGAAGCTCATTTCGTCCATGTTGGAGCGGCCGTTGGCCTGCGGTTTCAGCTTCGGGATCAACCTTTGCACATCGGGGTCGGCCGGATCCAGCAGGGCGCGGATCTTCAGCCCGGTGCGGTCACGAGCCAAAAACAGGGTGTCGGTGGTGGTGCGGGCCAGCGCCATCCCCTCATGGTTGACCAGCAGCATCACGTCGGGTTTGCTGGCCAGGGTGACGTCGAACGCGCCGCGCTGCAACTGCTCAGTCCAGCCGCCTTTGTCGGGGCCGCCGTACACGTCGTAGGGGTCGAAGGTGGCGGCGTAGCCTTCCAGCACGATCCGGCCGTCTCTGTCTTGGCGGTATTCGAACGGGCACGCCGCCCTCGTTTCGGGGACGTTGAGCAGGTTAACGCGGTTAGCGACGGTGGTCATGGTGTTGCTCCTACGGGGGATCCGTTGGTTGACGGGGTTTGGGGGCGCCCACCGAACCCGGGCTCAGAATCCGGGGGTTTCTCCCCGGGCGGGCCTTTCGCGGCCAGGGCGGCGGTTTTCGCGGGATCGAACCCGGTCGGCGCCATGTTCACCGGCTGCAGGAAGGTGTCGAGGCCGGCCGCGGGTTCCATTTCCTCTTTGGCGCGGACTTCGTTGCGGTTGATGAACCCGGCCTGGATCGCGGTCTGGTACGCCTTGTAGCGGCTGTCGATGTCACCCTTGAGCAGCGCGTCGAAATCGAAGCTGATGTACTGGCCGCGGGGCAGCAGATCCGAGATGGCCGACTCAATACAACTCGTCCAGGCCCTAAACGTGTAGGTGATCGCCCCCTGGGTGAGCTGCTGGATGCCGGTCCCCCACGCGGTAGTGGCCTTGGTGTCACCCAGCAGCACCGGCGGCACACCGAACATGATGCAAATATCAGTGCGCTGAAATTCCCGGGTCTCCAAGAACTGGGATTCGTCTGGGCTGATGGACAGGTTCTGCCATTTGAAGCCGCCAGTCAACACCGCGGGCAGCCGCCGCCCGCCGTGGGAGGCGATCCAGTTCTGCTGCTGACGCTCCACGGCATCGGTATCCAGGTTCTGCTCAGTCATCAACAAACCACTCGGGCTGGCGCTTTCTTTAAACCACCGATAGCCGTACTCCTCGGCCGACAGGGACAGTCCGATGGCGACGGCGGCCTGCCGGATCGGGGACAGTCCCCACGGTTCGCCGGGCATGGTGAACCGGCGGATATGGCACATGTCGTTTTTGTTGACGGGTTCGCCCATGACCCGGTAGATCGGGTCGAACCACGCCAAAATATCGGGGCGGCGCTCCAAAAACACGATGTCCGGGTGCATCGGCATCAGCGCCGTCGGCGTGCCCGCGGCGTCGCGGCTGGTGATCAGATGATACGAGTTGCCGCGCAGGGCGAGGCCCGCGATCACCATCCACTTCCACTGGTACAGGTTGAAGCCGGGGAAGGGTTGGCGGATGATCGCGGGCTGCGGGTTCAGCTCGACCGGGACACCGTTTTTGTCTTTGCGGTACGCCTTCCACGGCAAGCTGGCGATGGTGTCGGCCAGCAGCCGGACGCAGCCGTAGACGGTCATGTTGCACATGGCGCGGTGTACACCGACGAAGTCGTCGATCACCCCGATCTGCGGTGGGGGGACGAACGCTGAGCTGGTGAGGGCGCGTTCCTCGAGCCCGGCGGGTGGTGTGCGGGTGGCGGAGAGTAGTCGGGCGAGGATACTCATGGGCGGTCCATCCCGATGCCGAGCAGGATCAGGGCGGCGCCGGCGACGATCAGCCCGACCGCGGGCAGGATCAGCCAGCAGCCGAGGGCCAGGGTGGTGATCCCGGCCAGCTCCAGCAGGGTGGATACCCAGGCGGCGGGCCGCGTCGCCGCCGGCGCCGGGAAGGTTGGGGCGGCGGGCGGCGACGGCGCGGCCGCGGCCTTGGCGGGTTTGGCGCCGAACAACAGCCCGGGGTCGTCGGCGGGGAAACCGCCGCCGCTGTAGAGCCGTTCGGATCCCAGCCGGGCCCCGATCGGTGTCACGTTGGGGTCATCAGCCATGCCCGCTCCACCTCATCACCCGCCCGCACTGTTTGTTGTTCCCACCCTTGCAGTACTGTCTCGTCCGGCCACACGTGACACACCGGGTCCTTGACATCGGGGGTATAGTTCGCCAGCCACACCGCGGCGGCCACCGCGACCAGCGGGGCCACATCGACCGGGGAGTTGCGCCGGTCGAACACCCAGGCGTCGCCGGCCGCGCGGGCCACCCCCGAGGCAGCGGCCCGGTCCAGCAGCGGCGCCGGGCGGTGAAAAATGGTGTGCTCACAAATCCCGTCGTACAACAATCCGCAGGCGGCCTGCAGCTCGAGCCCGGCCGGCAACGGGGTGACGGTTAATCCGGCGGCCATCATTTCGGGGATCATCCCGGACACCGGCGCCCCGGTGCGCTGCACCGCGATCCCCGCGAACAGCCCTTTGCGTTGCGGGGCGGCCAGCCAGTCGATCACCCAGTCGGTACCCGCCCCCGACGCCACCACCTCCACATGCGTGCCGCCGTCCTCGCGGGCGGCGGCCACCGCCACATACGACGACCCCCGCGAATAATTCACATCCACCCCAACAAACACCTGCGCGCCCGCGGCCCGGCACGAGTCCGCATCCAAGGTGGCGGTCCAGTGCTCCACCGGCATGATCCCCGGCTCCAACGCATCCACCCGCTGACACAGATGCTCAGTCTGAAACCCCGGCAAATTGCGGTACTGCTGCGCCTCCAAATACCCCCGCAAATCCGACAACCCGAACATGCCCGGATTACCCATCGCCGGATTCGCCAAATACCACAACCCCTCATCGCGGGGATCCTCATCGATCGGCACCGACCACTCAAACAACCCGACCTCGCTGTCGTCGGTGTCGCCGGTCTGGATGCGGCGCCGCGCCCCCTCCGACAGCGTCGACAACACCACCGACTTCTTATCCCCCGCATTCGAACAGCACACGATCTGCGGATACGGCCGGGCCGTCGTCGTCGCCACGATCGCCTCCCAGGCATCGAAATTCTGGTGCTCCCGGAGCTCATCCAGCAGCACCAAATCCACCGCCCAGCCCCGCCCGGCCCGCCGATTCGCCGCCACCACCCGCCACTGCCGCTCATTAGTCAACTCGATACGGTTCGACCCGTTATCCAGCCGATGCCGCCGAAACTCCCCCACCAGCCGACGGCTCCGGCGAATATCGGCGGCCACCTCCTTGAGCATCGTCTCCGCGTACGGCAAGTTCTGGCACGCCAACACCGCCAACCGCGCACCCGGGCAATCCGGCGTCGACCGGCCGAACTCGTCAGCGAACAACCGCCACAACGCCAACCCCTTCAACCAGCGGCTCTTCCCGTTCTGCCGGGCAATCAACACCAGCAGAAACTTGAACCGGAACCCGCTACGGTCGAAATCCTTCTCCAGCGCATGCACATACAGCCACCGCTGCCAGGGCAGCAGCCGCCACCCCAGGCAGCGCTCCAAAAATTCGATGCAGTCATAACCCCAGGTCCACTGCCGGCACAGCCAGCCGTCCGGGCCGGTGCGGCCGGCGATCGGCGGGGTGAACACCCGCGGCGTCACCGACCCCACCACCGTGATCTGCGGTGACACCGTAGTCATCGGGCGAACCGTTTCCGGTAGGCCGCCAACTCGTCGTCATCCTCGCCGAGCTCGGTGTCCCCGATCGGCGGCACCGCCCCGATGTCGGCGTCGAACCCGAACAGCTTCGCCTGCTGCGCCAACACGCGGCGCGCCACCTCAACAACCTTCGGATCCCCACCCATCGCCGCCGGCCACACCGCGCCCAGCAACTCCTCCAACCGGCCCGCATACTGTGCCCGCGTCGTCATAACCCTAGATTATGACCGCGACACGCCGAACCGAATGTCCTTGACACGCTTAGAACACCTACATTGCGCCCGATCCGGGCCGATCCGGGGCGATAATGGGCTGATTATGCGGGCAACGATCTGCATCCCCTGGCGGCCCAGCCCATCCCAGATCGCGGCGTTCAACCGCGTCCAAACCTTCTGGGACCAGTACTTCCCCGGCTGGCCGGTCATCACCGCCGACTCCGACACCAACATCTTCTCCCTGTGCAAGGTGAAGGTGTGAGCGTCAAAAAATGCTCGGCATGCCACGAGATTAAGCCCGTTGGCGAGTTCACCCGTGGTGTCTGTAAGCCATGTGTCTCCGCTCGGATTCGCAAGTGGTACGAGGAGCATCCAGAAGCTCTGGCGAGGAACCGCCAGCAGAGCAGGCAATGGCAGGTTGATAACGCTGAACGGTGTCAAGAACTTCGTAGGGCGCACAAGCTCAAGAACAACTTCGGAATCACGGTGGCGGAATACGACGAGATCCTTGATCGACAAGACGGCGTGTGCGCGATCTGCGGAAAGGTGTGTGCAACAGGCAATCGACTGGCTGTTGACCACAACCACGAAACTGGCAAGATCAGAGGACTGCTGTGCAGGAGCTGCAACCAGGCTCTCGGCGCGTTTCTTGATGATCCCGATCTGTTGATGGCTGCTGTTGCATATCTCCTGCAGGATCACCAATGAAGCCGAAGGCGACTATCGTTATTCCGTGGCGTCCTAGTCCCTCGCGCCTAGCTGCCTACACAAGGGTGCGCGAGTTTTGGGATCGCTATTTCCCGCGGTGGCCGGTGATTACCGCCGATTCCGAGACTGAAATCTTTTCGCTGAGCCAAGCCAGAAACGCTGGGGTGAAACTAGCGCAAACAGACGTTGTCATCATCGCCGACGCCGACACCCTCATCGACCCCGCGAACATCCTCACCGCCGTCGCTGACCCCGCCGGAGTCTGGTGGCCCTTCGAGCACTACCGCATCTATGGCCCCGAACACCTGACCACCCCACTGGAAAACCTCGCCGACACACCCCACTTGAACACCTGGGACGGCGACGGCATCGCCGGCGTCGGCGGCGCCATCGTCACCACCCGACAGGAATACTGGCGCCTCGGCGGCCAACCCCCAGAATTCGTCGGGTGGGGCTGGGAAGATGTCGCGTTCACCCTCATCGCCAGAACATTATCGCAGGTCAGACGCCTACCAGGGTGTGTCTACGCCTTCGAACACAACACCGGCGGATACCTCGGCGGCCGAGCCGACACCCCGGGCTGGGACCGCGACATCAGCCGCAACCAGCCACTACTGGGCTATTACCGGTGCGGCGACGGCCGCCCCTGGCTCATGCGAGAACTCATCAAGCAACGGACAACGACGTCGCCGTCCCCGTCACCGCCACCGAATTCGACCCCGGCCGCACCTGATTCACCGCATCCAACCACACCCGCAGCTGCACCAATGTCGCCGGCAACGTCAACGCCGCAGGCGACACCGCCAATGACGCAGGAGCATCTTTCTCAGCCATAAACCCACATACTAAACCCATGACCAACGAGATCCAGCGCTTCGACATCCTCGGAAACCCGGGTAGCGGCACCTTCACTCTCGCCTACAAGGGCGAAATCACCACCGATCTGCCCCATCATCCCGCGGCCGGCGCCGTCCAAACCGCCCTCGAGGCCCTGATCGCCATCGGCGCCGGGAACATCGTCGTCACCAAAGACGGCAACTGGGGATACGTCCTGGCCTTCACCAGCAGCCTGGCCAACCAGCAACTCCCCGAAATCGTCGCCGACGACTCCCAGCTCGGCGGCGGCGCCACCATCCAAGTCGCCACCGTCGTCGACGGCGGCCCCGACACCACCGGCGGCGGATCCACCCTGCAAACCCCCTGCACCCTCGCCGACCTGCTGATCTTCACCCGCAACATCGTCCCCGCCACCCCCGGCAACCACCACAACATCCCCGTGACCAGCACCGATACCACCATCACCGTCAGCCCGCAATAGCAGTTCGCCGCGCTGTCACCTTCAGGGTCCACAATCTGGCTGGTGACGAAGATCAACTTCCAGCTCGGCGGCACCCTGTGCCTGGTAACCGAGGAAGGGCACAGCCTCGTCACAATCCGGTATGACAACTTCAGCATCACAGCCAGAGGAGAGAACATGGCCTACACGCTGCCGGTGGGCAAGCAAGTCGAGGTCCAGGTCGCTTACATGGACGCCAACGGAAACCCGGCCACCGTGGACGGGATCGTGGCGTGGGATTCCAGTGACCCCAGCATCGTCGATGTCCTGGTCGACGACAATGACACCACACTGGCCACCGTGCGCGCACAGGGCGCCCTCGGCCTCGCCCAGGTCAGCGCCACCGCAGACGCCGACCTCGGCCAGGGTGTACGAACGCTGGTGACGACGATGGACGTGACCTGCGTGGCCGGCGAGGCCGTGGCGGGCACCATCACCCCTGTCGGCGAGCCAGTGGACATCCCCGTTATTTGACACACCCCGGCTTATTGACGCCCAGGGCCTATTTGACACCGCAGCTATTAGACGCCGCTGACAACTGGGCACAACCCGCCACAGCGGTTAGCTAGACGCCAAAAGCCATGTTTGCTGAAATCGCCTAAACCCGCATTTTCGCAGGTCAGAGCTGATCTTGTTGAATAGTGTAGCAACCAGCAATAACGTTCTGACCTGCGGTTTTAGTTCCCACAGCGACGTGTTTTCTTTCGTAAAGAGAGAGATTTGGCGACTGCCCATCGGGGGCGTGGGGGTTGCTCAGGGCTTTGCGACCCCCATCCCCCTCTTTGCTGGCGGATGGTCGCTATTAGACACGCCGAGCCGTGGAGGGTGAACCGTTATTAGACACGGATCGCTATTAGACACGGGGATGGTGCCCGTGCCCTGCATGGTGACCGTCGCGGAGGGTGGGTACCTGCGGGGATGGTCGGCCCGGGGATGGTCGGCCCGGAGGGTGGGTACCCGGCCGGGATGGTCACGCGGAGGGTAGATACCTGGGATGGTTATGGCCGGTGCCGGCTGTCGTGGTCGAATTCCCAGGCCGCCACGATGAACAGTGTGGTCAGGGTGGTGGTGGCGATGATGACGGCCAGGGTGATCCAGTCCATTAGTGGTCACCAGTTTTCGGAGGGTTGGCCGAGGTCGGCGGCGGGGGTGTCGGTGCCGCGGTTGTTGTTGCAGTGCAGGTGTGCGGAGCGGAAGTTGTTGGGTTCGAGCATGAGGCGGGGGTTGTGTTTGATGGGGATGGCGTGGTCGAGGGACCAGGATTGTGGGTGGGGGAATTTGAGTGTGTAGTCGATGGGTTGGCCGCAGATCCAGCAGGGTTCGCCTTTGGGGCCGTTGGGGTTGTGGTGGTTTTTGGCGTGTTGGCGGTATTGGTTGCGGGCTTTTTGGTAGTCGCTGTGGGTTCGGGCGGTGCGGGTGGTGCTGGTTTTGGTGGGGGTTTTGGGGGCGGTTTCGGGGGTGTCGTCGTAGATGTTCATGGTGTGGGTGGTTGGAAGGTGAGGCGGGTGAAGTTGGGGTCGGTGAGGCAGATGGGGGTGGTGTCGGGGGGTGCGGTGAACGCGAAGTTGGCGAGGGTGCCTTGGGTTGAGTTGTATTGGACTTGGCTGAACATGACGTCGTAGATGAGGGTGGGGATGTTTTGGGCGGCGAGGTTGAGGTTGGGGTCGTTGGCGATGAGGTCGACGCCGACGCTGTCGGCGACGTCGATGGAGGCGAGTTGGCCGGCCCAGATGCGGCCTTGGCGTTGGGGGATGACGATTCCGGGGTGGGG
>Ga0306922_10008206_pt1 | contig 10128 bp, 2 predicted proteins | sample sta12Cox44000082_FD_203758 | JGI IMG/M metagenome (GOLD analysis project Ga0306922, IMG submission 203758) | Lab enrichment of tropical soil microbial communities from Luquillo Experimental Forest, Puerto Rico - statoxic.12C.oxic.44.000.082 (v2)... | ecosystem: Environmental > Terrestrial > Soil...
TGTGAATAACTTGTGAATAAGTCGAGGGGTAGGGACGGTCGGGTTCCCTGGAAAGGAATGCTTTTTTTTATTTCGCTCCATGTTCCTGGCGATATTGGAGCACGGCATCGACCCCGGCCGAGTCGGCAGCGCGTTCGAACTCGGTCTTTAGCTGCTTGTTCTGGTCCTCGATCGATTGGGAAGTAAACGAAGGATCATTGATCGCCTCAGCAAGCTGGCTCTTGAGTTCTTTCCCACGCGCCTCGTGGTAAAGATGGAGTTCGGCTGGGCTGATTGCCACGCCATCGATCTTCTTGGTGTAGCCGGGGAGCTGGATGTGGAGTCCGGTATGCTCGATGTATTCCCAGACCGGGTCGTGCTCATAGAACCGTGATTCGATGGGTGTGGCGCCGGTTTCACTGATCGGTATGAACGGGAGTCGGCCAAATGGCGGGTTGCGGACCGGCTCGCCCAGGATATTAAGCCTGGGCTGGAGGAACATGCTGTTCAGGACCGGGATGTTCCGGATCAGAATGGAGGAAGGATCTTTGGCTTCGAACTGGCGAGGATCTATTAAGCGGTAAGATTGCCGCCAGAAGGTGCCGCCAACCGGCGTGAGAGCGAATTGGGAAACGGTCTGAGCGATCTGGTTCTCGATCCGATTCATCTTTTCTGAAGGAGATCCTGGCCCAGACAAAGCAAGGGCGGTTGCGAGTCCCTGCAAAGGACCGGTATCGGTCATGATCGCGCCAAGAGCAACGCTCCCGGCAGTTAAAGCCGCGCCGAAATACGCTCCCGGATCGGTAGGATAATTGGAGGCGTAACGCATATAATCCCCAGCGGCACCAGGGATACCGAACATGGCTTTAAGCGGTGTATCGCCATAACTCCAGCGGGTGTTCCCGACCTTGATGGTGAAGGGGAGGTAACCCTCAGCGTGAGCGACGTCACGCCCACCGCCGGTGGGCGGTCCCTCGCCTGTGATCCAGAAGAATGGGTCCGGGTTGTCCTTATTCATGGCGAGGTAAGCTCCGATAGCGCCCATCGCGGCCGTCCCGACCATGCCTTTCATGAATTGTTCACGCGCCATGTAACGCATCTCGCGCTCGCTGATGTCGCCACGCGCAACCTGTTGTTGCCAGTGAGGGATGGTGCCGTAGTAACTCTGTATTGCTTCGGTGCCGCCTCGCACGGTGTCCCGACCACGCCAGACGCCAAGAGGTGTCCAGGCCAAAAACTCATTGGCCACATTCATGGGCAGCTTGTTGAACGGAATGACCACGGTGAGAGCGGGATTCTTTTGACGCGCGTCTTGGAGTATCCGTGAAAAGACGCCCATAAATCCGGGCACATCTTCGCGGAATGCCGCGTGAATACCCAGCCGTTGTGCCTGGTCAGCAATTGAGCGGAGCGCCTCGGTCTCCGAGTCGGCGATTGAAGTGTCCGGATTGTCGCTGGTGGATTTTAGCTGGTCGAGGATCTCTTGCTCACGGACTTTGCGGGTCTTCTCGTCGAAACCCCAGCGGGCTTGTTCCTCAAGGCTTTGCCGGTTAGCAGCGGCGATCTTTTCCTCGGTGCCGTATACGGCCTGGTCAGCGAAGCGGATAGCGTCACTGCCATGGTACCCCAACTCTTCGGCGAGCCGTCCGGCCAAGTGCCGTTGCATCGCCGCCTCGACTCCGCGCACACTGAATGTCTCCAGACTCATCAGTGCGCGCGTGACGTACTTGTAATTGTTCAGATACCCAAGGCGGCCCTCGATTGGCGTGGCTTCCAGGGCGGAACGGAACGGAAGGGTATCGGCAGGCGCGTGGAGACCGCGTATCGAGCTGATCCCGGTCTCCATGATGCGAGGGATATCAGTCGAGAGAGCGCGCTGGAACCCTTGGATCATCGCCATATGGGAAGCACCCAACCCGGCCCAGTCACCGGTACGGATCGTGTCCGGCAAGACGTTAGCGTAAAAGGTGAGCGCCTTATTGATAGCGTTCATCAAAAAGTAGCTGGCGTGGGAGACCTCACCCGTGAGCATGCCGCTCATGTACATCGCTTCCATCTGGCGCCCCTTGATCGAGCTGGGACTCTGGCTTTTCTGCATCATGTCCTCGATCTGGGCTTCCCACCGGTCGCGTACTGCAGGCGAGGCGACGCCGGCATCGCGCATCTGCTGGAGCATATCGCCGGCCGACTTAATTCCCTGCAACGTTTCCTCGGTCCAGCTTGCCACCTTGTACCGAGGCGCGATCAGGTTCAGGTACTCGCTATTGTCGAAGCCGCCTAAGGCGAGTCCGTCGATCAGACGCGCCAGTTCGCCCTTTGCCGGTTTGCCGCCTGGCTTGGGCGTAAGCGCTTTGATCGTCCGATCGAGCGCTGCCGCCTGTTCCTCTTTGAGTATTGCTCGGTATCGCAAGTCGAAAGCTTGCTGGACTTTCAGAGCGCTACCGGGTTCCAAACCCAAGTCGTTAACCAAACTCCGCGCCAGATCCGATCCGACCCGGTCGCTAGTCGAGTAATGTTTGAGGATCAAGTCTGAGAGTTTATTGGTTTCACCAATCACACCGCGCACACCTTTCTCGCCGAATGGTTGGGCAAGCGCCCGATCCAGATTAGCGAAGAAGACTCCATTAGGATTCTCGGTCTTGAGCTGGTCGACCGTTGCCGTCCATGTCCGGTTGAACATGTCGATATTGGAAAGAATGTTTCGGATCGATTCGGTGGGACTCACCGCCACGCGTTTGGGTCCGCTCTCGGGGATCTCGACCCCTTCACGGATAGCTTCCTGGATGCGGGTTTGGAACGTGTTGAAGAGCTGTTGCAGCATCGGCCGGTCAGCATCGTTAAATCCCGCCTGAGCAAAGTGCGAGTCAACTGCTTCGGCAACGCTCCTGATGTAACGATTAGCGAGGGTGGTCGGGTCTTTAAGCGCTGCCTGGACTTGAACGCTTTCGCGCATGCCTTGCCGTAAGGCGATCAGGTTTGCCATCTTTTGCGCAGCTTCCAGGGTGATCCGTTTAATCTCTGTGGTGGCGTTTTTAACCGCCGTATTCCTGCCGAGTGCCGCCTGTTGCTGCCTAGCAATCTGAGCGCGCAGCTTGCCGACTTCCTGGCTCCCGTCGGTGAACCGTTTCTGATCGGCTAGTTCCTGGGCAACGCCCGTGACGCGTTCCTGCATCGTCTGGTTGAATCGGTCACGCTCCAATGCTAGCGAACGCGCCGGATCGGTTAGCCCGTTTGCCCACAACTGATCGATCTGAGCGTTGGTCGCGCGTCCGACAATCTCACGTAGCGCCGAGTGGACCGGGGTCGGGTTATGCTCCCGCATCAAGTCAGTCATCGTGGAGTGGATGTCGCCATTGTGGACCTGGTCAAAGATGGCCTGTGCTTGGGCTGTGTTGAGCTCGTTCTGGCGCTTCTGATAAAGCAAGCTCCCTGGCTGGGTATAGTCCATCCGCTCACGCATGTCGCGTTCCTGTTGCAGGGCGAGTTTGGTCGCCTGCTGGCGTTGACCTTCGCCTGGACCGCGCCCGCGCAAGGTTTCCATGATCGATGCTTTCACGAACAGGTTCCCGATATTTGCCGTCCCACCCGGCGGTCGACCTTCTTCTCTAGCGCGTTGGGCCGCTTCGGCTGCCGCTTCAGGTGTGCGTGGCGTGACGGGCGGAATAATCGGTTGAGCAACCTGGACCGGTGGTGGCGGTGGTGGTGCCGTGACCCCCATCTGTTTAAGGAAATCGAGTTGTTCAGGTTCCTCGCCGCGGCGAGAAGCGAGTTGTCCCATCCGCGCGTCCATCACTTGTTCAGGCAGCATCGCTCCGGGCGTCCCGTACTTCGGCACGCGCATCGCAGCCATCGAGTCGGCGAGCAAATGTTGCATGTCGAGTGGGCTAACCTGCATCCCGAACTTCCGCCGAATACCGTTGGTTAAAGTCTCCAGCGCCGTCTGGTACCAGCGCGGGGCGTTTGCCTCGAGCGCTTCGCGGGTACCGAATCGTTCCGCATACGCGCCTGCCAGTTCTTCGGTCAGCGCGTGTTGATGCCGGGGATTGGATTCATAATCCTCGTAGCCGTACCGCTTCGCCATATCCTCGAGGTTCTTGAACCCCTTCTCCCGGGCGAGCGCGTCGTTGAGTTTGCCCCGATCAAAGTTGCGTTGGAGCGCGTCCATCGCATCGACGTAGCTCGTGGCCTCGCGTGAACCGTATAGCCGGCTCACTCCTTTGTGGATCGTGACCTCGTGAATAGCTGTTCGGCTGGCGTCTCCGAACGGGTCCGGGCTGCGCAAGAGCGCTTCCAAATTTAGCACCGGTTGATCTTTGCCGATGTCGTAATACCCAAGCCGGTTATCATTCGGGTCCTGGGCGAACTTGATATCGGCAACGTCGTGCCAGAGTCGGCCTTGAGTCTCTTCGATGAGCGCTCGGTGCAGATCGGCAACTGAATCGAACCGGTCGCCCACTACCCAGAGTTCACCCATCGAATTGTCCCAGACCGTCTGGGCGGTGGTCGTGCGTTCAGTCGGCGACAACGTTTTCTTTACCCGTTCGGGTAACGCTTCGGCGTTCGGCACGTAATGTACCACCTGGTTCAACCCCATCCGGTCAGCCGCGTCGTTCGTGGTTTGTTTAACTTCTGCCTGATCAGGCCGCCGCTGGAGATCCGGGTTTTCGCGCTCGACAAGGTCCGCTCGAACAGAGGCACGCGGCGTTTCGTTGGAAGCTTTATGCCAATCGGAGAGCAAGCTATCGACTCGCTCACTGAAAACGGCCAACGTCGCAGGATCGCCACGGTGTACGGCCGCTTTTTCTTCCACGCTCATCGCGTCGTAAACGATGTGGCTTGCTCGTTGTTCGGAATCCAGCTCACCCGCCTCAGGCGCCTTGATTTTGGATGGCGCTGCCGGTGCTGCCGGTGTTGGCTCGGGTTCAGTGTATCGGACGCTTAGTCGTTTCTCGCCTCTGAAATCGGCCGCGGCCGCTCGCTCACCCTCGGTAGCGCTAGGCCAGTGACCGACGTCCAATGTGACCTCACCGCGTTTGGCGGCGTCTTCCATCCACGCCTTGATTTCGGGAGCGCTGACACCGAGACGTTCGCCGATTTTGGCAATCATCACGGCACTGCCCAGCGTGCTTTTACGTTCCTCGTCGTACGCGGCACGTACTTCTTCCGGCGTGATCTCGCGTCTGGCCTCCTCTTGGCGAGCGGTTTGTTCCTGCTCGGCGGCAGGCGTCTTGGCAGCTAGGACCGGTTCCGCCTCGGTCGGAGTTGGTGCAGGTGGAGGCGGAGGTGCCGTGACTTCTTTTTTCGCTTCGGGTGCGCCAAACGCTTCGTCCAATGTACGGTCAAGGTTTGTCTGTGTTTGCTGTCCGCTGGGCGTTTCAGCGAGTCTTTGCTCGGCGCTCTTACCCTGGTCAGCGTGAACAGTTTCCGCCACGGTGGGAACTGGTGGCGGCGCTCCTTCTTGCGGCAGGATGAATGCCCCCGGCATCTCGGCAAACGGCTGCGGTGCCGGTGGCGGTCTGCTTCTGACTTCGGTATCGGCACCTCGAGCGTAGCGTGCGAGCCCCGGAATACTGCCCACGCCGGCCGTTAGCCCACCGAGTCCCACACCCAGAGCGACCTGTTCGTATACGCCTTCGTCCAGCGGTCGGTTAGGATCGTATCCGGACAATCTCGCGACCATGTTTTGCCCAAACTGGAAGGCGCCTGTGCCGGTACTGCCCATGACCCCCCCTTTAATAATCTCGGTAATCGCCTGGGTTGGAGTCATGCCGCCGAGTTTGCGCGCCAAGCCTGCAAAAGGTAAGAGGCTTAAACTTTGCGGTACCGATGCTGCGGCACCCATCAGTGCGGCGGTCTCAGCCGTGTTCTCGTCTGCGCCGTGGTGTAAGGCGTCTTCGTACTGGGCGCCGGACCCTGCAAGAGCCAGTGCCGGCACTTCGACCTCGGGTCCGGCAACCGTCGCGGGTAATAAAGTTGCTAGTGTACCGACGCCGCTGGCAAGCTTACCTAAGACCGAATTATCCAGTGCCTGGGTGGTCGGTAAAAGATTCTCTAAATCAATCCCGCTTCGTAGTACGGCAGCCCTATTAAACTTTGCCAACGCATCGGAGGCTTGTGTCGCGATGTTAGCCGGCGGCTGTTTGACGTGACCGGAGGCGAGCACTTCGTCATTGTCTTTTTTCATCCGCTCCAGTTCAGCGTTCTGGCTGGAGAGCGCCATGATCTGGTCGAAATTCGTTTCGGTCCCAGAGTTGATAGCGCTTTGCAGACGTCCCTGAACCTGCGCTTGCTCGGCAGCGATCCGGTCTCGCTCGGCCTTGACCTCTTCCAAGGGTTTTTGATCCAGGCGAGCTCGTCCACCGGCGGCACCTAACGCACCGGCGACATCGGCGCTCGTACCCGTGATAAGCTGGCGCGCGAGGTCGATGCCGGATTTAGCAAACTCGCGAACCAAGCCTCCCACCCCCGGCAAGTTGGCCGCCTCGGCTAATGCGGTGCCGCCCGGACCCATCAGGGCGAACTCAGGTCGTGTCGCGTCTACAGGTTGTTGCTCGCCGCGTTCTTTGGCGGCGCGCATGCTCACTTCGGCGATGACATCGTCAAGCGTCGGCGCCGGTTTGCCTGGCGCTACGGCGGCCCCCGGGGTTGGCGCTCCGACTTCGCCACGATCCGTGACGTCGGCCGTTTCCGAGGCGGCGGCACTCCTTTGGTTAACCGCCTCGATCACGCTATCTAAGGTTGGAGCGTCTTCGGCCATTGAGCTTACATGAGACTCTGCACCGCCGTTCGGCGATCTGAATATGGCAACGGTGCCGGCGCGAGATTCGTTCCGAAACCAGAGCCGACGAATCCGCCACTCTGATACCTTTGCGTTGGCGCTTCTGTATCGACAACCTGGAAGCGCGCGTTAAAGCTGTCGTTGACCCCAAGCTGGCGCATAGCGCTGCCGGTCAGATCGATCTTGCCGGGTTCGTTAGGACCTGGTCCGATATCGACAATCCGAAACTGTCCGCTACGACCATTAGGTGCCTGCACTCTGACCTGGTACCGACCGGACTGGATAGCTTTGCGCACCGCCGGATTGGTCGGGTCGCCGATGTTAGCACGTATCGTGGCAACAGGTAACGATACGCCAACGGTAGAGGGATTAACCACATCGGTGCCGAATGCGCCGATACGCGCCCCTGGTCCGAGTTGGGAGAGCATGTAAGTGTCCGGACGTCCGTTGACGTCATGCCCGAAGTTGGTGGCTAACCCGGTCATTTCGGTGCCGATAGGCGCTCCGGTACTCGCTAAAGGTTTGTTGATATCGACAGTTGCCGGACCCGTGGTGACTGCAGGCGTTTGTGCAGGTACAGGTGCCGTCGCCGCCAGTTCAGCTCGCGGTGCCAATGTTTGCGTTTGCGGAGGAACTGGCGCTACGTGTGGCCATTCGCCGCTCCCCGGCTGAGCAACCGGCGGGAGCGTGATCGGCGTTTGGCCGCTCATCTGTGGCGGCGCTTGTGCCGCTTCGCCCAGGAGCAGCGGTGTCGCGACATCGGTGACGTCGCTCTGTGCCGTATCACTGGCGGGCGATTGGTTAAGCGCTTCCAGCATGGGGAGTCCGACATCTTTGACCGCCCCGGCATTGAGCACAAACTCACCGGGGCTCAACATCGCGTGCACGGTATCGGTCGAACCCAATGAGAGATTGGGCGCCACGTCCGCGTTAGCGCCTGATAGCGGATTGACTGGACCGCCCTCCTGGTACCCTTGGCCGTAACCGGCGCTCGCTGCTGACGGAGAAATCAAACCGCCCCGCGCTCGACCCAGACCGGTCCCTGGACCGTTGATGCCTCCCGGCGTGACCAACCCACCGAACTGACCGCCGCTTTGCCCCACGTATTCCGGGGTCGTGTCCGCTCGAGGGCGCGTTCGTTTAAATGCACTAAGTTGCTCGGTGAATTGGGCGGGGGTTATCTTACCTTGCGCATATGCTTCGGCTACTTTTCGCACTCCCTCGTTGCCGGGTTCGGCCCGAATGGCGTTCGCAGCCTGCTGGGCTCGGAAACCTTTCTCTTCTTCGCTCATCGGCTGAGCTGCCGGCGTTCTGATCTGGTTGCCTTGAGCGTCGATCAGTCCTCGTCTGAATGCCTCGTCAAAAGGCATCTTGAATGTGACCTCTGCGCCTTCCTTACCTTTGGCAGGCACTGTTTTGATTGTTACCTCAGGATTAGTCATTGCCTGTGCCGCCGCCGCTCGAGTCGTGTAGGTCTGATAATCTGAGAGCACCCGCGCATAATCATCGGTCTCTTGCCCGTTCGCGTTGAGGTTCGGCATCTGACCGCCCTTGATTAATTTAAGCGAATCGTCAGTGCGCAGGTAAGATTCAAGCTGATCACTGGCATTGCTAAGTCGCGCCCTGAGGCTCCTCTGTTCATCGGTTGCTCTGTCTTCATCACCCACCTGTTGCGGCACTTCCGGCAACGTAGAGAGCGCGCTCCGCATTCTGCCCAGTGCCAGTTTCAGGTTTTTCTTGACCACCAGATCCTTCAATTCCTCACTGCTCATCTGGTCAACTGGTTTGGGTTGGTGCAACGATATATCGCCATCGGCCTGCCCTTTTATGACCTCGGCTTTCAACGCTCCTCTGAGTTGTGAGTCAGCTTGCCGACCGTAAATCTCGTCCTGCTGCGCTCGCCATGCAGCCACCTGTTTAGCCGTTGCCGGATTAAGGACCAGGTCGCCATTGTTCTCGTACCAGGAATCGCGTTGCGTCGGGTAATCCGGATTATTAAGTCCGCTCGGGAAATTCTTGTATTCGCTCTCCCACTTGGCTTGTGCGGCGTTGCCTTTCTCGATGCCGTCTTTCTGTTGCTGGAGCTGGAGTTGGGCGGCTTGCCGGTTCATGCCGGAAATCGCGATCTGGTCGTCGACCGTGCTGGAAGCAACTTTCGCTTTAGCCGCCGAGTCCTCGACCTGGCTATCTAAGAGCTTCAATCTGCTGCCTAAGAGCGTCTCGTTATTGGCAGCTTCGGAGTCCGTATAACGCGTTTGAGCCGTTTTATAGGCGAGATCGGCCTGGGCTTTCTGGTTCTCCAGCCGCCGCTGCATCCCCATGTCCAGGAGGTTCGAACCGGCCTCGGCAATCTTGGTCATCAGCGGGATCGGGCTGTTCATGTTCTCGACGTTGTAACCCAGCCGCGCCAGGGCATCCATGTACTCGGTGCCTTTGACGAACTGCAACGAGCCCAACGGATCATGAAGATCCGGCGCACTGAGCCTCACATCGCTCGGAGGCGCTTCCATTAATCCTTCGCCAGCCATACATTTTCTCCTTTAAAATCCTGCGACGTCGAACCCGGCGAAGTCATCCGGCATCCCGGCACTGAAACTGGTTACCCCCGGCATGCCACCGCCGCCGCCGCCACCACCTCCGAATAGGCTACCCAGAGAATTCTGGAAACTTTGCGAACCGAACAATCCGCCGATAGCACCCCCTATCCCCGCTGCCGCATTAGGTGCAGGCGCTCCGACCTGGGCCGCTGCCGCCGCTGCTTTGGCGTTAAACGCCGCCAGATTGGCTTGATAATTAGCCTGCTTGCTCCAGGTCTGACCATAAATCAGGTCGCTCAACGGCATCAGCGAAAGCGGGTTAACCGGCTGCGGCATCAAAAGGTTGCGCCCCATTGAGAGCAAATTACCTGTCTGAGCGAACCCGGCCTGTTCTCTTGCCATCCCTTGATTGATCAAGCTTAAGCTGGTCAGACCAAGGTCACGCGCTGTAATCGCCTGGGCTGTTCCCGGTCCCGCTCCCGATGTTCCTCCGCTTATCGATTGATAAGCAGCCTGACGCTGAATCTGATTGATGACATCGGTGGGAACGTTGCCGGCTTGAAATGCCTGAGTCGTCGGTCCTCCAAGCAAATCAGCAGCCCCAGTCGCCATTTTGCTGACCATGCCCTGATAACCGGGCATAGCTTGGTTAAGCATCTGCTGCAACATCCCCATCATCGCCGTATTAATGCTGGGCGCTTCCTGCAATCCGAAGCCAATGGATTGCTGCGCCATCCCTGGAATGTCCAAGTTCCAGAAAGCGTTGCCTTGCCCCGTAAACGGCAGGATAAACTGGTTAGCCGCTTCGTTGATGCGGCTGGCTTCCTCTGCCGT
>Ga0306922_10008209_pt1 | contig 10127 bp, 17 predicted proteins | sample sta12Cox44000082_FD_203758 | JGI IMG/M metagenome (GOLD analysis project Ga0306922, IMG submission 203758) | Lab enrichment of tropical soil microbial communities from Luquillo Experimental Forest, Puerto Rico - statoxic.12C.oxic.44.000.082 (v2)... | ecosystem: Environmental > Terrestrial >...
CGCCACCAGGGACCTGCTCAAATCGTTCGGCTGAGGCATCGCGGCACTCCATCGATTGATGTAAGCGACGAAATTGCCATCCTCGCCGCCCGCCCCATAGCATCTCTCTCTATCCAAAAATCTGCCAATTTCCTTTCTGCGCGGGTGTGGACTGCCCAATAACGTAATTGACTACCTGCCGTCGTTACGCAGCGCAGCAATCCAGTTCTACTCATGCTTTATCAGCTACTCGAATAAGGGCCAGGTATTCGCCGATAGGCTTCACGCCGACTTGCAGAACAAAGGCGTTCGATGCTGGTTCGCGCCGCATGACTTGCCTTAGGGCGCCAAGACTTGGGATGCGATCGATGAAGCCATCCGGCTCAGAGACAAGCTGCTCGTGATCCTCGCGAAGGCGTCAATCGCCAGCGAGTGGGTCGAGGACGAAGTGAACAAGGTGTATGCCGAAGAGCGATCGAGAAAGCAGGTCGTCTTATTCCCGATCTGCATCGACAACACGGTGATGTCCACCGCTGAACCATGGGCGGTTAAGCTGCGGGACCAGTGGAATATCGGCGACTTCCGGCAATGCAAGAAGCCGACGGAATATCGGACGAGCCTCGACCGGCTCTTGCGTGACCTGAAGGCGAGCGGGGCCAAATAGATCAGGCGGAGACCGTTCGACGGGAGGTACCTATCATCAGCAGCGTCTGTGCGAAGCTACACCCGGATTGACCATGGCCGAAACTCCGCTTCCCGCCGCGCTCACGGAGGCCGTCGCGGCACTCTGGCGTATGCGAACACCCGGCCCCACCAATCTATGGTCGGACCCGCGGTTCGTACGTCTGTGCGATGCCTGCGAGCGCCTCTATCGGAACGCCGGGTCGGCGGATGCCACCCCTTTGGCAATAGAGTTGGCGCTCAGCGATGCGGTGCAGGCGCTCGGGCTGCCGATCGGGCTTGTACCGGCGAATGCCCAACTCTCTATACCCTTTAAGGCTGCAGCCACGTTGCTGGATGCGGCTTTTCGGCAGACGAAGGCTTGGCGTGTTTATCTTTGTCCGCTTGACAAAGCCGGCGATCTCCCGGCGTTGAAGTTTGGTCCCAATCGCATTCGGAAATTTACGGCTCCCGAGCTAGAGGCTCGCGTCGATCCCCCTCGGCTTAAACGGATCAACGCAAACTGGACATTCGACGGTTCTCGAAATTCAGGTGGTTGGTGGTAGAGGAGACATGCTCGCTCGACCGAAGGCCGGTCCCATGGCTCTCCATGATCATGGCAGAAGACTTGAGTGAAGACTGGGATCGGATCGAGCCGCATCAGGAGCGCTTCCCGACCGCCGTCGAGGCAGCTCTCTTCGCTGTCCTGCTGGGCACCGTGGGAAGAATGGGCGGAGTTTGACTGGCCTTTTCGTGTGCCGTGGGTTTACACGTTGAGCGACGACATATTCGTTCGCCCGTTTCCGCCGCCTTCTCCAGACACGCTTTCGTGGCGACCGGATATCTACGACGAAGAGGACGGTAATATAGTGTTCGAAACTGAGCAGCCCGAGCGCCTTGACCTCAATGACGCCGCTGCTGTCGAAGCCCCTAAGCCGGCCAAGCCGGAACCAAACAGGGATTTCGAACGCACTCCACCCTCGGCCGTACGGGCTATTTTTGGATGATCTGCCGATTCACATCCGCCCGGATCTTCCCGCAGCGCGGGTGCAAACTTAGCGAACCCAACGGGTTCGAGCCATTACGGCGCGTCCATGATCGCATCATCCGCGTTTTCTGGCCAATAAATTTTGCTCACAAACGGTAACGAGTCCGTTCGTAAGGGACTAATTTCCATAAAACAAATCGTTCGTTGAGTCGCTGTAAACGCCCGATCAAAATGTCACCCGTCTGCCAATTAGAGATGACACTCCCGAGGGGTTTACGGGGGGTGTCAAGGGTGACGGTTCGGCTGACGAGCGATGGGGAGCTTGCGCGGCTCGAGGTACTGCGGGATCTCGGTCAACGACGGCTGACGGGTGAGGCGGCGGCGCAACTGCTGGGGCTCGAGCGCCGTCAGGTATTCCGGCGATTGAAGGCTTATCGGGTCGATGGCGCAACGGGCCTGATCTCGCAACGGCGCGGCCGCCCGAGTAACCGGCGCAAGCCGGAGGAGCTGCGGACGAAGGCGCTGTCGATCATCCGCGAGCGGTATTGGGATTTTCGTCCGACGCTGGCGGCCGAGAAGCTACGCGAGATGCACGGGATCGCGCTCGGTCGTGAGACGCTGCGGCTATGGATGATCGAGGCCGGGATCTGGGCTGACCGCAAGCGGCGTCGGAAGCGAGTGCACCAGCCACGCCATCGGCGCGAGTGTGTCGGCGAACTGGTCGAAGTCGACGGCTGCGAGCACTGGTGGTTTGAGGATCGCGGACCGCAATACACACTCCTCGTGTTTATCGACGATGCAACCAGCCGGCTGATGCACCTCCGGTTTGTCGAGAGCGAGTCGACATTTGCCTACTTCCATGCGGTCCGCGCCTACCTTGAAGTCTGGGGCAAGCCGGTGGTTTTATAGCGACAAGCATGGGGTATTTCGGGTCAATCACTCGGCAGCGTTGGGCGGCGACGGTATGACCCAGTTTGGGCGCGCGTTGCACGCTCTGAACATCGACATCATCTGCGCCAATTCGAGCCAGGCCAAGGGTCGGGTCGAGCGGGCGCACAAGACCTTGCAGGACCGACTGGTCAAGGAGCTGCGGCTGGCTGGTGCTCGCACCCTGGCCGACGGGAACGCGCTCCTGCCAGCTTTCATGGCCGACTACAACCCTCGCTTTGCCAAGCCTCCGGCGCACCAGAAGGACCTGCACCGGCCGCTGACTGCCGGCGACGATCTGGAGGACGCCTTTGCCTGGAAGGAGGAACGCACCCTTTCGCAAGCGCTGACGCTGCAATACGACAAGGTGATTTTTCATCCTGGAGCCAAGCGAGCAGGCCAAGGCGGCGATCGGCAAGCGCGTCAGCGTGGTCGATTATCCTGATGGCCGGCTATCGATCCGCTACAAGGGCGTCGAGCTCGCCTACCGCGCCTTCGACAAGCTGCGCCACGTCCCACAGGCCGCGATTATCGACAACAAGTGGCTCGGTGCCGCCCTCGCCTTCATCCGCGAGCAGCAGATCGAACGCGCAGAAGTTCGGAGCACAAAGGCGCCGCGCCGGCGCGATCAGCGCGACGCGCGTCTATTCAAAGTCGGCTGAGCTTTTTTGGGGTGAGCGAGCTGACGCCGGGACCGCCCTATAAAAACTCGTTACGTAACGGACTGTGGAACCCCATGAAACGAAGACCTAAGCCATTGGGCAACAAGGCGATGACGGCAGCTGAGCGGCAGGCCCGCTTTTGCGCGACTCATGTCGACGAGACTCCCAGGATCGGATACCGAAGGCCCGTCGACCGGCGCAGCCGGGCGCAGAGATGGCAGGAGGCCGTGGCCGAGCTCGTCGCCCTATAGGACTATTACCGGACGTGGCTGAATGCGCTGCCGCAGAACCTCGAGGCAAGCGCGACGGCGGAGGCGCTGCGGGCGATCTGTGATCTTGATCTGTCCGATATCGAGAGCGTGGAGCCGCGCGCGGCTTTGGTCGCGACTGATGCAAACGGAGCTTGTCGCCCGTCAGGTGCTTCTACGAGCCGAGCGGGCTGACTCCCGCTCGGTAACAACGGGCGCCGCTTCAAGCGTCCGTGCATCGGACGTCGGTCGGGCGCTGCGCTACGCCAGGGCTTCGCGCCCGCCCGCCGCCCGCCCGCGACGACAGTGACATTTCCTCTGTCACGGGCCCTTGTTGGTCAATCCCTCTGAGCCATGATCCTGTCGCCGGCGCTTTCTTCTGTCCGGGGTCGGCGCTTGGCCGCCACCTGATGGGGTCGGATGAGGGGCAGATCGACCAATCTAACTATGCGCAGTGGCAACGCCCTGCTGAAATGTCATCGGTCTGACCTGATCCATCGCCCCGGCGACGGGACCTTGCTCGGGGCGGCTGGTATCCCGAACCGCCCGGATCTCTAGTCTCCTTTGTTAGCGGGCTACGGCCGCAGCCGCTTTGTCGGCGAGGAATTCCGTGCTGTCGGCCAGCATACGGTGCAGTACCACGGCGAGCTTGCGGGCGAGCGCGACCTTCGCCTTGCGCATGCCGGCGAATCCCCCAGCTCTTCAGGGTCGAACCTTTCACCGGTCGGGTCAGAATGACGTTGGCCGCCTCGTAGAGGGCGGCGCGCACGCCACCGTCGCCGATCTTGGAAATGCGTCCGGTGATGTCGGTCTCGCCCGACTGATACCTCTTCGGGGTCAAGCCAAAATGCGCACCTACCGTCTTGGAGGATCTGAAACGACCGGGATCGTCAATCGCCGATACATAGGTAAGCCCGACGATCGCGCCGACGCGGGTACGGTTGTCAGCAGCCGAACGCGGCGATCCTCCCGGGCTAGGGATCGCAGGCGCTTCTCGAGCTGTTGCCATTGCCCGAAAAGCGTGCTGCGGGCCGCGAGCAGCGCTTCCGCAACCGTCGACAGCGCGGGATGGCCCGCGACCAGTTCCCGGATCCGGGTGGCGAAGGTACGTGGCGTCGTCGGGCCGACCTTCAGCCCAAAGCCGCGCAGTACCCCGCGGAGGCTCATCTCGACGTCGTGGTTCTTCGTCTGCAGCCGCTTGCGCGCGGTCAACAGCGCGCGCACTTCTTGCGCCAGCAACGACTTGCAGTGCACCGGACGGAACCAGCCGAGCCGCATCAGCTGCGCGATGCCGCGCGCGTCCTTCCGATCGGTCTTGACCGGCATTGCCTTGAATGCGTCCCGCACGTGCCGGATCTCGAGCAGTTCGACTGTCAGCCCCGCCTCCCGCATGCCCGCATACAGCCACTGCGACAGCGGTCCGGCCTCCAGCCCGATCCGTGTCACCGCAAACTCCAGACCGCGGAACCATGCGATCAGAACGTCGGGCTCGCTGGCCACCTTGGCCTCCCGTATGATCCGCCCTGTTGCGTCGACAACGCACAGGCTCGCGCTTTCCAATGACACGCCGATACCAGCATAATGCTCCGTGGTCGTCCCTCGATGATGCTTGGAGCAGACTGCGCCTGACTCCGGGGTTTCCAAACTCCATCACTCTGAGGGACGGCCGCCGCCGCAACTAGGTCGGTTGCCGGCCCGTGACCCCATCTAAATGGTAGAAAAGGTGACATCTCTATTTGGTGGACACAGTCGCGGTCAGCGACTCGCACTGTGGGGAGAAGAGATGCGGAGAGTCGCACTGCGTGCCCCAAGATCAATAAACAAATCTTGCGACGATGCGCTGCATTGAGGTGAGATGAGTAGCGTCGCATAGCGGTGAGCGGCGGGGCGCGGCGGGCGCGGCTATACCCCCAATGCCTTCCTGAGCGCCGCCATACTATCCTCCTTCTCGGGCGGCTCATCCGGCATGGTTTTAACGATCTTGGCCTTTGTCAGATGGTCGACCAATCCAAAGACAGCCAACCGCTGATTGGCGTTGCGCTGTTGGGAAGGCGAGAGATCATTGGCGTGACCGACCGCGTTCTCCAGCACCTCCCGGCCGTTGTGGGCTGCGCTGCGAACGCGCTTTAGGCCGCGTTCACCAGCGTATTTGACGCCGACTTCCGAGGACAGTCGGCGATAGCCGACTTTGCGCTCGTTGGCGAACACCGCACCATGAGTCCTGTTGGTCTGCTTGATCGCCTGCAAGCCATCCAGGGTCGGTGGTACGGATGTCGCACTCGGCGACCTCGTTCAGATCCGCGTAGCTAACAATCTCGTCAATCGAGGCTTGCATCAGACGCTCGGCGACTCTGAGAACGACCTGACGGGTGCCAGAATCGAGAGTCTCATCAATAGGACGACTACGGTTTTTCATAAGGATAATGACCTCATGGCTAGGAATCGTTGGACGACCGTTGAGTTGCACGAGTTGTGCCGACCCGAGATGCGCGGTGTGGCGTTACGCTGCACAGCGGAGTGGCGTAACGCTCCACACCATAGACGGTTAGGCGACCAGTTTACGATCGGCGTGCCAAACGAGTTCGACAAGCTCGAACCGGCCATTGGTCCCGCGATTGGCGGGTCTGTACCTCCCTAACCCCTTAAACAATCCAGCCAGCCCGATCATCTCGCGCAGGATCGCCTCGGTGATGATCGGATCGAGAACGTGAATCTCAAAGGTCGTTTCCCACGATGGGATCAGCGGGAAGCGGCGCATCACTCGCGTGCTCGATCCGCGTTTGCCATTGGCATGACAGTAGCAATCGATATAGCCCACCGTCGCGGGCTCAATATTGAGGCTCGGGTTCTCAAATAGGGCGATGCCGCTCTCAAATTTTTTTGTCCACGTCAGATTACCCGAGATCTTCTTACCGGAATACTGGCAAGCTTCGACCAAACAATCGGTGATTGCCTTGGCGGGGATCACGACGCTGCCGTTCTCGACATGCATATGTGCCCGCCATGTCCGTTGTCGTAGTCGCCTTTGTCTTCGTTCTTATAGAGCGGCTCTTCGTGCGCCCGCGACTGACTGTAAGGCGACATAGATTTCAGGGTAACAATCGCGGTGATCCGTGAACCAAAAACTGCACTCATCATCTCTCCTTGAGTTGGCCCTGTTGCGTATCGTCTGTGATGTGAGCGATATGTGCCTGTCGCGTGCCCGATGCAGGGTTTTATTTTGCTGATCTTGGCAGCGGTCAGTGTTGTCAAATGAAAACAGCGACCACACACGTAGGCCAGTACTATCTGTTGGTATCTATGTGAGAGGTGTCTAACCGTGTGTTTGGTACAGGTACGCGCCGTTATTTCCAACTTCTGTAAGTAAAATAAAAGGTGGACGCTTGCAAGCACATGTACAGACCGTACACTTTTTTTTCTGTGACCGCGTGGACCGGTCGACTGTATCCTGCGCGACCGAAAGGATCATCGTATGACGAGACACAACGCTCCGTTTGAGCCGGAGGTTATCACCGCTCTGCATCAACTCTGGCAGCAGGAGCAACCGGCACTTTACCGCGCATCCCGAAAACCGAGGCCGAAACCATTTGGGCCAAGTACCAAGCCGACATGGCCGCGATCTGGGCCGGGTTCGGATCATTTTGGGGCGGGTCGAACGGCGGCGGCGCGATCGGTTCCCCGCCGAGCCGAGCACGCTGGAGCCTGGTGCCTATGATCGCAGACCGGCTGCAAGGCATAGCCGTCCTCGTCAAAACCGATCCCGATGACGAGGAACACGGGCGCCAATCACCGTTGATTACCGCTGGCGCCGAGCACAAATTCCCGGCCGGACCAGAGGATTGCCTGCACGCGACGCGATGGGGGCGATGGAGTTACCATCGGCGAATTTGGCCGACTTTTGTCAGCTGGCTGATCTCGGGCGTCACCGGCTTGGCAGTTCGCGATCATGAAACTCTGAAGGGACGATCCTGCCGCGGTAGCTCAGCCAGCGGCGCGAAACGGATAGGGGCCAGGCCAATCGCCGAACACCGCGGTTTTGCCTGACGAGCCCCGTGCCCTCGCATCAGAGATGGAGCTGATAGCCTGGTGGCTCGAAAGACGAATTACAGCGGCGCCTCCGGCTCGAGATCGAGCAAGACCTGATGGGCCGTGCTCGGCGCGGTCCCGGCGACCGTGCCGGCAAAGCGGCGGTCGATCGCGCGATGCAGACGGCCGCACAAGATGCACTCGATTTGCCGATTGCGGGACACGATCTCGCCAAAGGCGGCGGTGTCCCGCAGCCCGTAGCGGTCCATATGCGCGATGCCGGTGGCGAAGGCCGGGTGGTGCATCAGCACGACGGTCGGCAGCTTGGGCGCGGCGGCCAACGCCGAATCGAACCAAGCGAGCCGCTCTGCGCACGGCAGCCCGCCATGCTCACCTGGAATGTGGGTGTCGAGCGCCACGATGCGCAGCGGGTCTTGCTCGATCGCATAGTGGAGGAACCCGGCGCGCGGCAGGTAGCCTTCGCTGCCGAACGCCTCGCGCATGCCCTCGCGCGAATCGTTGTTGCCGGGGATGACGAAGAACGGCATTACGAGCGTCGCCAACAGCACCCGTAAATGCTCGTATTCGGCGGTCGAGCCGTGCTCGACGAGATCCCCGGTGACGACGGCCACATCGGGTCGCGGCGCCAGAGCGTTGAGCTCAACAACCGCGCGCGCCAGGCAGGCAGCCGTGTCGATGCGGCTCCAATTGGGTCCGGCGCCTCGCGGGACGGCCTTCTCTGGCGCGTGAAACAGCTTCCCCGGTGCCAGGACATGCGGATCGGAAATCTGAGCGACGAGCATGCCCTTTCTGGTCAAGATGAAGGCCGACGTTCTCCGGATTCCCGTTCGTTGGGCGGCATCTTCGGTTTCATCAGGGTAGCCGGGCAACGAAATTCGATCGCAGTGAGCCCAGTTTGCAACCAAATCGTGGGGTTGCTCGGCTCGCGAGACTGTAACCCGCGGCTTTGCGTCCATCGAGGCGCACCTCTCCCGCCATCGGCTTCGCATCCGACTCTGTCTTCTGGTTCCCGGCGCGAGTGGCGCCCGCAACCGGTCGACCAACAACAGGATGTCCGCGAACATCGCCGCGGACCGCCTCTTCCGTGAGCTGGAAGCCGACGTAGCGGCCAGGGCTGACCACCTTGGCGTCGATCTCGATCAGCTTGCGGCCACAATCTTGTCTTTCGGCGATCCCACCCCCTTGTCGGTCGTGGCATTTGACAACCACGAGCGTACTGCTGAATGCCGTCACTCTTATTTGATAGAGAGACCATGTTCATCAGAATACTCTTCCTCTCCTTTATATTATTTTTATGTAACTGTTAAAACTCAAAAATAATATCGTAAATCATAAGATTCACAATTATTGTGTATCAAACAAAATATATTTCAAGGTAAAACTAACCAAGTACTTTATTACTCTTTAGATATGTTACGTAGGCACTGTCTTTCGTTTAGATTCGACGTTTACGCATGTAAAAGTTTGATTAATACTGATGAATCGGGCGTGCACGAAGTTTTTTGGTGCCGATGAAAACTTTGTACTGCCTTCGGCCTCGGCCTACATAGTTGCGAGCCAGGCTTGCTCATGCTTCGTTTAAAAAGGACGATAACGAACTTCGCCCCCCGGAGACGTTCCCGCCCGTCGTGGGTCTTTCTTTTATTCAAAAGCGTTCGGGTCAATGCAGCGTGGCGAACGACCCGATGCAGGCCGAGTTCATCTACAGGAAATCCAAGGCGCTTGCGGAGATCAGACTCGCGTATGGCATAGATCCCATATTGTAAATTATTGCAGAAAGCATGCTCAAGACATGGAAAAACCGGCTTGTACTAGGCTCTACAAGTCTGCCTCTTTGGTACCTACCTCCGCCTTTTTGGGTCATCTTACCAATGACGGCCGTAAGCTCACAGACTGGATGCTTCGCCAGCCAAGTAGGTATCGTGTTCCGAGATTTTTTTACCGCTAAACAATAACGCATCGGTCGTTCCTCTATCATTTTCAACGTGAAACAATATCGACAGTAAACTCCAAAAAAATTTTCCGACAGGACCTTGACAAATTTGGGATGCCTGTATATGTAGACTGCGGACAACGCGCGTAGTCTAACTGCGGACAACGCGCGTAGTCTATCCGAGGTGATCGCGTCCCGTCGATCACCTCTAATAAGGGCGCCATGATCTAAACCGGCCTTCGGGCTGAGCCGTCGACCTTGCAGCGGTCCACCCGTGGGTGGGTGCTGGTCGGGCGGCGATCCTGAGGCACTTCGGCGTCCTCGCGACCGTTGCTTCTGCGCGGTCGTGGAAACCATCCCCGCCTGTTGGGCCTCTGGCCGCCGGTTGGGGATAAACGGGCAGCCCTAACGGGCTGCACCCCCGTGCTTCTGTGTGGGGATCCCGATTGGCGTTTTGAGACTGTCTTTCGACAGGACAAAACTAACCAGCCGGACACCGCCTTCGCGGGTGGTGGGGTTGCGCAACCTAACGGCTCGTCTAACGAGCCACATTACGTCTGACCAACGGACGGCGGCGCTCCGCGCACCGAAGCCGAAGGCATCCAGATGCGAATTCGCACCATCGGATGGCGAAGGAAACCTGACTTGCTTATCGACGTGAGAATCAACGATTTGGCCAAGTT
>Ga0306922_10008211_pt1 | contig 10126 bp, 7 predicted proteins | sample sta12Cox44000082_FD_203758 | JGI IMG/M metagenome (GOLD analysis project Ga0306922, IMG submission 203758) | Lab enrichment of tropical soil microbial communities from Luquillo Experimental Forest, Puerto Rico - statoxic.12C.oxic.44.000.082 (v2)... | ecosystem: Environmental > Terrestrial > Soil...
CCTGTAGGCTGTCGGTCCCGACCGCGAACACGGTGAACAGATAACGGTGCGGATGGTCGCCAGCGGGCGGACACGGACCGCCGTAGCCAGGCGTGCCGAAGTCGGTGCGGGTCTGCAGCGCTCCCCGTGGCAGCTGCGGGGCCTTCGGATTGCCGGCATCAGGCGCAAGCTCGGTGACGTTCGGCGAGATGTTCACCACCAGCCAGTGCCAGAACCCGCTGCCCGTGGGTGCATCCGGATCGAAACAAGTAATGGCAAAGCTCTTCGTGCCGGCGGGTGCTCCCGACCACGCGAGATGCGGCGATTGGTTGTTGCCCGCGCAGCCGAAGCCGAAGTCGGCCGACAGAATATGGGCGTTGGCGAGATAATCGCCGTCCTTGAAACTGTTGCTCCTGACCGTGAACGCCATGCGTCGTCTCCATCGTGTCTTCCAACAAAGCTGAGGTGGCCGCGATCTTGTTCCCCCGGCTTCGCAGTACGCGACGTCTGCCTTTCAGTTCTTCTTGAGGAATGAAGACAGATCGTAATTGAGCAGATCGCCAATGCTGGCGAGCTCGATATCCGCCGGTGGATACTCGGCCAGGCTCTTGGAGTCGAGCGCGTAATGACCCTGTCTCGGAAACACGGTCGTGACGTTGTCGCCCCAGATTTTTTTCACCGCAGCAAGGATGCGCAATTTGTCGTCGATCAGGACGTAGTGATCGGCGGGGTAGAGACGCCTTACATCGTCAAGCTCCTGCTCCTTGTGGATGTAAATGAGGACGCGGTTCTCGAACGCGTGCCAGAGACCGGATCGTTCAACCTTGCGCGGTTGGAACACGGCATCACCGTCGGAGAGGATGACGATGGTCCCCCATTGCTGCACGTGCTTCACCGCGTCTAGCGCACGAGGATAAAGGCGATCGGCGAACGGATAATCGACCAGCCAGCTCGACATCCGCAGCACCTCCGGACGGTGCAAGTCCTCCGTCCGGTAGCGCTCCAACGCGCCGAGGTAATCGGCATATCCGAGTTCGCTCCTTAGCTGTTCAAAAATCTCCCAATACCTGTCGCGGGCGGCGGTTCCGTATGTCTGCTCGAGGTGCTCGCTCAGATGGGCCTGCACGCGATCGTTGTCGATGAGCGTATTGTCGACGTCGAACAGGAAGACAACCGTTTTGTCCATCGCATCCCAGCCTACTTGTGCACGCCTTCAATTCTTCTTCCCTTTGCCGAGCAACTCCTTCGCGGCCTCGGTGACGCGCTCGGGCTCGAATCCGTATTTTCGCAGCAGCTCCTTGAGCGGGGCCGATGCGCCAAATGTCTTCATGCCGATGACGCGGCCGGACCGGCCGACGTAGCGTTCCCAGCCGAAGGTCGAGGCCTGCTCCACGGCGACGCGCGCGGTTACGTCGGGCGGCAGCACGCTGTCCTGGTACGCCAGCGGCTGATGCTCGAAAATATCCCAGGACGGCATCGAGACCACGCGCGAGCGAATGCCCTGCGCGAGCAGCTCCTCGTGGGCGTTGACACAGAGGCTGACCTCGCTGCCCGACGCGATGAGGATCACCTCAGGCTTTCCCCCCGGCGGATCGGCGAGCACATAGGCGCCGCGCGCGAGCCCGGCTGCGGGCGCGTACTTGCTGCGGTCCAATGTCGGGAGCGGTTGACGCGACAGCGCCAGCATCGCCGGCTCGTGCCGCAGTTGCATGACATAGCGATAGGCCTCGACGACCTCGTTGGCGTCCGCCGGCCGCAGCACCACCAAGCCCGGTTCGGCGCGGAAGGACGCGAGCTGCTCCACCGGCTGGTGCGACGGGCCGTCCTCGCCGTCACCCATGGCGTCGTGGGTGAACACAAAGATCGTGGGCAGTTCCATCAGGGCGGAGAGCCGAATGGCTGGGCGCGCATAGTCGCTGAAGATGAAGAAAGTGGCGCCGAAGGCGCGCAGTTTCGACAACGAGAGCCCGTTGACGGCTGCGGCCATGGCGTGCTCGCGGATGCCGAAGTGCACGTTCCTGCCGCCGGGAGTTCCAGGCTCGAAGTCTCCGGCGCCCTCGAACGTCAAGGCCGCCCTGGTCGATGAGGCCAAATCCGCCGATCCGCCCAACAGCCAGGGGATATTCTGCCCAAGCACGTTGAGCACTTTGCCCGAGGCATCCCGACCGGCGATGCCCTTGGGGTCGGCGGGAAAGACGGGAAGCCCGCGATCCCATCCGGCCGGCAGCTCACGCCGCTGCATCAAGTCGATTTCGGTTGCGAGCTGGGGATATTTCGATCGGTAGGCCGCGAACAGTTCGGTCCAACGGCCGCGGGCCTGCGCGCCGCGGGCACCAATCCCCGCGGCGAAGTGGGCGCGCACGGCGTCGGGGACCAGGAACTTGGCGTCCTCAGGCCAGCCGTAGCCGCGTTTGGTGAGACGCACCTCCTCCTCGCCCAGCGGTTCGCCGTGCGCCGCGGCGGTATCCTGCTTATGCGGGGAGCCGTAGCCGATGTGGCTGTCCAGAATGATGAAGGTCGGGCGGCCCTTGGTCTTGTGAAAGATGTCCAAGGCGTGCTCGATGCGGTCGATGTCATTGGCGTCGCCGACACGCAGAACGTTCCACCCGTAACCCAGGAACCTGGCGGCGATGTCTTCCGTGAAGGTGATGCGCGTGTTGCCATCGATCGTGATGTGGTTGTTGTCGTAGATCCAGCAGAGGTTATCGAGGGCGAGATGGCCGGCGAGCGATGCGGCTTCCGAACTCACGCCCTCCATCATGCAGCCGTCGCCGCAAACGGCATAGATGTTGTAGCCGAAGATCTCGAAGTCGGGGCGATTGTAGCGGTTCGCGAGCCACGCCTCGGCGATGGCCATGCCCACGCTGGTGGCGACGCCCTGCCCGAGCGGTCCGGTCGTGGCCTCCACTCCCGAAACCAAGTGGTACTCGGGATGACCTGGAGCCTTGCTGCCGAGTTGGCGGAAGTGACGAATGTCGTCGAGCGAAACCGCGGGTTGCCCGAGCCGCTCGTATTCGGCGTTCACGGCGCGGGTGCCGGTGAGGTGCAGCACCGACCACAGCAGCATCGAGGCATGACCGTTGGAGAGTACGAACCGATCGCGGTTCGGCCAGATCGGGTCCTGCGGATCAAAGCGCATGACCCGGTTCCAAAGCGTGTAGATGAGCGGCGCCAGCGCCATCGGCGTGCCGGGATGCCCGGACTTGGCCTGCTGGACCGCATCGATCGAGAGCGTGCGAATGCAATTGATCGACAATTGGTCCAATTGCGCGTCGGTCATCGGTCGGGGCGAATTCACCGTGGGGCTGGCGATAGCACTCATTTTTGCGCCTCCAGTTTTTCGCTGCTGCCGAGCCGTTCGGCCGCGGCACGGTCGGCCAGCACCAGCGAGCGATCCTGACGCACGCGCGACGCCGGAATAGATCGATCGCCGTCGCGCAAGCGCACGAGCGTTGCGGCCTTCTCGCCGCCGGTCACCAGCCACAGGACGAGGCGGGAGCGGTTGATGATCGGAAACGTCAAGGTCATCCGGCGTCGGCCGTTATAGAAACCGGTCGCTGCGACGTCCGCACCCGTGATGTCGAGGACCGGATCTCCGGGCACCAGCGATGCGGTGTGGCCGTCCGGGCCGAGGCCGAGATGAACGAGGTCCAGCACCGGCGGGGAACCTGCCACGTCCCGCAGCGTGAGGGCGTATTGCGCGGCCGCGCGGTCGAGGTCCGCTGCTTCGACCGGCATGGCATGGATGTGGTCGGGGGGCAGCGGGGCATGATCGAGCAGGCTTGCGCGCAAATGCGCGAGGTTTCGGTCGGGATCGGCTGGCGGCGCGACCCGCTCGTCCACCTGAACGACGTGCACCTGCTGCCAGGGCAGCTCATCGGCGGCCAATGCGCGCAGCATCGTCCACGGCGTGTGGCCGCCGCTGACCGCCATGATGAAGCGCCCCCGCGATGTGACCGCCGCGCGGGCGGCAGCGGCGATGACCGCCGCGGCCTTGCGGGCGACCACATCGTCATCGCGATAAACTTCGATCTTCACGCGACGACCTCCGGTTTCGCCGCCCGCCCTGACGCAGGCCTACCCTCCGGCCGCGGTTTTCTCCAGATGACCGCCGAATTCGTAGCGCATGGCGGACAGCAGCTTGTCGCCAAACGTGGCTTCGCCGCGCGAGCTGAAACGTTCGTAGAGCGCGGTCGAAAGCACGGGTACCGGCACGGCCGCGTCGATCGCGGCTTTGATCGTCCAGCGCCCTTCCCCGGAATCGGAGACCTTGCCGGCAAAGTTCGCGAGCGCGGGATCCTTGGTCAGCGCGGTTGCGGTGAGGTCCAGCAGCCACGACGCGATGACGCTGCCGCGCCGCCATACTTCCGCAATGTCGCGCAAATTGAGGTCGTAGCGATAAAGCTCTGGGTTGCGCAACGGCGTCGTTTCGGCGTCGACCGCGCGCTGCTGTTCGCCGACGTTGGCGTGGCGCAGAATGCTCATCCCTTCGGCGTAGGCGGCCATGATGCCGTACTCGATTCCGTTATGGACCATCTTGACGAAGTGACCGGCGCCGTTTCCTCCGCAGTGCAGGTAACCGAGCTCGGCGGTGCCGCCGATGCGCTCGCGCCCGGGCGTACGCGGGATGTCCCCCGTACCAGGCGCCAGCGTCTTGAAGATCGGATCGAGATGCCGCACGGCCGCATCCGGTCCGCCGATCATCATGCAGTACCCGCGCTCCAGGCCCCAGACGCCACCGCTGGTCCCGACATCCACGTAGTTGATTCCTTTCGGCGCGAGCTCCTGGGCGCGGCGGATGTCGTCCACGTAGTACGAGTTGCCGCCGTCGATGAGGATGTCGCCGCTCTCGAGGTGAGGCACGAGGTCGACAATGGTCTTGTCCACGACCGCCGCCGGGACCATCAGCCAGACCGCGCGCGGCTTCTCCAGCTTGCGCACGAGCTCGGCAAGCGAGGCGGCCCCGACCGCCTTCTCCCGCACCAACTCTGCGACCGCCTTCGGCGACATGTCGAAGACCACGCACTGATGGCCGTCCTTGATCAGGCGCCGCACCATGTTGGCGCCCATCCTGCCCAATCCGATCATCGCGAGCTGCATGACATTCTTCTCCGTTAGCGCTGAACTGCGGCCCGCAGCCGCTTCATGGCGGCGGTAACGCTTTCGCCGTCGTTGAAAATCGCCGACCCGGCCACCAGCACATCGGCTCCCGCCGCAACCGCCAGGGGGGCGGTGGTCGCATCGACCCCTCCGTCCACCTCGAGGCCGCACCCGGGCTTGATTCGATCGATCATCTCCCGCGCACGCCCGATCTTCGGGAGCGTCGCGGGGAGGAAATGCTGATGCCCGAATCCCGGGTTCACGGTCATGACCAGTATCTGGTCGAGGTCCTGCATGATTTCTTCGAGCACTGTGGCGGACGTGGCCGGGTTGATGGCGACGCCGACGCGCTTCCCCAACGCCTTGATGTGTTGCACGGTCCGCGACAGATCATTGTTGCCCTCCCAGTGAACCAGAAATGAATCGGTCCCGGCCTGCGCGAATTCGTCGACAAAGAAATCGGGATTGGAAATCATCAGGTGCGCTTCGAGCGGCAGGCGCGTCACCCTTCGCAGCGATCCGACGACCGCCGCTCCCATGGAAAGATTCGGCACGAAATGTCCATCCATGACGTCGACGTGGATGCGGTCCGCTCCCGCACGCTCGGCCTCGGCCACCTGCTCGCCCAAGCGGGCGAAATCGGCCGCGAGGATCGATGGAGCGAGCTTGATTGCGTCGGTCGTCACATTGCGCCCTTGAGCTTGCGGTAGCGGCGGATCAGGTTGTTGGTCGAGCTGTCATGGCCGAGCTTTGGCTCGCCCTTGCTTTCGAGCTCCGGGATGATGCGCTGAGCCAGGACCTTTCCGAGTTCGACGCCCCACTGATCGAACGAGTCGATGTCCCAGATCGTTCCCTGCGTGAATACGCTGTGCTCATACAGCGCAACCAGCTTCCCGAGCGCGGCCGGGGTCAAACGATCCATCACGATGGTGTTGGACGGCCGATTGCCTTCGAACACCCGATGCGGGACGAGCCAATCGGGCGTGCCTTCGGCCTTGACTTGCTCGCGCGTTTTTCCGAAGGCGAGCGCCTCGGTCTGTGCAAATACGTTCGCCAGCAGCATATCGTGATGCCGGCCGAGCTTGTTGAGCGGCTGTGCGAAGGCGATGAAGTCACAGGGAATGAGCCGAGTGCCCTGATGGATCAATTGATAGAACGAGTGCTGGCCATTGGTTCCCGGCTCGCCCCAATAGATCGGACCGGTCTGATGGTCCACCGGCGTCCCGGCGAGCGTCACATGCTTGCCGTTGCTCTCCATCGTCAACTGCTGGAGATAGGCCGGAAAGCGCTTGAGATATTGGTCGTAGGGCAATACCGCGACCGTCTGTGCGCCGAAGAAGTCGTTGTACCAGACGCCGAGCAGACCCATGAGCACCGGTAGGTTGCGCCCGAATGGCGCGCTACGGAAATGTTCGTCGACCGCGTGAAACCCTTCCAGCATGGAGCGGAAGTGGTCGGGCCCGATCGCGAGCATGGTCGACAGGCCGATGGCGGAGTCCATGGAGTAACGCCCGCCCACCCAGTCCCAGAACTCGAACATGTTGGCAGTATCGATGCCGAATTCCGCGACTTTTTCGGCGTTTGTCGAAACGGCGACGAAATGCTTGGCAACCGCCTTGGCATCGCCGCCAAGGCCGCGAAGCGACCAATCGCGCGCGCTTTGTGCATTGGTCATCGTTTCCAGCGTGGTGAAGGTCTTCGAGGAGATGATGAACAGCGTTTCCGCCGCATCGAGATCCCGCGTCGCCTCGACAAAATCGGTGCCATCGACATTGGACACGAAGCGGAACGTCATGGCGCGGTCGCTGTAGTACTTGAGAGCTTCGTACGCCATCACCGGGCCGAGGTCGGAGCCGCCGATGCCGATATTGATGACGTTGCGGATGCGCTTTCCGGTGTGGCCTTTCCATTGGCCGCCGCGGACGCGGTTGGCGAATTCGGCCATCTTGTCGAGCACGTCATGAACCTCCGGCACGACGTTCTTGCCGTCGACGACGATGGACGCGCCTCTCGGCGCCCGCAGCGCCACGTGCAGGACCGCGCGCTTTTCCGTGACGTTGATTTTCTCGCCTCGGAACATCGCGTCGATTCGTTCGCGCAGCCCGGATTGCTCGGCGAGCCCGACGAGCAAGCTCAACGTCTCGTCCTCGACGCGATTTTTCGAATAATCCAGGAACACACCGGCGGCTTCCGCCGTCATCCGCTCGCCGCGCGCGGGATCCTCCGCGAACAGGTCGCGCAGGTGCCGGCCACGCATTGTTCCGTAGTGATCTTCGAGCGCACGCCATGCGGCGGGTCTGCTCGTCGATCGCGGGCGAGGCATCTCCGATCGTGCAGCCATCTGTGCCACCTCTCCGATCAAGTCCGTGGTTTCGAGCGAGTCCCGGTGTGCGGGAGAGCGCGTTCTTCTCCCCACAGGCGGAAGCCGCCGCGGAAGGCGTTGACGTTGTCGCCTGCGCGAGAATGCGGCGGCAGCCTATGGAGTTTTTTGACGTTGCCGCCCCCAATCACGGTTTCGTCGGGCTCGAGCGCGGCGATGAAGCGCGCCACGACGTCGGCAACGTGACGGCGCCATTTCTTCTTGCCGTGGCGCTCCAGCCCGACCCGGCCCACGTAGTCCTCGTAGGTACCCTTCTTGTAAGGCAGGTGACCGAGCTCCATGGGCTCGACGATTCCGTTCACAATCATGGTCGATCCAAGTCCCGTCCCGAGGCCTAGAAAGAGCATCTTGCCGCCGTTGTAGCTCCCCAGAGCCTGCATCGCGGCGTCGTTGACGACTTTCACAGGGCGACCGAACGCTGCTGCGAAATCGAATCCGACCCATCCGCGTCCCAGGTTGTATGGTTCGGCCATTGGCCGGCAGTGGAGAACCGGGCCGGGATAGCCAATCGACACCACGTCATACGTCCAACCCCGGGCGAGCTTCTTGACCGCGGACACCATTTGCTTGGGGGTCAACGTCGGTCCGGAGGGAAATGAGCGCTCCTCGGTTTGTCCGGTGGCAAGGATCTTGACCGAGGTTCCGCCCACATCGACGACCAGCACATTCCCGGCCGCGGACGTCTTTGCGACGTCAGCTCGATCTTGCCGCCGTCGCCGGCGCTCGGCGGCGGGCTGCGGCTTCGCCTTCACCGCGCTAGCTCGCTCGCTTGAGTACGGCGGATTTGGAGCTGATCACACCCATCAGGTCGTTCCACGACTTGACGAAGGACTTGGCACCTTCGTCTTGAAGCTGCTTCGCCAGGGCATGGACGTCGATCTTCGCATCGGCGAACCCTGCCAGCTCCTCTTCGGAGTTGCCGCCGTCCGCAGGGAGCGTTGCGCCGACGTCGCCATGGTCGGCCAGGGCTTTCAGCGTGCCCTCGGGCATGGTGTTCACCGTGAATGGCGCGGCCAGGCTCTTGACGTAGAGGACATCCGAAGCCTCCGGATCCTTGGTCCCGGTGCTGGCCCAGAGCAGGCGCTGCGGGCGCGCACCGGCATTATAGGCGCGCATCCATCGCTGCGAACTCATCAGACCGAGATAGGCCTTGTAGGCCCGCTTGGCGACGGCGATACCGAGCCGATCATTGAGCGCCTTCGGCACCTTGCCGGTGACCGCGACGTCCCAGCGGCTGATGAAGATAGATGCTACCGATGAGACGTCGGGCTTCAATCCCGCTTCGATGCGCCGTTCGATGCCGCGCATGAATGCGTTGGCGGCCGCCAGGTACTGCTCGTCGGAGAACAGCAGCGTGACGTTGATCGGCACGCCCGCAAAGATCGCCTCTTCGATGGCCGGCAGGCCCTCGGGGGTGCCCGGAATCTTGATGAAGACATTGGGACGCCGCGCCTGCGCGTGCAGGACCTTGGCCTCGGCAATCGTCGACTTCGTATCGTGCGCCAGCAAAGGCGAGACTTCCAGCGAAACCCAACCGTCGACACCGCAGGTTCGGTCATAAACCGGCCGGAACAGGTCCGCCGCTTGCGTGAGATCCTCCAGCGCGAGCTCGAAGAAGAGTTTTTCTCCCGACTTGCCTTCCGCGAGCTTGCTTTTGATGGCGTCGTCGTAATCGCCGCTGTTCTTGATCGCGTGATCGAAGATCGTGGGATTCGACGTCAACCCGGTGACCGAGAACTCGTCGATATAGCGGCGGAGCACGCCCGTCCGCAACAAGTTGCGCGTGATGTTGTCGAGCCAGAGGCTCTGGCCCAGATCGTGCAGGATTCGCGTGGCCTTCATGTTGTCACCTCTGTCGCGCCCCGACTTCAGTAAGTCGCGTTCATGCGGTGCGCCCCGTGTGCGGATGGCTGGGCGTGATCGGCAACCATGCGCGCCCATCGCGCGCGAGCAGACGATCGGCGGCGGCGGGGCCGGCGCTGCCGGCGGCATAATTGGGAAAATCGTCGGTAGGAGCACGCGCCCAGGCATCGAGGAGCCCCTGTACCGCGCACCAAGCCGCCTCGACCGTATCGGCCCGCTGGAACAAGGTGGCGTCGCCTATGAGGCAATCATAGATCAGCGTCTCGTAGCCGACCGACGCCAGCGGCGCGAAATAGTCCCGGTAGGCAAAGTCCATTTCGACGCCGTCGATTTCGATCTCGGCGCCCGGGCGCTTGGCGCTGAAACTCAGCGACAGCCCCTCATCCGGTTGGATGCGCAGCGTCAGGATGTTCGCGGGCAGTCGCTCGACCGGGGTCTCGCGAAAGAGGGCGTAGGGCGCTTGACGAAATTGCACCGCGATCTCGGTGTAGCGGGCGGAGAGGTACTTGCCGGTGCGCAGATAGAAGGGCACGCCGGCCCAGCGCCAGTTGTCGATGCCGAGCTTGAGCGCGACATAGGTTTCGGTTGAAGAATCCGGCGCGACCTCGGGCTCATGCCGGTAATCGTGAACTTTTTCGCCCAGCACCACCCCCGCGCCGTACTGGCCGCGCACGGCGTCGGCCGGCGAGATGGGATGGATCGCCTGGAACAGCTCCGTCTTCTTGGCACGCACGGCATCGGCGTCGAATGAGATCGGCGGTTCCATTGCGATCATGGCGAGGAGCTGGAACAGATGGTTCGGCA
>Ga0306922_10008214_pt1 | contig 10124 bp, 9 predicted proteins | sample sta12Cox44000082_FD_203758 | JGI IMG/M metagenome (GOLD analysis project Ga0306922, IMG submission 203758) | Lab enrichment of tropical soil microbial communities from Luquillo Experimental Forest, Puerto Rico - statoxic.12C.oxic.44.000.082 (v2)... | ecosystem: Environmental > Terrestrial > Soil...
CGAGTAGAATAGACTGATTCGGCGAGGAGTGCCTAAGGCTGATTCGATGCGGACCCACGCCATACAGGTAATCCCGATCTCATGCCACAAATAGGCAGTTTTACGCTTCTTTTGGCCCTTGCGCTCGCGGCGTACTCCTTCATCGCTGGCGGGCTGGCGCTCTATCGCAAAGATGACCGATTGACCGAGACCGCACGGCGTGCGGGGATCGCGTGCTGGGCCGCTGTGACCGTGGCCGCGGTCGCATTGGTGATGGCGGCATTCGGGAACGACTTCTCGGTGGCCTACATCCTGCATCACTCGAATCGCGACCTGCCGCTTGCGTACAAGTTCGCTGCGCTGTGGTCCGGGCAGGAAGGCTCGCTACTGCTATGGGCATGGCTGCTTTCGACGTATGGGCTCGTAATGCGACTGCGCTACAAGGTCGATCCGCAGCTCACGGCTTATGCGTCAGCGATCGTGGCGGCGGTGCAGGTGTTTTTCCTGTCGCTGATCAACTTTGCCGCGCATCCGTTTGGACTGGTGAAGGGGACGATCCCTCCCGACGGCAACGGGCTGAATCCGCTGCTGCAGTATCCCGAAATGGTGATCCATCCGCCGATGTTGTACCTCGGTTACGTAGGCGTGACCGCGCCGTTTGCGTTCGCGCTGGGCGCGCTGATCATGAAGTATCCCGGCGAGAAGTGGATCCACATCACGCGCCGATGGACCATGGTGGCGTGGCTGTTTTTGACATGCGGAATCTTTCTGGGCGCGCACTGGGCGTATGAGGTGTTGGGCTGGGGCGGCTACTGGGGATGGGACCCTGTGGAAAACGCTTCCCTGCTGCCGTGGCTGACCATGACCGCGTTTCTGCATTCGGTAATGATGCAGGAGAAGCGGGGCATGATGAAGATGTGGAATATATGGCTCATCTTCACGACGTTCCTGCTGGCGATTTTCGGCACGTTCCTGACACGCTCGGGTGTAGTGAGCTCGGTGCATGCCTTTGCGCAGTCCGGGATTGGTATCTGGTTCGTGTGGTTCCTGGCGATTTCGTTCGCCACGTGCGTGTATTTCTTCGTGCGGAATCGCGAGACATTGCGCGGTGAGCATCGGCTGGATTCGCTGGTGTCGCGCGAGTCGAGCTTCCTGTTCAACAACCTGGTGCTGCTGGTGTCGTGTTTTGCGGTGCTGTGGGGAACGTTATTTCCGGTGCTGTCGGAGTGGGTGACGGGCAGTAAGGTTACGGTCGGGCCTCCGTTCTTTAACCGCGTGAATGTGCCAATCGGGTTGTTTCTGGTGTTCCTCACAGGTGTGGGGCCTCTGCTCGCGTGGCGGCAGACATCGCTTGACAGCCTGCGCCGGAATTTCTTGATTCCGACCGTACTTATGGTGGTCGCGGCCATCGCATTGATCGTCGGCGGTCTCCGGCCATGGCAGGACGCCGGATACTTCTATTCGCTGATGGCGATTTCGCTTTCGGTGTTCGTAGTGGCAACCGTCGTGGGCGAGTTCTGGCGCGGTGGACGGGTGATCGCGCGGCAGCAGCAGGTCAGCATCGCCGCCGGCATGGTCGAGATCACGCGGCGCAACACGCGGCGCTATGGCGGATACCTAGTGCACCTCGGAGTAGTGCTAGTCATCATTGGGTTCGCGGGGCTACCGTTCAATCAGGACAAAGAGCAGGAGCTGGGTTTCGGCGACAAGATGCAGATCGCCGGCTACACGCTGGTGTGCCAGTCCTACACGCAGGATGACAAGCCAAACTACGAGAGTGAGTGGGCCGTGCTCGACGTGTACAAGAACGGCAAGAAGTTGGACACGATGTTTCCGGAGCGGCGGTTCTACAAGGCCAGCGAACAGACGGCAACCATCGTGGCTAACCGCTCGCGGCTAAACGAAGATCTGTATATCGTCTATACCGGACGCAACCCCGACACCGGCAGGCCGATTATCAAGGCGCATGTCAATCCGCTGGTAATGTGGATCTGGATTGGAGTGCAGCTGCTGCTGATTGGCACGATTATCGCGATGCTGCCAAGCACGAGGCCGGCGAAGTATGCAGTCTCAGCGAAGGAACCTGAGGCGGCAGAAGCGGTAAAGCAGGGCGCAGTCGGAGTGGGCGGGGATTGAAGCCGCGGCCGCTCGTAGAAAGGGCAGGTCCTTCGACCCAGTCGTTGACGGCTTCGTCAGACGGGCCGTTCCACGAAGTAACAAACAGCAGATCCCTCGCCCGCTTGGCGGCATCGAACTGGTGATGGGTAACTTGAAACTCCAAACTCGAAACTTGAAACTCCGTCTCGCACAGCTCGCGCTCATTGCCTTTATGGCGATCGGCTTCATGGGCGCGGACAACGATGCACGCTTCACAAAGCTCGGACATCAGCTGATGTGCATGTGCGGGTGCAACCAGATCCTACTGGAGTGCAACCACGTCGGCTGCCCGTACTCTGAGCGCATGCGCAACGAGCTGACGGCCGGACTTGAGCGCGGTGACAGCGATTCGCTGGTGTTGCAGGCCTTCGTGCAAAAGTACGGCAACACGGTGCTGGCGGCCCCGACATCGAGCGGATTTAACGTGCTAGCGTGGATCACGCCGTTCCTCGTGTTGGCACTGGCTACTGCTATGGCGGTATGGCTGGTGCGGATGTGGAGAGCGCGTCCTGTGGCGCAACCTGTGGCGAGGCCGAATCTTGCTAGCGCGGAGCTGGATGCCCTGCGCAAGCGCGCGCGCGAGGAGACAGAATTCTGATGCATGCTGTAATTGCGGCCGCGGCGAGCGAAACTCCATTCATCCTATTCGGGTGCGCGCTGTTCGCTGCCGCACTGTTTGTCTACGTGTTCTATGAGCCGGGGAACATTGACGCGGGCGAGGCCAAGACGCGCTACGGCTACCTCGAGGAGCGCAAGAACGCGACCTATGAGAACCTGCGCGACCTGAGCTTCGAATACAAGGCCGGCAAGTTGAGTGAGGAGGATTATGCACTGCAGCGCGCTGCCCTCGAAGACGAGGCGGCTGCGATTTTGGCGGAGATGGAGAGTATTGAGAAGGCGCAGGGGGTGAGGGTGTGAAACTTTTCACCTCCCGGGCTAAAGCCCAACGTCGTGATGCAATTTTCGACACGACTAAAGCCGTGCCCTTTCAAAACCACGTCGCAGCCCAATTTATTTCGCCGGGTAGGGGTCCTTCGACTTCGGCGGCCAAGGGCGGGCCACCTTCGCTCACGATGACAACCCTGGTAGTTTGGATGGCACTTCTGGCAGCGGCGGTCATCAGCGCCTCGGCCGAGAACATCACTGGCACAGTAACCAACGGCACGACGGGTAAGCCTTCGGCGGGCGATGAGGTCACGCTTCTGTCGCTGTCGCAGGGAATGCAGGAAGTTGGATCGGGTAAGACTGACGCACAGGGGACATTCTCTCTGCCTGCTCCAGCAGACACGGGCACGCCTCACATGGTGAGGGTTACGCACAACGGCGTGAATTATTTCCCGCCGGGCGGTCCGCTGATGCCGGGCGCGACTTCGGCGCAGATCACCGTGTACGACACCGCGAAGAAGATCGACGGGCTGTCGCAGACGGTCGAGGTCGATCGATTCGAGGCACAGGGTGATCAACTGCAAGGCATCACGCTGTTCGCAATCCGCAATGAATCGAAGCCACCGCGCACGCTGGATGCGGACCAGACGTTCGAGTTCGTGCTGCCGGCGGGTGCGATAGTGGACCAGGGCATGGCAAAGTCACCGGGAGGGCAGCCGCTGAACGTGTCTCCAGCGGAAACCACGACGAAGGGCCGCTATGCGTTCAGTTTTCCCCTTAAGCCGGGAGAGACGCAGTTTCAGGTGAGCTATCACATGCCTTACAAAGGCGAGTTGAGTTTCTCGCCCAAGCCGCTGGCCGAGGTACAGCATTTCGTCGTGATGACTCCGGTAGGCATGAGGTTCGCCGCGAAAGACAAGCAGCGGTATCAGTCGATGCCCGACAATTCGGGCGCCGGCGTGATGGTCGCGACCAATGTGAAGCCGGCCGAGGATCTCGGGTTTACGTTGTCGGGCACAGGGCAGTTCGCTGCCGAAGGCCAGCAGGCCGCAGGCGGTGACGGTGGCGGACAGCCGGCTGGGCGTGATAATCGGCCGGGCGGAGGCCTGGGCGCTCCTATCGATTCGGATGATCCGCTGCATGACTACCGTGCTGTCATCCTCGGCGTATTTGCAGTTGTCCTGGTCATGGGCGGAGCGTACGTCGTCACCAAGTCAAACACGCAGGTAGTTGCTACAGCAGGCTCACAGGTTGGCGCCCAAAACTCGGGCGCGAACCTGGGGCAGCGGGCGGGCGATAAGGGCGGGCCGACCCAGGATCGCAATGCAAAGCTGCTTGAAGCGATGAAAGAAGAGCTCTTCCAGTTAGAGGTTGAGCGGCAGCAGGGCAAGATTACCCACCACGAGTACGAGAAGGCAAAGGCCGCGCTGGATGAAACGATCCGAAGAGCGGTGGCGAGGAAGAGCAGCAACTAGCAATTAGCAACTAGCTCTTCGCTTTTTCGCTCTTGCTCAAAGCGATTAGCCTTCGGCGGCCCGCCGGGGCAAATCTGCACCCAGGCCTGGTGCCGAGACTCCCCTGGCTTTCAGAATCTCCCCCTCGAAGCGTAGAATCGGGAATCACCAGGGCGAGGGCATCGTTAGGAACTACGGCTTGGTGGCGCCTGTCGAAACGAGGTTTTGAGGGTCATGACGCTCACGCAGAAGGGTGTCAAGGTAGTGGCCGGACGAATGCCGAAGATGATCACTCCGCGCGCGCATGCAGCGCTGGATTACGCCATTGCGGGATCATTCTTCCTGATGGGAGCACTGTTCTGGAAGCGAAATCGCCGCGCGGGGATGGGATCGCTGCTGTGTGGGGGTGCGACGGCAGTGGTGAGTGTCCTTACGGATTATCCTGGCGGCGTCAAGAAGGTAATTCCCTATCCGTTGCGCGAACAGATCGATACGGGACTGGTCGCCATGGCCGCAGCCATGCCGCGACTGATGGATGTGGAAGACAAGCGTGATGCGAAATTCTTCTCGCGCCAGGCGCTGGCCCGAACAGCCATTACCGCCATGACCAATTTTGAGCAGGGCGACGGCAGGCGGATCGGACGAGAGCGGCGGAACAAGGAACAGGAGTTTGGAGTCTAGCTCGGACTCTGTTCGATGCTAATGTTGAAGTAGCAACCGCGTTTGGTTAACGCAACCTAGCACCATCTTCCACATCTACATAGGTGGACGACTGCGATGGGAAACACATTCAAGACAGCGTTGTTGCTGACAGCCATGACGCTGTTTTTGCTTTTTGTCGGGCAAGCATTTGGTGGTGAACGCGGTATGGTCCTGGCGCTCATCTTCGCCGCCATTATGAACTTCGTTTCGTATTTCTTCAGCGACAAGATCGCGCTGGCCGCGTATCGGGCACAGCCGGTGACGCGAGAGCAGTTGCCGCGCGCCTATGAAATTGTCGAGCGGCTAACGCAGAAGATCGGCATCCCGATGCCAAAGATGTACGTGATTCCAACCGACTCGCCCAATGCATTCGCCACGGGACGGAATCCGCAGCACGCTTCCGTGGCGATGACGGAGGGCATTCTGAATCTGCTCACCGACGAAGAGATGGAAGGCGTACTGGCGCACGAACTGGGCCATGTGCGCAATCGCGATATTCTTATCAGTTCGGTAGCGGCGACACTGGCTGGCGCAATTACGCTGATGGCACGCATGGGCTACTGGGCGTCGCTGTTCGGCGGCGGAGGGGGGCGCGACAGTCGCGACCGTGGCGGCGGGTTCGTCGCGCTGCTGATGCTGATTGTTGCGCCGATTGCGGCGACTCTCATTCAACTCGCCGTTTCGCGCTCACGCGAATACGAGGCCGATGCCAGTGGGGCGCGGTACACCGGAAATCCGTACGCCCTGGCAAGCGCGCTCCAAAAACTCGATGCCTATTCGAAACGACTGCCTATGCAGGCTACGCCGTCGACGGCCCACTTGTTTATCGTGGCTCCGCTGTTGGGAATTAATTTCGCGAGCTTGTTCGCGACGCATCCGCCAATCGCAAAGCGGATCGAGCGGCTTACGGGGCGTCCAGCAGAGCCGGAGCCTTAAGTTGGATTCTTCTCGACTCCCAGTAGCAACAACATGCTGGGGCTTCCTCTTGATTGCCTAGTAGCCTGGCGCCATACCCGAACGGCCCATGACTGTTTTCCGAAGAGTAATCGTTACTTAAGTTGCAGAAGATTGACAGGAAGGTCATCCTGCGTTTGCCTTTTTTGCCGAGCGCTCCTGTATCTGGCTTTTGCGAAAGGTGATAATCGCGTCGAAAGAGGATTCGCTGACGAAGCTGCTTCCCTCCAGACGCTGGCGGCGGTTCCGCGCGATCAGGGTCGGAGCGAAGCAAGGGTTCCCGAGCCTCGAACCCTGGTCTTTGTCGGTACCGGCCTTATAGGGATGCGAAAATCGGCGCGCAGAAGAATGCCGGAATGGAAGTTCCGGCAGGTGAGAATGCGGATTGAGGCGACCCGAGCCCAGGAAGTCTGATCGGACAATTGCTTTCCCTAAGCTGACCTGGGAAGAGATGGCCGCGACCGATCGGGCCCCCGGAACGCCGCACTGAAGCTCGGCTCTACCCGAAAATGCTGCGGACATACGAATTCTAAAAACAGATCTGGCTAACAGCAGCCTCCGATCGCCAGCTCTTTCTCTGGCTCGCCAAAGGCTTCTTCCGGTATGGGCGTGCCGTGCAGCGTCTTCCAGCAGCGGCGACCCGTCTCGATCAGCACCAGCACGACCCCTACGATGAAGATGCTCATCAGGGTCGAATCAAGGTAACCCTGAAACTCTTTGCCGGGCTGGTGCGTCAGTGGCCAGAAGATCGTCTTGATTCCAAGCACTCCCGCCGTCAGCGTGGTAACCGCGACGAAGCACATGGGGATGAATGTCACCCAGGCATACTTCGTTTTTCCCATATTAATGAGGAATGTCGTACACACCGCGAGTGCTATCGTCGCCAGCAACTGGTTTCCCGTGCCAAACAGCGGCCAGATGGTGGAGATGTTGCCGGTGTAGATCAAATATCCCCAGCTTAGAACGACCAGAGTCGTGGCTGCCAGGGTGCCGGGCCACCAGACTGCATGGGCAAACGGTTTGTGGATCTTGCCGATGAGTTCCTGCATAACATAGCGAGCAACGCGTGTGCCGGTGTCGACGGTCGTGAGGATGAATAGCGCCTCGAACATAATGGCGTAGTGATACCAGTAGCCCATCAGCGCATGCATACCAGGCAGACCGCGGAAAATCTGCGCCATGCCGATCGCCAGCGACACCGCACCACCCGTGCGACCGGCAAGTTGCTCACCGACTTGCTGGGAGAACATGTCGAGGTTGACGGGGTGGAGTCCGAGTTTGGCGAAGACTGCAGGCGCGGTGTTGATCGCGAAGTAGTCACCCGGGAACATCGAGGTGGCAGCGATGAGGGCGAGTACAGCGACCGTGCCTTCACACAACATGGCGCCGTAGCCGATGGTGCGGGCGTCGCTTTCCTTGTCGAGCATCTTCGGCGTTGTGCCTGAGGAAATCAGCGAGTGAAATCCCTAGATCGCTCCGCAAGCGATGGTCACGAACAGAAACGGAAAGAGCTTGCCTTTGATGATCGGGCCTCCGCCGCTAATGAATGGCGTGACCATGGGGAACTGTACATCAGGATGAACCAGGAACACACCGAGAATAAGAATCGCGATGGTGCCCAGCTTCATGTATGTGGAGAGATAGTCGCGAGGTTCCAGCAAGAACCACACAGGAAGCACCGACGCAACAAATCCATAAATGCACATCAAGACGGTGATCTGGTGGCCATTGAAGGTGAGCGAGCTGGCCGCAGCGGAAGAAGCGATCCAACGGCCTCCGATAACGCTGGCAATGAGCAAGACCACGCCCAGCGCCGAAGGTCCCGCGATCTTGATTTGCCCAGGTGTGCTCTTGAACATGAGCAGGCCCATAAGGATCGCGATAGGAATGGTCATCGCGATGGTGAAGACTCCCCATGGGCTGTTGGCAAGTGCATTGACCACCACAATGCCAAGTCCTGCGAGAGTAACCAGCAAGATGAAGAGCAGCGCGATCATGGTGACGAGGCCGGCCCAAGGTCCGGCTTCCGTGCGCGCGATGTCCGCCAGCGAGCGCCCCTTGTGGCGAATCGAAGCGACCAGAACAGTGAAGTCATGCACGCAGCCAGCGAAAACTGCTCCGAGCAGGATCCAGAGAAATCCCGGGGCGAAGCCAAACTGCGCCGCGAGGGTGGGGCCTACCAGCGGGCCAGCACCAGCAATCGCGGCGAAGTGGTGGCCAAATAACACCCACTTGGGAGAGGGCACATAGTTATGTCCGTCTTCGTAGAGATGAGAGGGCGTTATGCGACGATCATCGAGCACTACGACCTTTGCGGCGATGAAGGCACTGTAGTAGCGATAACCCAAAGCAAATATGCAAAGCGTCGCCAGCATGACGGGGAACGTGTTCATCGAAAACCTCCGGAGAGAAGGGTTTCTGAAACAGAGCGGGCGCGTACTCGGGCAGGCTGACACATCGCCCCATATATTTACGCCAGGCGCCGGCAGCGTCAACGAAACACAGAAAATGATCAAAGCAGAGATTCGTCGAATCGCCAGTGACGACCGTCACCCAAGGAAGTGATTTTCCGAAGAATTCGCGTGCAGCCAACGGGTCTTCCACCAGCGACAGGTGATCCATCGGAGCGCCTGCAACCAGAATGACCGCCAAGTTATGGGCTACTGCGTCTGGCCAGAAAGTTGTTTTACCTTCTGCTCAGAGCTTTCGCGGATCGCCTCGCGGCGATCTTTGTCGTCGGTTGTGTCGGCAGGTAGAAGCTCCAGTGCCCGCCTGGCGCTCTGGAGGGCGAGGTCCTTCTGCCCATCCGCGAGGTAACCATCAGCCAGACTGTCGTAGGTGTTTGGCGAATTTGGGTATGCCACCGTATTGAGTTTGAAGATCGCTATCGCACCGTTGGTGTCGCCAGCCTGGAGATGCTCGTACCCCATGAAGTTGACGATCTGCTCGGAGAATAATGTAGCTTTCGGATCGTGTTGGCGGGCTTCGGCAAGTCTCTTTTCGACCTTCGCCGCACCGCCGGGCTGGTCTAACGTCTCGAGAATCGGAACCTCTTTCGAAATGGTCGCCGGCTCGGTGGGCCGGGGCGCGTGCCCGGGAGTTTTGATGAGCGTGGTGACAAACCAGTCAACGATCTGAGTCGTCAGTTCCGGATGTACAGCAAAGATGTCAGCTCCATGCCCGCCCTTCGCGTAGCGCACCAGTTTCTTGCCAGGATTTCGGTCGAGCGTATAAATCCACTCAATAGCGGTTATGGATGGTGGAAACTCGTCGTCATCAGCGATGGCATAAAACCCGGGCGGCGCGGCCGAGCTTCGCATGAAGTTGCGCCCAGCAAGGTTCGTGTTACCCGAGAGCAGTACAAGCGACTTGACCTCAGGGTGGCGCATCGCAGCCTGGATCGAATTGTTAACGCCACAGCTGGCGCCGCCGACTCCGATAAGGTTGCGATTGACCCCAGGTTGCGACACCAGGTAGGCAAAAGCGGAGTCAATGTCGCCGGGGAATTTCTCCTCGATGATTTGACCCGCCTGTTGGGGTGTGAGCTTGTCGAAGTGCTCGCCACCGCTTTCGCCAAAACCTCGGTAGTCGAAGGTTAGAACATTGAGGCCTGCCGCAGAGAGTTGCCGTGCTAAGGCGTCCCAGACTTTGCGTTGGCGATTGCACTGGTGCAAAAGGAGAACTCCCGGACCGGGTTTAGATGCGGGAAAGAACGTTGCCTTCAGTTTGGTGCCGTCGGAGGCTGTGAGATCAACCACACGTTCGGAAGGGAGCGCCGGCGCTGGCAAGGGGTGGGGCGTCGCGGTCAAGAGAAGGCTGAAAACAGCAAGCCGGCCCAAAATCACGAGTCACCTCCGTGGTGGGGATCATGATATCGAAATTCAGACATGTTCCTGGCAGGCGAAACCTTGAAACTTGTAATTGACCCTATCGCCACGCCTGATATACTGACGAAACCTGTTTGATTTTGGGGATAGAACCGAGATTATGCTA
>Ga0306922_10008220_pt1 | contig 10122 bp, 8 predicted proteins | sample sta12Cox44000082_FD_203758 | JGI IMG/M metagenome (GOLD analysis project Ga0306922, IMG submission 203758) | Lab enrichment of tropical soil microbial communities from Luquillo Experimental Forest, Puerto Rico - statoxic.12C.oxic.44.000.082 (v2)... | ecosystem: Environmental > Terrestrial > Soil...
GCTCGCCGCATGCCGAGATAGACGCCGAAATTCACTAATCGGATCGGCCGCTCTGCGCAAAGCAGCCTCGACCGCGTTGGCTAATCGTCGAACTCGTTCAGACAGCGCCCGTGCTCATTTACCACAAGACATCGCGTCCCTGGCGACAAAACCTGCAGCGACTTCAAAAACTCGACGACCTCGTCTTGCTAAGAACAGGTCAGTGCCTGAAACGCCAGCCGCGATGCCGTCGCCTCTCCGTGCCGGCCACGCTGATTGGTTTCTCGAGGCCTGATAGGCTCATCGCACCGCCAGACCCTCGAGATCATTCCGAGCTGATGACGATCAGGTCATGGCCGAACAGCGCCGTCAAGAGCACTCTGGGACAGATAATCGTCATCGCGTAATCTGCTCGCCGCGCTGAGCCCTGATAACGCTCACACTCCTTCCCGGAAACGTCTACAATAGTCCCACGATGTCAAAGTTTCGCTCTCAGGCTTGGACTCGCCGCCAGGCTCTCGAATTGTTGGGAATCGGCGGCGCGGCCGCTGCCGTCCCGAGGGCCGCATTCGGCCAGGAGCCCACATTTCCGAAGGACGCGATTATCCGAACCGTCCTCCGAGACTATGCGCCGGAGCAGTTGGCCAGTGGCGCGACGCTGTTCCATGAGCACATGCAGCTCGCTCCGGATTTCTACGCCAGATTTGCCGCCGCTGTAGCCGCCGCGCGAGCCGCCAATGGGCTGCCGCCGGCCCCTCCGCGTGCCGGCCCTGGCCGCGCCGGCGGGCCTCCGCCACCGGACATCATGCACAACATCGACCTCATGTCGGAGGAAGTCGCTAAGACCAAAAGCGCGGGCGTCGCTTGCATTGTCGATGCCGGACACCCCGACATGGGACGCGACATCAACTTTGTCCGTGAGGTCTCGATGAAGTCCGGCGTCCCCATAGTCGCCGGCGGTGGCTTCTACTCGGGACCGTTTTATCCCAAAGAAATCTCCGCCATGAGCGAAGAACAAATCCACAAGGCGCTCATTAAACAAGTGGACAGCGACACTCTCGGCGTGTTTGGCGAAATCGGCTCCTGGGACGAGATCACCGCCGACGAACGCAAGGTCTTCCGGGCTGTCGGCAGTGCGCACGTCGCGACGAATCTCCCGATTTTCACCCACACCGGAATTCCTGGCAAGTCGGCGCTTGAACAACTCGACATCCTCGAGGACGCCGGCGTCAAACCGGATCGCGTGGTCATCGGACACCTCGGCAATCTGGTCGATCCGAACGTGTACGTACACAAAGCGATTTGCCGCCGCGGCGCGTTTGTCGGTTTCGACCGGCAGGGTGGCAACAACGATGCACAGCAGGTGCCGATGGTCATGGCGCTCATAGAAGCGGGTTTTGCCAGCCATTTGATGTTCTCTGCCGACGCCTCGAGCGACTACGCCAAGACGTTGACAGTGTTTCTCCCGAAACTGAAAGCCGCCGGCGCAACCGACCAGGTGCTGCACCAGATCACGGTCGACAACCCCCGCCGCTTTCTCGCGTTCGTTCCCAAACGACCTCGAAAGAAAGGATGAGGCGTTTGCAGCTAGTGCAAGCCTTCCCGATGAGCCTAGCAACCTGGCTACAGGGACAGGAGCGGCTACTCCACATTCACCAGGAATCGACGACTCCTGCGATATTTGAGATTATTAATCGGTTGCCCTCCTCGGAATTCTAGAAAAATCGGAAGGGCTTCGTTGGTTGGGGTAGTAATCAGTTCTTCGTCTCGAGAATCTTGATTGCCCCGGATTGTGCGATTGCCGCAGCTGAAGCGCCCGGAGATAGCCGGGGCATATATCGGTAATATGCGACCGCGCCGTCGGAAGGAAAACTATTGGGATTCCGCTTCAGCAACTAGGATGGCCCCGTGCATCCAGGCTCGGGTATCGCCAGCCGCTGCTTATCTCATTTGCCGCTACGTCTCCGCCGCCGTAGCCGCGGCATCAGGACAGCGGTCAATATTCCAACCCACCTGGACTAATATTCACCTTTCCGCAATGCGGGCGCATCGCGGAACACATTGCGAGGGAGAGTTCCATCACACGGATGCAAGGCCACGCCTGGAGGGGTGCGAGCGATGGCGCCCCAAATCAGAACGCGACGCCTAAACTGGCGATAGCCGACAGATATGACACAATAGACGTTGATTTTCAGAGGACCTGGCGTCGTCTTTTTCTGGAGTCTGTCGGATGCCCGACTTCTCCGAATTGTAAACGCATTATGAGGGGCGCACCATGCAGCGTAAGGCTTGATCCGTCGGATGGGGCTGACAGAAAGGAACTTCGTCACGGCTGTCTGATGCCAAGCATCATCGGCTACGCCCGTTGTGCGGGTGCTCGTACGCCAAAGGGCCAGGACGTTTTAAGGCACCTTCGAGAGCCGGTGAAGGACTCGAATCAGCACTAGACCAACGATAGTCATCCCGAGATTGAACAGGAACTGGGCCCAGGCGACGCTGATGCCAGGGTTATTCGAAAGATTGGCCATCGCCCCTGCCCAGTGCCAGGAAATGCGCATTCCATCGCGACTCATTCGTGCTCGAGAAGGTTTCGTATCTTCAGCAGCTCCGCCCGGCGCTCCTTGCTGACGCTCGGATACTCAAGCTTCATCTTCGCCAGGCTCTGATAGATCAGGAAGGCAACCAGCAGGCGGCAGTAAGGCTTCTGGTCGGCGGGTACGATGTACCACGGCGCCCACGTCGTACTGGTGTGATTGAAGCAGTCCTCGTACGCTTCCATGTACTTATCCCATAGCAGCCGGTTCTTGGCGTCCGCGGGCGAAAATTTCCAGTTCTTCTCCGCCTCATCAATGCGCGCCAGGAATCGCCGTTTCTGCTGCTCCTTCGATAGGTTTAGGAAGATCTTGAGTACGGCTATGCCATTCTCGGACAGGTACTTCTCAAAGTTGTTGATTTGGTCGAAACGGCGCCGCCAGATCTTAGGGCCCTTGACCGAATGCGGCAGTTGCTGTTTTTCCAAATACTCCGGATGCAATCGTACGACAAGCACTTCCTCATAGTAGGAGCGATTGAAAATACCGATGTGGCCACGCTCAGGGAGAACCTTTGCGTGACGCCAGAGATAGTCGTGGTCGAGTTCCTCGGCCGATGGTGGCTTAAAACTGGTGACTCTACATCCCTGCGGATTGATACCCGACATCACGTGCTTGATGGTCCCGTCTTTTCCCGCCGCATCCATAGCCTGTAGGGCGACCAGCAAGGCATACCGATTCTGTGCATACAGCTTGCTTTGGAACTCCGCCAATAGCTGGACGCCCTCGTGAAGACGCTGTGCCGCGCGGCGCTTGTCGAAAGCGCGTCCCTCGTAGCGTCCAAAAACTGGAAGCGTTGAGAAGCTTGGGATAATGCGGGTTCAAGATGCCGCGAGTTCTCGACCCGTTCCGGTTTCTGCTGATCGCTGTGGCCGGATGGATGAACCAACAACAGCAGTTCGCAATCGACTACCTGCGCGAGGAGAATCGCGTGCTCCGGGAGCAACTGGGCCACCGGCGCCTTCGCCTCACCAACGATCAGCGTCGGCGCCTGGCCGCGAAGGCAAAGCGACTGTGTCGACGAATCCTCAAGGAAGTCGCCGGGATCGTCACGCCGGATACGCTCCTGAAGTGGCACCGCAAGCTGATTGCAGAGAAGTACGATGGGACGGCACAGCGCGGGCCCGGTCGACCTCGCACCGCCGCCACGATCGAGTCCTTAGTGGTTCGAATGGCGAACGAAAACCGTGACTGGGGATACCGGCGAATCCTGGGCGCGCTTTCGAATCTGGGATATTGCATCGCACGCGGTACGGTTGCCAACATCCTCCAGAGGCACGGGATCGAGCCGGCTCCCGAGCGGGAACGCAAGACGACGTGGAAGGAGTTCCTGAAGCGCCACTGGGAACAGATCGTCGCCGCCGACTTCTTTACCATCGAAGTCTGGACTCGCCGAGGCCTACAGCGCTTTATCGTGCTATTCTTCATCGAGTTGTCCACCCGGAAAGTCGAGATCGGCGGGATTGCTGAAAATCCGAATAGGCTGTGGATGAGCCAAGTCGGCAGGAATCTGACCGACGCGGTCGACGGAATCCTGAATGGAAAGCGGTACCTGATCCACGATCGCGATCCTTTGTTCACAGCAGAGTTCGTCCAGACCCTGGCGACGAATGGCATCGAATCGGTCAAGCTACCGCCGCACGCGCCGAATCTGAACGCCCATGCGGAGCGGTTTGTGCGGACAATCAAGGAGTCTTGTCTCGAGCGCATGATTCTGTTCGGTGAGGCCTCGTTACGGAGAAGCGTTCGTGAATTTCTGAGCCATTATCATTGTGAGCGCAACCACCAAGGCCTCGATAATCGGTTGATCATCCCGGATACCAGTCACGCCATTAATCGTGGGCCGATTCGCCGGCGAGAGCGACTGGGTGGCATGCTCAACTACTACTTCCGACAGGCTGCCTGAGATCACCGGAACTGGGCATGGCCGACGAACAGCCTTGCCGGACTTCGAGGCTTGTCACTGTGGCCGCAACCATCGTCGATCAAGTTCGAATTATGCTTAGACGTGATAATGTTCAGGCGCTCGCGGCTGAACGAGCCGTAAATGTAGAACAGACGACCCTGGCTTCACGAAAAGGTCCGCGCCTCGTTTCCTTTTGCACGCAGGGCCCTCAGTTTCGAGTTGTTGGACAGTAAGCGGTCAGCAAACTGGGCAGTCGAGCCGCGCCCCTGTTCTATGCCGCCTGGCACCAAACATACCGATGGTGCAGCCCGCCCAACCGCGGCAACGAAATCACTCCGGCCCAGGTCGCCGGCTTTCGCTCAACCGACCGTCGATTGGGAGTGTCCTTGTCCAGGGAATCGTGAATCCGATCTTGCTCATGATAGTGGATGTAATCACCGATCAAGTGGCGCAGATGCCGTTCATTCAGCGCGATGACTGATCGAGCATCTCGCGGCGGCAACTTCCGATCCATCTTTCCGCGGTTCCGTTTTGCCAGGGCGACTGCACGCCCGTTCGTTTCGGCCTCAGCCCGGTCGCCTTCAGGAAAGTGACCACGTTGGCGTCGAAGATCGAATCGCGGTCCAGGATCACATAACGATAGGGGGCCGCTTCCGGAAAGACTTCGCGTAACTGCTGCACCACCCAGTCGGCCGACGGGTGCCGTGTGACGTTGAAGTGCAGGATCCTGCGGCGGGCGTGCTCGATCACAAAAAAGCAGTACAACACCCGGAACGTCGCCGTAGGCACGGTGAACAGATCGAAAGCGACGATGGCTTCGCGGTGGTTGCGAAGAACACGGTCCCAGTGGCAGGTTAGTTAAGACATAGTTCCCATCTGCATCGCTGGTCGTGTTCCTTGCAAGACCGGTTTCTGCTTGCGTAGCCTTTACATTGGCGCCGGGAATGGCTGCCCCGCTCATATCCTGAACCGTACCGTGGATCTGAGCTGTGGCCTGCGCGAAGGCCTCCACCGAGGCGAGTGCCAGCGAAAGCGCGAGAGTAATGAAGATCTTCAATGGTCGGTTTCCCCTTCGACAAAACGTTACAATCTGGGCAAGTCTATGCCCTGATAGAATCGCTTGTCAATCGTGCAATTCAACATATTGAATGCGATTCTTTGTGCCTGCCCGGCGCGCGTCCAACCTATTGAATCGGAGCTTGTAACGAGTTGGCCATAGGCGTAAAATTGGCGCTTCATCAAGGCGGAGGTGTAATCTGTTTTGCGACCGTGAATCGATGACCAGCAGATTCCGTTCCTCTTCTCGCTTCGAGCGCCCTTCGCGTGTAGAGCATGCCCCGATCGTTTACCGCATCTTCTATTTCGTACTGTTCCTGGTGGCAGGAGGTTATCACGGCATCGTTTGGGCTCAGGACCGGCGACCGATACCGCCCCAAGTTCCGGATGGCCCGCTGGAATTCGATGCAGCTGAAAACGTGAGGTTCCGAGTTGAGGTGGTAACGAGAGGACTATCGCATCCATGGGCGCTCGCCTTTCTTCCGGGTGGCGACATTCTCGTCACCGAACGTGCTGGTCGTGTCCGTATTATTCGGAAGGGAGTTCTTGATCCGGTCCCCGTCGCTACGATTGATGTCGCGACCACTTTCACGCTGTCGGGACTCATGGACATCGTTCTCCATCCACGGTTTGCCGAGAACAAATTGGTGTACCTTACGTACAACAAGCCGGCCCCCAACAACGGCAGGATGGTAACTCTTGCCCGAGGGCGCTGGAATGGGAACAAGCTCGTGGATATTCAAGACTTGTTCGTATCGGATGCTAGAATCGGCGCGTCGCGCGTAGCATTTGACCGGCCGGGTTTTTTGTACTGGGTAGTTGGTGGTCCGCCAGGTCCCGCGGACGCGATGGCATCACAGGATCCCATGCAACACACGGGCAAAATTCTAAGCCTTCGCGACGATGGGACAGTGCCTGAGAGCAATCCATTTGTTGGGCGAGCCGGATACAAGCCCGAAGTTTTTTCGTTGGGTCACCGGAACTCGCTTGGGCTCACGCTGAATCCCATGACTGGTGACTTCTGGGAAAGCGAACAAGGCCCGCAAGGCGGCGATGAGGTGAACATCATTCTTCCAGGAAGAAACTATGGCTGGCCCATCGTTAGCTTTGGGCGGTGGTATGAAGGTCCTCGTGTTTCAGATAATCCGTATCGCGACGGGATGGAACTTCCCCTGGTTTACTGGGTGCCCTCGATCGCGACGTCGGGCATGACTTTCTACACGGGCGACAAGTTTCCGCAGTGGAAAGGAAACTTGTTCGTCGGCGGACTGCAACAAGGACGAATTCCGCTAACCGGGCAAATCCAGCGTATCGTCTTCAATGCTCGCTGGGAAGAGATAGGGAGGGAACCGATGTTGAATTCTCTTAAACAAAGAATCAGGGAAATACGCGAAGGAGCGGATGGCTTTTTGTATGTCTTGACGGATGAGGACGCAGCCGTCCTCCTTCGAATCCAACCAGCACCTTCTCACTCCTTGAACCGTTGAATGTAACGCTGGAAAATTCGCCGCCCGCCGAGCGATTAAGCGGTCAGGGGGTTCAGCAATGACATCACGACGCCCGTGTGCCTGTGCCTGCATGTCTTGGGACGACAAATCGTTGGCTTTCGCCCGCCTCTCCTGAATGGCCTTTTGCGAAGAATCGTTCGCCTTCGGTTAATGCAGCTTTGAGGGGATCTCGCAGGCAGCCTCCTTCACCAGTTCGCTCAAGGCGCGCTCGTCATTCCAAATCGACAGGTGCCTCTTACAACTCACGAAGACCGCCGCCTTGACCGTATCACTCGCGTCCAAGAACGGCGCAGCCAACGAGCAAGATTCATTGTGGGGCTCGAAGTGCATCATACAGTAGCCTCGCAGAGTTACAGCTTTCTGACATTTTCCTCAGTGGCCTTCAATTCCGATATGACCGATGCGCTTTTCTATGCTGAACACCTGTGCGGTCTTTGATGCTGGCGGCGAGTTTGTGTGATGCACAAGACTGGAGACATTTGGATGATCACGAATTGGTATGGCACACGTCCTCACCCTCGCGGTGGGACGTAGTTACGAATCAATGATCCACAGGGGCGAGAGTCTAGGTACCCGACATCCCGTTGCCCTACCGAGTGTTTGCACTTCACGGTGTAGAGGTTCTCGTGATGCTTGATTGTTGCCACGTCACCAGAGACGGATTCGACAAATCAGGCATCCTTCGCTTTGCAACCAGCAAACAAGATCGCTAATAACAACAACAGTCGCGTCTATTTTGGATTGGCCTTTATCCAGTCGCTAAGGAACGGTTCCACCAAATCCTTGATCTCCCGTAGTATCTTGTCTCGGTCGTCGGTCGGGTAAATAAGCTTTTTCCCATTGAAAGAGCAGGGTTCGGTTGTAACTGTTGGGGATGATGGATCAGGTGCATAAGCCAGTACAGGCTCACGCACAGTCAATGAGCCAGTGCGGGTTCCAATTGGGATGCCTGCCATGCGGCGAGATCTAAAAGCCGAGTTGAAAGATCTAACAAGTCCTATTGGTATAGGTTCGACACAAATGCTTAATATTGGTCGCATTGAACCGTTCGAGAGTGGAAGGATTTTCATCCCACGCCCGCTGAGCTTGGCCTCCACAGCGTTTTGGACCTCAGTTTGAAAGGTTGGATCTAGTGGGGTAACGAAAACTGAAACCTCGACGGCTTTTAGGTTCTTGAGGCTGTATGTGTACATGTCATTATGTAGGGGATTCTACTACCGTGAGGGAGAAGAAGGCCAGTCGCACGCCTGAATCGCCCACAGCAGCTTGCCCATGGCGGAGTTGATCGGGCCCGTCTGGGACTTCACCGGAATCACCGTGATGCCGAGGTCGGCCAGCTCGTAGACGGCGGCGATCACTTCGCGCATGTCGCGGCCCAGCCGTGAGACCTTCCATGCCAGCAGCCGGTCGAACTTCCTGGCCGCAGCATCTCCCTTCATCTGCTCAAAGAGCGGACGCTGGAGGGCACCGATCTTGGAGGAGCGGCCCTGCTCGACATACAAGCATTCGCGGGCGAGGTTTGCCGCTACCTGCGCATCCACCCGGTACACCGCTCGCGTTGCGCCGTTGGTGCGGGACCTCTGCTCCTCGATGACGCACTTGGCGAGCGCCTCGCGGATCTGTCTCCAACCGCGCCCTGAGCCGTCCTTCTCGGCCACCTGGAGGAGATCCTCGAACTGGTTCTCGGTGGTCTGCCGCTCACTGCGGACGCGAAAATAGAGGGCATCCATCAGGCCAGCTCGATTCGGCGGGTCCAGCCTCCCAATTGGAAACCATGTCCGGATTGCTTCACCTAGCCTGATCGGTCATCCGGGAGAAAAGTCCAGTCCGAAGATCTCGCAATTGGTCGCTTGCTCCCAAAGCGCCGAAGCAGAATTGGTCGCGCAGGCCTGTGGGCCCGCGCCACAAACCTTAGCCTTTCCGAAGGCGGCTGTGCTTGCGTCCGTAAGCGAAGTAGATCCCCTGTCCGATCACCAGCCAGATGATCAGCCGAAGCCAGTTCGATTCTCCCAGCGAGTACATCAGTGCGAAGTTGACGATCATGCCGAGGACCGGCACCACCGGCACCCACGGCGTACGGAAGGGACGGGGCTGGTCCGGATGCTTCACCCGCATCACCCACACCCCGGCGCACACGATTACGAACGCGAACAGCGTTCCGATGCTCGTCATCCGGCCCACGACCTCCAGCGGGAGGAACGCGGAGAACGGCGCCACAAAAAAGAAGAACAGAATATTCGACCGCCACGGCGTCAGCATTTTAGGATGGATCTCCGAGAAGACTTTGGGCACGAGGCCGTCGCGCGACATCGAGTAGAACACACGGGACTGCCCCAGGAGCATCACCAGGATCACGGAAGTGAAGCCGCACAGGATGGCGAAGTCCACCAAGCTGTTCATCCAGACGTACGGCGTGCGATCCATCGCCACCGTCACCGGCGCGGCTACGCCGAGTTTCTTGTACGGCACCATCCCGGTGAGCACCAGCGCGAACAGGATGTACAGCACCGTGCAGACCGCCAGCGACCCGATGATGCCGATGGGCATGTCCTTTTGCGGATCTTTGCACTCCTGCGCCGCGGTCGAGACGGCGTCGAACCCGATAAACGCGAAGAAAATGGTGCCCGCCCCCATCATCAAACCGCTGATGCCGAAGGAGCCGAATTGGCCTGCGTTGGGCGGAAGGAATGGGTGGTAGTTGGTCGGGTTGACGAACGACCAGCCGACCCCGATGAACACCGCCACCACCGATAGCTTGATTCCCACGATTACCATGTTGGTGCGCGCCGATTCCTTGATGCCGATGATGAGCAGTATCGAAACCAGGAAGACGATCAGCACGGCCGGCAGGTTGGCGTAGCCCTTCACCATGGTGCCGTCGGGCAGCGCCGCGAGTTCGAAGGGTCCGGCGATCCATTGCGGCGGCAGGTTGATGTGGATCTTGTGCAACAGCGACGCTAGGTACGCCGACCAACTGATGGACACCGTGGCCGATCCGATAGCGTACTCGATCACAAGGTCCCACCCGATGATCCACGCAATCCATTCGCCCAGCGTGGCATAGGCGTAGGTGTAGGAGCTG
>Ga0306922_10008221_pt1 | contig 10122 bp, 7 predicted proteins | sample sta12Cox44000082_FD_203758 | JGI IMG/M metagenome (GOLD analysis project Ga0306922, IMG submission 203758) | Lab enrichment of tropical soil microbial communities from Luquillo Experimental Forest, Puerto Rico - statoxic.12C.oxic.44.000.082 (v2)... | ecosystem: Environmental > Terrestrial > Soil...
CGATCCCGGACCGCCGGCGCTCGATCGGATCGAGATCGCGGAGCAGGACGGCAAGGGCGATCGCGCGACCGCGACCGATGCGGCGCGCGGCGCGAGCATCGGCGAGGCCGCGTGTCTCGCGCGCGATCTCGCCGCGACGCCGGGGCAGGATCTGACGCCCGAGATGCTCGCCCAGCGCGCGCGCGAGGTCGCGAAGAGCGCGGGCGCGAAGATCGAGGTGCTGGGCGTGCCGCAGATGGAGCGGCTCGGCATGGGCGCGCTGCTCGGCGTCGGGCGCGGGAGCGTCCATCCGCCGCGCTTCATCGTGCTCGATCGCGCGCCGCAGCGCGGGCGCGCGAAGGGCGCGGGCGGCGCGGGCCCGATCGTCGTGATCGGCAAGGGCGTCACGTTCGACACCGGGGGCATCTCGCTCAAGCCGCGCGAGAACATGCAGAAGATGAAGTACGACATGTCGGGCGCCGCCGCGGTGCTGGGATTGTTCAGCGCGCTCCCGGCCGTGGAACCCGCGGTGCGAGTCGTCGGCCTGATCCCGAGCGCGGAGAACATGCCGGGCGGCCGCGCGCTCAAGCCGGGCGACATCGTGCGCGCGCTGGACGGCACGACGATCGAGGTCACGAACACCGATGCCGAGGGCCGGCTGATCCTCGCCGACGCGCTCGGCTACGCGCGGCGCTCGAAGCCCCGCGCGGTCGTGGATCTCGCGACGCTGACCGGAGCGATCAGCATCGCGCTCGGGCACCTCGCGGCCGGAATGTTCACCGACGACGACGGACTCGCCGCCGAGCTCGGCCGCGCCGCCGAGCGCACCGGCGAGCGGCTGTGGCGCATGCCGCTCTGGGACGAATACCTCGCGGAGATGAAGGGCGACAGCGCGGATCTCGTGAACTCCGCAGTGCCGCAGGGCGGCGCGATCCTCGGCGCGGTGTTCCTCAAGCACTTCGCGCGCGGGATGCGCTGGGCGCATCTCGACATCGCGAGCACGGCGTGGAGCCCGGTCGACCGGCCGCTCGAGCGCCGCGGGCCGACGGGATTCGGCGCGCGCCTGCTGCTCGAGTGGATCGGCGGGATGAAGGCCGAGAGCTAGCGCCCGCGCTGCTCGAAGGAATGCGGCGCGCTGAGTCCCGCGCCGTCTCAGCCCGCGTCGGGGCGCTTGCGCTTGACCGGCGCCGCCTGGCGATCCACGCGCAGTCCGCTCGCGTGGTGCTCGAGCCGGAGCAGGTGCCCCTCGCTCGTCATCCAGATGTGATACGCGGCCGGCTCCGCGCCGAGCGTGAACTTTCTCGCCTGCACCGCCTTCGTCTCCCAGCGGAACGGCTCCTCGCCGTCGTCCACGAGGGGGGAGGCGAGCACGGTGTCGCGCGCCGCTCCCAGCACGACGAGATTCACAGTGCGGTTCACGAACGCGTGGCCGCGCAGCATGCGGCAGATCAGCTCGAACGACGAGAACACGCCCGGGTCCACGACGAACAGGTGGCCGGGCGGGCGCGCGAACGTGTCGCCGTAGCCGCGCCCGTCCACGTCGCGGAAGCTCGTGAACATCGTGTCGTGGAGCGCGAAGCTGTGCTGGACGCGATGGCCTTTGTAACGCTGGATCGAGGCGTAGCTGCGCAGGTTCAAATCGTAGCTGTCCGCGCCGATCGCGGCGTCCTTGATCAGCGAATCCGACCCGGTCGGGCCGAGCAGCTGGACGGTGTTCGAGACCACCGAGATCGAGTCGCCGTCATCCGAGATCGTCATGGTCTCGGCACCCACGATCTTGTCGTGCACGCGGATCTCGAACTTCGCGCGATCGGGGACCTGGGCGTTGTCGGCGCGGGCCGGGGGGGCGAAAAACACGGCGGCGGCGGCCAGAAGCGGCAGCGTGCGGACTCGCATACCCACAGAGTCTAGCACGGCGAATCGGCCTGCCGTTGTCAGCGCTTCGTCAGAATTCGCGACAACGGCTCGAGCAGCGGCTGGTATTCCGCGGGGAGCTTGCCGAAGGCACGCCGCAGCGAGCCCTGGCCGTCCGCCTCGCGCAGCGCCTCGCACACCCGGTGCACGCGCGAGGCGACGCGCGGCACGAGATCGGGCTCGAGCGCGACCGAGAGTGCCGCCACGTCCTCGTCGCCCGCCGATTCCGTGAGCGCGCGCAGGATCTCGCCGGTCAGATAATATGTGAGCGCCGATCGTTCGCTGATCGGCGGGCGCTGGCCGCCCTGCCGCTGGCGCTGGAGGTCGCGCGCCGCGTCGATCAGGTTGAAGCGCGCCGCGCGCGAGCGCTCGAGCACCCACGCGCCGATGCGTGCGTGATGAACCCGCGCCGGTTTCGCCGCGAGCTTTCCACCCTGCCAGGGCAGCGGCTCGCCGGCGTGCTGGCGCCGCCACACCTGCTCCAGATTGTCGAGCCGGATGACGCCGTCCTCCCCGGCGCGCACGGTGAGTGTCGCGCACAGGTTCACGAGCTCGCGCAGGTTGCCGGGGAAGCGGTGACACTGGAGCGCCGCGATCACCTCGGGCTCGATCTGCCACTCTCGGATCCCGCGCTCGCGGCCCTGCGATTTCAGGAAGTGCAGCATGAGCGGGCGCAGGTCCTCGAACCGCTCGCGCAGCGGCGGGATCTGGAGCGCGAACACGTTCAGGCGGTAGTAGAGATCCTCGCGGAAGCGCTTCTCGAGCACCGCGGCCTTGAGGTCGCGGTGCGTGGCGGCGACGATGCGGACGTCCACCTCGATCGCGGTCTCGTCGCCGACGCGCCGGATGCTGCCTTCCTGCACGACGCGCAGCAGGCGGGTCTGGAGCTGGAGCGGCATGTCGCCGATCTCGTCCAGGAACAGCGTGCCGCGGTGCGCCATCTCGAACGCGCCGCGCCGGTCCTTGTGCGCGCCGGTGAACGCGCCGCGCACGTGGCCGAACAGCTCGCTCTCGATCAGCTCGCGCGGAATGGATCCGCAGTCGACGACCTGGAACGGTCCGCTCGCGCGATCCGACAGGCGGTGGAGCGCCTGCGCAGCCACTTCCTTGCCGACCCCGGACTCGCCGGTGATGAGCACCGGGAAGCGCGTGTGGGACGCGGTGATGAGATCCTGCGCGGTCTCGAGGACTGCCGCACTCTCGCCCATCATGCCGGCGAGCACGGGGTGGCGCTCGCGCAATGCGGCGAGCGAATGCGCGCGCTGGCGCGGCGCCGCATCGTCGCCGGGCCGCGCGCCGGTGTCGCGCGCCGTCGCGTGGCCGGAAGGAATCTTGAGCGCGAGCGCCGCGAGCCCCGCAAGGCCATCGAGCAGCGCGAGCGCTGCGTCGTCGTACGGGTAGCCGAGCAGAGTGCGCCCGAAGAGCAGGATCGCGGTCAGCCCCGAGGCATCGCTCACCGCCGCGCCGATCTCGGCCTCGAGATCATCGCGCAGCGTGTTGCGCAGCTCGCCGAGCCCGCGCGCCGCCGCCGCGCCCGCGAGCGGGAACGCGGACTGCTCGAGCATCCACTCGCGTGCGGACTCCGGCACGCGGAACGCGAGATCGTCGGCCGCGCACTGCTGCGTGTCGAACAGCACGCGGAAACGGTCGCGTCCGTCCGCGATCAGCAGCACACCGGATCGGGCGCCGAGGATGCCGAGGCCCGAGTGCAGCAGGCGGGAGGCGATGACGTCGGGCTCGGTGGCGCCGAGCAGCGAGCGCGCGACTTCGTAGTGCGCGGTCACTTCGGCGAGCCGACGCTCCAGATCGGCCCGCGCGGACGCATCGGGGTGCGCGTCGAACGGGGTCTTCATGTTCACCTCGGGCGGCTTCCGAGAGCGCGGCCACCGGCGGTGGCGCGCGTACGGTCCGAAAAAGCTTATCAGCCCGCCCCCGCCGGCTCCAGTGTCGCGACGCACTCGATGTGCGGCGTGTGCGGGAAGAGATCGAACGGCCGGGCCTCGATCAGCGCGTAGCCGCCGGTCCGAAAGTCCGCGAGATCGCGCGCCAGCGTCGCGGGATTGCACGACACGTAAACGATGCGTCGCGGCGCGAGCTCCGCGACCCGCGCGACCACGCGTGGATGGAGCCCGGCGCGCGGCGGATCCACGATCACGACCGCGGGCCGCACCGGCTCGGATCTCTCGCCGCGCGCCCACTCGCGCAGCACCGCGCGCGATTCGCCGCACACGAAGCGCGCGTTCGCGATTCCGTTGCGCCGCGCGTTCCGCTCCGCCGCGGCGACCGCGTCCGGCACGGTCTCGACGCCGACCGCCTGCGCCGCCTTCCGCGCGCCCATCAGCGTGAGCGTTCCGGTGCCGGAATAGAGATCGAGCACGGTCTCGCCCGCCGCGATCCCGGCGCACTCGAGCGCCGTGGCGTAGAGCGCCTCGGCCGCCGCGCTGTTGGTCTGGAGGAACGCGTTCGCCGAGGCCTCGAACTCGAGCCCGAGCAGGCGCTCGACGATCACGCCGCGGCCTTCGATCATGCGCTCCTCCTCGCTGAACGCGACGTTCGCGCGCGATCGCGCGAGCCCGAGCGTCACGCCCTTGAGATCGGGCGACAGCGCCATCACGGCGCGTGCCCACTCGCCGAGCCCCGGCACCTCGTCGCGCGCGGCGATCAGGTGCACCGCGCACTCGCCGGCGCGCGCGAGATGGCGCACGGTGAGAAATCGCACCACGCCCTCGTGCCGCGACGGGTGATACGCGCGCCACGCGTGCTCGCGCGCAAACGCCTGAGTGAAGCGCACGATCTCGACCGTGAGCGGGCTCGGCAGCAGGCAGGTTTCGAGCGCGAACACACGATCGTGCGTGCCGCGCTCGTGCAGCCCGAGCAGCGGCTCGCCCGCGGCGCCGGGGGCGAAGCTGAACTCCATCTTGTTCCGGTAGTGGAAGGTTTCGGGCGCGGGGACGATCGCGCGCACCGGCGGCGAAGCGATCCCGCCGAGGCGCTCGAGCGTCTCCTTCACCTGGCGCTCCTTCTGGCGGAGCTGCTCGGCGTAATCCAGGTCCTGGAACCGGCACCCACCGCAGCGCGCGACGTGCGGGCAGCGCGGCTCGATCCGCCACGGGGAGGGCGTCAGGACCTGCTCCATCCGCGCCTCGGCGAAGCTGCGGCGCACGCGCGAGACGCGCACGGAGGCCTGGTCGCCCGGCAGCGCGCGGTCCACGAATACGACCCGGCCGTCCGAGCGGGCCACGGCCTGGCCGCCCAGGGCGAGGGACTCGACCTCGATGTTTAACAGTTCGTTGACCTTCAAGATGGGCTCGGAAAGTCGAATCGGGAGGAAGCAACCTGCCGGGAACCGCGCGGCGCCTTCAGGGTTTCAAGACCCGAACGCCAGCGGAAGGCCGGGAAATCCGGACCGGCGCCGCGAAATTAGCACAGGGGGATTGACCATGCGTTCGCATCTCCAGCCCGCGAGTGGGGCGCTTCTGGCCGCGCTCGCCCTCGCCGCCCTCACGCTCGCGGGACCGGCCCGGGCGTTGGAAACGAAGACGGAATCCAAGACCGAGACGAAGACCAAGACCTCGACCGAGACCAAGTCCGAAAGCCACACCTGGCTCGGAGTCGGCACGCAGTCGCTGAGCGACGAGCTTCGCGACGGCATGAGCTACAAGGGCAACGGCGTCCTCGTGAATCAGGTTATCGACGAAGGTCCCGCCGCCAAAGCCGGCGTCAAGGAAGGCGACGTGATCATCAGCCTGAACGGGACCACAGTGAACTCGCCGGACGAGTTGCGCGATGCGGTGCGGGCCGCGAAGCCGAACGACAAGGCGAGGCTCGATATTTCGCGCGACGGGAAGCGCATGACGCTCCCCGTGACGCTCGGCGAGCGGACCACGACCTCGTATTCGACCCGCGAGGAAGACGGGGACGAGAGCGGCCCCATGGTGTTCAAGATGGACGGCATGATGCCGAAGATCGACATGAAGGAACTTCCGTTGGTGACCATGCCGGGCCGCGGGCGGCTCGGCGTCCAGCTCCAGGATCTGAATGCGGATCTGGGCGGCTACTTCGGCGTTCCGAACGGCAAGGGCGCGCTGATCGTCGAGGTCTCGAAGGATTCGCCCGCCTCGCGCGCCGGGATGAAGGCCGGCGACGTGATCACGAAGGTGGACGATCAGGTGGTCGAGGGCTCCGACGACGCGGCGAGCGCGATCCGCGAGCGCGAAGGCAAGGTCGCGTTCACGATCGTGCGCAAGGGCCAAAAACAGACGATCACCGCCGATATCGAGCGGCGCGCGGACGTTCAGCGCGTCTACCGCGGGCGCATGCCGATGAGCGTTCAGATCGCGCCGATGGCGCCCGAGCCGCCGTACGAGCACCGCACGTCCGAGCTGCAGAAGCAGATGCAGGAGCTGCGCGACGAAATCCGCCAGCTGCGCGAGGAGCTGAAGACCAAGAGCAAGGACTGAGACGCGCGGATTCCTTCCCGCGCAGCGCCACTCGAGGGAGCGCCGTCCCGACCGCTGGCGCCGTCGGGCGCCAAGTAAAGGGCGTTGGGCAGTCGCGGAAGGGAGCAGCGCGGCGCTCCTTCGAGAGGCGGAATTGCCAGGCCCGGCCGTGAAGTGACGGTCGGGCCTGAGCGTTTGCGCACGTCACGCCGCGTGCGAACGGCCGCGCGACTCTTGCGCACGTCACGCCGCGCGCGAACGGCCGCGCGACCCTTGCGCGCTCCACCGCGCGCCCGTAGTGTGCTCGCCCAATGCCACGGCACGTGTTCCGCTTCTGCCCGCGTTGCACGACGAAGCTCGTGCGCCGCGACGATCACGGCTCGCCCAGGCCCACATGCCCGAACTGCGGCTACATCCACTATCGGAATCCCGCGCCCGCGGCCGGCGTGATCCTGATGCGCGGCCGCGACGTGCTGATGGTGAAGCGCCGCTATCACCCGCGCGCCGGAGCCTGGTGCCTGCCCGCCGGCTTTCTCGAGTACGGCGAGACGCCCGAGCACTGCGCGGTGCGCGAGCTGCGCGAGGAGACCGGCATCGCCGCGCGGCTCACCGGGCTGTTCGGTGTGTACGCGGGCTTCGACGATCCGCGCGTGCGCGCGGTGCTGATCGTCTACACCGCCGAGCGCACCGGCGGGCGTCTCACGGCAGGCGACGACGCGATGATTGCGCGCTACTTTCCGCTCACGCGCCTCCCGCAGTCGATCGCGTTCGCGTCACATCGGCAGGCGCTGCGGGATTTGAAGCCGGGAGCGGTGCGGTAGGACTCGCCGTCCTCAGCTCCACGTCGCCGCTTTGCGCGCGCGCTCCTGGCTCGCGAGGACCATGGCGAGCACCGAGCCCGCCAGCACGGCGCGATCGAAATCCTGCTCGTCGAACGCTTCGCCGTCCGAGCGGTTGCTGAGGTTCAGCACGCCGCCGAGGCGATTGTTGTGGACGAGCGGGACGGAGATGAATGAGTCCGAGTTGTAGGCGTCCTGCCCGGTGTGCGGAACCTCGGCCTCCTCGCGCACTCTCACGAACAGCGGCTTCCGGTTGTGCGCGACCCAGCCGGCGATCCCCTGTCCGATCCGCACGCGCACCTTGCCGGCGACGGCGGGATCGATGCCGCGCTGCGCGGCGATCTCGAGCGCCTCGGCGGAACGATCGAGCACCATCAGACTGCAGCGCTCGATTCCGAACTGCTCGCTGAACCAGCTCACCATCGTGCGCGCGAACTCGTCCTCGTCGTGCTCCTGGGAGAGCACCTGGAACGCGTCCTTCAGGAAGTCCACGGTGCGCTGCGTGCCGGCGAGCCGGCTCTGCGCCTGCGTGAGCTGCGCGTACGCCTCGCTCAAGTGCTGGGTCGCGGCCGCGGACTGCTCCTCGAGCGCGAACAGCGTGTCCTTCACCCGGTCCAGCTCCTGAACGTACTCGCTCGAATGCTCGTCGAGCTGCTCGAGCTGCTTGGTCAGGTACTCGAGCCGGCGCGCCTTGATGTGATTCTCCTCGCGCAGCTCCTCGCTCTGGGCGTTGAGCTGGCGGATCTTCTCCTGGAACTCGGCCGCCGCGACGCGCGCGTGCTGCGGCTCGGTAGCCGCCTCGGGGCGCGTGTTGCGGTAGAGATGCTGGGCGAGCGCGAGGGCCGCGAGGCTCTTCACCGGGATCACTTCGCCCACGACCCTGCTGCCGAACGAGCCCTGCCGGTCGCTCGTGATCACGAGCATGGCGAGGATGTCCTCGCGATCGGCGAGCGGCAGGCACACGCACGACCGCCAGTTCGCGATCGGGGTCAGGAGCCGGAGCGCCGGGGCCTCGAGCGCGTCGGGCTCGTAGTACGGCGAGGTCTGGAACAGCTGGGAGAGCACAGTGCTGCGCGTCGCGCGATTGAAAAATGCACTGGGGTGGAAGAACTTTCGCACGAGCCGGGAGGGCAGCTCATCGACCGGCATCGCGATGTCGCGGCGCCGTAAGCGCGTGCCCTCGCGCTGATAAACGCCGACCAGCATGTCGCGGCTGACTTCGTAGAACGCCAGCGCCGCGCGCCAATCCGAGCGCATGGCTTGGAGATAGCCGAGGAACTCGAACACCACGGCTTCGGTGTCTTTCGAACGCGTGAGACGGTCCGAGATGTCCCGCAGATCGAACTTGGACACGGAGTTCTCCCTTCGAGGCGGCGTTGGATCGGGATGGGGCCGCGAGTCAAGGCAAGGCATGTGCCGCCGCGATCGTGCGGATCGCAACGATTGAGATCGAGCGCAGAGCGCCCGGGAAGGTTGCGCGAGGGCGCGCGCGGGCGACCGCGCGGGCGCGGCCTGATCATGCGCGACGAGCGCCGCGCGCCGGCCGTTCGCGAGCCTCCCACGCGGCTCTCCGCGCGTGCTACATTCGATCCCGACGCCGCATCGACTCCTCTCACGCCCAGCCCATGAGGACGACGCCATGCCCCAGCTGATCGCCGATCGCGCCGTGTTGCGCATGACCTCGGAACTCGGCCAGGTGATGGCCGCCGCCCGCGCCCGCGAGGCCGCCGGCGAGAAGGTCATGCATCTGGAGCGCGGCGAGCCTGATTTCGACACGCCGCCGCACATCGTCGAGGCGCTCGCCGCCGCGGCACGCGCGGGCGAGACGCACTATCCGGACTCGCGCGGCACGCTGAAGCTGCGCGAGGCGCTGATCGAGAAGCTGCGCCGCGAGAACGGGCTCTCCGCCGAACCCGACGACATCGTCGTGACGGACGGCGGCACGCACGCGCTCTTCCTCGCGTTCCAGGGGCTGCTCTCGCCCGGCGATGAAGTGCTGGTGCTCTCGCCGCACTGGATGGCGATCCCGAAGCTCGTCGGCTTCGCGCACGGCGCGAAGATGCGCACGCTCCCGACCTATCTCGAGCTCGGCGACGGACGGATGAGCCCGGTCGATTTCGCGGCAAGGCTGCGCGCGGCGATCAAGCCCGAGACGCGCGGGATCTACGTCAACACGCCGAACAACCCGACCGGCGTCGTGCTCACGCGCGAGCAGCTGCTCGCGCTCGCCGAAGTCGCGATCGAGCGCGATCTGTGGGTGATCAGCGACGAGGCGTACGAACACCTGCTGTTCGACGGCGCGCGCCACGTGAGCCTCGGCGCGCTGCCCGGCATGGCGGAGCGCACGATCAGCGTGTTCACGTTCTCCAAGTCCTACGCGATGACCGGCTGGCGGATCGGCTACGTGGTTTCGCCGGCGCCGCTGCGCCCGGTGATGGGGCCGCTGCTCTCGTTCTACACCACGCACGGCGTGTTCCCGGCGGTCCAGACCGCGGCGCTCGCCGCGCTCCAGGGCCCGCAAAACTCGGTCGACACGATGCGCCGCGCGTATCAGGAGCGGCGCGATCTACTGCTCGAGGGGCTCGAGGGCCAGACCGCGATCAGCGTGCCGAAGCCGCGCGGCGCGTTCTACGCGTTCGCAGATGTCTCGGCGGCGCTCGGATCCAATGATCCGAAGGCGCTCTGGGGTCTGATCCAGGAGTGGCTCTCGTTCGGCGTCGCGGTGCTGCCCGGCACCGCGTTCGGGCCCGAGTTCACGAGCCACGTGCGCATGTCGGTCGCGACCAGGCGCGAGGACGTGATCGAGGCGGCACGCCGGCTGCGCGAGCACTACGCGGTCGCGTCGCGGGCCTGAGCGGAGGTCGCATGGGGTGGTGTCCGGAATGCGGAGCAGAGTACGAGGCGGCGGTCGTCGCCTGCCCGCGCTGCCGCGTGATCCTCGGGCCGAAGCC
>Ga0306922_10008222_pt1 | contig 10122 bp, 11 predicted proteins | sample sta12Cox44000082_FD_203758 | JGI IMG/M metagenome (GOLD analysis project Ga0306922, IMG submission 203758) | Lab enrichment of tropical soil microbial communities from Luquillo Experimental Forest, Puerto Rico - statoxic.12C.oxic.44.000.082 (v2)... | ecosystem: Environmental > Terrestrial >...
GGCCAGGGCATCGCGCTCGCACTCGAAATCCTCTCCTAACAGCGACACAGGCGGGGTCGGGTGATGAGGGCTATGTCGCCACCGACCCGCCGCCGCAGGATGACCGAGTGTTGCGCGAGTGGATCGAGCTCGCCGTCGCGTCCGTCTGGACCCTGCCGGCAAAGCCGCCGAAATCGAGGACGCGGTGGAGCAGGACGAGGTAGCGTCAGGTGCAGAGCGCGAAGATTGTATCGAACAAGATGCCCGCGCCGTCCAAACCCCACAGCACGAAGGCAGCAATGCACAGGAGGAAGGTGGCGGTCCCTGCGACCCACAGCAGCCGATAGGGCGTATCGGGGGTCCGGTTCATGCTGTCGCTCCGGCAATCGCCAGCCGCGGGGCCGGCCGCTCACGGATCCGCCAGTGCAGCAGGGCGGCGAATACACCGAGCCCGACCGAGATCCACCACATCAGGCCGTAATCGCCGCGCAGGTCGTAGATCCGGCCGGCGCCCCAGCCGCCAAAGAAGCTGCCCAGCTGGTGGCTGAAGAACACGATGCCCGACAGCATCGACAGATGTATCGGGCCGAACATGTAGCCGACGAGCCCGCTGGTCAGCGGCACTGTGCCGAGCCATAGGAAGCCGAGCGACGCGGCGAATGCCAGCACCGACAGCCACGACAATGGCAGCGCGAGAAACATCACGAATGCCAGCGCTCGCAGTGCATAGAGCAGCGCCAGCATATCTTTTTTTGGGGTACCGGCTGCCGAGCCAGCCCAAATGAGCGACCCGGCGAGATTGAACAGGCCGACCAGCCCAACCGCCCAGCCGCCGAGCTCGAGGGCGGAGACCGGTCGCCCGAAAACCGTCATGCCGACCGCCTTGTCAGAAATGTACGCGGGCAGATGCCCCGATGAAGGCTACGTGAAAGCCGCAGACGAAGAAGCCGACTGTCAGCAGCCAGAACCCGCGTGTCCCGAACGCCTCCTGCAGCGCAGCTCCGGAGCCCAGCGGCATCACGCGACTTGCGGGTGCACGCGGTTCGCGCAGTCCCAGCGCAAGCGGCACCATCGCCGTCGATACGACGGCCAGAATCGACATCGTGGTGTGCCAGTTGTCGAGCGAGTGTTGCAACAAGGATGCGAACGGCACGATCGCAAATTGCCCGATCGAGCCGCCCGCGGTCGTGACCCCAAGCGCGACCGAACGCTCCTCGGACGGTGTCCGCCGGCTGACGGCGCCGAGGATCGGCCCGAACCCGGCCGCCGCCATGCCAATGCCGCAGATCACGTTTCCGAGCGTCAAGACGACGCCCGCGCTTGCGGAGGCGGTCATGAACATGCCGGCGACGTAAAGCAGACCGCCGGCGGCGACGGTGCGCGCCGCGCCGAAGCGGTCGGCGAGGTTGCCGAGACACGGCGAGACGGCGCCCATCATCAGCATCGCCAGCGCGTTGGCGAACGACCATAGCTCGCGCCCGACTTTGAGGTCGGCAGCGATCGGTTTCTGAAAAATGCCAAAGCTCTGCCGCGCGCCGATCCCGATCGTCAGGATCGCAGCCCCACAAATCACGGGAATCCAGAAGCTGGGCGGTTGCCGCCCATCAGCAGCCTCGGCTGTGGGCATCGAGTTCAGCAAGCTCCCGCGGGCGTGAGGCGCTGTCGGGTTTGCGAGATCAAGAAACCGCCTCCTTGAATCTAGACGTGAAAAACTAGAGTCCTCAGCTCGATGCTTTCGCGGGGCAGCACATCGGCTGGAACGGTCGGGTCTTCAAAGGCTGAGTGGGTGGTGAATCGTGCCTTATCCGGGGCCGAGTCGTAGCATTTGATCAGGATCGCCTCGTCTGGTTGCATCTCCGGTACGTAAAACCAGCGGTGGGCGGGGTTGTATTTGACGCGGTAGATCTCACCCGTTCGATCGCGATAGACCAGATCGGACGGGACAAAATCGGCGAAGTCGACGGTCGTCGCGTCACAGACGGCGAGTGGTGCATCGCGCAGCGGCCCACGGATCGGGCGCCACACATTGACTATTTCGAACCGATGGCGGAGCAATTCCTCCGCCTCCTCGCCCATCAGATCGCGGACGCGTTGCGGGCCGGATTTGATCGTATAGTCGTTGTGGACGGCCGTGACCGGCTGGCGCGGCGTTCCGGCCGACCGGTCGACGCCACCCCAGACGCGACGGCGCACCGTATGGTCGAATACCAGTACCCGGGTGGCGCCGGTGAATTTGGCGACGAGGCGCTCGGCCTCGGGGTAATAGACCCGGCGCAGTTCATCCTCGTCATAAAAGTCGCGGACCGCGCTGTTGTGCTCGACCACAGCAAGGCCTCGGCTGTCGAGCGACAGGTGCGACGCTACTGGCCGGGCGTCATGGATCATCACGCGGTGCGGCTCGGGCGCGCCGGTGGAACGCGGCACGCCGGGAGGCGGGTCGTAGGCCAAATTCATCGGCCTTTCCGCCATGGGTGCGAGGTAGTTGAGAACACCCTCCACATGGGGGAGGCTATCGATGACATCAGGGGAAAGGGTCATAGTGAGTTCCTTCCGGTGTACGGGGCTTAAGAGTTAACTTCGCGAAAATGCTGGTCACCATTTCTCCAGCCACGGCCGCAGCACGATTTCGAACGCCCAAGTCGATCGATGCTGGCGATGCAGCTGCAGATAGGTTTCCGCGATGCGGTCCGGATCGACCATGTTGTCGTCGACAGTCGTTCCCGCCCGACGGTGCGCGCGGGTACCGTCTTCCTGCGTCCAACCGATCGCCGCATCGATCGGCACATTGGCAACGTGGATACCCTGCGGCATCAGTTCCCTCGCCACGCTCTGTGCGAGCCCGGATTTGGCATGACATGCCATGGCAAAGGCGCCGCTCGATGGGTAGCCCTTGAGCGCTGCGCTGGCGTTCGTGAAGATGATCGTCCCTTTTGCGCCGTTGGCATTGGGTCTGTTTTCGCGCATCAGTCGGGCGGCCTGTTGACCCACCAGAAACGCGCTGAACGCCGAGTTCCGAAGCGTGTCGAATGCCATACTGGGCTCGGCTTCGGTAATCCCTTTGCCAAAAATGCCCGGAACCCTGCCGTCGATGTTGTGCACGACGAGCGTAGGAGTGCCAAGGTCTCGAACCACATTCTGGAACAGCATCGCCACGGCCGCCGGTTCGCTGGCGTCGCACGCGTAGCGGCGCACGCCGTGCGTCTTCTCCAGATCCTGCAGCACCGGCTTGTCCGGGTTCCGGGCTGCGATGGCTACCCGCATGCCGCTTTGCGCAAACAGCCTCGCGCAACTTGCGCTGTTGCCGGGGCCGCCGCCAACGATGACGGCTACGTCTTGCACGGAACGTTGCGTGTCGTGCGTCTCGGATTGAGTCATGTTTCGCGCTCCACGTGTCGCAGGATGTCAGTCACCGGCGAAGAAACGAGCTGCCGCTTGTTCGCAATGACCGCCTTCGGGAGTGACGCGCTGACCAGGGCGCCCGACGTGACGCAGCGGTCGATTTCCGCGTCGCTGAGGCCAAACTCGGTGAACACCTCCCGGTTGTGCTCGCCCTGAAAGGCGGGCTCACCGAGCGGATCGAGTTTCTCGTCAGAGAAGCGCCACGGGCGGCCGGGCAGGCGGTAGCTGCCGCCGTTGCGGTCGGAGACCTCCTGGACTGCACCCCAATATTCGGCCCACTCCATTTCGGAGAGCTGCTTTAGGGAGCGCACTTCGCCGAGCGCGATCTTGGCCTCGTCGAGTTGCGCATCGAGCGCGCCGACATCGGCAAACGTCAGGATCCAGTTCTGCACGATGCGGTGCAAGTCGGCGAAATTCGTTCGTCGCGCTGCTGCGGTCGCGAAGCGCAGATCGTCCGCGAGGTCAGCACGTCGCATTGCCCGAAGCCATGACGGAAAGGTCCGGGAGCCGACGACGCTCGTCGCCACTGTGAAGTGCTCGCCGCCGGGCCCCAGAAAGAACGGGCAGTCGGTGGCGCCGAGGATCGCCGGCTCGTCGCCGAGATCGGCGTCGTTCAAATCGACATGCGCGCGCTCGTTGACCGCCATCAATGTGGCCGCCATCGCGACGTCGATATACCGGCCCGTGCCCGTCGCCTCCCGCCGATGCAATGCCGCAAGGATTGCTATCGCGGCCTGCAGTCCCGCATAGACATCTGCATGCGACAGGCTGTCGGTGCGTGGTTCTCCCAGGGCCTGACCGTAGTGGCGAATGCTGTTGTGGGTGAACCCGGCCTCGGCCTGCACGGTCGGGGCGTAAGCCATCCGGCCCTGCCATGGCCCGCCCTGGCCGTAGCCGGTGATCGAGGCATAAATCAGGCGCGGGTTGCGCGCCGCCAAGGTCTCATAGTCTAGCCCGAAATAGCGCAATGTGCCGGCGCGGAAGTTCTCGACGACGACATCCGCCGTGTCGCACAGTCGCAACGCCAATTCGCGCCCGCCGGGCACGTTGAGGTCGATACTGACATTGCGCTTGCCGGCGTTCTGCTGCGCGTAGTAGCCCGACATGCCCGGTGTCGACGGAAACGCAAAGCGCGACACGTCGGGGCGCGGCGGCTCGATCTTGATGACCTCGGCCCCGAGGTCCAGCAATGTGCGGGCGCAGAGCGGGCCGGCGAGCACGCGCGAGAAATCGACGACGCAGATGCCGGAAAGCGGGCCGCTCATGTCAGCGCCCTGTAAATCTGGCGAGGCCGGGCCCATTCTCGCGGAACGAGGCGAGACCGATCTTGAGGTCCTCTGAAGCCCAGATCGGCTTCTGGATCTCGGCCATCGCTTCGTCGGCCGCGAGTACTCCCTCATTGACGGCGATGTGCACGAGGCGCTTGGTCGCAGCATGCGCGACAGTCGGCCCGTGCGCCAGTTCCTCGGCAATCGTCATCGTCGCCTCCTCGACCGCGTCGTCGGCGACGACGAGATTGATGAGACCCCACCGCTCCAATGTCGCCGCATCGTAGCGGCGCCCGAGCATCGAAATTTCCTTCGCCCGCATTGCTCCAGCGCGCTGCACGTGGCGCTGGATGCCGCCAAGCAGAGGGTGCAGCCCGAGTGCTACCTCGACGGAGCCGATCTTGGCCGAGCTGGCCGCGACGATGTAGTCGCAGGCGAGCGCCAATTCGAACCCGCCACCAAGGCAGACCCCGTGCACGCTGGCAACGATCGGAATCGGCAGCAGTTCGAGTAGTTTCAGGAAATCGGCGCCGCCGATTGCCGACTGGCTACGGCCGCTCTGCTCGATGCGCGCGCTGAACTGCGCGACATCGGCCCCGGCCGAGAAATGGCGCAGCCCGCTGCGCAGAATGATCGCTCGGCTGCCGGCGTCGCGGGCCGCGGCGATCTCGTCGGCGATCGCGCGGAGCAGGGTCGGGCCCAACAGATTGTAGGGCCGGTATTGCATCGTCAGGACCGAAACCGGTCCCTTTTCCTCGCGGAGGACGGGGGCTTCTTCCATCGACTTCACCTTCATGAGACCTGAATCGCCGCGAAATTCGGCTAGTCGCGGCGCGGCTTGCCGTGGCCTCAGCTCACCACATGGGCCAGCACGCGTTCTAGACTGGCGTCCAATTCGCGCCCGACCGCGGTGACCCGCTCGTCGCCGAACTGGCCGAACAGCGATGAGGGCCGGTCGTATTCGAAGACCGCGCGGCCCGCCTCGTTTTCATAGAGCAGGATGCGTAGCGGCGCGTAGAGCGAGGCCGGCAGCTGGTGCCGGGTCATCCTGCTGGCAGTCAGCGGGTTGCCGATTTCGTACTGCACGGCCTTGCGCGCGAGGCCAGCGGTGCGCAGCAGCCCGCCGTGATCCCTGGCACTGAAGATCGCCAGTTCCGGGCCGCGCTGCAGCGCCTCGCTCGCCCGCACGATGTCGCCCTGCCGCAATGCTTCCGGGATGGTAGGATCGAGCGGCGGGACCGTTTCTTCGAGCGCCGCCCTGACGTCGGCAAAGGGTTTTGTGGATTCGATCCGAACGTGTTCGATCTGTACCGGCCGCCGAACAATTGACGGGTTAGCCATGGCAGTTCCGATCCAGTCTATTGGCATGACAAAGCTGAGCAGCGAGCGACGGCAGACGCCGATCACGCGGCGCCCGCGGGGCGCGCGTCACGGATCGCGGCCCAGATCTTCTGCGGGGTCAATGGCATGTCGAGGTGGGTTATGCCGAACGACGCCAGCGCATCGAGGACTGCGTGCACGATAGTCGGCGGCGCGCCGATCGCGCCACTTTCCCCGATCCCCTTTACACCTAGTGGATTGGTGGGCGACGGCGTCTCCTGGAATTGCGAGCGGATCATGGGCAGCAAATCTGCGCGCGGCAAACCATAGTCGAGCAATGAGCCGGTTACGAGTTGACCGCTGGTGCGGTCGTAACGCGCCTCCTCGTAGAGCGCCTGGCCGATGCCCTGGACCACGCCGCCGTGGATTTGTCCCCTGGCGAGCAGCGGATTGATGATCACACCTGCATCATCGACGGCCACGTAGTCGAGGATCTCGACCATGCCGGTGTCGGGGTCGACCTCGACGTAAGCCATATGAACTCCCGAAGGCGCCCCCATTCCAGTGGGATCGTAAAACACGGTTTCATCCAAGCCGGGTTCCATTCCGTCGGGCAGAACGTGACCCAGATGAGCCATCCTCGCTACCTTACTGAAGGGCAGTGGCTCAATGTTGGTTCCGGGGACAGAAAAACTACCGCCTTCAAACCTAATGTCCTCGGCGGCGACCTCCATCATTTGCGCTGCGATCTTTTTCGCCTTCCCGACGATGCGTCCAGCACAGACGTGGGTGGCGGATCCGCCGACCGGGATCGAGCGCGAATTGAACGTGCCGTGGCCGGCCTGGACCTGCTTCGTGTCGCCCTGCACGACCTCGATACTCTCCACCGGCATTTGAAGGACATCGGCGGCAAGCTGCGCCAGCGCGGTCGCGTGCCCATGACCCTGGCTCATCGAGCCCGAATACAAGGTCGCGCGTCCGCTCGAGTCGATCGCGATGCGGGCGCTCTCCCAGCCGCCCCGGTCGAAGCCGTTGCCGGCGAGCCGGCGTGACGGAGCCATGCCGCACATCTCGGTATAGGCGGCAACGCCAATACCGCGATAACGCCCGGCGCTGTGCAGACGCTGCTGCTCCTCGCGCCGGCTGGTGTAGTCGAATGCCGCGACGACCTTGTCGAGGCAGCCCTGGTAATTCCCACTGTCATAGATCACTGACCGGCTGCCGTAAGGGCGATACGGAAAATCGGATCGCGGCACGAAATTGATCTGCCGCACGTCAACCGGGTCGAGACCCAAATGTCGCGCTACCGCTTCGATGGTCCGCTCGGCAATGTAGGCGGCCTCCGGCCGCCCATAGCCGCGATAGGCATCGACGGGTACGGTATTGGTGAGGATCACTTTCGCGACAGCTTCAAAATTCTCTATATTGTAGGTCCCCGTGCCGTAGCTGACGGACATTGTCGGACCACCCGACGCCATATTCGATAAATAGGCGCCGACATTGCCGAGAGTCTCAACTTTCATGCCGAGAATGCGGCCGTCATTGCGAAAGGCCACTTCGATCATTTCCGTATGGGCGCGGCCATGGCTCGTCGCCTGGTGGCTTTCCGACCGCGATTCCCACCACTTGACCGGAGATTTCAGCTCGCGGGCCAGCCAGGCGCAGAGCAGCTCCTCGGGATAGAGGTGCATTTTTGCGCCAAAGCCGCCACCGATATCTGGCGCGACCACGCGCAATAGGTGCTCCGGAATACCAACCGTTTCCGCGATCCAGCGGCGGTGCATGTGCGGCACCTGACTGGGCAGATAAACCGTCAGTCCGCCATCGACCCCAGGCTCCGCGAGAATAGCGCGCGTCTCGAGGCAAGTCGGAATGAGCCGGTTGTTGACGAGGCGTAAGCGCAGCACCTGGTCCGCCTGGCGCGCGGCTGCCGCGTAATCGCCGCCGCCAGTCTTGAAATACGTCGTGATGTTGTTTGGAACATTTTCGTGCAGTTGTGGAGCGCCGTCGGCAATCGCAGCCACTTCGTCGACTATGGCAGGCAGCAATTCATAGACAACATCAATAAGCTCCAATGCGTCGTAGGCCGCTTCACGCGTCTCGGCGACAACGAGTGCGACGCATTCGCCGACAAAACGAACCCTGTCGATCGCGATCACCGGACGGTCCGGCACCATGGTACCGGGGATAACCCAGTTGGGCTTGATGCTACCGATTTTCCTGGGAAGATCGGCCCCGGCGAGAGCGAGACGAACGCCGGCGGCGGCTTTTGCTGCAGACAGGTCGACACCGGTGATGATCGCATGCGCATGCGGCGAGCGCAGGATCGCAAGGTGCAAGGTATTGGCCAGCTTGATGTCATCAACATAGCGGCCCTTCCCGGTCAGGAATCGGAAATCCTCGCGGCGGCGCAGCGGCCGGCCGACATAGGCGGTCATCACCGGCGCCTTCAGAAGGTCTCGACCCAGGGCCGCAGCTCGACCTCCAACGACCAGGCGCTGCGTGGCTGGCGCAGAACCTCGACATAAGTCTGTGCGATCGCATCGGGATCGAGCGTACTGTCGGGATGGTTCGCCGGATCGGGTCGCCGTGCGCTGCGCACGCCGCCGTCGATGACGAAATGGGCGACGTGTATGCCCTTCGGTCCCAACTCGCGCGCCGTGCTCTGCGCCAGGCCGCGCAGAGCAAACTTGCCCATCGCGAACGCCGCCGAGTGCGGATACCCCTTGACGCTGGCGCTGGCGCCGGTCAGCAGGATCGCGCCGCGGCCATGCGGGATCATGCGCTGGGCCGCCTGCTGGACAGTGAGAAAGCCGCCAAATGCCGAGATCTCGATCGCTTTGCGCACAGCTTCCGGGTCGAGCTCGGCAATCGGACCATGCGCGCGGGCGCTGGCGTTGTAGTGCACGACATCGGGTTCGCCGAGCCGGCGATCGGCCTCTGCGAACAGGCGGGCCACCGCAGACGGATCAGACGCGTCGACGGCAAAGGTCTCCGCACCTATTTCCGCGGCGAGAGGCTCCAGCTTTTCTATACCGCGTGCCGCCAGTCCGACGCGAAGGCCGGCCGCTGCGAGCCCGCGCGCGAAGGACGCGCTGATGCCGGAACCTGCCCCGACGATCAGGGCGATACGATAGGGGATTTCCGTCACGACGACCTCCTTGGCGGGTCGGCCAGGCACGCCCGGCGACCAGGGACCTAAATTAAGTGCATACGCGCCTAAATAGGGGCGGATGCGCCCATGTCAAGGGATGAGGTTCACCATGGCGACGCTCGCCGCGTCCCGCCGCGATAGCTTGGCCACCGCCGATGGTTGCGGCGCTCGCGCTGGGGCCGCGATGCCCGACAACGAGGCAACTCGAGGTGCCATGCGCATACAGTCTGCCACCGCCGTCCTCGATCCGGCCTTCCGCTGTGATCACGGTTCGACCGCGCGAAATCACTGTCCCGATCACATGCAGGGTCCGACCGTCGGCAAAGATCGGCCGAACGAATTTCACAGAGGTTTCATGGGACGGGCAGATTTCGCCGGGATCGAGCGTCGTTAGCGCCGACAACCCCATTGCCGAGTCGAGCATTGTCATCGCCCACCCACCGCGAACGATACCCATCGGATTGAGAAAACGCGTCTCGGGAACGGCGCGAAGCTCGACCCGCCCTGCGGAAGGCGGAAGAACGGTGAAAGGCAGCGTTTCCGCCATTGGCGGGCGCGGAAGCCGGCCGTCTGCTAAGCGGTTGACGATTTCCAGTCCCGACAGCGTTGACAAGCTTGCCGGATCGAGGCGATCCGGCTGGCAGGCATTGTCTGTTCTGATCATGATTCTGCCCTTGTCGATCCGATAGATGCCATTATCAAGCCAAGCAATTGACTCTTAGCGTATATGCGCCTAAATAGGGAGATGTGCGTCAGTGTCAATAAGCGAGGTTGAATATGGCGAGGACGGCCTCTCTAGGGCCCGATGATTGCAACTGTCTCGCCGTGCGCCAGGCTGCCCGGCACATTACGCAGTTTTACGATCAGTATCTGGCATCGAGCGGGCTGCGCACGACGCAGTTTTCGATCCTCGCGAAGCTGCGGCGATTGGGCCCGATGACAATCAATAGGCTCGCCGCGGAGATGGTGATGGACCGAACCACGCTTGGCCGGAACATTCTG
>Ga0306922_10008223_pt1 | contig 10121 bp, 9 predicted proteins | sample sta12Cox44000082_FD_203758 | JGI IMG/M metagenome (GOLD analysis project Ga0306922, IMG submission 203758) | Lab enrichment of tropical soil microbial communities from Luquillo Experimental Forest, Puerto Rico - statoxic.12C.oxic.44.000.082 (v2)... | ecosystem: Environmental > Terrestrial > Soil...
CCCTGGAAAGTCTGAGCGCCGGGGCGCTGCGGTTGATCGTTATCGGCCATCGTTAATGCGCCCTCGCATTCTTGCGGTTCAAGGCGGCGACGTCGAGCCGAACCGGCTGCTGCGCTTCGTGCTTGTGATCGGGCCCGGCAAAGACCCGGAGGTTCTTCATGACCCGGCGCCCGAGCGGTCCGCGCGGCACCATGCGCTCGACTGCCTTCTCGATGACCCGTTCCGGATGCTTGCCGTCGAGAATGGCCCCCTTGCTACGGCTCTTGATGCCGCCGGGGTACCCCGTATGCCAGTAGAATATGTCGTCCTTACGCTTGTTGCCGGTCAGCTGGACCTTCTCGGCATTGATGACGACGATGTTGTCGCCGCAATCCATGTGCGGCGTGTAGGAAGGCTTGTGCTTGCCGCGCAGGCGCATGGCGATGATCGAAGCGAGCCGGCCCAGCACCAGGCCGTCGGCGTCGATCAGCAGCCACTTCTTGTCGATATCGGAGGGCTTGGCGGAGAAGGTCTTCATCGCTCGGGCACGGCTGACCGGCAGGCCGGATTTCGGACCGGTCCGCGAAGGCCGTCATGTAAGCGATCGGCGGGGAGCGGTCAAGCGGAGTTCCTTGCGGCCGGCCTGCCCGCGATACAACATGGAGGTGATTCAGCTCAAATCTGATCGGGGAGGGTGGCATGAAACTCTACGACTATACGAGGGCGCCCAACCCGCGCCGCGTCCGCATCTTTCTCGCCGAGAAGGGCATCACGGTGCCGATGGAGCAGGTAGATCTGTTCACGGGCGCCAACCGCACGCCCGAGGCGCTGAGGCGCAATCCTTATGGCGGGCTGCCGGTCCTGGAATTGGATGACGGCACCTGCATCGCCGAGTCGGTGGCGATCTGCCGCTATTTCGAGGATCTGCACCCCCAGCCGGCGCTGATGGGGGTCGACGCCAAGGACCGCGCCGTTGTTGAGATGTGGAACCGCCGCATGGAGCTGGTTCTGTTCGCTCATATCGGCCGCTATTTCCAGCACACCAGCGAGATCTTCAAGACCCGGATCAAGCAGATGGCGGAGGTGGCCGAGGTCGCGCGCGAGGCGGCGCTGGCGCAGATGCGCATGATCGACGGCCTCATCGCCGGGCGCCGCTTTATCGCAGGCGAGCGCGACACGATCGCCGACATCACAGCGATGGTCGCGCTCGGGCTCGGGGCGGTCGTCGGGCTGACAGTGGATCCCGGCCTCGCAAACCTGACGCGCTGGTACGGCGAGGTGTCGGCGCGACCGAGCGCCCGCGCTTGATGGGGACGGTGGCGTCAGCCACATCGGACCCCGGCCGTCCCGGCTGCTGCGGGCGAGACGCCCTAAGAGCTGGGGCGCGCGGCTCTAGGAGATTGCCCCCGACGACTGGCGGCGGTGACACGATCTGTGCGCCGGTGGCACCATCCCGTCGCCGACACAACAGGCGGCAAGCAAGCTTTGAGGAGCCGAAGGACGCCGGCTGGGCAGCGGATCGAGGATTATGCGTTCAGACAAAGGTAAGACGGCGATGACGGCAATGCCGAGGATGACGATGAACGCTCCGGTTCTGCTCAAGGAGCACGATCGCGGGGTCTTGCGCCTCACCCTCAATCGGCCGGACGCCCGCAACGCGCTGTCGACCGCGCTGATTTCGGCATTGCTCGAAGCCCTCGGCCGCGCGGCGACGGAGCCGCAGGCACGAGTCGTCGTCATCGCCGGCGCCGGTCCTGCCTTTTGCGCCGGACACGATCTGCGCGAGATGCGTACGGATCAGCGGCGCGAAACCTACGAGCGCGTCTTCGCCCAATGCAGCGAGCTGATGCTGGCGATCGTCAGATTGCCAAAGCCGGTCATCGCTGAAGTCCATGGCGTCGCGACGGCGGCCGGGTGCCAGCTGGTCGCGACCTGCGATTTGGCGGTCGCGGCTGAGGATGCCCGGTTCGCGACACCCGGCGTCAATATCGGCCTCTTTTGCTCGACCCCGATGGTGGCGCTGACCCGCGCGGTCGGGCGCAAGGCGGCGATGGAGATGCTGCTAACCGGGAAGCTCATCGATGCCGAGACGGCACGGGCGATCGGGCTGGTCAACCGGGTCGTGCCGCGAGAGGGATTGCGCGACGCGGTCGACGATCTCGCGCGCGAGATCGCGGGCAAATCCGCGCTCGTCGTAAAGATCGGCAAGGAGGCCTTCTACCGCCAGGCCGAGCTCGACCTCGCCGCCGCCTACCGCTACGCCGCCGAAGTCATGACAACGAACATGCTGGCCCGCGACGCCGGCGAGGGCATCGACGCCTTCCTCGCCAAGCGCGCGCCAATCTGGCACGACCGCTGAGGCCCGCAGTCGACCACGAGGGCTATCCCGACAGCTATCTGCGCGACGCGACTTTCAGGGAGACCTGTTGCGCAGCGCTTGCGGAGGTGCCCGAGCCGTCGACGAGGTGATCGATGAGACGCCGCGAGTTGGTGCTCCTGCTGGGCGGCACGATGATCGCGACCCACGCGCTGCGTGCGCAGCAAAAGGCGACGCCGCTGATCGGCTGGCTCAGTAGCTTCTCGGCCCCCCGAAACCTTGACGACCTGAGCCGCGATCCGGCCCAGCAGGGACTGAGGGAAACCGGCTACGTCGAAGGACAAAATATGGCGTTCGAGTACCGCTGGGCCGAGGGCCATTATGATCGGCCGGCCGCGCTGGCCGCCGACCTCGTCAGCCGCAGGGTCGACGCGATCGTAACGAGCGGCGGCACCCCCACGGCGCTAGCGGCGAAAGGCGCGACCTCGACGATCCCGATCGTCTTCACCGCCGTCGGCGACCCGGTCAGGATCGGCCTCGTCGCCAGTCTCGCCCGGCCCGGCGGCAACGTGACGGGCTTCAGCAACATCACCATAGAGCTGATGCCCAAGCTGCTCGAGCTGGTTTCCGAGCTGGTTCCCCAGGCTGGCGTGATCGCTCTGCTGGTGAACCCGAACAGTCCGAATGCCGAGCTCCTAATTCGAGACATGCAGGAAGCGGCCCGCGCGAAGGGGGTAAAGCTCGCTGTCCTGAAGGCCGGCACCGAAAGCGAGATCGACGCCGCCTTCGCCTCCCTCGTCCAATTGCAAGCCGGCTCGCTCGCCGTCGACCCCGATGCGTTCTTGTTAAGCCGGCGAGCGCAACTCGTGGCTCTGGCGTCGCGCCATGCCGTACCGGCGATCTATCCGCACCGCCAATTCGTCGCGGCCGGCGGCCTGATCAGCTATGGAATTGACGACGCAGTTGTCAATCGCCAGGCCGGCATTTACGCCGGAAGGATCCTCAAGGGCGCCAAGCCGGCCGATTTGCCGGTGCAGCAGCCGACCACCTTTGAGCTGGTCATCAATCTGAAGGTCGCAAGAGAGCTCGGCCTTACCGTGCCGCCGTCGATCCTCGCCCGCGCCGACGAGGTCATCGAATGAGTTACGCACCGGCAGTGCGCCGACCCTGGGGGATGAAACCGGTGATAGGCTTGGGGGTCGCTGGCCCAGAGGTCGGGCGTCGTCTTGGTGTTAGGAACCCGGGAATGAGTTGGACCGGGGGTACTTCGAGCACCCTGGAGTGTGCCAAGGACCCACGTGGTCTGGAGCACGATTTATAGAGTTCCCTGATGGGGTACCCCACGCCGGCGGCGGGCTGAGGGAGGAACGCATGGAGGTGCTGCATCCGCGCTGTGCCGGTTTGGACGTGCATAAGGAGACGGTGGTGGCGTGCGTGCGGATCGTGTCGGGCGGCGAGGTGTCGCGCGCGGTGCGCACGTTCGAGACGACGACGGTGGGTCTGATCGAGCTGGCCGAGTGGCTGGAAGCGAGCGGCTGCACGCATGTGGCGATGGAAGCGACCGGGGTGTACTGGAAGCCGGTCTGGCAGGTTCTGGCGGGGGGTGGCTTCGAGCTGGTGCTGGCGAACGCCTCGCATGTCAAGAACGTTCCCGGCCGCAAGACAGACGTTAACGACGCCATGTGGATCGCCGACCTGGTGGCCTGTGGCCTGATCAAGGCGAGCTTCGTTCCGGAACAGGAGATCCAGGAGCTGCAGGGGTTGCTGCGCACGCGCAAGCAGCTGGTGCGCGAGAAGGCGAGCCATGTACAGCGCCTGCAGAAGACGTTGGAGGAGCCCAACATCAAGCTGGAGTCGGTTCTGTCCGATGTCATGGGGCGCAGCGGCCGGGCGATGATCCAGGCGCTGATCGCCGGCGAGACCGACCCTGCCAAGCTGGCCGCGCTCGCGCATCCCAAGGTCCGGGCGCCGCAAGCAAGGCTGCGCGAAGCCTTGCGCGGGCGCGTCAAGCGACACCGTCGCTTCCTGCTCGATCTCCATCTGCAGCAGATCGACGCGCTCGAGGCCGGCATCGCCGCAATTGACCGGGAGGTCGATGCCGGGCTGGCTTCCTTTCGTGACGCCGTCAAGCAGCTGAGCATCCCTGGGGTCAGCGAGCTGAGCGCCCAGGTCATCCTGTCGGAGATCGGCACCGACATGAGCCGGTTTGCCACGGCCGCGCATCTGCGCTCGTGGGCCGGCCTGTGCCCGCGCAACGACGAAAGCCCCACGGGTCAAGCCCGTGGGCTGAAGGCCCACGGCAAGCGCCGCTCGACCCGGCTGCGTATGGGTGCCCCTTGGCTGAAGGCCACGCTGGTTCAATGCGGCTGGGCCGCGGCGCGCACTAAGGCCACCTACCTCAACGCGCAGTTCGTGCGGCTGCGCACCCGGCGCGGCCCGAAAAAAGCGGTCTGCGCCGTCGCCGCCTCGATCCTCACGGCCGCCTACCACATGCTCAAGGACGGCACGTTCTATGAGGATCTCGGCGCCGCTCACTTCGATCGCCGCCGGCCCGCCGCGCAGGCCCGACGCCTCGTCAAGCGTCTCGCCGATCTCGGCTTCTCCGTCGAACTCAAGTTGCCGGTGGCCGCCTCATGACCGATCAGTTTCTTTATAGGATCCGCGACCATCTCCAACTCGATCGGTTGTGGTCGCGCGCACCGGTCGTCGCAGTGCTGCGGTTCGAAGGCGTCATCACGTCCCGGCCGCGGCGGGGCGGGGTCTCGCTGGCGAGCCACGCGGCGGCGATCGAGCGGGCGTTCCGCGTTTCCAACCTTGTTGCGGTGGCAGTTGTCGTCAATTCGCCGGGCGGCTCGGCGGTGCAGTCCGCGCTGCTTTTCCGGCGCATCCGGGAGCTCGCCGAGGAGAAGCACGTTCCGGTCATCGCCTTTGCCGAAGATGTGGCGGCATCAGGGGGCTATTGGCTGGCGCTCGCCGGCGATGAAATCTTCAGCGAGGAAACTTCGATCCTCGGCTCGATCGGCGTAATCAGCGCGGGCTTTGGCTTCGCGCAGCTTATCGAGAGGCTCGGCGTCGAGCGGCGCCTCCATACGGCGGGCGAGCGCAAATCACTGCTCGACCCGTTTCTTCCCCAGAACCCTTCCGATGTCGAACGGCTCACGGTGCTGCAGGAGGACATCCATCGCGCCTTCAAGGAGCATGTGCAGCGCCGGCGCGCCGGAAAAATCGACACCGGGGATGAGTCATTGTTCAACGGTGATGTCCTGACGGGACGCATGGCGCTGAACCGCGGGCTGGTCGACGGCATCGGCGAACTGCGCGGGGTTATACGCGCGCGTTATGGTGACAAGGTCAAACTGCGCCCATTCGCGGCCGAACGCCGGCGGTGGCCGTTCTGGCGTCGACTGCCGTTGACCGAGGGCGAGCCTGTTGCCGCTATTGCCGACCTCGCGGAATGGATTGAGGCGCGACTCCTATGGGCGAGTTTCGGACTATGACGATTCGCGTTGCTCGAGCCCATTTCTTGACCGGTCTTCGCGCCTCCAAGTAAACCTCGTCGATGTTCGCCTTTCCGAAGCTGATCATCGTCGTCCTCGTCGTTGTCGCCGCCTGGGTGGGCTATCGGTGGCTGAACGGGGTAACGCGCGATCTGCCGCGCCGTCGCATGGTGTCGCCGCGGGCGCCGATCAACGCCGAGGACCTTGTGGCCTGTGGGGTCTGCGGCGCCTACGTCGCCGCGGGCGCGCCTGCCTGCGGCCGGCCAGATTGCCCGCGGCCGCTCTGACTATGTCCCCGACCAGGGCGGAGCCTTGAGTTTCCAATCGATGATTCTCGACTTGCAGAGGTTCTGGGCGAGCCAGGGCTGCGTGATCCTCCAGCCCTACGATATCGAGGTCGGCGCCGGCACGTTCCACCCGGGGACTGCGCTGCGCGCGCTCGGGCCCGAGCCCTGGCGCGCCGCCTATGTCCAGCCCTCGCGCCGGCCGACCGACGGTCGCTATGGCGAAAACCCCAACCGGTTGCAGCAGCATCACCAGCTTCAGGTCATCCTGAAGCCAGCGCCGGCGGACAGCCAGGATCTCTACCTTGCGAGCCTTGCCGAGATCGGCATCGACGCCCGTCTCCACGACATCCGCTTTGTCGAAGATGATTGGGAGAGCCCGACATTGGGGGCTTGGGGGCTCGGCTGGGAGGTCTGGGTCGACGGTATGGAGGTCAGTCAGTTCACCTATTTCCAGCAGGTCGGCGGGATCGAGTGCGACCCGGTCTCGACCGAGCTGACCTATGGGCTCGAGCGGCTGGCTATGTATGTCCAGGGTGTCGAGAGCATGTTCGATCTCGACTACAACGGCGCAATCGGGGCCCGTCGCATCACCTATGGCCAAATCTTCAAGCGGTCCGAGCGGGAATTCTCGGCCTACAATTTCGAATTTGCCGACGCCGCCCGCCTGGCCGCGCATTTCGCGGATGCCGAACGGGAGTGCCGGCGACTGATAGACCACGGGGTGGCCTTGCCCGCCTATGACCAATGCCTGAAGGCGAGCCATCTCTTCAACCTTCTCGATGCGCGCGGCGCGATCAGCGTGACCGAGCGCGCCGCCTACATCCTGCGGGTCAGAGCGCTCGCCAACGCGTGCTGCGAAGCCTGGCTCGCGGGCTCGGGGCTGGTCGACTAACGTGCCCGAGCTACTGCTCGAGCTCTTATCCGAAGAAATCCCTGCGCGGATGCAGCGCCGCGCGATCGAGGGTATGACCGGCTTGCTTCGCGACAAGCTCGCCACCGCGGAGATCCCGGCGGAGAGCCTTCGGGGGTATGTCACGCCGCGCCGTCTCGCAGTCGTCGCCGAAGGGATCCCGGCGACGCAGCCGGACCGAACCGAGGAGCGGCGAGGACCTCGCGTGGGCGCTCCGCAGCCGGCGATCGACGGCTTTCTGCGCTCCGCGGGGCTCGCTTCTATTGGAGAATGCGAGATTCATGACACCGGTAGAGGCGAATTCTATTTTGCGGTGCTAAGCCGCGCCGGGCGGCCTGGCCGCGAGGTGCTGCCGGAGCTGATCCGGGCGGCTATGGCCGAGCTGCCCTGGCCGAAATCGATGCGCTATCCAGCCTCCGAGCTCCGCTGGATACGGCCGCTGATTTCAGTCCTGTGCCTGTTCGACGGCGAAATTCTCCCGATTCCGCTCGACCGCGTTCCGGTCGGGCGAACGACCCGCGGGCACCGCTTTCTGTCGCCGGGCGAAATCTGCGTCGCCAGCGCCGCCGATTATCGCAAGCGCCTCCGCGAGACTCGTGTCGTCCTCGATCAGGATCGCCGAAGAGAGGTAATCCGTCAGGGTCTCGAAAATACCGTCGCGGCCGAGGGGCACTCCCTAAAGCCGGATCCCGAGCTGCTTGACGAGGTTACGGGTCTCGTCGAGTTTCCGGTTGTTCTTGTGGGCGCGATCGATGCCGACTTCATGGCGCTTCCGCCCGAGGTGATGGCGACGGCGATGCGCGCGCATCAGAAATATTTCTCCTGTTTGCGGGACGACGGCACGCCGGCCCCCCGATTTCTGTTCGTCGCCGACAATCTCGCAACCGATGGCGGCAAGACCATCGTTGCCGGTAATGAAAGGGTGCTGAAGGCACGGCTGGCAGATGCCCGCTTTTTCTGGGATCAGGACCGACGGGTGCCGCTCGAATCCCGGGTCGAGGCGCTCGCGGATCGGGTCTTCCATGCCAAGCTCGGCAGCCTGCGCGACAAAATCATGCGCATGGAAGCGCTGGCCGATTTTCTGGTGTGCCACGTTCCGGGTGCCGATGTCGCACGGTCGCAGCGCGCGGTGCGGCTGGCCAAAGCCGACCTGTCGACCGGCATGGTCGCGGAATTTCCCGAGCTGCAAGGGGTGATGGGGCGCTATTACGCATTGCACGACGGCGAAGATCCGGCGGTTGCCCAGGCGATCGCTGATCACTACAGGCCGCTCGGTCCCAACGACACCTGCCCGACCGCTCCAGAGAGCGTCCTCGTTGCACTCGCCGACAAACTCGATTCGCTTGTGGCCTTCTTTGCGATCGGCGAAAGACCGACCGGGTCGAGGGACCCGTTTGCGCTAAGGCGAGCGGCCTTGGGGACGATCCGATTGGTCCTGGAGAATCGTTTGCGGCTGCCGCTGGCTGCTGCCTTCAGACATGCGGGCGTGATCTCAGATCTTGTGGACCCGACCCGCGAACTGCTCGACTTCATGGCCGACCGGCTGAAGGTGCACCTGCGTGAGCGGGGCGTGCGTCATGATCTGATAGCGGCGGCGTTCGCTCGGGTCGGCACGGTTGAGGACGATTTGGTACGTCTTCTAAAGCGCGTCGATGCGCTCTCGGGCTTCCTTGCCTCCGAGGACGGGGCGAACCTGCTGACTGCATTTCGGCGTGCCTCGAGCATCGTCGCTATCGAGGAGCGCAAAGATGGCCGCACATACGCCGGCGAGGTTGACCAGGCGTTGCTGCATCAGCCCGAAGAGCGCGCGCTCACCGACCATCTCGCCGAGGTTGGCAGTCGGGCGGGAACTCTACTGTCAAGCGAGGAGTTCGAGACAGTAATGGCAGAATTGGCGCGGCTGCGGCGCCCGGTTGACGATTTCTTCGACAAGGTCACGGTCAATTGCGACGAACCGGCGCTAAGAGAGAATCGGCTGCGACTGCTGTCGGGCATCCGGGTAACTATGAACCAGGTAGCCGACTTCTCGCAGATCGAATGGTGAGCGGCAGATGAACAAATGGGTCTACGGGTTCGGCGACGGCACGGCCGAGGGCTGCGCCGGCATGAGAAATCTGCTCGGCGGCAAGGGGGCAGGCCTCGCCGAGATGAGCCATCTCGGGCTGCCGGTGCCGCCCGGCTTCACGATCACCACCGAGGCCTGCAGTTATTTTTATACTCACGACAGAACTCATCCGGCGGAGCTGCGCGAACAGGTCGAATGCGCGCTCGCCGGGATCGAGCATTCGCTCGGCGCTCGCTTTGGAGACCCCGACAACCCGCTCCTCGTCTCGGTGCGCTCGGGTGCGCGCGTTTCGATGCCGGGCATGATGGACACGGTGCTGAACCTCGGCCTCAACGACCGAGTGGTCGAGGGACTGGCCCGCAAGAGCGGCGACGAACGGTTCGCGTATGACAGCTATCGCCGCTTCATCCAAATGTACGGACAGGTGGTGCTCGGCATCGAGAATCATTTCGAGGAGCTGCTCGAAAACCACAAACTCGACATTGGTGCCCTGCTCGACACCGAGCTCTCCGCCGACGACTGGAGGACGCTCGTCGCCGGGTTCAAAGATCTCGTCGCCGAGGAGCTCGGGCGACCTTTCCCCGAGGAACCGCAGGACCAGCTATGGGGCGCGATCGGCGCCGTCTTCGGCTCGTGGATGAACCCGCGCGCCGTCATCTACCGGCGGCTGCACGACATTCCCGCCGATTGGGGTACGGCGGTAAATGTCCAGGCGATGGTGTTCGGCAACATGGGGGCAGATTGCGCGACCGGTGTCGCTTTCACGCGCAATCCCTCGACTGGTGCCAACGAGTTTTATGGCGAATACCTGGTCAACGCCCAGGGCGAGGATGTCGTGGCCGGCATCCGCACGCCGCAGCATTTGACGATCGCCGGAAAGCAAGCGAACAAATCGACTTTGCCGGCGATGGAAGAGGTCATGCCGGAAGTTCTGAGCGAGCTCTGTCGCGTGCGGCGGACGCTTGAGGACCACTACCGCGACATGCAGGACATCGAGTTCACGGTGCAGCGCGGCAAGCTGTGGATGCTGCAGACCCGGTCCGGCAAACGCACCGCGCAGGCCGCG
>Ga0306922_10008227_pt1 | contig 10120 bp, 7 predicted proteins | sample sta12Cox44000082_FD_203758 | JGI IMG/M metagenome (GOLD analysis project Ga0306922, IMG submission 203758) | Lab enrichment of tropical soil microbial communities from Luquillo Experimental Forest, Puerto Rico - statoxic.12C.oxic.44.000.082 (v2)... | ecosystem: Environmental > Terrestrial > Soil...
AAGATCATGCCGAATACGTGCCTCAAGGGCGGCTCGGGTCGACGTTCGCGCAGGTCATGGCGTTATGGCCGGAGGTCTGTAAAACCGTCGGCTTAGCCTACCCAGGTTCGAACCCTGGACCTGCCACGTGAAACCCCAGGTCAGCGCCACCGACACGCGATGGCGTCAGTGGCTCGGACACTGAAAGGGAGCGGTCCGTAACACCGCTGGCTGTGCCTGTTCAGCGGGTAAGACCCAGATCCTGGCAGGTCAGCGGCCTGGTCGGTGTCTTGCCTCGCAGCCAGACGGCTGATTCGCGGCGAATACGCGGAGAAGTTCACCAGGCCGGCATCGGGCCTGTTCCCAGTGGCGAGGCGCCAGAAAGACACGGGCGGGTAAATCGTGGCTGTCACGCCGTGTCATGACGAAGGGAAGGGCCCTGGGGGCTCTCATGCTGCCGCCGCGCGGGGCATCGGCACCGGCAGCTTCCAGTAGGTTTCCGGCTGCCATGCCGCCCGTGAGGCAAGCAGCGGAGGTTCCCGCTTGTGTCGTCAAACTGGATCATGATCATTAACCGAACGTGACCAAATACGGAGGTTGTCGCCTGTGGGGATGGCAGCCGTTGCCGGTTTAGCGTGGCTCAGCGTTGGCGTGGTCACATGGCGGCGCACGCGCAGATGGGCCAGTTCTGGCCGCTCGCGGGGGGCGATTGTCTTCGCGTTATGCCCCGTCGGCGTTGTTGCAGCTGGCGTGAGTTTGGCGGGCTGGGGCGGGAGGATCGCCGCTGCGGAGGGGACACGCTGGGACCTGCGGGTTTAGGATCGGTCTCGTGCCGGGCGCGCGCGCCGGCATGGAGGATTTGAGGCGCCTTGCCGAGATGGGTGGTGGCGGTCCTTCTGCGGAAGTGGGGGGCTGGCGGTGGATCTGCTGGAGCGGGCGTCGTTCCTGGATGCGCTGGCCGAGTATGCGGCTCAGGCGCGCAGTGGTGATGGCCGGCTGGTTTTGGTGTCGGGGGAGTCCGGGATTGGCAAGACCGCGTTGATGGAGGCGTTCCAGCGTCGCGGCAGGGGAACCCGCTGGTTGTGGGGTGCCTGTGATGGCCTGCTGACCCCGCGGCCGCTGGGCCCGTTGTTTGATATCGGCCCGCAGGCCGGTGGGGATCTGGCCGGGTTGTGCCGCCGGGGGGCGCCGCGGGACCGGTTGTTCGCCGCGTTCGCGGCCGAGCTTTCCTCGCCCGTCTTCACCGTGGTGGCGATGGAGGATCTGCATTGGGCTGATGAGGCGACCGTTGACCTGGTGAGCTTCCTGGGGCGGCGGCTGGGCCGGATGGCGGTGCTGGTGCTGGTGACGTACCGGGACGATGAGGTGGGGGAGGGTCATCCGCTGCGTGTGGTTCTGGGTGATCTGGCCACCCAGCGGGCCACCCGGCGGATGCGGCTGCCGCCGCTGTCGGCGGGCGCGGTCCGGGTGCTCGCTGGGCAGCGCGACGTGGACGCCGCTCAGCTGCACCGGGTCACCGGCGGCAACCCGTTCTTTGTGACCGAGATCCTGGCGGCCGGGTGGCCGTCGGTGCCCGCGACCGTGCGGGATGTGGTTGGCGCGCGGCTCGCCCGCGCGGCCCCGGCGGCTCGCCGCGCGGTGGAGGCCGCCGCGGTGATCGGGACGAGGGTGAGCCGCGGGCTGCTGTCGTCGGTCCTGGCCGGCGCGGGGGACGTCGCCGACGATTGCCTGGTGGCGGGAGTTGTGGTTGCTGAGGGAACCGGTTTCCGGTTCCGGCATGAGCTGGCCCGGATGGCAGTTGAGGCCGGGATCGCGCCGGGTCGGCAGCGGGACCTGCACGCCCGTGTGCTCGCCGCCTTGGGGGAGCATGATGGCGCCGACCCGGCGGTGCTGGCTCACCACGCCGAGGCCGCCGGGGATGCGGCGGCGGTGCTGCGGCACGCGCCGGTAGCGGCGCGCCGGGCGGCGGACCTGTCCTCGCACCGGGAGGCCGCGGCGCAGTACGAGCGGGCGCTGCGGTTCGCGGACGGCGCGGACGCCGCCACGCGCGCCGGCCTGTTCGCGGCGCTGGCCCGGGAGGACGCGCTGATCGACCGGTTCGAGGACGCCGCCGCGGCGGGCAGCGCCGCGCTGGAGCTGTACCGGCAGCTGGGCGACCGGCTGGGGGAGGGCGACATGCAGCGGCGGCTGTCGCGCGTCATGTGGCGGCTGTGCCGCGGCGAAGACGCCGTGGCCTGCGCCTCGGCGGCGGTCGCAACCCTCGAACCGCTCGGCGAGACCGAGCAGCTGGCCTGGGCCTACGATGGCCAGGCGTACCTGGCCCGGAACCTGCCCGCGGCGCGGCGGGCGCAGCAGCTGGCCGAAAAGCTCCGGCTGCCGGAAGTGCTCGCTTCCGCGCTGGACACCGAGGCCGGGCTGGTCCACAGCCCCGGTGACGACCGGTGGGTGCCGATGCTCGAGCGCGCGCTGCGGATCGCGCTGGACGCCGGGGCCGTCGATCAGGCCGGCCGCGCCTACTCGAACCTGCACGCGATGATGATCGAGCAACGGCGGCTGGCCGAGTCCGAGCGGTACTTCGGTGACGGGCTGGCCTACTGCGAAGAGCACGACGTGCCGACCTATGCCACCTGCCTGCGCGGCTGGCACGCGAACGTGCTGGAACTGGCGGGCCGCTGGGATGAGGCCGCCGCGCTGTGCACTTCCATCCTGGAGATCACCGCGTCGCCGGTGAACCGGCTGACGTCGCTGGTCGCGCTGGGCCTGATCCGCGCCCGGCGCGGTGACCCGTCGGCGTGGCAGTGCCTGGACGAGGCGATCGAGAACGCGCGCGGGACCGCGGACCCGTCGTGGATCGCCATGGCGGGGCTGGCGCGCACCGAGGCGCGCTGGCTCGAGGGCAGCCTGGCCGCGGCCGGTGACGAGCTCGCGGCGGCGTATGAGGCGGCCATGGGCGAGGGCGGCTTCGTGCGCGGGGCGCTGGCGGCCTGGCTGGCGCGCACCGGGTCCGCGCTGCAGCCACCACCGGCAGAGCGGGCCGCCGGGCCGTACGCGCTGGCGCTGGCCGGCCGGTGCGAGGAGGCGGCCGGCGCGTGGGAGCGGCTCGGCTGTCGGTACGAGGCGGCGCTCGCATTGTTCGACGCGCAGGATGAGACGTCGCTGCGCGAGGCGTTGCGCCGCTTCGATGGCCTCGGCGCGAGCGCCGCGGCGGACCTGGCGCGCCGGGCGCTGCGCGCCCTGGGCGCCCGGCGCATCCCGGCCGGGGCCCGCGCCGCTGCCCGCGCGCATCCGTTCGGGCTCACCCGGCGCGAGCAGGAGGTGCTGGCTCTGCTGGCCGAGGGCCTGCCCGACCGGGAGATCTCCCGGCGGCTGGTCATCTCCGAGCGGACCGTGCACCACCACGTCTCAGCGGTGCTGTCCAAGACCGGCGCCGCCTCCCGGGCAGCCGTGGCCGCCGAAGCCGCACGGCTGGGCCTCGGTACCCCCGCCTAGGCACCTGCCCGCGCGTAACCTGGCAATCCGCCGCCGAGCCTAGGCAATCCGCCGCCGAGCCTAGGCAATCCGGCCGCCGAACCTGGGCAATCCCGCCGGGCGATATGGACACTTCTGCCGATGATCGGGCCGGCCCGGCCTGCCTACGGTCGTCGAGACACAACCAGCGACCACAAGGGGGCCGCGCGGTGCCGCTGTTCATGGATGTGCACGACATCCCGGGAGGGGTGGCGGTCGAGGACGTCGCCCGGGCGCGCCTGGCCGACATGCAAGTGCAGGCCGCGCATGACGTGCGGTACCTGCGGTACTGGGTGGATGAGCGGGCCGGGCGGGTGTTCTGCCTGGTCGAGGCGCCGTCGGCGGACGCCGCTGCCGCGGTGCACCGGCAGGCCCATGGCCTGGTCGCCAGCCACATCTACCAGGTCCAAGAAGGCTCATGAGGACCGGCGGCCGCGGGCTCCCGCGGCGTGCAGGAAGGGCAGGGCAAGGACGACTCGATCGCAGCCCGAAGCGACTAGGTCCTTCACCAAAGACCCGGTGCTCATTATCACCAGCTCACGTGGATGAGCGCGCTCGATCCGTACTTCTACCCATAGCCAGGAGGAATCCGTGTTCGCACAATATCTGCAGATCATGGGCCGTTTGCGAGGGGCGAGCGCGCCGGGCCGGGTGGTCGTCGTCGGAGTGCTTGGCGCGTGTGCGCTCGTTCTCGGCACCGCGCCGCCCGCCTGGGCCGACGTCACGATGGCCGAGTTCCCCGCGAACGGCCAGCCGCAGCAAATCGTGAGCGGTCCCGACGGAGCCCTGTGGTTCACGCTGGCCAGCCCGGCCAACGACATCGGCCGGATCACCCCCGACGGAACGACGATCTATTACAGCATCCCGACCAGTAGCAGCTTCCCGCAGGGAATCGCCTCCGTGCCGGACGGAAACCTCTGGTTCACCGAGCAGAGCGCCGGCAAGGTCGGCAAGATCACCCCGAGCGGCGCGATCACCGAATACTCGACCGGGGGCTTCCCGACTTCGATCACTGCTGGGCCGGATGGAAACCTCTGGTTCACTCAGACCAACGCCAACGAGATCGGCAAAATCACCACGGGCGGCACGCTCACCGAGTACCCCGTTCCGACAGCGTCGAGCCAGCCGACGGGGATCGTCGCCGGACCGGACGGAAACCTGTGGTTCACCGAATTCAACACCGACAAGATCGGCGAGATCACCACCAGCGGGACGATCACGGAGTATCAGATCCCGACGGCCAACAGCTATCCGGTGCTCATCACCCCAGGCCCCGATGACAACCTCTGGTTCACCGAGCGGGGAGCCAACCAGATCGGCCGGGTAACCACTGGGGGCGCGTTCACCGAATTCCCGCTTCCGACCGCCAACAGCAGCCCGAACGGGATCACCGCCGGACCGGACGGAGCCATCTGGTTCACGGAACTGGCCGGCAAGATCGGGCGGATCACGCCGTCCGGCGCGATCACCGAATACGCCACCCCGACCGGTGGAAGCTACCCCGAGGGCATAACCGCCGGGCCCGACGGAAACGTGTGGTTCACGGAGGCGGGGGCTGGTCAGATCGGGCGGTTCAGTGTGCCGGGCGTGGCCGCTAGCCCCAGCAGCCTGACCTTCCCCAGCCAGCCGGTCGGCACCACCAGCCAGTCGATGACCGTGACCGTAAGCAACACCGGCCCCGGCCGCCCGCTGGCCATCAGCGGTGTCACGCTAAGTGGGGCGAACGCCGGGGACTTCGCGATCAACTCGGACGCGTGTACCGGCACCAGCCTCGCCGTCAATGGCACGTGCACCGTCGGCGTGAGCTTCGCCCCGACCGCCATCGGAACCCGCAGCGCGAGCCTCGTGCTCGCCGATGACGCACTCGACAGCCCGCAGAGCCTGCCGCTCACCGGCACCGGCGCGCCCTCGGCGGACGTCGGGATCAGCCTCGGAGCAACTCCCAACCCGGTCAAAGCCGGCCGCACGCTGACCTACACGATCACCGTCTCCGACTTCGGGCCGACCGCAGCGAGCGGCGTGAGCCTGACCGATGCACTGCCCTCCACCGTCCAGTTCCAGAGCGAGGGCACGACGCAGGGCACTTGCACCACGCCGGCCGTCGGCGCGAGCGGCACGGTGAACTGCTCGGTGGGAAGCCTGGCCAACGGCGCGACCGCCACGGTCACACTCGTAGTCAAGGTGATCTCGACCGCCAAGACGGCGATCACCGACAGCGCCAGCGAGATCAGTACGAGCTACGACCCGAAAGCGAGCAACGACTCCGCGACAGTTACGACGAACGTGTTCGGGCGCCATTGACCTATCTCAGCGGGCAGAGGCTGACGAAGTCATGAGAGGAGCCAGTTAACAGTGCCTAGGACAGGGTGGGGATTGCAATGGGCAGTCTAATGCGCCGCAGCGCCGTCGCTGCGGGGGCCGCCGAGGACCGCGAGCAGCCATCGGCGCCGGCCGGGATCCCGACGACGAACCCGAAGATGACGTGCTCGAACAGCGTCAAGAGGTTCCCTACGGCGACTACGAGCGGTACCGGGCCACTGGTACTCAATCGGTCTCGCCCCGGCAGCAGGGCGCAGGCTCGAGTCCGGCCGGTGCTGCCGCGCAACCGGTCATTGCCCGTTGGCGGGCGCGCGCACGGGGGGTTGGTTGCTAGCGATCTGGCACGTGGAGCTCGCGGCCGCGGTAGAACCGCTCCTGCTCCTCCACGACATAGGCAGCCATCACCTCCCGGCGGCGGGCTTCGGCCGCTGAGGATCGCCACGCCTGGCACAGCTCCTGCGAGGCCCAGAACGAGACCCCGATGATTTCCCGCCCATCGGCCGACCAGTACGCGTAGGCGCGCAGCATGCCCTCCGGGTGCGTGTCCGGCCGCCAGGCCCGCTCAAAGTCGGCCAGCGTGCCCGGCTTGAGCTGGCGCGTGGTCATCCACACGACGTGTTCCTCCACCGTGGCCTCCTCCCGGCACCGCCGCGGCGACCAGCCCTCGGCGCCAGCGCCGACAGCAACACCCTTGCGGGGGATTATTTCCCCCTGCGGCCCGGACCCCAGACAGTACATAGACCTGGGCCGAACCTGCGCCACGCGTTCGCCGCCATATAGCGCTCACCGTGGCATGTGCGAGCGAGTCTTGGGCGTCTGCACGATCAGCGGGGCCATCACGAGCCGGCGGCCCGTCCTGTCGTGGCGGGCGGCTGGCGGAGCGCAGGTAGCGAGTGCAGATCTGACGGTTAGCAGCGTTTCAGTTGACGGCGCAGCTGCTAGGCGAGGGGGATCCCGCTGGTCAGTTCGGGTACTGGCATCGGATGCGCCATGGCTGGGAGATCGGCGCCTGCAGCGCGGAGGGCGCGGCGAATAGCTGGAGAAGTCAGTAGGCTTTGAACATCAGCCCAGGTCAGGGCGTGTTTTGGAGATATCTGTAAAACCGTCGGCTTAGCCTACCCAGGTTCGAACCCTGGACTTGCCACCACCAGCGGCGATCCCCTTGAGCTGGCCAGACGCAGTTCGGGGCTGATCTTGCCGCGTGCGGCTGTATGCGGTCGCAGGTGCCCGTGTGCGGGTCGCTGTGTCAAATATGTGCCAAAGTTTGGCGGCTCGGCTCCTGATCATCTACCCGTCGTCCCGAGGCCGCGTGGCTTCCTCGATGCGGCGCTTGGCTTCGTCCTGCTGGCCGGTGAACGCCGCAGCGCGGGCATCATGGAAGGCCCTGAGGTAGGCCCGGTCATTGAAGATGCCGCCGCGGGGACCGGTGAAGACGCGCCCGTGCCGGAGTTGCTGGCTGTCGGCCCTACCACCCGCAACGCCCTAGCTACTATCTTTGTTTAGATACCGATTCCAGCGATCGGTGCTCGAACGGCCGGCATGGTGCTGCTCGCCGTGATGCAGAGGGGGCGGCGGTGAGCGATCACAGCGAGAAGTCCGCAACCGGCAGCAGGTATTTGAGACTACCCAAGCTCACCGCATTGGTGTCCTCTCCCCTGAAAATTACTGAAGTGGCCGCCGAAGTGTTGCAAGCTGCGATTGATCAAGCTGCATCTAGCATCAGTGACATCGCCAATGTGTCCACGTCCGAGGTGCATCCCTCGGCCTATTCCAACGGGGGAGATTACTACCTTGGCGCGGAGTGGCAGGGTGTGAAGGGAAACAATACCAATCGTATAAATGCGGAGCGAATGGCCACACAAGCAGTCGATCTTGCATTGCGCTATGGAGGCGCGCACCTTTGCGATGCCGGCGCAAAACGTCGTTATGTTCAATGGGTACTAGCGGGGAATATGGCCCCGGATGAAGCAGCACGGATTCTAGCAGTTGCTTCAGCTAAGCCGCCTACCAGCATACCGCTAGCTAACCTGCTGAAGATTATTCGTGATGAGGCCCACCTGGGACGTATTCGTGATGAGACCACCTTGAAAGCTACTACTGTTCATGTTCCCAATGGTTCTAGTGCTGTTGCTATGGAAGGATTTAGGGCTGCTGCTGCTGTCCTTGTTGCTGCTGCCCATGCTGCTGCTGCCGCCCTTGCTGCTGCTGCCCGTGCTACTGCTGCTGCCCGTGCTGCTGCTGCCGACCCTGCTGCTGCTATGGAACGACTCAAGGCCGGTCTTCTATGGTCCTTCTCGTCTGAAGAACGGGATGATAGAAGTAGTGCAGAGGGAACGTGATCTAGTGCAGCGTCCGGCGACGTTTCCCTCATCGAAATCCTCACGCAGGTGGATGTCCCGAGTTCCGTAGAAACTTCGGTGGTGGCCCCTTTGACCATCAGGCCGCTTTCACGATGTCATCGTCGTGTGCGCTACCTGACATTCTCGTTGAATCGGGCTTGGCGCCCTGCCCGGAGTTTGCGGTAGGTGCATGCGGCCGTTGGCGCCGCGCGGGCCTGATGTTCGGCTTCAAGCATTCCGGCGGCGCACCAGCGTAGGGCCATGGTGCCGTCCCGCCACTTCTTGACGTTGCCGAGTGGTCCCCGGCAGATCTCCTCGTTAAACCTCGCGGAGCTGCTTCCGGTCAACACGGGGCGGTCAGGTGGTGGCCGATCTGCAGGAGTGCTGCGAAACTACGGGCGTGGCATCCATTGACACCTTCTGGCTCGCTACCGCTGCTGCGGCCCCAGTCATCGCCCTGGCCGCCGTGGTCGTGCTCCCGGATACCTCGGGCATGTACCGGGACGATGTTCAACCCGTCATAGACGAGTGGTTCGACAGTCCCGCAAATTTCCAGGCGGCGATGCGGACCGCCGGGGCCAGCGAGTGGGTAGTCGAAGCCGTGTCTGCCATCAATCTCGCGGATGCGAAAGAGAAGGTTGTGCGGGCTAAGGCGACCAGATCGCTTCGGGTCCTCGTAGCGTCTATCCGGTGGACCGCGATCGGCAACGTGTTGTTGCAAGCCGTACTCCTAGCGCTGTCGCTCGCGGCCCTCGCGTACAACGTGCACGTGATGCCGCCGTGGCTGGCGATTGTGCTGCCGGTGGGCGGCATTGTGCTTCTGGCCACCACGGTGTTGCAGGTGTCCAGCTACCGCCGTGCGGCCAAAGCGTTCCCGGGGATGCTCGAAAAGGGGTTCTCACAGATCTTCAACGAGGCGCTGTCGGCGGCCAGCAAGACCGGCCGGGGCGCGGCCGAGGAGCAGGTGCCTTCGAGTGATGGCAACGCCTAAAACGCCCTGGACAGCGCACACCAGCAACTCGGCGGCCCATCGTGGTCGTCTAGGAGAACCTGAACACCCACGTCAGCCGCGCGATCGCGGCATCCGGCTCGCCTTCACGCCCTTCTGTACCCCCACGATTGAAGATGTTTAGCTGGTGGCGATGGCCACGTTCGTAGGGAAGGGGGCGGTCCGTAACACCGCCGGCCGGGCCTGTTCAGCGGGTAAGACCCAGATCCTGGCAGGTCAGCGGCCTGGCCGGTGCCCTGCCTCGCGGCCAGACGGCTGATTCGCGGCGAATACGCGGAGAAGTTCACCAGGCCAGCAGCGGGCGTGTTCCCAGCGGCGAGGCGGCCCAAAGCACACGGCGGGTAAACCGCGGCTGCCACGGCTGTGTCATGCGACGCTGATACTGCCCGCCGAGCCGCTGACCGCCGGGATCATCAGCGCGGTCCTGCTCGGCGCCGGGACCGCCATGGTCTACCCGGCGCTGATCGCTTCGGTCGCCGACCACACCCGCCCGTCCTGGCGGGCACAAGGGCTGGCTGTGTACCGGTTCTGGCGCGATCTTGGATATGCGGCCGGAGCGGTGGTCGCCGGGTTGATCGCCGGGGCGTTCGGCCTCAGCACCACAGTGCTCGCCGGCGGAGTGCCAAGTTCGTCGAGGGCTGCCGGCCCTAGTCCGTGGCTTGCCGTCGGCGGTCCGGCGACCACGCGGCCGCGCGGAGAAGTTCGGCCGCTGGTGCCCGATCACGGCGGGCAGGTGATGGGAGCGTTGACGGCGGTGGCGAATCCGGCGGTGACCTTGGCGGTTGCGATGCCAGGCTGGCAGCCGGGCAGGCTGGCGGTGACGGTGTAACTGCCAGCGGGCAGCCCGCCGACGGCGAACCGGCCGCTAGGATCGGTGCCGCCGGACCCGTTCACCGGGCCCGTCCAGGTGACCGTGGCGCCTGAGGCGCCGGTGGTCACGATGATGCCGCCCTGCCCTATGCCCGGC
>Ga0306922_10008231_pt1 | contig 10118 bp, 10 predicted proteins | sample sta12Cox44000082_FD_203758 | JGI IMG/M metagenome (GOLD analysis project Ga0306922, IMG submission 203758) | Lab enrichment of tropical soil microbial communities from Luquillo Experimental Forest, Puerto Rico - statoxic.12C.oxic.44.000.082 (v2)... | ecosystem: Environmental > Terrestrial >...
GGCTCGCTGATGTCGAGTGGCGGCGGGTCGGGAGCCCGTTCGGTCGGACTTCCGACGAATTCTGTTTCGGAACACTCGATGGGCAGCCGGTCGTGTTCGTGCCCCGCCATGGGCGCGGTCATGTGCTACCGCCCTCCGAGATCGACTTTCGCGCAAATATCGACGCGCTGAAGCGCTGCGGGGTGACCGACATCGTCTCGCTCTCCGCCGTCGGCAGCCTGCGCGAGGACCTGGTACCCGGCGATTTTGTCGTCATCGACCAGTTCATCGATCGCACCTTTGCGCGGGAGAAAAGCTTTTTTGGAAAGGGCTGTGTCGCGCATGTGTCGATGGCGCATCCGGTCTGCGGCAGGATCGGCGACGCGCTGATCGCAGCCGGAACCCCGGCCGGTATGGCGCCGAAGCGCGGCGGCACCTATCTCGTCATGGAAGGACCGCAATTTTCGAGCCTCGCCGAAAGCGAGCTCTACCGCTCGTGGAAGTGCGACGTGATCGGAATGACCAACATGCCGGAGGCCAAGCTGGCTCGCGAGGCCGAGATCTGCTACGCGACCGTCGCGATGGTCACCGATTACGATTGCTGGCATCCCGGTCACGATGCCGTGACCGTCGACATGGTCGTCGGCTTTCTCCTCGCCAATGCTGAAAAGGCGAAGGCACTGATCAGGGGCGTGGTCCCGTTGCTGTCGGCACATGTCGGGCCTTGCCGGCGGGGTTGCCAGCGGGCCCTCGATCAGGCGCTGATCACCGCGCCCGAGCGGCGCGATCCGGAGGTTTTGGCGCGCCTTGATGCGGTCGCGGGGCGCGTGCTCCAGCGCTCGGATCCGGAGGCTGGACCATGAAGGTCCGTGGCCGGCCGATGCGCACGATCTGGCCGTCGCCGGACGGGCGCACGGTCGAGATCATCGATCAGACGAGGTTGCCCCACGAGCTGGTGGTCGTCGGGTTGAATACGCTCGAGGACGCGGCGCGGGCGATCCGGACGATGCAGGTTCGCGGTGCGCCTCTGATCGGCGCGACGGCCGCCTATGGCGTGGCCCTTGCGATCGCCGAGGATCCGTCCGATGCCGGCCTCGCGACGGCGATGGCACGCCTCGGCGCGACCCGCCCGACCGCGGTCAACCTGCGCTGGGCGCTTGCTGAGATGAAGGGCGCTCTCCTGGGTACGTTAGAAGACCGTCGGCTCGCCGTGGCTTTGGCGCGGGCAAGCGGCATTGCCGAAACGGATGTCGCGATCAATAGCGCCATCGGCGAGCATGGCGAGGGCCTGATCGCCGAGGTCTGGCGGCGCAAGGGCATGGTTGGTCGCGTCGATGTCCTGACCCATTGCAATGCCGGCTGGCTCGCCACGGTCGATTGGGGTACTGCGCTCGCCCCGGTCTATCGCGCCCATGACGAAGGCATCCCGCTCCACGTCTGGGTCGATGAGACGCGGCCGCGCAACCAGGGCGCCGGCCTTACCGCCTGGGAGCTTGCCGAGCACGGCGTCGCGCACACGGTCATCGTCGACAACGCCGCCGGTCACGTGATGCGCGAGGGCCTCGTCGATCTCTGCATCGTCGGCACCGATCGCACTACTGCCGCCGGCGACGTTGCGAACAAGATCGGCACCTATACAAAAGCGCTGGCGGCTCACGACAACGACATCCCGTTCTACGTGGCACTCCCCTCGCCGACCATCGATTGGGAGATCGAGAGCGGGGCGGCGATCCCGATCGAGCGTCGCGACAGCCGCGAGGTGACGCATATCGAGGGCTGGACCGATGACGGCCGGCGTGTCGCCGTTCGGCTCACGCCACACGACAGCCCCGCCGCCAACTACGCCTTCGACGTAACGCCGGCGCGTCTCGTGACCGGGCTCATCACCGAGCGCGGCGTTTGCCCGGCCTCGCGCGTGGGGCTGCTCGATCTCTTCCCGGAACATCGGGATTAGGCCTGGTTTGAACTCAGAGAAAGGGCAGCCGGTGGGCAATGCCATCGCCGGGATCGACCACGTCATCGTCGCGGTTCGCGATCTCGATCGTGCCCGGATCGGATGGAGCCGGCTCGGCTTCACGCTGTCGCCGAGCGGCCGCCATATCGGCCAGGGCACGGCCAATTATTGCATCATGTTTGAACGCGACTTTGTCGAGCTCCTCGGTATCGTCGATCCACGCGACCGGGTGCAGCATCTCGCTGCCTTTCTGGCACGCCGTGAAGGGCCGCGAGCGGTTGCATTTGCGCCGGCAGGCACCGCGGAAGAAGTGCGTTCGGCACTGTTGCAGCAACAGCTCCATCCTTCCGAACCGCGCGCGCTCGGCCGCCAGATGGAGTTGCCGGAAGGGACTTTCATCCCCCGTTTCAGCCTGATCTCCCTGCCACCGGACGAGACCCCGGGACTCGATTGTTTTATCTGCGCGCATCTGACGCCCGAACTCATGCGCCGTCCGGATTGGCTTGTCCATCCGAACGGCGCCGTCAGGTTGAAGGGCATCCACGTGCTAGTCGAGAGCACGCCCCCACTGCTGCCGGCCTATGACCGGCTGTTCGGCATTCAGCAGGTGACGACGACCGACACGGTCGCTTCGATCCATGTCGGACGACACCGGATCGTGTTCAGCACACCCGACGATTTTGTGACCATGCACCCCGCGATCGATCTCGCCCCCGATCTTGCGCTGCCCGGGATCGTCTCGCTGGAGCTCGGCATCGAGCGGCGCGACAGCACGGCGGATTATCTCGCGCAATGGCAGGTTGCCTTCGACGAGTTGCCGGACGGCAGCCTCGTCGTCCCGGCGACTGAGGCGAACGGCGCGATCCTGTTCTTTTCCGAGGGGTGAGGAGATCGCCGGTTCGAGTCCGCAGCTCCGGTGGTTGGAAAGGATCGCTGGATCTGGCTGTGGATCTGCGATCCCGCGCTCATTCCCGCCGCTCTAGGACACGACCATCCGAACCGGCCAGCTCGCCTATCACTGCAATTAGGAGTTGGTTGGTCAACGACATACCCTCAATTCGACCGGGATCGTCAGCCAGCCTCGCAGCTAAGCAAGAGATCGGAGGGCTTGCCCGATGGAAAGCTCCCGATGTTGTGAACAAGATCTGGTCAGTCTTGACCGCTGCATCGTGGGTTTGCTGGTGCCGAAAGCGATCGTTGGGTTATCCGGCGGCCAAGGAGCCGAACCCGACCCTTTGTAGGATATTCCAACAGGGACGGTATCGAGTACCGCGGACCCCAGCCTATCGCCGGGGCGTAGTTCGCCCGCCATTACGCGGAGTGCTGCGCCGGCCTAGAATCATATCCCTCAGCGTGCCGGCCCCGGGCAACGGCAGTAGATCGCGTTCTGCTCTCCTCTCTCCTGCGCTAACGTCGCGAAGGTCAACGCGCCGCCCGGTCCCGCCACGGCAACCGCATTGAGTGCGAACCGACCGATCAGCTCACCCTGCGGCAGCGTTTCGCCCATGGTCGCGACCCGCCTGATATCGCCGGCGGCCCCTGCAAAGGCGGCAAGCGGTCCAGGCCCACCATCGAGCGCCGCGATGAATGCCGTCACCCCGTCCGGGCCCACTGTCGGCCAGGGACCGAAACCCGCATAGCGACCGCCACCCGGCGCAAGCGCTCCCTCGACGGCGATTTCGGCCAGACCCTCGGGCCCGATCCGTAGCACCGCCTCGCGTGTGACGCCGTCCTTGCCGAGATAGGCGCCGAACGCGATCCCGTCCTCGTCGTCGATCGCCACTCGCTCGGAGAAGCGCAGGATCATCGCCCCACTCGGCGCCCGGTCGCCAGATCCGACCAGCAGACGTAGATCGCGCGCACCGGCAACGAAAATGCCGCCGAGCGCCGGGCCCTTGAAGATCGCGGCAGGAAAGGCGATAACGCCGCTGTTGTTCAGCGCCGGCTCGCCGATCTTGTCCATCGTGCCGCCGATGCGCAGCAGCCGGTCGCCTTCCGCCACCAGACGCTGCAGCCGCCGCCCGTTCCAGAAATACAGCACATCCAGCATGTCGCGTCCGCGCCGCACATTGGCAACGAAAGCCAGCTCGTCGTTGTCGTTCAGCGCCGGCGCATCGAACCCAACCAGGACACCGGCAGGCACACCCGGAGCGTCGTCGCCGGCAAGGGCGACGGCCTGCAGCCCGTCCGCGCCGGCGAGGATGACCCCCTCGGTCGCACGCCCGCCGGCGATCTGCGCGCCGAACGCCACATGCCCTGCCATGTTCAGCGACGGCAGCGGATGCACCCCGAACTCCGCGAGCGTGCCGCCCCCCGGCAAGTTATCCCCGAACGCCGCCACCTTCGTGACATGCCCGGCTTCGGCGAGGAAGATGCCCTCACGCGCCGGTGCGCGCAGCACAGTCGCGTAGAAGGCGACCTGACCGCGCGCATTGACCGGCGCGACAATCGGTTGCGAGGTGACATCGAACCGATCGAAGCGGCCGCCGCCGGGTGCCGCCAGACCAGACCGGACAACGGCGCGCAAGGGGCCGCGCTCGGACAGTGGTTCGGCGGCCGGTAGCGCTGCCACACGCGCCGATGGCTGCGCCGGCGTCGTTGACGGCGTCGACGGCGCGACCCACAGGACGGCGGCCCACAAGACCGCCACTGCCACACCCGCAACGAGCAGGCGCCGCCACGCTGCTGCCAGCAACATCGCTCAGTTAGCCAGCATCCCGGCCTTTAGGGTAGATACGTCATGGCGCAACATCTTGATGTAGCTGTCCGCCTCGCCACCGGCGGGGGAAAGCGAATCACCGTAGAGCGTGCCGCCGATCATGGCACCGGTTTCACCGGCGATGCGCTGCATGGCGCGCGGATCGGTGATGCTATCGAGAAACAGCGCCTTTACGTGCTCGGCGCGGATCTGTCGCGCGAGCTTCGCCAGCTCGTCCGCCGAAGGCTCGCTCTTATTGGTCCAACCGTTCACCGAGAGCAGTGTGATTCCGTAAGCACTGGCGATGTACTGCAGCGAATCGTGCGACGCCAGCGCTCGCCGCTTTCCTGCCGGCACGGCCGCGATCTCCTTGTGCGCCCAGTCATCGACCGCCTGGATCTGTTTCGTGTAGGCTGCAGCATGCGCCCGGTAGTCCGCGGCACCGGCTGGATCGAGGCGCGCCAGCGCCTCGGCGAGGTTGCGCACGTAAATGACGCCATTGCGCGGATCGAGCCAGGCGTGCTGGTCGATCGCCGCGGGAAGCTGCCTGCCGGAAACCGGATGCTCCTCCTCTGCGGTCAGCGTCCGCACACCGCGGGTAACCACCACCTTTGTACCCTTGAAGAGGGCCTGCTTGAGCAGGGGCTCCAGCCATGGCTCGAACTCTTCGCTGAGGTCGTTGATGAATACGGCGCGTGCCGAAGCGACCGTCGCGACGTCGGCTGCGGTCGGCTGGTACAACTCACAATCTCCGCCGGCCTCGACGATGGTCTTGATGTCGATATGATTGCCGCCGACGTTGGCGAGCATATCGCCAATGACGCTGAATGTCGCGACCACCGGGATCCGGTCCGCGGCTTGCGCCGGGCCTGCCAACAGCAGGGCAGCCAGCGCGATAGCGCAACGAAGCGTCAAACGTCCCATCCGGTCGTCGGCGCCAGGCGTCGCAACGCGCTGGTGGCGACGAGCGAGACTCCAAACAGCAGCCCCGCCGCCAGTACGATGGCCGGACCTGACGGCACATTGCCGTGATAGGAGACGAGCAGTCCCGCAACCGATGCGGCGAGCCCGAAGCCGGTCGCCAGCGCCATCGACGCGGCCGCTCCCAACCCCCAGCACCGCGCTGCCGCAGCCGGCAGCAGCATCGGTCCCACCGCCAGCAATGTGCCGAACGCCTGGAAGCTCGCCACCAGCGCGAGCACCACCAGCGCCAGGAACACCGCCCCGTACGGCGCGCGCGTGCCCACCGCGCGAAGAAACGCGGGATCGAACGCGCCTACTGCCAGCGGGCGATACAATGCCGCGATCACCAGCACGATCACGCTGCTGACGGCGGCAATCTGCAGCAGCGCCCACTGGTCGATCGCCAGCACGGTGCCGAACAGCACGCGCATCACGTCGACGTTGCTGCCCCGCCACGCCACCAGAACGACGCCCAGCGAGAGGGCGACGAGATAGAACCCCACCAGCCCGGCATCACGCCGCGCCCGCCCGCTGGTGATCAGTCCGGCTAGTGCTGCCACGGCAAGTCCGCTCGCCAGCCCACCGAGCGACAGCCATGCCGGTGATGGTCCGGCATAGAGAAACCCGACCGCGGCGCCGGGCATTACCGCATGCCCCAGCACGTCGCCATCGAGACTCATTCGCCGCAACACCAGCAAGGTTCCAACGGCCCCGTTGGCCAGCGCCAGCGCCAGACAGGCCACCAGCGCCGCGCGCATGAACGCGAGGGTCTCGAACGGTTCCACGATCAGCGCATGCGTCGACATCACGCCGCCATCGCCGGCAACGCCACCTCTGTCTTACCCCAGGCGACGCAGCGTCGCGCCAATACCAGAGTGGAGGGAAAGCGCGCCTGCACCAGGTCGAGATCATGCAGCACCGCGATCACTGTCCTGCCCTCCTGGTGCCATCGCGTCACCTGGTCGAGCAGCACTGAGATGGTCTGCGCATCGACGGCGGCGAATGGCTCGTCGAGCAGAATAACTGCCGCATCCTGCAGAATCAGCCGGGCGAACAGCGTGCGCTGAAGTTCGCCCACCGAGATTTCGCCGATCGGTCGCCCCAACCGTCCGGCCAGTCCCACCGCCTCCGCCACCGCCCCCGCGCGCGCTCGCAGCGCGGTCCCCGGGGAGCGGAACGCGCCGAACTCCCGCCATCCCCCGAGCGTGATCAGCTCCAAGACCGTGAGCGGGTAGTCGCGGTCGATTGCTGTGAGCTGTGGCAGATAGGCCAATCGCTGCCGCGCCGCGCAACTCACCACCCCGTCAGCCAGTCGCACGACGCCCGCGATCGCCGCGAGGAGCGTGCTCTTGCCCGCCCCGTTCGCCCCAACAACGGCGGTCAGGCTGCCCGACACGAACTCTCCGCTTACCGCCTCCAACGCTATTCGCCGCCCATAGCGGACGGTTACGTCGCGCAACAGGACGCGGCCGTCAGCCTGCATGCGTCCGACGGAGCAAACCAAACCCCTCCCCATCCAGCCTGCCGCGCATCTCGCAGCGCCGCGGCGTCGGCCTCAGACCGCGAGCGAGGCGGGCTGGTATAATCTTGCCGGGTACGCCATTCTAGGGGCAAGTTTACCATTCCAACCGGAAGGCGAACGAGATAGGGGAGGAGCAAACCATGAGAATCATTGAGCTAGCCGTGTTCACCGGCATGTCGGTCCTGTCGTTGTTGGCGCAATCGGCACCCGCCTCGGCGCAGGCCGACTGCAAGGCCCTCGTCGCGCCCTCGCCCTTCGGTCCGAACGATCAGACCGGCGCGACCAACCGCGTCACCCCCGCGGTCACCAAGGCCGCCGCCGCCGAGATCCAGACCGGCGTCGTCACGTCCATGGCCAACGACCTCGTGGACGGCATACCGCTCTTCGGCACCCGCTTCAGCAAGACCGTCCTGACCAGCTTCGCTACATTGCCGGGCGCGGAGTTCGGCAACAACAAGCTGAGCTATATGGAAGACACCTATCTCAGCCAGAGCCATGTCGGCACGCACATCGACGGCATCGGTCACATCGGCGTCCAGGACTGCTACTACAATCAGACGCCGATGGGGAAGTACGTCACTCAGAACTACCTGAAGAAATTCGGCATCGAGAACATCAAGACCTTCGCCACGCGCGGCGTCATCATCGACGCGGTGAAGGTGTTCCAGGCCGCGGGCAAGCTGAAAGCCAACGCCGCCTGCAAGACCCCCTGCCTGGATGCCGGCACGCTGATCACCGAAGCCGATCTGCAGGCCGGGCTGAAAATGTACAACGTGACCCTGCGCGAGGCCGACGCCGTGTTCATCAATACCGGCTGGGGTGACCTGTTCAAGCAGTGGCCGGCCCAGAACGCGGCCTACAACAAGGGCGAACCCGGCATCAGCGAGTCGGCGGCGCTGTGGCTCGTATCGCAGAAAGTTGTTGCCGTGGGCGCCGACACCTGGGCGGTCGAGGTGGTTCCGGGCGAGCGGGAGGACATCGCATTCCCGGTCCACAAGACGTTGATCACCGACAACGGGATCCACATCATCGAGAATGTGCGCACCGACCTGATTTCGGCGGCCGCTGCAAGTTCGGGCCGGGCCACCTTCTTCTTGTCGATGACGGTGCCCAAGGCGGTCGGCCTGACCGGCACCTTTGTCAACATCGAAGCGATTCAGTAGCGCATGGCGTCACCACCGGTGCTGCGGCGCCGGTTTTTCCTTACCGGAATGCTTGCCTGCGGCCTAGGCCTCGCTAGGGCCGCAAGGGCCGAGGCACGGCGCTACCGTATCGCTCTCGCCGATCTCGACGAGACGCCGGGGGTGACCTTGGAGGGGCTCGGCTTCACCGGTTCCGATATGCGGCGCAGCTTCGAGCTGGCGGCCCGCACCTTGCCGGTCGACATGCTCTATTTCGACAATGCCGGCGACCCCGCCCGGGCCGTCGCCAATGCCGAGGCCGCGATTGCCGCCAAAGTCGACTTGCTGATCGAGTACAACGCCGATGCCGATGCGAATGCCGAGATCGCCCGCCGCCTTGCCGACGCCGCCATCCCAGCCCTCGCGCTGATTGATCCGCTTCCCGGCGCGCCGCTTTACGGACCCGACAACCGCGCTGCCGGCCATATCGCCGGGCACGCCCTTGGTGCTTTCGCGCGAGAAACCTGGCCGGACGAGCGGGTGCTCGGGGTGCTGATCGGTGACCTCGCCGAGCCGAGCCCCGCCATCAGCGATCGCGTGCAGGGCATCACCGAAGGCATACACGAATCGCTGCCCTCGCTGAAGCTTGCCTCGCTCGACACCGGCGGACAGTCGGTGCGCGCCGACGCGCTGTTGGCGAAATTCTTGCAGACGCAGCACGGCCAACGGCTGCTGATCGCGACCCTCGACGACCTGGCTGCGGTGTATGCCAAGAATGCCATCGAAATGAACCGGCGGCTGAGCGACTGCATCATCGTCAGCCAGGGGCTCGACCCGAACATCCACGGCGGCGCCAGCGAGAAGAAGGAGATCGACCCCAACAACCGCAGCAGCGTGGTGCTCGGCTCGGTCGCCTACTACATCGACCGCTACGGCTATGACGTACTACCGCTCGCGTTGCGCCTGCTTGCCGGCGAGACGCTGCCGCCGCGCACGGTGACGCACCATAGCTTGGTCACCGCCGCCAACGTATTCCGGGAATATCCGCCATTCGATATGAACTGAAGGTGCGTTGAAATGCCTGAGGCCGGGTTGCCCGACCCGCCCCGATCGTAATCGAGAGCGCCCAGGCCGGGCTCGTCGACGCCGGAAGGACGACGCCGTACGTCAGCGCTGGCGGGCCTGACACCGATCAGCCGAGCCCCCCGCGGGCGAGCGCCTCGATTGCCTCGACATCGGCGAAAGCCAGCACCGGTTCGGCCACACGACGGGTGAACCCGGCTCGGGCGCGAGCGAACTCACGCTGCCGGTCTGTCGCTTCCCCGGCGAAACGGTCCGAGCCGGCGGCGGCGGGCGAATGCGCAGGCCGCGGCAAGGTCGGGGTCCGGGGCCCCATCGCGAAGGCCCGAGACAGCATCCACTGCGACCGTGGCCTGGACTTCCTGTGCCGCCAACCGGGCGCGAATTGCTTTCAGCGAGCCGCCGCGGCGATGCAGCGAGTCGACCCGCCCGGCGGCATAGGCGGCATCGTCGAGAAGCCCGATTCTCGGTACCGGATGACGATCGCCTCGATCAAGACCCCCGCCTGCGGCGCGGCCTCGGAAGAATACCGTCGGCCGCGCCGGATCAGCACACGCCGCGAATTCTCGGCCGAACTGGCATAGCGCCTGAGAGAACCGAGCGCCAGCGTTCGAGAAGGTCGGGTCCGATCTGGCGACCATTCACCTTCGCCGCCCAACCGTGGGTCCACGATCAGCCATCATCGCGCGACAACGTCATGATGTCGAGGTCGATACGCACCGGGTCAGCGTGGGAACACCGGACTCGAGCCGGATCGCGACCTGTCTTCGATCTTCACCCGGGGTTCGAACACCTGCCCAT
>Ga0306922_10008232_pt1 | contig 10118 bp, 18 predicted proteins | sample sta12Cox44000082_FD_203758 | JGI IMG/M metagenome (GOLD analysis project Ga0306922, IMG submission 203758) | Lab enrichment of tropical soil microbial communities from Luquillo Experimental Forest, Puerto Rico - statoxic.12C.oxic.44.000.082 (v2)... | ecosystem: Environmental > Terrestrial >...
AAGCCCGACTGCTCGGAGCTGGTCAGCGAGCATGGGAGCCTACCGCGATAATTGGTTTGGCGCCGGACGAATTACTTCCCTCGGATCCTTGTCTTCCCGTAAGCCTTGATAGACCCCCTGCCGAAGCGGGTTGTCCTCGGTCCAAGTCAGGTATTTGACCTCGACCACGAGCTCAGGGCGCACCCAATGCACGCGGCTCAGCACGATCGCCGAACCAAACCGGTTTGACCGAGGGGGAGCCTGATCGAGCGGCATCTCGGACGTGGCGAGAGCTTGCAGGCGACGCGACAGCCGGCCGAGTTCCGCGTGGTCGATTCCAGCCCCGACGCGCCCCGCATAAATGAGCCGGCCGTGTGGGTCGTAATACGCGAGCAGCAACGCCCCGAGCCACGGGCGTGCACCCTCGGGATCAGTCCAGCCGACAACCACGAACTCCCCTCGGTTCTGGCATTTGACCTTCACCCAGAGGCCGCGATTGCCGGGCGAATAGGGTGCCTCCGCGCGCTTGGAGATAATGCCCTAGAGCGACAATTCGCAGGCCTTGGCATAGAACTCCGCGCCCTGTCCGATCTGGTGATCGCTGTATTGCAACGGCGTGCCGACATTTGACAGCAGCTGTCGAAGGCGCTCCTTTCGCTCATGTAGCGGCGCCGTGCTGATCACCTCGCCATCGAGGTCGACCACGTCGAACAGAAAAAAGACGAGGGGATCGACGTTGCCCGAATCCGAGGCCGCCTGAATCAAGCTAAACGAGGTCTTCCCGTCTGGGCGAACGCCGCAGAGCTCCCCGTCGGGATATGCCTGTCGGGCCGGCAGAGTGGACACGGCCTGGGCTATCGACGGGTATTTGTGCGTCCAGTCCAAGCCTGTGCGCGTCAACAGCTCGGCCCTGCCGCGGTGCAGGCGGGCATGCATGCGATATCCGTCGTACTTGATCTCATGCAGCCATTCGGGGCCTTGGGGAGGCGCGTTCACCACTTTGCAAAGCTGCGGCTTGACCCACTTTGGAAGACTTGCCGGATCGCCTCGCGACCTATTTGTCGTCGATTTCGCCATCACAACCGGGGAAAAGCGTTGGTCTCTGCATGGGTGTCACTTTTTGAGGGAAGGGCAAGGATAACATGAAGAGATTGGGCCTCGTTCTTGGAGCCGGTGCCCTAGTGGTCGTGGTCCTATTTGCGTTGTGGATCATCAGCCGGCCAGAGCGCGGCACCACCGGCCCGGTGAACACGAAGTTCCGACTGCTCGGACCAGACGACAAGATCGTGGTCGATGGTTTCGACGACCCCAAGGTAGAAGGTGTCGCCTGTCACATCAGCCGAGCACAGACTGGGGGGATGAAAGGCGCTTTTGGTGTGGCCGAGGACACTAGCGACGCCAGCATTGCCTGCCGCCAGATCGGCCCGATCAAGATCAACGGTGATATTAAGGATGGCGAGCGCGTCTTCGACGAACGCCGCAGTCTTGTCTTCAAGACGCTTCAGGTAGTCCGCTTCTTCGACCGCCAGCGCAACGTGTTGGTCTACGTAGCCTACAGTAACCGCGTCATCCAGGGCAGCCCGAAGAACAGCATCAGCAGCGTTCCCATAATGGGCTGGCCGGTACCATAGTCCTGGGCCTGGTTCTAATCAGGGGGAAGGTGAATGCTCGCTGGCGAGCTTGCCCTCACACTAACCGCCGTCTTCACCGGGGCAGCGATCTACATCAACATCGCCGAGCAGCCGGCGGACCTTCGGCTTGACGATCGCTCCCTCCTTACCGAGTGGAAGCCGGCCTATAAGCGCGGCGACATCATGCAAGCGAGCCTCGCGATCGTGGGCGGTATCTTCGGGCTCGTCGCCTTTTTGAGACGCTCGACTGGCGTTAGCTGCTCGTCCTGCTCGCAAATTGGCCGTACACGATCTTCGTGATCATGCCGATCAACTGGCTGATGGACACGCCGCCGGAAGCCGCCACGGTTGAAACGTGCCGCGCACTCGAGCGGTGGGGTGCTCTTCATGCCGGGCGAAGTGCTCTCGGCTTCGTGGCAACCCTGTTCTTTCTATGGGCCCAGCGGTGAAACTGCTGACCCCTGCGTTTCGGTCGAGAGGCGGCGCACTCGCTCAAGGGACAACTGTCGAGCGCGAATGAAGTCGCCAGGCTTGACGCCGCGCACGACGATCGGTGGTCTGTCAAGGGGAGTGGTGCCTCGCGCTTCCGAAGAGACTGCCGATGTGTGTCGCGGTATCCTGCCCCTTGCCTCGAATCAACCTTGGCAATCTCGGTCAGCGAAGGAACCGGAGACTATGATCTTCAAGAGGATCGACCATGTCGAGATCGTCACGGACCAGCTTGATCGAACGGAGAAGTTCTACACCGAGGTGCTTGGGTTCGCGGTGAAGATCCGTGACCGGATCGAGCGCTCGGGTTTAGGTGTGCCTATTGACCTCGTATACCTGGATCTAGGCGGCACCGTCGTCGAGCTGATCTCTTATGAGGGCGCTGCTGTCGATCCGGCTCCGCAGAATGAGCATCTCGGCTACCGCATGATCGCGCTCGAAGTCGACGATATGCAGAAGGCGGCCGACTATCTTAGGACCAAGGGTGTGGACATCGTCTGGGGCCCGAGAGTTCGCGAGACTTACACTCGGGCGGAGATCTGCGACCCCAACGGCTATCACATCGAGCTTAGGCAGTGGTTCACTCGAGCTGATCTTGCATCCCGTTCATGACCCTCTCTGCGGTTCTCGTGCAGGATCTGCCGGGCTGGTGTCCTAGGTTGGGTGGTGGCGTAGGCTAGGGCAGCGTCCACGATCATCTCCTGAAATCCACCTACATCTATGGCAAGGTCGTGGGTGAATTTGTGGGTAGACCGGAGATCTCTTCGACTATATGATTGATATATCATAATATTTTGTCAGAAGTGGCGGAAGAGGCAGGATTCGCAAGTGTCACAACCTTAACATCTCATCGCCGTTGGTTTCGGTCGCGACTTGCCGTGGTGCGGTGCGGTCCGCAGGTCGAAACCGGGCGATCTCGCCACGGACGCTTTTCGCGGCTCGAACCGTTCGGCTCGATCTCTCGAGCCGCCCTTGCGCTGGCTCCACTATGAGATTATCGCCGCGTCCAAGTCGTCTCCCCGCAAACATTGCGTGATACTCCACCCCGCGCCGCCGAGAGACGCGATGGGCCGTCCGAGCGCCGCTGGGTGGAAAATACATTCAATGATTTCAGTGTCATACGCCTTATTGATGACGAGCCGTGTTATCGTGCCGCGGCGACACGCCTCGAGCTTGCTGGCGATGACTTCTAGATGCCGAGCGATCGACAGCGGCGTCTGCGGATTCAGCTCGACAAATGCGCGATGGGCGAAACTCAAAAAATCATGCCGCAGGATCAGCGTGTAATCCGACGGTGAAAGTGTCATTTCTGCGCATCCACTTCGTCGCCCTCAGGGCCGCCTGCCGGGTCTGGGATCGGCTCAGGCCGGGAAGCCGGGTGATCTCCGCGTCGGATTCTTTGCACAATGCCCTCGATGACCTCTTGTTCCTCCGAGCCGCTAAACACTCCGATCGCGATTCCGGCAACCGGCGGGTTTTCGAAGCCGCGCGCTTCGTTCAGCAGCAAGGGGATGGCCCGCAAGTCACCCTCGGCGGCGCAATTGACCAGGCGTTTGGCGATGACTTCTCGCTTTGATAGGCGTTTGCGCCGGCCGTTCTCGGTGACGGTAACGCGGGCGCGCAGCTCATCCTCGATGGCAGTGCCAAAATTCCTGGCCCCCCGCGGCCGACCCGTTGGGTTGCCCGACTGACCAGGTTTGAAGCGCGTGTTCGAGGGTGGTTTTGAATAGCCAACGTCGTAGGGAGGCTTGCCCGACTCAGCCATCGTGCGCCTCGCTTTCGCGAACGAGGTCGTCAAAGCGACTGCCGTCGCCCGCACGGGTTGCGCCGTCGCCGGTGAAACGTTGCCAGCGGCGGATCGCGGTGTCGACGTAAAGCGGCTCGAGCTCGATGCCGCAGCAGACGCGACCGACGCGTTCGGCGGCGATCAGCGTCGAGCCGCTGCCTAGAAAGGGATCGAGCACGATGTCCCCCCTGGCCGAGCAATCCATGATCGCATCGGCGACAAGGGCAACAGGCTTTACGGTGGGGTGCAGGGTCAGCAGATTGCCCTCGTCGCCGCGCCGCCCGAAATTGTTGATCGTCGGGTACTGCCAGACATTGGTCCGGTTTCGGCCATATTGCCCGAGCTGCACGTTATTCCGGTGCGGTGCGGCACCGGATTTGAACACCAAGACCAGCTCGTGCTGGCTGCGATAGAGCGAGCCCATCCCGGCATTGTCCTTCACCCATGCGCAGAGGTTCTTGAGCTCGGAATAGACCCCATCTGCCGCGGTCAACAGCTCGAGGAGGTGGCGCCAATCCATGCAGATGTAATGAAGCGACCCGTCGGCACTGTGCCGAACGAGCAGCCGCAGAACCGTTGTCAGAAACTGCGTGAATTGAAGCGCGGTCATCTCGCCCGATGCCATCGCGAAGTCGCGGTGACGTACTCGGCCCTTGCCCGAGACGTGCCCATCGATGGGCACGTTGTAGGGCGGATCGGTAAACACGACATCCGCCCGCAATCCCTGCATCAATTTTTCGTAGGACGCCGGGTCGAGGGCATCGCCACAGCGGACGAGGTGTCGTCCGGCCCGCCATAGATCACCCGGTCGAGTGACCGGCGATTCACCGGTGCAATTGGCCAGTTCATCGGCCGGGTCGGGCCTGGTTGTGTTCAAGACCGACAATTGCTCGATGCGCAGATCAATTTCCGCCACCGAGAAGCCGGTGACTTCGAGCGTGAAATCCAGCTCAGCTGCCGAGAGTTCGCTTAAGATCTCGCCGAGCAAGCGCTCATCCCAAGTCGACAGCTCGGTTAGGCGATTGTCCGCGACGCTGAAGGCCCGTGCTCTTTCAGGCGTAAGATGCTCGACGCGGATTACTGGGACCTCAGCCCACCCCAGCCGCCGCAGGGCGAGGACCCGGCCATGTCCGGCCAGGATCTTGTTGTCGCGGTCGATCAGGACCGGGACAAGGCAGCCGAAGGTTTTAATGCTTTCTGCGATCTGGCGTATTTGGCGAGCGCTATGCTGTTTTGGATTCCGCGGGTCGAGTTTGAGCTCGCTGATCGCCAACCACTCAATCCGAAGGTTTCGAGCAGTGTCCCTCTCCATGTCGCGTCTCCTGACTGAGTGCCCTGCCGGGCGCAGGTCAGCACTTAACGCGACCAGATCGCGGAAACCGGTTAGCGCGATTTCAGAATTTTCTTGGCGCGCGACAGCCGGTCCTTCAAGCCGGATATGGGAGTGACCTTGAGTCGCCCGTCCGTTGATCCGTCCGGCTGGGTAAAATAAATTTTTCCGTCCTCGAGATCGACGATTAGCCGGGGAACCTCTCTTTTGTCAGCATGTTCTCCAACTCGGATGCGGTGACGTTCGGATCGCGTCGCACCAGATCCGAGATTGCTTGCTGGAGGGCGTCCGACTTTTTGACTTGGCCGCCGTTGCGGCCCTGCTGCGACAGAAATCGCTGCTTCTCATATTCTGCATCAGCCAAAGATGCCTCGAGCGTTGTTTGGCAATATGCTGGAACGCCCCGCAGCGGCTCGTCGGCAAGCCTTCGGAGCGCGACTTCTCGAATGGCCGGGTCCTTGATTCGTCGCTCACTAAGCATATTTTCGTTTTCCCAGAAGCGCTGATTGCGCTCATTAATTTCACTGATGCTGATCATTTACGATGTCCCCTCCAGGTGTGCTATCCGTTCAATCCCTGTTCAACACTTATAAGCAAAGCTTACCCTGCGTTTGCTTGTGGACGAAGACGGTAACTTGAGCTCGCTCAAGCAAATCGCCTTATATCGAGGACCTCGCCCTCGTGGTCGACGGCACGCCAAAGATACGTCCGCTCGCCGGCGAATCGCACTACCATCTCGTCGAGGCGCCAGCGATTGCTCGGCCGCGGACGGCACCGGCGTAGCCGTCGCGCGATCATCGGTCCGAATTTCAGCACCCACCACCGGATGGTTTCATAGGAGATGTCGAACCCCCGTTCCGCAAGCAGTTCCTCGACATCACGATAACTCAGGGTGAAGCGCCGCTTTCGCTCGGCGCGGCATTAAACCGAACCGAGGCAGGGTTGTGCGCGGATTTGACCGTGTAGCCTGAAGCTGCCCCGATAACTTTGCACCAGGCTGGCAGGGCCTCGCGTTGGCGCCTTCTTGAGGCTCGGTGACCCGGCGTGGATATCATTGCCGGGGCCAGCCTGGCTCGGCCCACGGTAAACCTGCCGTTATCGGTCGTCAAAAACCGGCTGTGGCTCCCGGCCAGTTTGCCGCTCGGAAGCGGTATAGAAGAAACGTTTCACTGAACTCCCGGAACCTCAGTTTCGAATTCGCCTCCCTCCGCTGGCGAGTCCGTATTCCCGAAGCCGAGACCGGAGGTGATCGCAACGCCGTGAAACTGAAGCATCAGCCGTGGTAAAGACCGCCGGTTTGTCAAGTCCGTTCATGGCTCGGCTCGGTCAGCCCGAGCAACCCTCGTACTCTTACTGAACGTCAGGGCGGGCCGCCGACCACGGCACCAGGACATAACGTCTGAACGGACACCGGCCGTTCGGCCTAGCCGGCGGGAACGGGTCAAAGTGCCCCATAGCCGACGCTCCTGTGCGCGTCCCGCCATCTCGACACATGATGAGGTCCCTGCCGCACCGCGACAAAATTTGGTGCAGTTTAACAGTCGGCGTAAGATGGCGTGTTTGGTCTCTCCTGAGGAGAAGATTGACACCGGGTCAGCGGCTAGCGAGCTCATCTTTCACTTGTTCGGAGCGATCCCACACATCAATCGTAAGCGCACGGGGCCGTGCGGCTTGAGGACTTGTCCTTGGGTATCCCTCCTTTTCACGATGCCCCGGTTGCCTGTCTAGGGCAGCTGTAGTCACTGACGTGGACCTTTGAGCAGAAGCGATATTGTGTGGATCGTACTGATTTGATTGCAGGATTGGGCATGACGACTCAGCGTTGGCAGGTCGCAGACTATCGCTCCCGTCGCCATTTGTTGGATGCTGACGTCTTCCTGAACGGGTCGAATCCGCCTCCGACCGACATCATTGAACCGGAGGTTTGGCATTACCTGATCCACCTCGCCGACCATGTGAGTGTCACAACATCGAATCCCACGGCGCATTATTGGGACGGTTGTTTGATCTTGAGCGCGTTTGGGTTGACGCAATTGCGGAGGAGCCATCTTTCCTCGACACGGCAATGGTAGATGTCATGGACGATTTTACAGCGTCAATGTTTCTGCTTTTGCACGGATATTATCGACAATCTATCGCGGCACTTCGTAGCGTCCTTGAGACAACTGCAATCGGCGTTTATCTGGAATTGCTCAATGACAAAGTGGAATTTGGACGATGGCGACGTGGCATCAAGGAAATCGGATTTGGTCACGCGGCTGACAGGCTCCGCGCCTTGCCGGTAGTCTCGGCATTTGAGATGAGGCTGCGAGCGGCAGTGCAGGATGATCCGTTTGCACAGCGCTCGCCAGATTCAGAAGGTGGCTGGTCTCGTCGGCTCTACGGGCGGCTCTGCGAGTACACGCACTCAAGGCCCGGCCGGACGAATTCCGATCTCTGGCGAAGCAATGGACCAATTTATGTCCGACGCCACGTCAACCTCGTCGGATCTCTATATTCCGAGACGTTCACGCTTTCTATGCTGCTTCTTAGGTTCGCCAGACCAGGGCAAACCGGCCCAAGAGGATTTGAGCGTAACTACAGTGCGTCGGCTCGCGCGCACATGTTATTCGTGCCTCTGAATTGCGTCTCAATCACGAGCGGATTTCCCTGGACCTCTGTTGGCGCCATGATGGCACATTGGGTTAGCGGGCCTGATCAGCGGCAGCTTTCGGCGCATCTCGCCCATTGCAGTGCGGTCCGGCGAAGGTCGGCAATCCGTACCCGCAGCCGTCATTCTCTGTGTGCGGGTGGACTGTCGGTTATGGGTTAAGGGCCGAGATTGTCAGCCTCGCCTAAAGGCGACAGCCTTGCCCCAGAAAGCCGACCATAGGGTAAGTCAGACCAACCGTCTCTGGTGTGCCAGTTGCCGACATCTGGCGAACCTCCCCTAACCACCTCAGTCGAGCCCTCGCGATCGGTGCTCAGATCAAGCCTCGGTGACAGCTTATGCATACCCGACCCTGGAACCGGGAGTGCCGTCGGTCATCATGACCTAACCCAGTTCTTCAACAGCCCGGCCTGGACAGAGCACCTCAACCGAAGGATGATCCGTTCGCCTATGGAGTACCAACATGGATGTCGGGGGCTGGCGCAAAAGTCTCGGGCTCGGACAGTACGAGGCGCTCTTTCGCGCGAGTGGCATCGACGCGGATATCCTGCCAGAGCTGATGGACGTCGACCTCGAGAAGCTTGGTGTGCCGCTCGGGCGCCGCAAGCGTCTCCTCAGAGCCATCTCCGGTTTGGCCGCCGCCGAGATATCGGCGGTGAAACGTGGGAACGCACATGGATCGTGTCGGGCAATCTCAGCGCAAATCCTATTGCCGATTGATCAGAATGGAGGCTGGTGAATGGGTGCAGGGCCGCTGGTAGTGACCTATCCGCTGACGGGCGCAGCCGGGCGATCGTCGAGGAAGAACTGGGTGGGACCGCCGAGGCCATCTATCTCGTCGATCTGGTGCCCGCCGCCCGAGCGCATGCGCTTGGGCGCGCCGGGGCGGTGCTGTCCCACGATACGTCGAAGGAACTGTGGCCCGACGAGATCCCGCTAATCCGCAATGCTCGGCTATTACAGTTCACCGCCGCTGGCGTCGACTGGGTGCCGACCCGCGATCTACCGTGGGAACTGCCGGTTGCAGCCAGATAAGGGCGGGGGGGCCGAACCGATGTCGGAGCACATCGTTGCGCTGGCGCTAGCTGCGGCAAAGCGCCTGTTCATCGAGCACTCGAACCTGAAGAGCGGCGAATTCAACCAGGGCAGCGCCAACCGAATGCTGCGCGGCGGCGTCTGCGGCATCCTCGGCTTCGGCAACGTCGGGATCGCGACCGCGCGGCTGATGCGCGCCTTTGGGATGAAAATTCATGCAATCAACCGCCGCGGCGTGAGCGACGAACCGACCGCTGGATTGCGACGACCGACCTCCTCGACGAGATGCTGCGCGTCGCCGATGTCCTGGTCATCAGCGCCGCGCTGACGACCGCTACCGAGGGATTGATTGGCGCCCGCGAACTGGGGCTGATGAAGAAGAACGCGATCCTGATTAACGTCGCGCGTGGCGAGATCATCGATGAGGAAGCGCTCTACGCGCATCTTGTCTCCCATCCGCACTTTTTCGCCGGCATCGACGCCTGGTGGGTGGAACCGGTGCGGCACGGCCACTTCGCGATGGCTCACCCGTTTCTCGACCTCCCGAACGTGATTGGCTCGCCGCACATTCGACAGGGGGCGGGGCATGGCGTGACGAATACCTCCGGCGCGCTGTCCAGAATTGCCGGCGCGCCATCCTCGGCGAGATGCCGTCGAACCTCATCGGCTCCGACGAGCGGATGCTCTGATCAACCTCGGCGCGCGCACTCGGATCACGAGCTAATATTCAACAGTTAGCTCGGCTGCGAATTCTCGCGAACGACTGCAATGCGCACCTTTCGTGCGTTGCCTCGCAGTTTGGCGAAGGTCGCCTGACCGAACTGACTGCGGCCGCTCAGCGCCTGGCCGGATGAACCCCAAACTCACTTTGAGACCGGCGGTACCGTTAGGCTGCGGAGATCGGCAACGCTGGCGATTTATCGCGTGCTGGATGATCTCGGGCGGAAAACGATGGCGGCGATAGCAGAGCGGAGCCATGCCGCGACTTTAACCCTGCGAGCAGACCTTGCGCGACCCGTTAGCGTGACAAAGCCACTCCGGCGGCTTCGGCTGACTGCGGTCGCGCTCGCGGATAGGCTGCCGCCGAGCCGGGGCGCTCAGCGGGATTTCTCAGGCCCGCAGGGGGTGTCAGTGTTATCGGCGTTTCGACCGGGTCACGCAATACATAGCCGCGCCCCCAAACAGTCTCGATGTAGTGTTTACCACCGGTCGCCTGGG
>Ga0306922_10008233_pt1 | contig 10118 bp, 6 predicted proteins | sample sta12Cox44000082_FD_203758 | JGI IMG/M metagenome (GOLD analysis project Ga0306922, IMG submission 203758) | Lab enrichment of tropical soil microbial communities from Luquillo Experimental Forest, Puerto Rico - statoxic.12C.oxic.44.000.082 (v2)... | ecosystem: Environmental > Terrestrial > Soil...
TGCTTGTACGAAGACCGGGAAGGGAATTTGTGGGTCGGAGCGAACAACGGCCTGACGCGCTTTCGCGACGACGAGTTTACGGTCTACGGCAAAAGCGAAGGACTGCCAAGCGACGACCCGAATACGGTCTACCAGGATCGTAGCGGCCGGGTGTGGGTAGGGTTTCATGACAGCGGCCTGATGCTGTTTGGGCCAGACGGGTACCAGCTGTTCACGACGCGCAACGGGCTGCCGAATAACGAGGTGTTTTCGATTCGCGAGAGTCGTGACGGCGACCTGTTGCTGGGCACCCGCGGCGGGCTGGTCCGGATGCACGACAACCGGCTCACCACGTTCCGGCCACGAGACGCTCTGAATCGCGGGCTGGTGTTCGACGCGTTGGAGGATTCCTCGGGACGGCTTTGGCTGGGTTTGCCGAGCGGTCTCGGCCAGCTAAACGGGGACCAGCTACGCATCGTAATTCCAGGCGGACCGGTGCTGATCGATTCGGTCGTCTCGCTAGCCGAAGGTCGCGGCGGGGTCTTGTGGGCCGGAAGTTATGGCAGGGGGTTGTGGCGGGTCTACGGCAACGATAAACGGCAGTATACCGAGGCCGACGGGCTTTCGAGCGACCAGATCCGGGCAGTGCGCGAGGACAGCGATGGCACGGTGTGGATCGCTACGTTCGGCGGCGGCCTAAACGCGCTTCGAGACAACCGTTTCACGCATTTCACCGAGAAGGACGGACTGTTGAGCGACAATATTTCGGCCGTAGCGGACGACGGCGAATCGCTTTGGCTGAGTACCACGCGTGGCATCTGCCGCATTTCCAAGCGGCAGTTGCATGATTTCGCGGCGCATAAAATCCAGCGCTTGGAGCCGATCAATTACGGCGTCGCCGATGGATTGCGGAGCGCGCAGTGCGCGCCCGGCTATCCGATTCCAGGCGGTGGACGGCGCGCGGCGGACGGACGCCTGTGGTTCCCTACTAGCCGTGGCCTCGCCGTGATTGATCCCCACGCGCGCCGCCACACGGCGCCTTCCCCCGCGGTGCATCTGGTCGACCTGACGGCGGACGACCGGACGGTGGATCTCGCCCGGCCGGCCCGGCTGCGGCCGGGCACCCAGAGAATCCAGATTCGCTACACGGGCATTCACCTCGGCTCGCCGGAACGAGTGCAGTATTTCCGTAAGCTGGAGGGGTTGGACGCAGATTGGGTGCGGGCGGGCAACCGGCGGGTGATCAACTACAACAGCCTGCGTCACGGAAAGTATCGCTTTCTGGTGCGGGCTGAGCTGCCGGGCGGGCCAGCGACGGAACGCGCTTACGCCTTCGAAGTGCTGCCAGCATTTTACGAAACGGCCTGGTTCCGCCTGCTGGCGGCACTTGCTTTGGCAGCGGCGGCCTGGGGCCTGTATCAACTGCGGCTGCGGCAACTCGGGTCGCGGTTCGCACTGGTGTTGGAGGAACGCGCGCGGCTGGCGCGCGAGATCCACGATACTCTGGCGCAAGGCTTCGTGGGGATTTCCTCGCAACTCGATGCGGTTGCCATGGCCATGCCGGAATCCCACAGCCGGGCCCGCCAGTACCTGGACCTGGCTCGCAAGATGGCTCGCCACAGCCTGACTGAGGCGCGCCGCTCGGTGATGGATCTTCGCGCCTCGGTGCTCGAGGGGCAGGATCTGGCAGCGGCACTGAACTCGGGTGCCCAAATCTGGACGGCTGGATCCGGTGTGAAGGTTCATGTGGATGTGTCCGGTGCCCAAGAGGCGCTGCCTCAAGAATTCGAACAGCACCTGCTGCGAATCGCCCAGGAAGCGGTGACCAACGTGCTCAAACACGCCGGAGCCGATCAGATCTGGGTCAAGCTCCAGTTGGAAGCCCGCAAACTCTACCTGCGGATTGTGGATAACGGGCACGGCTTCGATCAGCAGGACGTCTTCTCCTCGCTGGGCGGGCATTTCGGGTTGATCGGAATGCGCGAGCGGGCCGAACGGCTGGGCGGGGAATTGCACCTCGCCAGTCACCCGGGCGAAGGAACGCACGTGGAAGTGACGGTCCCGCTGCCGTGAGCAACCCGATTCGCATTCTGGTCGCCGAAGATCACTTGGTTGCGCGCGTGGGAGTCAGTACCATTGTCAACATGCAGCCGGACATGACGGTGGTGGCCGAAGCCGGCAACGGGCAGCAGGCCGTCGAGCTGTATCGCAAGCACATGCCGGACGTGGCGTTGTTGGATATGCGGATGCCGATCATGTCGGGAGTCGAAGCTGCCACAGCGATTCGAGCCCAGTTTCCCAATGCCCGGATGATCGCGTTGACAACCTACGGCGGCGATGAAGACATCCGCCGAGCGCTGGCCGCCGGAGTGCAGGCCTACCTCACCAAGGATGTGCTGCACGATGAGCTGCTGAAGGCGATTCGCGCGGTCCACGCCGGGCAGACCTATTTGCCGACAGGCGTGGCGGCTGCCCTGGCCGCCCAAATGCCGCGGCCGGACCTGAGTGCGCGCGAGGTCCAGGTGCTCGAGCTGATCGTTCGCGGCCTGGCCAACAAGCAGATTGCGTACTCACTGAACATCGCCGAACACACGGTCAAGAACCACGTGAAAAACATCCTCAGCAAGCTCGGCGTGCAAGACCGGACGCAGGCCGCGACGGCAGCCATCCAGCGCGGGATTGTGCACCTGTCCTAATTACCCTTTTACCCTTCGCTCGCCAATCGCCACGCCACCAGCAACTGCGCAAGGACAATCTTGGCGACCGTGCACACCGGGAAAACTTGCGCGTACGAAGCTTGTGGGGCGTCGGAACGGGGGATCTGTGGCTGGCAAAAGCCAGGCTGGCAGGCTCCGTGTGGATCGCGCAGGTCAAACCCAACACCGATTCGAACGGCCGCTTCAGCAGCCGGTGTCCGACGAACAAACTCGCCAGCGCCACGTCGGCGGTGATCAGACCGCCGGCGAGAATCATCTCGACACCGCTCGTGCGAACTGTTTCCACGAAACCGAACCCGGCGCGGGTTCCGACGCCGGACTGAAACAAAACCAAGCCGATCTGCCGGAGAGCCAGGTTGGCGCTGAACGGGATGACCCAGGTGAAGGGGCCCGTGTGTTCGCGGTGCGCAAGGATCAGACCCACGACCAGCGGCCCGCCGGCAAGGCCTAGCCGCAGCGCCGTGCCGCCCGGCAGCGAAATCGGGATCAGCCCGAGTATGACGCCGAGCGTCATTCCCAACCCGACCGAGCCGAAATTGATTTCCGCCGTGTCACGAATCGAGTCGCCGAAAAAATTGCGAGACGGCGGCGAAATTCGCCGGCGGGGTGAGCATGCAGATGCGGTCGCCAAATTCCAGCCGCGTCGAGGGGTTAGGGACGAAATCGAGGTCTCTCCGCCGGAGACGCGTGATGGTGGCCGAAAGCTGCTCTGGCAGGTTCAGATCGCCGATCCGTTTGCCGACGCAGTCGCGGCTGGAAACAAACACGCGGCGGTAGTCGAGGACGTTCCGGTCGCGTTCGATCTGGACTTTGGCGGGATCGCCGAACAGATGGTGTGCGCGCTCGAGCGCCGCTTGATGGCCAACCACGGCCACAATATCATCGAGCGCCAACCGGGAATCGGCGGTCGCCAGCGTCGTCTCACCGTTGTGTTGGATCCGGCTCACCACGAAACCGAGGTCTTCGTGCAGGGGCAAAATTTCGGCCAGGCGTTGGCCGGTAACTCGCGGGTTTTGCACTACGAAATCGCGAACCTCAATCCGGTTGCCAGCTTCGGTAGCCGCAGGTTTGATGCGGAACAGGCTGCGATAGTTGAATGCTCAGCATGACGCCGAGACCCCGAATGAGTAGGCGATCCCAAACGCAATCACCGCCTGGACGAGTTGCAGTCCAGCCTGCGACCGTTCACTGGCTACCGGTGCAAGGCGTAGACAAACAGCGAGTGGCCAGCGGTCACGGCCACATATTGCCGGCCGTTCACCGCGTATGTCATCGGACCGGCAGAGACCTGGTCGCCGACAGCCGCCTTCCACAGCAGTCGTCCGGTACGCGCGTCGAGCGCAAAGAAATATCCGTCGCGGCCGCCGGCGAACAGAAGATCCGAAGCCGTCGTCAAAATGCCGCTGTCGGTGACGTCGGGGAGTTTGAACTCCCACTTCCGCTCTCCGGTCTCGGGATCGATGGCTCGGATGGCGCCGTAACCGTCCTCCTGTTTTCGGGTCTGGACCTGCGGCGGCCGAATGAACGGGACCGGAGAATTCGGCAGCGCGCCCGTATACATCCGGCCTTCGGTGTATTCAGTCGGTTCTTTCACGTAGATCGAGTAATAGTTATCCCAAGTGGGAATGTAAAACAGACCCGTGCGCGGACTGAATGACGGCGAATACCAGTTCGTGCCGCCCTGGTTGCCGGGATAGATTTTGTTGCCCTCGGCGGTCGGGATCATGCCGGTGGCTCGCATGGGACGCCCTCTCTCATCGAGGCCCGTGGCCCACGTCAACTTCGTGAACGGCTTGCCTTGGAGGAACTGGCCGTTGGTGCGGTCGAGCACGTAGAAAAACCCGTTGCGGTTGCCCCACATCATGACCTTGCGCGGCCGTCCTTGCCACTCGATGTCGGCGAGCACCGGGACCTGGACTGCGTCGAAATCAAAATCGTCATGCGGAGTGAACTGGAAATACCACTTCAGCTTGCCGGTGTCGGGGTCGAGCGCGACCACACAGTCCGAATACAGGTTGTCGCCGGGGCGCAGGTCGGCGGTCCAGTCGGGGCCGGGGTTGCCGACGCCCCAGTAGGTCAGGTTGAGATCGGCATCGTAGGAACCGGTCACCCAGACTGAGGCTCCGCCGTGCTGCCAGGAGTCGCCGCCCCAGGTTTCGTGACCCGGTTCGCCGGGCCCGGGGATTGTGTTGAAACGCCACGCTTCCGTACCCGTCCGGACATCGTAGGCGGCGATGAAGCCCCGGATGCCGTATTCACCTCCGGCGGTCCCGACGATCACCTTATCCTTCACCACCAGGGGCGCGTGCGTGATGGCGTAGCCGGCTTCGGGTTTGGCCACCTCGGTGTTCCAGCGCAGCTTCCCGGTCTTGGCATCGATGGCGACGATGTGAGCGTCGAGCGTGCCCATGAAGAGCGTGTCACCGAGAATCGCCAGGCCGCGATTGACGCGCCCACAGCACGGGCGGGCCTGCGGCGAAGGCGCATAGGAGTAAATCCAGAAGACGCGGCCGGTCGCTGCGTCGAGCGCAACCACGTCATTGGGCGCTTGCACGGTGTACATGGTGCCATCCACTACCAGTGAGGTGGCTTCGAATTTTTCGAGCGAGCGGGCCTGAAAGACCCATTGCTGTTCCAGGTTCGTGACGTTGGCCGGGTTGATCTCGGCGAGGGTGCTGTAGCGCTGGCTCATCGGGGAGCCGGAATAGGTCAGCCAGTTGTGCGGTTCCTGGGCGGCGCGGAGGATGCGCTCGAAACGAACATCGGGCGCAGGGCCGCTAAGCGGCTCGCCAAGCGCCGAGGGGATCGCGGGAGTACCTGCGCGCGAGCGCAGGTACGCCACCAGGCCGGCTGCCTGAGCCGCCGAGTAGTTGGCTGGCGGCATCGGCGTTCCCGCGATGCCGGTGGTGACGATGCGGACTAGGTCGGCGTCAGAAGACGCTCGCCGGAACACCCCGTGGCCAATATCCACTCCGGCCACCTGGTCGCCGTCCGCGCCGTGGCAGCCTACACAATTCATACGGTAGAGCTGCGCGCCGTTTTCGACTTGAGCGGCCGTGGGCCGGGGTTGGGCCGGCAACGCGTTGGCTGCTAGTAACAGTATGCTAAACGAAATCGCCTGCCTCATCGAAATGCCCCTTTGTATGGAACCCGGTTTCACATCATTGCGGCTGGGGGCGCCGGTTGTTTGGGATCGCCTGCATTGGCCAGAGGAAGACGAATCAAAACGAACGCGATCAGCGCCACGACTGCGACCCCGGCCCAATAGGACGGATTAGCGAAAAGGATCGGTAGGTTCTTGTCCTGGAAGTCGTAGAGCGCCTTCACCAGTCCAGCCAGAGCTTCGCCTGCAATCAGGCCCGAGGCCACCAGAACACCGACATTCTCGGCGCGAGTCCGCTGGGCCTCATTGAGCCGACGGCGGCGGGCCAATGAATCGGTGATCCAGCGAATCGCGCCGCCGACGAAAATGGCCGAGGTAATCGAGATGGGCAGGTACATGCCGATTGCCACGAGCATCGGGCTCTTGACTTTGAACAAGACCATCGCCAAGCCGAGCATAATGCCCGTCACCACCAGAGGCCACGCCATGTCGCCGCCGACGATTCCCTGCGCCAATGACGCCATCAGTCCTGCCTGCGGTGCGGAAAGAGCCTTGTCGCCGAAACCTGTTCCACCCTTATTGATATTGCCTTGGTACAGAATCATGAGGGGGAAGTACATCACCAGGCTCGCGATCACCACTGCGATCAACTCTGTAATCTGGATGCTGCGTGGTGTGCCTCCGAGAATATAACCTACCTTGAAGTCCTGAAGAAGCTCACCCGCCACCGCCGAGGAAACACAAACCACCGCTGCGACGCCGAGCACAGCGATGACTCCGCTGGTACCGGAAACACCCATGGAAACCATGAGCAAGGCTGCTATTACAAGCGTCGAGAGCGTGAGGCCAGAGATCGGGTTGTTGGAAGATCCTATCACGCCCACCAGGTACCCGGAAACCGTCGCGAAAAAAAAGCCGATGGTCAGCATCACCAGGGCCGCTGCGATCCCCCCGCTGACCAGTCGTGAAAGGTAAACGTAGAGAACGCACATCATCAGGAAGGTGAACCCAATGAGCGAGAAGACCGCCTTTGAGCTCATGTAGCGCTCGGTGCGACCGATTAGTTTGGGATCCGGTGCGCCGCCCCTCAGCTCGCCGAATGCTTTGCCCAAGCCGGCCATCAGGTTCTTGCGCATGCGGAAGAGTGTGTAACACGTGCCCACCATCATGCTGCCAACCGCAACCGGGCGCACGATGTAGCGCCAGACGCCGTTCGCCAGGCCGAGCCAGCTTTCATTGGCGGCTCCAGCCGGGAGGTAAGATTGCAACTGCGGGCCTAGGAAGAAGATCAGCAAAGGGATGAGCATGCCCCAAACCACGACGCTGCCGGAAAAGTTGAGAGCCGCCAGTTCCGGACCGATGATGTAGCCCACGCCGATGAAGGCGGGGCTGACTGTCGGAGCGGCGACTGTCGAAATGCCACCGGCGCCCAACACTTGTCTGCTGTCGGCGGGGCCGAGTCGCAACGTACTCTTTCCGAGCTGGCCGACACGAAAGAAGAAGTCATGGTCGGCCGCAAACAGATTGAAGACGCCACCCAGGTAGACAGCCGCTCCGAAGCCGATATTGTAAAAGAGGTACTTGGCCGCGGTCGCGCCGTGCTGGCCGGCCTTGTGAATCTCGCCGGCGGCCACCGACTCCGGGAACGGCAGCTCTGGATCTTCCACCATGACGCGGCGAATCAGAGAGACGAACAGGACACCGAGCACGGCACCGACCAGCATGAGCGACGTCGATTTCCAGTAACTGGGATCGGTGGCGAGCGCGCCCAAGCTCGCCCAGAAACCGAGGCCTTTCGGGATTACCGGCGGCGCCCATACGCGCGCCAGATAGAAGGCTGGCAGCGTGAAGACCGCGCCGGCGGCTACCGACTCTCCAATTGTGCCGGCGGTGCGCGCGATGTTTTCTTCTAGAATGGAGCCCTTGCGTAGCCGGAGAACAGCCATGCTGATTACGGCTGCCGGGTAGGTCGCGGCGATAGTCTGTCCGGCACGCAAGCCGAGGTACGCGTTGGCGGCTCCCAACAACGCGGTCAAGGCCAGGCCCAGCGCCACCGCACGCAGAGTGAACTCCGGCATCTCGACCGTTTCCGGCACAAACGGCCGGTGGCGTCGTTCGGTTGCCTTCTCGTCGGAAAACGGCATCAGGGCCCGGACCTCTCTTCACTCATGGTAGATACCAATTCTGGCATGATATTCTATTCTGGTGCAGCCGGTCACCCGGGCGGGGGATTCGCGGGGGGCGACCGGCTGGCCCCGCCTCCTAGACCACCGACGAGGTTGACATGGAAACTGCGATTGCGAACGCTACCGACATCAAGGCCACCCCTGGCGCGGAAATGATTTCCGGCGGCCAGATCGTCGCCAAGATGCTCAAACAGGAAGGGATCCGGCACATCTTCACGATCTCCGGCGGCCACATTGTGGATATCTATAACGGATGCATCGACGAAGGCATCGAGATCATCGACGTGCGCCATGAACAGGTGGCCGCGCACGCCGCCGACGCCTACGCGCGTATCACCGGGCTGGGGTGCGCCGTGGTGACCGCCGGCCCCGGCACGACCGACGCGGTGACCGGCATGGCGAACGCGTTCCGCGCCGAAAGTCCGATGCTGTTGATCGGCGGCAATTCGCCGCTCAAGCAATACCGCATGGGCGGGCTGCAGGAACTGCGTCACACCGAAATGATGACGCCGATCAGCAAATTCGCTTCGCTGGTGATGACCACGGACCGGGTGGCGGAAATGATGGGGATAGCGTTTCGCGAGATGTATAATGGCGCGCCCGGGCCCGGTTTCCTCGAGATTCCCCACGACATCATGGATGGCAAAGTGGAGGCGCCCAAGGTCCGGTATCCGAAAAATTTCCGGGTGCGCGGCGCCGAGGCTGGACCACCGGACTTCCTGGGCGACCCCCACATCGTCGAGCAGGTTGCAGACCTGCTGGCCCGAGCCGAGCGTCCGGTGGCCTTGTTCGGCACGCAGGCGCGTACCTGCCGCGCACACGACTCGATTGATCGATTCGCGCGCCATTTCAACTTGCCGATTTACGTTAATGGCGCGGCCCGCGGCACTCTCGGACGCAGCCACTCCCATGGTTTCATGCAGTCGCGCAAGACGGCGTTCGACAACGCGGATGTCATCCTGCTGGCTGGCACGCCGCTGGATTTTCGCATGGGCTACGGCCGGCGCCTCAATCCGAAGGCGAAGATCGTGATCATGGACATGGATTATCGGAACGTCGGCAACAACCGCGACTTCGATTTCGGGCTGGTCGGCAATCTGCGCACGATCGTGAACGCGATGTGCGAAGCCTCCAGCGGAGATACCGCGAACAAGCACGATCCATTTCTCAGGATGCTGCGCGACGACGAGGAGCGTAGCCAGGGCAAAAACGACAAGATTATTGCCGCCAACGAAGTGCCGATTCATCCGGTGCGCCTGTGCCACGAGATCAATGAGTTTCTCCACGAGGAGACCGTTTACATCGGAGACGGAGGCGATATTGTCACGTTCTCGGGCTCCATTGTGCGACCGCATAAGCCCGGCGGCTGGATGGACCCCGGGCCGCTGGGCACCCTCGGCGTCGGCACCGGTTTTGCCATGGCCTCCAAACTGGCGCAGCCCGAGCGCGACGTGGTGACGCTTTACGGCGATTGCTCATTTACGCTTACCGGCTTTGATTTCATCACCATGGTTCATCGGAAACTGCCGTACGTCGGCGTGATCGGCAACAACTCGAGCTGGAACCAGATTCGGTTTGGTCAGGAGAGAAAGTACCCCGGCCGCGGCGACATCGGCAACGTGGTCGGCGACGTGCGCTTCGACCGGCTCGCCGAAGCGATGGGCGGTTTCGGCGTGCGCGTGACCAAACCCGAGGAGATCCGGCCGGCTCTCGAAAAGGCGCGCGACTCGGGCAAGCCGGCTCTAGTGGACGTGGTCATCAATCGCGATGTATATTCGTCGGGCACCTCCAACCAGACCATGTACAAGTAGCGGAGTCGATTGGAGGGCGATTTGGGGAGACAGATAGATGGAAGCACTTAAAGGAATTCGCGTCCTCGACATGACGCACGTGCAGGCGGGGCCCACCTGTTCGCAGCTGCTGGCGTGGATGGGGGCCGACGTAATCAAGCTGGAATCGCCCGCCGGTGATGCGACACGCGGCCAGTTACGCGACGTGCCGAATGCGGACAGCCTGTATTTCACCATGCTGAATTGCAACAAGCGCTCGATCACAGTCAACATGAAGTCACCCGAAGGCAAGGCTGTGTTCGTCGAGCTGCTGATGAAAAGCGACATTCTCATGGAGAACTTC
>Ga0306922_10008234_pt1 | contig 10118 bp, 10 predicted proteins | sample sta12Cox44000082_FD_203758 | JGI IMG/M metagenome (GOLD analysis project Ga0306922, IMG submission 203758) | Lab enrichment of tropical soil microbial communities from Luquillo Experimental Forest, Puerto Rico - statoxic.12C.oxic.44.000.082 (v2)... | ecosystem: Environmental > Terrestrial >...
GTTTGACCAGCAGATAGTTGCGCCCGGCGGCATCAAGATAGACGTACTGAGCAATAAGCTGGCCGCGTTCGGGTTGATTGTGCTCATTTTGCGAATAGTGGCCCCGCCCGTTCGGTTTTGGTCCGCCCGATGGCAGTGGCGGGGGAGGTGGTGGCGGCGGATAATTGACCGGATGAATGTCCGGTGGCTTGACGCCCGTGATCTCAATCACCATCGGCGTGAACCACTGCAACCGGTTGTCAACTCCAGGCTCAGCGTCCGCGGCCTGCTGGCCAGCAGTTCGTCGAGCGTATCAGGCATCGGCGTGTCTTCGGTTGCCGTCGGCGGTTTGGATTCCACGATCGGGTTCGAGATCGTCGGGGCGGTCGCGGCGATCTGCGGCGTGCCGCCGTGCAGCTCGGCCCACGTGTGTCGGGCATCGGCCCAGGCATAGGTGGCAGGGTCCGTGTGTTCATTGTCGATTCGGTGATCGGCGCTTGGATGGCTGTCAGCGATGTCATCGAGAACGTTGCTGAGCGCATCGTCGTCATCGTCGGCGGAAATACCGGGGGCGGCGTCCGCGGCAACCACAATCTCTGTCCGCGCCGACATGCCGATTGTACTCCTGGGCATTGCCCAGCGGCTCCCCCGCCCAACTGCGGCCGATTTTGTATTCGGCGTCTAGCGGCACCTTGAAACCATAGAACTCGCCCGCCTCCCGGGCATACCGCACTAAAATTTCACCGACCTGCTCGGCGACCTCTGGCCGGCAGCAGCAGGCGATTTCATCGTGTACCCACAGCGCGATAACGACGTCGCCAGCCCAGCCATAGCAGAACCGAGTGCGCAGCTCCTCGTAAACGCTGACCAGCCAACGTTTACAGATGATCGCTTCGCTGGCCGTGACAATAAAATTGAGCGCACTGTAAAGCGCTCGCGCTGGGACACGGCGCCCGTCGAGACCAGGCAACCATCCGCGCTGCCGCGCCTGTTTTTCCAGGCTTGTACGCAGCCGGCTTAGTCCGGGCGTTGCTGCAATGAACTTATCGAGGACCTGACGGCCGACACGTTTGAGCGCGACTTCGCTCGGGCGCGTGGCCCCGCCAAAGATCTGTTTCACCAGGCCGTTGGTGTTGTCGAGCTGATGCACAGCGCGGGCGGTATCGGCGATAATGTGTCCAGCTCGCTTGGCGCCACAGCCATACAGAAAAGCGTATCGAAATGTCTTGGCCCCTTCGCGGATCGCGGAGTGAGCCTTGTTGTGTTTGTCGCGCTCGCTGCCTTCCGGGATTAGGCCTAGCGTTGTGGCGCTCTTCCAGTGGGTATCGGCGCCGCCTAAGAAAGCCTTGGCATACGCGCCACCGTCGAACTCGGTTAAATAGTGAGCGTACCCGCGATCCTGCAGGCCAGCTTGGTCGCAAGTTACGAACACCCAACCGGGCGGCGCCCGAAACAGTGCGCGGCATTCGGCCGCGAACGGCTTTCCTTTCTTCGGATTTGGCACTTGCGCCAGGTTTGGGGTCAGATGCTTGGCGCGACTATGCGGCGTTCCAATATGGATGAGGCCGCCGTGGATGCGACCGTCGCCGCCAATATTCTTGCACCAAGCTTGCGCGCCATTAGATAGTTGGGCGAGGCGACGACCGAGCGTGTAATGCTCGGCCAGTCCAGCAAATTCAGGATAGAGCTCAGGAATACTCGCGAGCAGCTCATCGTCAATTTTTGGTCGGCCTGTGTTCTCGGTGCGCTCTTCGGGGACCCAGCCGCGCGCTTCCAGTAGAGCGCTGATCTGTGGCCGCGATTTCAAATTAGTGTCCGGAAACTGCTGTGACAGCTGCGCCTCAAGCTCGTCGCGGCGCGCGGTCCATTGCTGGCGGAGCTGCTCGGCGGCATCAACATCGAAAGGCACGCCGTCCACTGTGATGCGATCGCAGATCGCCGCGACGCGATGCTCGAGCTCGAGGGCTTGTTGGCTGTAGCCGTCGGGCTGCAAGACCTGCCACAGCGCCTTGGTGATCGCGACATCGCCGACGCAGCGCGCTTGCATTTCCGGCGTCCACACTGACCAGTTTGTGAGATCAGCGCCGATCTTTGGGATGCTGAGCCGTGCGCCCCATGCTTCAAGACTGTAGCGGGCGCGCAGCGTCCCCAGCGGACGATCGCCCATGGCGACAGCTTGATCATCGAGATCAGCGATGTGCGGTAGGATCAACCGTCCGGCAATGAGCGTGTCCACGACCGTACAGCCCGTGGGCGGAGTCCAATCGTACAGGCGCCGCAGCAGCGGAAGATCGAAACCGACGACGTTATGGCCAATCAGACGATCGGCGCGGGCCACATGCGCAAGCGCGCTCTCGATTTGTCCGGGGCCATATTCGGCGATTTTCCCGGTGCCGAGATCAGCGATGACGATGCAATGGATCTTGGTGGCGCTGTCCAGAAGCGCGTCGGACTCAAGGTCAAACACGAGCTGCAGACCACTGCTTTTGGCGGGCGCAGGGATGATGTAGGGGGCGGCTAAGTAAGTAAACTTAGACATCGGATCTCTGTAGGCGCCCGCCTTGTCGCTAATCGATTCCGGATGCCGTTCCTCCCGCGAGAAACGGCATCGAGCCGCAATCCATCAAAACGGCTTCCGCCGTGGTTACCGACTTGACCGGCGTGCCGATCTGCTCGGTGGCCTTGCCGGGCGGCAATTGCGGCGTTGGGTTGTGCTCGACGCCCTGACCACCATCGTCGAGATTGCGCCACTCGGTGATGACGAATTCCGGCCGCATCTTCTCCCCGAATTTCGTGGGCATTGGCTTGCTGTCGAGCTTGACGATCGGGCTGACGCGTTGACCGCGCAACATGCGCATGGCGCGCACTTTGCTGGTCAGGCGCTCAACTGCGATCTGTGCGCCGGTCGTGCTGTTGATGAAGGTGAACATCGACGCGTCGTGCGGATCGAGCAGATAGGCCACGTGCTGTAGAACCCACGGCTTGGGCGGCTTGCCGTCTAATCCCTCCTCCCATTGGTCCTCAGGAATTGATGAATTCAGTTCGTCGAGGTCGGGGAACGGTCGGATCGTAATGGTTTCGATCGGCATGCCGTCCTGCCAGTGCTGCAGGGCTTGCATTGTGCCGAGCACCAACATCTCCGTTCCGGTGGAGTAGGAGACACCATCGCGGTCCGACCAATGGCCATCGACACAGCGCAGAATCGTGCCCTGGATCAGGCGCTCGCTATTACCGCCGGCACCGAAGTCGTCATCGACGGGTACCGGGAGATTGCTTTCGTCGTTCTTGCGATTGTCGCTCATTGGATTCGCGCTCCTCTGTTTTGCCGGATGCGGCCGGCCCCGATTTCTGCATTCGCAGGAATTCATGCTGTTGCGCGCGCCCGTACCCGCGCAGGATCTCGGTGAAATTAATGGTCGCTTCGCCCGCTGAATTAGATCGGCCCAAACCCGCCACGGCAGCACCACCAGGGCGTCGGCGCGGTCGCGTCTCAGAAACAACGCGTCGTAGTTACCGAGCCATTTCTCTAGCCGAGCGAAGCCGGCGCCGTTCTGGCGCGCTTTCACTTCTGCAACTAATGGCGCTTCGTCGCGACCATGGACGTACAGATCGTTGCTTGGAGCGGCGAAACCGGCTGGCACCCGAGAGGGGATAACGCTCAGCGTGAATGCCGAGGGCACGATGCAGCTCGACAAGCTCACGTTCGATGCCGTCGCCTTTGCGGCGCGGGCTGCGACCGCCACTCAGCGTCTGGCTGCGGACCTCGCCGAATTCTTCGACCAGCGCCGCAACGATCCCGGGCATGTGTGTTGGAGTCGCGTAGACCACGCGTGACAATGCCAAGCAAGGTGATCGCGACAACTGCCGCGCGGTGGGCGTCCTGGTCGGCTGTGAGCGCGAGGGCAGCACGGCGTCGCGACCGCTCGGCGGCGGATCGCTTGGTAAGAGCGAGCCAGTAGCTCGCGGTGGCTTGACCAGAGCGGTTTGCGCCGATTAAAGTCGAGCGATCCAACGTTCGAAATCCTCCGTTCAGGCCGGTACCTCCACGAAAGGTCGCCGGCCTTTCTGCACCGCCTTCGATGACCCCCTCGGTGGCGTCGGCGAAGGCACGTTCCGTTAGAGCATCAAGGCCTCGCGCAACTTCACCCCCACACGCCGCGGGCTGAGTCGCTTGATCTTTTCAGGAAACCGCCTCCGCCATGTATCTGGCGATAAGCCCGAGAGCTCCGCCGCTTGCTCTAGCGACACTATTCGTTCGAGCTGCAGCTCTAAAGGAACTTCGATGGCGCGGTTTGGCGCGAAGTCAGGGAGCGCCGCGAGCTTTGCCAGCTTGCCGGAAAGCGCGACGACGAGCTCAGGGTTGTTCGCTGCTGATTGGAAGCGGCCCGCCAAGGCCAAAAGCGCGACGGCAATCCCGGCGTTAGTCATTTCCGGCTCCGACTTGGGCACATCTGTGCGTTGTCGTGCCGTCAACGATGGGTGTTTACACTTGTCTTGTCACGAAGCGTTTTTTTTGCACGCAAACTGTTTGCCGGCAACACGTCTGCCGGCAAATACGTCTGCCGGCAAAGTGTGTGGCTGGAAAGGGGCGCTTATTAACTGCGCTTCTTACGGTCCGCAGCGCGAAGGATAGAATCAGAAGAGGGAAGCGGTTTTATGCCGAGCTCACGCATCCGATTCTGTACGGCTAGTACGAGCTCTGCATTGGACAATTGATCTGGCGACGGGACTCCGCCCGGGTAAAGCTCTTTTAGTACTATCTCGATGCGATCCCCCTGCCACCTTCGTGGATGCTGGTACCCAAGAATTGTGCGCGCTTGCTTTTTGATGCGCACACTTGATTCGCTACGAATCTGTATTTCCCCGGCCCCGATGTAATGAGTTTGCGGTTCTTGTCGGCGCGCGGACGGGCGCTTATTCTTGTGGGGCATGATTCTCTTCCCTAGCGGGGGTGGATGGTGCTCAGGCCCGGCGGCAGTTTTCGAACGGCTCCGCCGGGCCTTTCATTTATGATGAGTACAGCAAAACTACTTTGCTTGGTGCCCCCTCGATCAGCGCCAGCAGATGCTCAGCCCAGAGCACCAGCGCCGCAGCCTTCTCCTTCCGATAGAGGGCCAAATTGTAGCGCCCTGCTGTGCCGGCCTGATGCCCAACGCGCGTAACTCGTCGTCGGTGAGCAGGCGGTTGCGGGCGCGCTCCTCGCGGCGCTCAGTCCACGCCGCCGGATTGCTGTCGAGTAATCCTTCGCGAATCGACCAGCCAAAGAACGACAACAAGGACGTGCGTACGCGATTAGCTGAGGCGCCGGACAGCCGCACCACTACCGCAGTGAGCACGCTCGCCACGTCCCGGCGCGTGATGCCCGCCAATGGCAAATGGTGCAGACGGTTGCCGTGGACATTAAGGTGCCGCTCGACCTCGACGAAAGCCCGCGGCCGAAGACGTTCCTTCTGGCGCGCAAGGAACAGCGGCAGGACCGCTCCGAAGGTTTCGTTCGCACGCGCCTTGGCCGCGGTCTTGTCACCGACCGGATCGCGCCCAAGTTTGACCTCGGCATGCAGCAGGGCAGCGCGCTTGCGCGCTTCGTGTGCATGGAGCGCGGTAGCCGAGCCGAGGCTCAACCGGCGCTGCTTGGTGCCAACTCGATATTGAAAGACCCAAGATTTTTTACCACCTGCGCGCAGCCGGAGTGCCAGCCCAGGAATGGCATCGTCGAAGTGAAGCACGTCGACCTTGCCGGGCGGCAGCGTCAGCGTGGAAATCTCGCGGGGACTGAGCTTTGGCATGGTCGGCGGGGGCTCTCTGTCAGACGCATAAACCTCTTGGTGAGGGAAATTGGGAAGCAACTGGGAAACATCGAGGAGCAGGCTCGTGCGTCATGTTGCGAATAACAGACCGAGACGCTAACAATGTTTTCAGGTAGCTACAAGTTTCCCGCACGCTCCTGCACACTCGTGCATAGTGTCAGATTGGGTCATGCCGACCGAGAGGTCCTCGAAATAAAGAATGCGTAGCGCCAGGATCATCAGGCGCGAACGTAGCCCGGATTTCGCGCACGCTCCATCCGGGCCAGGAATATGCCGCGCGGACACCGCGCCTTCCGCGCCTTGCCGCACCTAAGGAGGTGTCCCGGGCGCGGCGCAGCACGAAGTGGTGCGCTGCAGACCCGGGACCGTTCCGGTACGTGGCGGTCCCGGATCAGCGGCGCACCGCTCCACTTCGTTGCGCGCTGCGCCGCATCCGGGACACGCGGTTAATGCCCGCCTTCTACGGGTCGCCAGCTCACTTCACGCCGCAGCGAGCTCCTTGTCCTTGGCCTCGGCGCGCTGGAATGCCGGCCGCGCGGCAAGGCGGTTGGTATAGGCGGTGAACTCGGGACGCTCGGGCACGAGCTTGAACATCATGCCCCAACGCAGCGTCGAGCCGACGATCACGTCGGCGGCGGTGAACTGCTCGCCCATGAGATACGGGCCCTTCGCGAGCGCCTTTGCCGTCACATTCATCACGGTGTCAAAATCGCCGTAACCCAGCATGCCGCGCCGCGGCTCTTCCTTGCGCGGGTTGGCGCGATCCATCATCGCCGCCTCGATGCAGTTCGGACCGAAGAACAGCCACTTGAGATAAACGCCCCGGCGCGGATTGCCGATCGGCACGTTGAGCTTGGCGCGCGGAAATTCGTCGGCGAGATAGGCGCAGATCGCCGCCGCCTCGGTGATGACGTCGTCGCCGTGCTTGAGCGCCGGCACCTTGCCCATCGGGTTGATCGCGAGATAGTCGGGAGCGTGGGTGTCGCCCCTGCTCAAATTCAAGAGGTGGACGTCGTAGGGTTCGCCGACCTCCTCCAGCATCCACCGCGTGATCGATGAACGCGACGGCGCGGCGTGATAGAGCGTAAGCTTCGCCATGCGGCACTCCATTGTTGGGTGATGCGCATCCCTTAAGCCGCGATCGTGTCGGTTCTACGAACACACTGCAGCGTGCCTGGGGCAGATGCCCGTGAGAGACACAATGACAACGACGAGATGCCTCTCGGTCGCCGCGATCCTCTGCGGTTTGCTCGGCTGTCCGCCGGCGCTGGCAGCGCCGATCGCGACCGGGCGACAGGTCATCGACATCAACGGCGCGCCGATGGTGGTCTTCACCTACCGCCCGGGCGAATGTTCCGATCCGGCGCTGCTCATGGTCTTTCACGGCGTCGCCCGCAACGCCCGCACGTATCGCGATGACGCGCGCGCGATCGCGGACCGCCTTTGCCTGCTCGTCGTCGCGCCGGTGTTCGACAAACGCGCCTTTCCGCCCTGGCGCTACCAGCGCGGCGGCATCGTCAAGGACGCGGTGGTGCAGGATGCGCGCGACTGGAGCGGCACACAGGTGCTCGATCTCGTCGCCTGGGCGCGGGCGCAGGAAGGCCGGCCCCTCGCCTATTCCCTGCTCGGCCACTCGGCAGGGGCGCAATTCCTCGACCGCCTCGCCGCCTTCGTGCCGACCGAAGCAAGACGCATCGTGATCGCAAACGCAGGAAGCTACGTGTTTCCCAGCCTCGAAATCGACGCGCCCTACGGGCTGGGAAAGGTCTATTCGGGAACCGAGGGCGAAGCGGCGCTGCGGCGCTACCTGGAACAGCCGCTCACCATCTATCTCGGTCAAGGCGATACCCGCGATGACGCGCGAAACGATTATCCCGAGGCGCTGGCCCAGGGCGCTTCCCGCTATCAGCGCGGATTGAGGGTGTTCAACGCGGCGAAGACGCTGGCACAGGCCCGCGGCTGGACGTTCAACTGGCGGCTGGTCGAGCTGCCCGGCGTCGGACACAGCGCGCGCAAGATATTCGCCGCACCGCAGGCTTTGGACGCACTGTCACCCTGAACCGCCGGTGGGACCCATGCGACTCCTGACGATGGCATTGCTCATGGCGCTGCTCGCCGCGCCCGCCGCCGGCGCCGATGGGCAGGTTGAACGCATCGTCACGCGTCACGTTCGCGCGATCGTACCGCCCGACGGCGGCGGCGGCGTCGCGGTAGCCTTGCGCATCGAGGGCCGAACCCTGTTCTTCAATTACGGCTGGGCCGATCGCGCCAGCAAACGGCCGATCACCACCGACACGCTGTTCAACCTCGCTTCGCTGCGCAAAGTATTCGAGGCGACGCTGCTGGCGCAGGCGGTTGGCAACGGCGAACTCAGGCTCGACGACCCAGTCGCCAAATATGTCGCCGAGCTCGACCGGGACGGCGATATCGGCCGCGTCACGCTCGGCCAGCTCGCCACGCACACGTCGGGGCTGCTGCTGCCGCAGGACCACCCGCCCTGGCCGGATTGGGGCTACACGCTGCCGGAGTTCATCCGCACGCTCAATGCCTGGAAGGCGGACAAGGCACCCGGTCAGCAGCATCTCTATACCCACGCGGGCTACGTGCTGCTGCAGCTTGCGCTCGAGCGTCGATACGGCACGCCGATCGACGAGCTGATCGAGCAGCGGCTGCTGCAGCCGCTCGGCATGATGTCGACCACGCTGCCGCGGCAGGATGACAGCGCGCGCGGACGCATGTCCCCCGAACACAAGAGCCGCGCGGTGCAGGGCTACTCCGAGAGTGGCGAGCCGCTCGGAGAGCCGGGCAGTCAGGAGAGCTACTACCGCTGGCCGGGAACGGGCCAGATGTATTCCTCTGGGCGCGACATGGCCGTATTTCTCGCCGCCAATCTCGGCGAGTTGCCGGTCGAGCGGTCGCTGCGTGCGGCGATGAACTTGGCGCACCAGGACGTCTGGATCATCGGCCCGCGCAACCGGCAGGCGTTAGCCTGGGAGGTCCTCCGCGTCGATGCGCCGACCATCACCGAAAAGTACGGCGGTCTCCACAACGCATCCGCCTATATCGGGATGATGCCGCGCTGCAGGCTCGGCATCGTGATCCTCGGCAATCGCGGTAAGCAGTATCCCAACGAAGTCGGCCGCCGGATCCTGCTCGAGCTCGCAGCGTCCCGACGGCTTCGAGCCTGACATGCGGGTGGCCGTGTTGCGCGCGCAGATCAAGCCGGAGGCGGCGGACCGTCGTATTCGCGCACGCGCAACTTGCGCACCGTCAGCTCGTCGACTTCGAGCGCCTGAAAGCGCGCCTTCTTGACCGTCATGCGGCCCAGCGCGAGCCGACCGATCGCGAGCGCCCCGACGGCAATGGCTCCGAACGCCGCCGCACCGATCGCAAGCGCGATCATGCTGGTGGCGGGAATGGCTTCGGCTCGGCGAACGATATCTCGCGGCATCGATGGGTCTCCGTCAGACAGCTGGTTGTCTTCGCCGGCGGGTGAGGCCGCGCCGGGTTCCCGCCAGCATATCGGCCGTCCGGCGGACGAACCGCAATGCCCTCCGGCGATGGCCGGGCTGCCATTCCGATCTGCCGGCCCTGCGCCGAATACGTTAATATAGCTCCGGGTCGCGGCCCGGCGTGACAAGACCGGCATGGCGACCCAGCTTGCTCGGGAGGTACGACCATGGCGCAGCTACACGTTCTCATGGGGGCGGATACGATCCGCGCGCGTCCGACGGTCCGCCGCATCGGTCTCGCGGACCTCAAAGACGCGCTGGCACGCGGCTTCGCCGATTTTTCCGCCATACCGACCTACGCGGTGTTCTTGTGCCTGATCTATCCCATCGTGGGTCTGGTCCTGGCGCGAGCGATGCTGGGTTATGCGCTCCTGCCGCTCTTGTTTCCGCTCGCCGCCGGCTTCGCCCTGGTGGGCCCGTTCGCGGCGATCGGCTTTTACGAGCTGAGCCGCCGGCGCGAGCAGGGTCTCGACATTTCCTGGGAAGACGCCTTCGACGTGCTGCATTCCCCGTCACGCGACGCCATTGCGGCGCTGGGCTTGCTGCTGCTGGTGATCTTCGCGATCTGGATCGGCGTCGCGCAGGCGATCTATATCGCCAATTTCGGCTACGAGCCCGCCGCTTCGATTCCGCATTTCGTCCGTCAAATCTTCACGACGCCGGCGGGCTGGACGCTGATCATTGTCGGCAACCTCATCGGCTTCCTGTTCGCGGTCACGGTGTTGATCATCAGCGTGGTGGCGTTTCCGCTGCTGGTCGACCGCGAGGTCGGCGCGGTCGAAGCGGTGCTGACCTCGGTGCGAGCGGTCGCCGCCAATCC
>Ga0306922_10008236_pt1 | contig 10116 bp, 8 predicted proteins | sample sta12Cox44000082_FD_203758 | JGI IMG/M metagenome (GOLD analysis project Ga0306922, IMG submission 203758) | Lab enrichment of tropical soil microbial communities from Luquillo Experimental Forest, Puerto Rico - statoxic.12C.oxic.44.000.082 (v2)... | ecosystem: Environmental > Terrestrial > Soil...
GGATGTTGGCCATCGGGCCGGGACGATAGAGCGCAACCAGCGCGATGATGTCCTCGAAGCGATCCGGCCGCATGTCGAGCAAGGCGCGCCGCATGCCTTGACTTTCCAATTGGAAGATGCCGACCGCCTCGGCACGCGCGAGCATGGCGTAGGTTTTTTCGTCCTCGAGCGGGATGGCGGCGAGATCGATCTCGACCCCGCGCTTGCGCAGCAGCGCCGCCGCCGTTTCCAGCACAGTGAGCGTCTTGAGGCCGAGAAAGTCGAACTTCACCAAGCCCGCCTGCTCCACCCATTTCATGTTGAACTGGGTTACCGGCATGTTGGACTTGGGATCGCGATAGAGCGGCACCATCTCGGTCAGCGGCCGCTCGCCAATGACGATGCCGGCGGCGTGGGTCGAGGCGTGGCGGTGAAGCCCTTCAAGCTTTTGCGCGATGTTGAAGGCGCGCGCGACCACCGGGTCGCTGTCGCGCGCCGCCTGCAGGCGCGGCTCGTCGTCAATCGCCCGGGCCAGCGTGACGGGATTGAGCGGGTTCTGCGGCACGAGCTTGCAAAATTTGTCGACCTGACCGTAAGGCATCTGCAGCACGCGGCCGACGTCGCGCAATACGCCGCGCGCCTGCAACGTGCCGAAGGTGATGATCTGCGCCACGCGGTCGCGGCCGTACCGCTCCTGCACGTAGCCGATGACCTCGTCGCGCCGATCCTGGCAGAAGTCGATATCAAAATCGGGCATCGAGACGCGCTCGGGATTGAGGAAGCGCTCGAACAGGAGCCCGAAACGAATGGGATCGAGATCGGTGATAGTAAGCGCATAGGCGACGAGCGAGCCTGCGCCCGAGCCGCGCCCGGGCCCGACCGGGATGGCCTGCGCCTTCGCCCATTGGATGAAGTCGGAAACGATCAGGAAATAGCCGGGATATCTCATGCCCTCGATCACGTTGAGCTCGAAGGCCAGGCGCTCGCGATAGTCCTCGACGGTGCGGCCGGACGCGGCCCCGTGGGCCTTGATCCGACGTTCGAGCCCGGCCTCGGCGCGCTTGCGTAATTCCGCTGCTTCGTCGACCGCCGCGCCGTCCGCGCCGACCGAGAAGCGCGGCAGGATCGGCGCCTGCACCCGCGGCCGAAACGCGCAGCGCCGCGCGATTTCGACCGTCGAGGCGACCGCCTCGGGCAGGTCGGCAAACAGCGCGGCCATTTCCGCGCGCGTCTTGAACCGGTGCTCGGTGGTGAACTGGCGCCGGTCGGTCTCCACCACCAGCCGCCCTTCCGCGATGCAGATGAGCGCGTCATGCGCCTCGTAGTCCTCCTGGCGCGCAAACAACGGCTCGTTGGTGGCGACGAGCGGAATCCCACGCGCGTAGGCCAGCGCAATCAGCGCCGGCTCGGCGCTGCGCTCCGCGCTGCCGCCGTGGCGTTGTAATTCGATGTACAGGCGGTCGCCGAACATCCGCGCCAGCGCCTCGCAGCGAAGTTCGGCGAGATGGCTCTGCCCGGCCACGATTGCAGCGTCCAGCGGCCCGCCCGGGCCTCCCGTCAACGCGAGCAATCCCTCGGTCTCACCCTCAAGCCAGGCGAGCCGCACATGCGGCGGCTGGTTGGGGGCCGTTTCGAGAAAGGCGCGAGAGTTGAGCCGCATCAGGCTGCGGTAGCCGTTCTCACGCGCGGCCAGGAGAACAATCCGCGGATGTTCGAGCTGCTGGGGGCTTCCCGTACGCGGGAGCGCATCCTGATCGGCGAAATCGACCGCGAGCGCACAGCCTACGATCGGCTGGATCCCCGCCGCCGCCATCTTGTCGGAGAATTCGAGCGCGCCGAACATGTTGTCGGTGTCGGTGAGCGCCAGCGCGGGTTGGCGGTCAGCCTTGGCGAGTTCGCACAGCCGCGCGATCGTCAACGCGCCCTCGAGCAGGGAATAGGACGAGTGCACGTGCAAATGGACGAAGCCGGGCATTCAACCCCGCGATTCTTGATGCGCTGCGAATGTGAGGGCGCGGAGCGGGCGCTGTCCACCGCGGTCGCCGTGCTCCGAGCGCGAAAGATGCGGCTTATCCCCAGCCCGCTGGTCGCGATGGAGGCGTTGTCCTCAAGCGCCTCGGCGGTCGCGCCGCTTCATAGCGTGGCGATGACCTGCGCCCAGATCGCAATCATGCCTAAAAACAGCGCCAGCGACGCGAGCGTGGCAGCTTCTTCGACGAGGGCACGAACCATGATTTCCCACTCCCCCTCAAGGAACAAGTCGTGAACATAGTTCATGATATGTTCGCAGTCAAGGGCGAGGGTTTGATTTGGGCACACCCAAATGCATGCCCGGCATCTGCTAAGTCGGAAGTCTTTGTCCCAATTTTAATCTTTTGGCGCCCTAATCTACACCGATCCCTGACCGGGCGTTGGTGCTCTCAATGCTGGATTTGGGAATAGGTCTGGGGCTTGTTCTAGCGGGCTTCGCCTTCGGATACGGCGCTCGCGAGGTTGTCTTCTATCGACGCCGGCAAGCCTTCATGAGGCGACACCACGAGTTGGGCCTAGACTACTAGCCGCCGCAACTAGCTTCGTCGGATGGCGAGCTTTCGGCTCGCTTCGAACGCCCCCAGCATCTCAACTGGATTCTCCCGCAGGCAGTCCGTCACGTCAGCGCTCATTGCGGGCGTGACTTTGGGCCCGGACAAATCCCCTGTGCGATGTGGCGCGCGTCGCGGCACGATTCCCAGCGACCAGCACGTCGCCACATCAAACTGATCCACTCCCCCAGCTGAGAGCTTGGGGTTGAATATGCGTTCAGGCGCTAGTCCTGATTCTCGCCCGAGTGTGAAGTAGCTCACCCATCCCCCGAAATGTATCGCGCAGACTGGCTCGGCCGGGCGACGGCGAGGGGGACGGGATGATGGCCGCCGGAGAACCCACTATTTGTGAAATCTGCAAACGGGGGCGTGTGACCAAACGCATGGAAGAAATGGCATTTCGGCAATGGAGCGACAAGGGATACATCCAGTGCCGGGTCACCATCTTGGTCGGCACCTGCGGCAATTGCCGGGTCAAATCCCTCGATCCGGGATCCGACAAGATCTTGGACGAGGCTTTCCGACGCGAATACGACAAGCTCCCGTAGTCGCGTGACCAAGCTCATTTCAGCGGGCTGCCCCGCGCTTTGGAGCTTGCGTCAATCCAGTTCCACCACCAGCCCGTCCTTGAGCGTGACGCGCCGGTCCATGCGCGCCGCGATGTCCATGTTGTGGGTGGCGACGACGACCGCCAGACCCGAGGCTTGCACCAACTGGGTGAGCGCGGAGAAGACGTGCTCGGAGGTGCGCGGGTCGAGATTTCCGGTCGGCTCGTCGGCGAGCAGGACGCGCGGTGCGTTGGCGACCGCGCGCGCGATCGCGACCCGCTGCTGCTCGCCGCCCGAGAGTTCCGCCGGCCGATGGCTGAGGCGGTCCTTGAGCCCGAGATAGCCGAGAAGATCGGTCGCGCGTTGCGTCGCCTCCTGACGCGAGAGACCGCGGATCATCTGCGGGATGATCACGTTCTCGATCGCGGAAAATTCCATCAACAAGTGGTGAAACTGATAGACGAAGCCGATCTCGATGCGGCGGATGCGCGTGCGCTCCGCGTCCGAGAGGGCGGATGTCGCGATCTGATCGATATAGACTTCGCCGGCGTCGGGTTGCTCGAGCAGACCAGCGACGTGCAGAAGCGTCGACTTGCCGGCGCCGGACGGCGCCACCAGCGCAACGGATTGGCCGGGCCAGATGGCGAGCTCGGCACCTCTGAGGATTTCGAGTGTGACGTCGCCTTGGCGATAATGCCGATCGATCCCGTGCAGGAACAGAATCGGCAGCTCTTGCGCGTCGGGCTCGACAGCAGTCGCCGGCCGCCTCTCGGCGCTGATCATCATCTCACTCATAGCGCAGCGCTTCGACCGGATCGAGGCGCGCGGCGCGCCAGGCCGGGTAGAGCGTCGCCAGCAGCGACAGCGACAGCGCCATCACCACCACCGCCGTGGTCTCGCCGGCATCGAGGTCGGCGGGCAGCTTCGACAAGAAGTAGAGCTCGGGAGAGAACAATTCGGTGTTCGTCATCCACGACAGGAAACGGCGGATCGATTCGATGTTGAGGCACACCAGCAGCGCCAGCAGGAAGCCAACCACCGTGCCGACTACGCCAACCGAGGCGCCGGTCATCATGAATACCCGCATGATCGCGCCTTGAGTCACCCCCATGGTGCGCAAAATGCCGATATCGCGCCCCTTGTCCTTCACCAGCATGATCAGTCCGGAGGTGATGTTGAAGGCGGCCACGATCACGATGATGGTCAAGATGAGGAACATCACGTTGCGCTCGACCTGCAGCGCATTGAAGAAGGTGGCGTTGCGCTGGCGCCAGTCGATCAGGAAGATCGGCCGGCCGGCAGCCTCGGTGATGAGCTTGCGGTGGGTGTCGATCTGATCCGGGTTATCGACATAGACCTCGATGGCGGTAACGTCGCCGGCGCGGTTGAAATAGGCCTGTGCCTCGGGAAGCGGCATGAACACAAAGGCGGTGTCGTATTCCGACATGCCGACTTCGAACACGGCGGCGATCCGATACGGCTTGATGCGCGGCGTCGTCCCCATCGGCGTCACCGCTCCGCGCGGAGCAACCAGCGTCACGCTGTCGCCCGCCCGCAGCGACAATTGATCGGCGAGTCTCCTGCCGATCGCGACCCCCTGCCCTTCATCGAAGCCCTCAAGCGTGCCTTGGCGAATGTTGTTGGCAACGGAGGGAAGCCTGGCGAGATCGGCGGCGCGCACGCCGCGCACCAGCACGCCGGAGGCATTGAAGGGCGATGACGCCAGCGCCTGGCCCTCCACGATCGGTGCGGCAAGCATGACGCCGGGCACCTTGGAGATGCGCTCAGTCACCGCCTCCCAGTCGGTCAGTGGCTGCTCCAGCGGCTGGATCAGGAGGTGGCCGTTGAGGCCCAAAATTTTGTCGAGTAGCTCCTTGCGGAAGCCGTTCATCACCGCCATCACGATGATGAGGGTGGCCACCCCGAGCATGATGCCGAGGAAGGAAAATCCGGCATTGACCGAGATGAAGCCCTCCTGTCGCCGCGCCCGCAGATAGCGCAGCGACAGCATCCACTCGAACGGGGCGAAGGGGCGGGTGCTGGTCGGCTCGTCCATCGATCTCTTCCCCGCCCCCCGATTTCACACGATTCTGGCCGTTTCAGGCCCTTCCGGCCGGACTCGGCACCCCAGCGGCCCCCGCTTTCATCGCGCCCAGCCGCCTACTCGCATCGGCCTCGCTCATGAGCTCGCGGCTGCCGTCGGCGCGCTTCTTGACCTCGACCTTGCCCTCGGCAAGCCCCTTCGGCCCGACCAGGACCTGCCAGGGAATGCCGATCAGGTCGGCGGTGGCGAACTTCGCTCCCGGGCGCTGATCAAGATCGTCGTAAAGCACTTCCACTCCCTGGCCGGTGAGCTCGCGGTAAAGCCGCTCGCAAGCGGCGTCGGTGTCGGCGCCGCCCTGCTTGAGATTGAGGATCGCGACTTTGAATGGCGCCACCGCGTCCGGCCATTTGATGCCGGCCTCGTCGTGGAACGCCTCGATGATGGCGGCGACCAGGCGCGACACTCCGACCCCGTAGGAGCCGCCATGGATCGGCCGTTCGACCCCGTCGGGGCCGGTCACCACCGCTTTCATCGGTTCGGAATATTTGGTCCCGAAGTAGAAGATCTGGCCGACCTCGATGCCGCGGGTGTGCAAGCGTTTATCCACGGGAACTTCGCGCTCGAAGCGCGCCGGGTCGTGAACGTCCTCGGTCGCGGCATAAAGGCTCGTCCACGGACGGATGTGCGGCGTCAAGTCTGCGTCGTAATCGACATCCTCGCCGGGAACGGGAAGTTGGAGCACGTCGCTGTTGCAGAAAACGCCGGACTCGCCGGTCTCCGCCAGAATGATGAACTCGTGCGAGAGATCTCCACCGATGGGCCCGGTTTCGGCCGCCATGGGGATTGCGTTGAGCCCCATGCGTGCAAAAGTGCGCAGATAGGCGACGAACATCTTGTTGTAGGAAATTCGCGCGGCCGCCTCGTCGATGTCGAAGGAATAGGCGTCTTTCATCAAGAACTCGCGGCCGCGCATTACCCCGAAACGGGGCCGCTGCTCGTCGCGAAATTTCCACTGGATGTGATAGAGGATCTTTGGCAACTCGCGATAGGAGCGAATGTAGGCGCGGAAGATTTCGGTGATCATCTCCTCGTTGGTGGGCCCGTAAAGCATGTCGCGTTCATGGCGATCCTTGATGCGCAACATTTCCGGGCCGTAGGCGTCGTAGCGTCCGCTCTCGCGCCAAAGATCGGCAAGCTGTAGCGTGGGCATCAAGAGCTCGATGGCACCCGCGCGGTCCTGCTCCTCGCGCACGATCTGCTCGATCTTCTTGAGCACGCGAAAGCCGAGCGGCAGCCAAGCGTAGATCCCGGCGGCCTCTTGGCGGATGAGGCCCGCGCGCAACATGAGCCGGTGAGAGACGACCTCCGCTTCCTTCGGGGTCTCGCGCAGAATGGGCAAGAAGTAGCGGGAAAGGCGCATGAGAGGATTGGCAGAATCGTTTCCTTCGGGTCCGCCGAGTGAAACCGGATCGCCGCCAAAAAGACAAGGGCTATCAAAGCCTTCCGGCAAACTTTGCGGCTAGGGCGCCGCAGCTAGGCCCCCATTGCCGCGCCGCAACACCGCGTGCGGCGATTTCACACCGCCAAGCCGCATTTGAACTTTGATGACAAGCCAAGCGAGATCGGATAGCGTCGAGCAAGCGAGGTCGAGGGACGCTAGTCAATTCCGGCGCCATCGGCCGCGCGGTCCAAGTCGTGGGAGGAACAAGCCGGCGTGAAGCCGCAGCCGTCTCGATCGGCAACACAAAATTCGAGCGGTAAGCGTAGCGTCGAGTCGAGTTTGCGTCTTGGGAGCAGGGTTGTCGGCCCTGCTCGATTTTTTATTGCGCCCTTGCCGGCGCGCCGTCAGCGCAGCGGAATTGCGAGCAGCGCGGCGAGATCGTCGAGCGCGATCAGCCGGTAGCTGTAAACGACATACCAGAGCGCGAACACGATACCCGCGATGATCGTCGTCCAAGCGAGCTTGTGCTTGAGCGCGGGCCTCGCTGGCGCGCCGGGATCGCTGCCGGGCGCGATTGCCCCGTGTTCCTGTTGGCTGCGCACGCCCCAGGGAAGCACCGCGAACAGCACCACCCACCAGATGATGAAATAGATCGCGATCGAAGTTGGCAGCGACATCAATCGGCTTCGTTTGGCTGCACCGCTGCGGCAGACGCTCGCGATGGCGGCGCGCCGCTTGTCCGCTAGGATTCGTTCGCTGGCGCCCTCATGCCTGCTCGATTTCGACCAGCGTGCCGCAAAAATCCTTCGGGTGCAGGAACAACACCGGCTTGCCGTGGGCGCCGATCTTCGCCTCGCCATCGCCGAGCACGCGCGCACCCTGCGCCTTGAGCCGGTCACGCGCGGCGCGGATATCGTCGACCTCGTAGCAGACGTGGTGAATGCCACCGTCGGGATTGCGGTCGAGAAATTTTGCAATCGGAGACGCCTCCCCGAGCGGCTCGAGCAGTTCGATCTTGGTGTTGGGCAAGGTGATGAAAACGGTGGTCACGCCGTGCTGGGGCTGCGGGACCGGGTCGGAAACTTCGGCGCCCAGCGTCTGGCGATAGACATTCGCCGCCTTGGCGATGTCGCGAACCGCGATCGCCACATGGTTGAGCCGTCCGATCATGGTCGTCTCCTGCCATCCATCCATATCGGGCTTGGTCGGCCGCCGCCAGGGCACGCCAACGGCGCGCCCGATCATACTTCCAGCACGTGCACGTGGCAGGCGGGCTTCTTGTTCCACGCGGCGGCGAGCGCGGCGCGGATCGCCTGCCGGAGCGCTTCGGTGACGGCTTCGGGGTCGCGCCGGCGTCCACGCGGCATCGACTCGAAGGCCTCGACCGCCGCGTCATAAGCGATGTCCTCGATGCTGTGTCCCAGCGCATCGGCCTCGGGAATGCCGATCAGCCTCACGTGGGGATCGCAGATCAGCTCACCGCGCCCGCTGACGGCAAGCGCAACCGAAACCATTCCGGCAAAACCAAGCCGGCGGCGATCGGCAACGGTGCGCTCCTCAGCGCTGACGACGAGCGAGCCGTCTTTGTAGAGCCGACCGGCGGGCACCTCATCGATCTTCGTCGGGTCACCGGGTGCGAGCCGCAGCAGTTCGCCGTCGCGGCAGAGAACCACCTTGGGGACACCGGCGCGCCGCGCGACCTCGGCGTGCTCGGCCATGTGCAAAGCCTCGCCGTGCACCGGGATCAAGATTTGCGGCCGCACCCAGCCGATCATGTCTTTGAGCTCGTCCACGCGCGGGTGCCCGGAGACATGCACGAGGTGAGTGCGATCGGTGATGACCTCGATGCCCTGGTCGACGAGGCCGTTGATCACCCGCGTGACCGCCTTCTCGTTGCCGGGAATGGCGCGCGAGGAAAAGATCACGCGGTCGCCACGCGAGAACGCCACTTCAGGATGATCATCCTGGGCGATGCGGGAGAGCGCAGCGCGCGGCTCGCCCTGGCTGCCGGTGCAGAGCGCGAGCACCTTGTCCGGCGGCAGGTGGCCGTAGACCTCGACCGAACGAAAATCCGGGATGCCATCGAGATAGCCGGTTTCGCGCGCGACCTGCGCGATGCGCTCCATGGCGCGGCCGATCAAGACGACCTCGCGTTCGCAGGTGGCCGCGGCCTGCGCCACCGCGCGCAGGCGCGCCACGTTGGAGGCGAAGGTGGTGACGGCCACCCGCGCCGGCGCGCTGCGGACCAGCTCGGCGAGACATTTCGCAACGTCGGCTTCGGAGGGAGAGCGCCCCTCGCGGAACGCATTGGTGGAGTCGCCGATCAGCGCCAGACAACCCTCATTGCCGAGCGCACGCAGCTTGGCTTCATCGGTCGGTGGGCCGATAACCGGGGTCGGATCGATCTTCCAATCGCCGGAGTGAAGCACGCCGCCGAGCGGCGTGCGGATGATGAGGCCGTTCGATTCGGGAATCGAATGGGCCATGGATACGAGCTCGATATCGAATGGTCCGAGCGTGAATCGGCCGCCGAGCGGCACAATGTTCACCGGGATCTCGGGCGCACCGGGCTCGCCTTCCAGCTTGGCTTGCAGCAGCGCGGCGGTAAACGGTGTGGCATAGACCGGCAGCTTGAGGCGCGGCCACAGGTCGAGCAGCGCGCCGAAATGATCCTCGTGCGCGTGGGTGAGCACGAGGCCGAGAACATTGCGTCGCTCCTCCGCCAGATAGCGGATGTCCGGCATGATGAGATCGACGCCGGGCAGCGCGTCGTCGGCGAAAGCAACCCCGAAATCGACCGCGATCCATTGCCGGCGGTGCTCGTCGCCGAAGCCGTAGACCGCCAGATTCATGCCGATCTCGCCAACCCCGCCAAGCGGCGCGAACACGAGTTCGTCGGAGGAGCGCGCCATTTGCGTGTTCCGATCAACTCGCCTTATCGGGAGACGACGCCGTACACGTGAACACATCGCCGGCGGCGATGGTCGTGACGTTGCCGTCGGGCAAGCGCAGCACCAGGGCGCCGGCTTCGTCGAGCGCCTCGAAACGGCCGGCGAGTTCGCGCTCAGCGAGCCGTACACGCACGCCTTCGCCCACGCCGCTCGCGCGGGCAAGCCAGTCGGCGCGGATGGTCGAAAAGCCCTCGCCGGCATTCCATTGTGCGATGCGTCCGAGCATCTTGACCGAGAGCGCGAGAAACAGCGTCGTGGGCGCAACCGGCACGCCGGCGGCGGCGAGATCGGTCGCGGGAAATTCGGTGTCCGCAGGGTGACGCGCGCAATTGACGCCGATGCCGATGGCGACCGCGTTCACGTCGCCCTCTCCTTCGATCAGGATGCCGGCGAATTTGGCGCCCGCGAGTAGGAGGTCGTTCGGCCACTTGATCGCCAGCAGCGGCTTGAGATCGCCGGCGACCTCCACCACGGCGTCGTGGATCGCAAGCGCCGCGACGAACGACAGCTGCGGCCAATGCTCGGCGGCCGCCGGTCCGGTGAGCAACAGGCTGGCGTAGAGATTGCCGGG
>Ga0306922_10008239_pt1 | contig 10114 bp, 32 predicted proteins | sample sta12Cox44000082_FD_203758 | JGI IMG/M metagenome (GOLD analysis project Ga0306922, IMG submission 203758) | Lab enrichment of tropical soil microbial communities from Luquillo Experimental Forest, Puerto Rico - statoxic.12C.oxic.44.000.082 (v2)... | ecosystem: Environmental > Terrestrial >...
AAGACCCAACTGAGTGAGCGTGGCTGAAACGTCCTTGGGAACGCATCGGGCCACAGGGCATCGAAGAACACGTAGCCAGCCCTGCACGGCATCATCTGCTGTTCGAGCAGTGGGAGACCATCTCTCCTCACGGCCGTGATTCCATGAATCTGATGCACCATGCGCTCGTTAATCTCGTAGAGCTCGGAATCTAGCAGGCCGTTATTTGCGGCTGCTAGTAGCTGCTGCGAGTGATCGGCCGAAATGGTAGCCTGCGACGACGTCAAGGCTAGGAGTGGTTCGTTTTCCTCTCTGACCTTGTCGTATCCGCTCTTGACGAGCGCTTGAACGTATCTGAACTCTTCCATGACTTCATTAGGAGTCCATTCCGTCTTCTGCGGACTCGGTACCGGTGATCGGTGCTGCTTCTTGCGCTTCTTGGACATCGGTTTCTTCACCTCCCTTTAGGTCCTCGAGCTGCTGCTCGAGCTGCCTGATATGTTCAGCATTCGCTGATCGTAGGGCAGCGCTATCGCGTAGCTCACCCTTGAGCTGTCGCAGCCGCCGTTTGAGCTTCTTACGTTCTTCGCCTCGTACAGAATACTGCAGTTTTACCTCGCCCACAAGGCGCGGATCTAGCTCCGTAGCGTTAGACGCCATGGATGGTCGGAAGGACAATCGCCTGTCCGGCGCTCGTGCGCAGACGGCAAGTCCGCGATTGAGCATGTCCACTAGTGCCGTATCGACCTTGAAACTGCTCACTTCAGGATGATCGCCCGTCAGAACTGCCAACTTTGCCTCAGCGGTCGTTAGCTGTACGTGATCATCCGGCCATGGGACGTCCGGTGTTAGCTTCGGATCAGCCATTCATCAGGTCGAGCCAGAACCGATTGAAGTCGTCCTCACCAGACCACTCCTGCCACAGTACCTGCTTGCCGTCGCGCAGTACACGTACTGTAGCTTCCGCTCGCGGGTGCGCCTCACCGAAGGTCTGATCCCAGCCTTCGTCATAGGTCACTTCGAGCTCGATTACGTCACCGTCCTGCAACTCGAATTCCGAATCTGCGATCTTGACGGCCTCTCGCTTCATGTCATCCTGCCACATGCCTTTCACCTCCTTTCCGAGACTGTTGTAGCCTCGGAGCCGCCTTCCGTGGAAGGCGACCCCCAAGCTGCAGTGGTCTTACCGAACGTGCGGCGCGTCCGGTTTATCGGAATCGTCGTCCGGGAAGTCGGTTGGCTCGCCGATCATCGCTCGCACTTGTACGGTTGTCCAGAACGTTGCGTACGCTTCAGGCCGCTTGTAACCGCCGTAGACCTTGATGTACGGCCTTAGCGGCTCGCCGATGCCGACTTCGTAGTAGCCGTTGACGTACTCGATCAGCCCGATCGTCTCCTCGGCGAGGTCGAACTCGCATCCGCTCAGGACGTTGATGACCCATTCCGGATGCAGTTCCTTCCAGTTCCCGTCCTCGACCTCATCGCCGTTGATGACGCTGATTTCCAGTTCTCTCATGTGTCTCCTTTCAGGAACTCTTCGACGGATGCGCGAAAATCGGCCATGCTCTGCGCAGTGGCAATGACGATGTCCGCCATTGTCTTGTCACTATCCGGCTCCATCGGTATCTCCGATAGCGCTGCCATTGCCTCATCGGACTCAAGGATGATGCTGAGTCCGCCGAACGCTTGCTGGTATGTATCTCTTGGATCCGGCGGCTCCACTAGTTTGCCTCGATTCGTAGTTGCTGTTCACGCCACTCCATCCACTTCAGTCCTGGGAGATTGAAGTGAATGATCCTGTTATTGTCCATCGGGAGCATGCCAACTGCGATCGCGTCCGCCAATGCTTGCTTAGCAAACGGATTGCCTGCTACATATCCCGATAGGAACTCTTTCAGCACCTCAGGCGCTACCGGCTCGTCGTCGGGATATCTCGGTGGTTCACTCATCTGGGTATCCCCAACCGTTAGCATGTCGAATGTAGCGGGAATCTTTCGTCTCGGCCATTCGTAGTCCGTCCTCAAACACCAGGTCGACAACTGCTGGGCGGTCGGGCGGATACTCGATCGCAACGACTATCCCTATCCGGCGATGTCTCCAAGGCAACGGAATCTCCTGTACCTTGGTCGCGCCCATCTTGTCGGCGCGCTCCCAACGTTCCTGTAGCCTCTCACGCCAGTGCGGATCGACTTCCTCTTTCCAGTCAGTCATGTTTCACCTCCTTACGTGAGTGTTACTTCCATGACCCAGTACGGCCAGTCCTGTTGAAGGAATCGCCCTAGGTCTTCATACGGCTCGACGTTTTTGCCTTCAGTGAGCGCGTCGATTCCGAATTCGGCTTCGGCCGCGGGACAGGTAAAGTACATCTCGCCGATCATGTAGTCCGGCCATATGCGACTTGCCGGGCTCATCGAGCACCTTGTGTGCCCGTAGGTCTCCAGGATATTCACGAGAAGCCGTACCGCATCATCCGGAAGCTCGGGACTGCGGGCGTGGACCTCCGCTACTGTTCTTGCAGGATCCATGAAGCTCTGCGAGTTGGGCACTAGCGGGCACTCATGTTTGGTACAGTAGTACTTCGCGTTGCGGACGTCATTGAGCCTGAGGCGCATCACACACCGCTCCTTCGCTCATAGGTCACCACCTCGCCGTCCTCCATACGGTACTCGCCTCGCACGACAACAGCGTCCACACGGGCAAGATGATCCGTGATCGGGTCTCCTGCCAGGTTGTCAATCGCCTCGGTGATCAGGTCTTCGCGCGACAGATCGATAACCTGCTGGAAATGCCGAACCAGGTCGGGGTCAACTCCACCCTCATCGGTCCACTCGCACTCGACCGTAAAGATCACACGCAGGAACTTTTGCGGGTACGGCGGTCGTTCATTCATGTCTTTCACCTCCGTTCTAACGTACCTCGCAATGGACAGTGCCCCGGAATGTCTGCCCATCACGACCTGCGTTAGGACCTCCCGTCTAGGAACGCTCCTAGTATTGCCAGGCAGAAGATCACGGCGAGCGTGATCACGACCGGCGTCGAGAAGAACCCGTTCACGTGAGACGGCAACTGTTGAACAGCTCGTCCGCGAACTGCGGCCGCTTGGTCATGATCGCGTGCTTCGCGGCCTCATCGATCTTGATACGGTGTGTTGAACTGAGCTGGTCAGCGACCTGCTGCGCGTAGCGCACGCCGCTCGGCCAGTAGTCGAACGTGTCGTCGTCGGCCCCGTACGGGCCGTTTGATACCTCCTTCATCAGCGACTCGAGCCCCGCCTCGACGGCTTCGCGCGATCCGCTCCACCAGTAGAAGCTCTCGAACATGAGATCGTAGTCGCCGCCGTTGATGGACACGATAGTGCCCTCAACGACTGCGTCCTTCCAGTCGGGAACTTCGCCTTCAAAGTCGCCCGAGATGGCTGCTCGTAGAACCTCGATCGTGTAGTCCTCGACCGTCAGGCCTGGAACCTCTTGCGGACCGTATTCGTCGTGTCCTGCTGATACGACGAAACTCATCTTGTCATCGTTCATCGATTCTCCCACCATGGTGCGCCTAGTTGCGGCCACTCGTCGTCGTATGCGGCTTGACGTTCCGCGGCCTCGGCTTTGTTAAGGACCTTGCGCATCCCGCCGTGCTCGTACGAGTACATACACCCGGAGTGCATGATCTCGTCACCGCCGTTGAACTCACGAACGGGTCCTGCTTCATCATCCTCTCCTTCTCCGCACCATTCGCACTTCTCGTCAATGACTGGTGCTTTGTCATACTCGGTTAGGTCAGGCTCGTCGGTCATTGCTCCTTCAATCTGTACGCGACATAGTCCGGGTCGTCAGCATCACCAACGATCTCGATCTGGCCGACCTCGACCATGCGCTCGGCGTGCCACCCAATGTGCGCGGCTGATAGGCCTTCAGGCACGTCGGGCATGTTGCACGTTGCATGCGTCATGTTCGAGAACGGACAGATCTTCTGCCACGCTGGGTGGCCAGGGTTGGGGGGTTGCGGCTCAGTCATGTTACCTCCCTTCGTCGGTATCGAATGCTCCCCAGATCAGGATCTTGATCCGGTCCTTCTTTTCGCCGATGATGAAGTCCGCGCAGTCCCTTGCTGCTTGCTCCGGGCTCTCGCCTTCATCGAGCACGTAGTCCTCGATGGCTGCGTCGATCTCGGCAGGGCTTGTCATTGCCGCTGCTAGGATCCGCGCCCCTAGCTCAAGCAGGTGCCTGCGGATCCCACCTGTCCATGCGGCTTCACCGTATTCGGCCTCACTGAGGTCGATTTCCTTGCGCAGGAGCTCTTCGCCGCTGTGCCCTGGTACCGCCTTCATTGATATCCTGTCTCGCCTAGTAGGCTACGGATGTCGTCGACGACCTCGGGTCGATCACCGTACAACCGCTTGAGTTCGTTGTACACCTCGAGCGGTTCCATCTTCGATGTCAACCGCGCGACGAGGACTTCATTGGGATGCTCCACGCCCTCGAGTGGCGGCGTACGCCATTCGTAGCCTTGCTCGTTCAGCTGCTCGCTGATACGCGTTTCGGCTCGATGCGTTGCCGAAGTATAGCCTTCGCCGCCTTCGCAGGCGCCGAACGCCTCGAAGACACTGTCCCACTCTTCGCGCTTTGCTGTAACCGTGAACATGCGCTCGTCCATGCTTGTTTCACCTCCCTCGCTCGCTGGCTTCGTAACCGTATTTTATTTGGTTATATTTAATTATATCACGATCCAGGGGGGGCCGTCAAGAGGCAATTAAGTGAAACTCTTGCCCCGTGGTTGCCGAGGATACTCTGCATAGCAGTTATCGTGCCACTGCCTGTCGTCCGCTTGCGTGCAGACGTACTGGTAGACCTGAGGCCGTATCTCGATCGGCTCTGCTTCACCACACCCTGCGCATTTCGGATAGCCAATGCGCTCTTGTTTTTGCTCGGCTTCAAGCGCTTCCCGATTGGCCCTCTCATCAGCATCGACAGCGCCTAGGAGCGCTTCACCGATGGTATTGGCACCCGGGACGTGGTAGACAAACTCTGCACCCTGCGGAGTTTGTACCGTTACGATGTACTCGTCCATGATTCACCTCCTTAAGTGGACCCGAAGGTACACGTGCCCCGCCGTGTACCAACGCCTTCACTTACTCAGGTGGGATCTCCTTGAGCCGCTGGATGTTCGCGACCCACGCGTCGACCGCCATCTCGGGAACGAACTGATGCAGGACGTCGATCAGGTCCTCCAGGTCGATCTCGAGCAGTGCGTTGACGATCTTGCCCGGATGGAACCCCTCAACGGCTGGTTCGGTCAGCTGGCTTGCATGTACTGGGTAAACCAGCTGCTCGGCACCGTTGACGTTGCGGTGAAAGCCTTCGCTTTCATCCGCAGTCACGATGGCTGTGATCATCTTTGCCATGTTTCACCTCCCTTCGTTGATTCAAAGGTACGGCCCGTAGGCCGCCCTTTCAATCAACGACGCTTGTGCAGCATGGTTGCCTTGATCTCCTCAATGTCATCGTGTAGTTGCTGTCGGAACTCGTCGAGTTGGTCTGCTAGGTACAGGACCGCGTGGGTGAGGCGGATTGGATCAGGAACGTTATGATCTAGCGCGACCTCTTTATTGACGTTACCCACCGCTTAGCTCCTGCCCGATGAACGTGCCGCCACTCAGGCCTTCGGTGTCATAGCGCGACCCGACATACACAGTACCGTTATGGATAAACGCACCGATCGGTTCCTCACCAGGCCACGTCTTGACAGCTGCCTTCGGATCAGCATGCTCATGCGCGAGCAGTTCACGCAATTCTTCGTTGGTCATCATTCCTTCTTTCTTTCCGTTTGTGCTAGATTAAGTTTCGTCTTTTGATTGACCGTGACTAGGCTCGGACTCTTCTGCGGCGAGCATTAGCTCGCCGGGAGCTGCGTCGATGTGGTCGGTGTCGGCTGCTAGGACACGATAGCCCGCAGCCTTCAGTGATGAGAGCATCACGTCCGACCGCTTGGTAATCTCGTCGCATAGCTTGTCGTACCAGGCGTCGATGTCTGCCTGGTTCTCGGCGCTACCGGCACCGGCGTCTTCCGGGATCTCCTCAGGACACGGCTCGATGTCTATGTCGAATACGACCCGTACCCACATGCGCTCAGTCATGAATATCGTGCACCTCCTTTTGCAGTCTTTGGCTCTGATTAAATTATATAACAGGCCGACTTGGAAAATCTAGCCCACAACTTCGGGTTTTTATTTGTTGTGCGGACAGGTGGCCAGGTGCGGACCTTCATGGCACTCGTACAGTGCACTGATCGCGAATCCGAGCCCCTCCTGGAACGCCTGCGGGCCGGGCTCCTCCTGCGCGCCGGCGAACTGATCGGCCCGCGCATCGACGAAGCGCCAACCGTCTTGATGCATGATGCACTCGACTTCGCGCTCTTGCTCTTCCGGCGTACCGAGCCATGCATACTCGAGCAGGAATGCTCGGATGCCTTCCTCGCTTGCGTCTATCACTTGCTCTCCTTACTTGGCGTACTGTAGCTCACGAGCCCTTCAGACAGTACGTGACGTTGTGGCTGTAGTCGGGCATCGCGGTAAGTGGGCTTTTGCACTTATTCGCTGCCTCGACCGTTGGGTAGCCTGGTATCACTGTGATGACCAGGTACTGAGCGTTGTTGCAGGCTGTCCGGTAGTACTCGAACGTTGTATGACCCTTTGCCAGGCTGGTTGTAATGCAGTCGCCTTGCGCGAACGGTTTTGACACCTTATGGTGCGCTGATTGGCTGGCTCCACAACCGATGGCTAGAACGGCTAGACCTGCAGCTGTAACTTGCTTGACATGGATTCTCATGCTTCACCTCCTTTCAGACTGGGAACTCCTTGGGTATGCCATGTCTGTCTAGCCACTCCTCGACTGCTTCTTCGATCACGTCGTTGACGCCTCGATCTCCGCGCATGGCCTTTGCAATCTCCACACGCTTCCTAGCTAGCCCTGGCAGCCAGACTTCGACTTGCTTGTACCCTTTCTCTTGGAACCGTTGCCGTCGCATTTCGTTACCTGTCGGCATTTGCTCACCTCCTTTCAGTACCGGTCCCGACGACCCCCCTCCAGCCTTCGGGACCGGCGCTCAACTGAGGTGACTACGATGAAGTGACTCGGCCGCGCCAATCGAACACGATCATGCTGTCACTACCGACCCACCACCAGCATGGCTCGACGATGCGGGCTGCATGCTTCCTGGTGTAGATCACCATTCCTGCTTCCTTGCACACGCTCGGTGGCGCGCGATGGACGCACAGGACCTTCGCGTCGGGGTTGTTCCACTCGCAGGTGCCTGAGTGGTACTGGGGTGCGTTTACACCCGCTGAGAGCGGGATGAGCAACGCTGCTGCTGACACTGCAAGGATCATGACTTCCTCCTGTTGTTCCTGCGGGATGCCTTTTGCACCCTGCGCCTCGCCCTCGCGACCGACTTCGATCGCTTGGGACCGCTACTGCTGTTCCTACGCTTCGGCATCGTCGTCCCTTCCGTCATAGTGCTGACTGCTGATGGTGTACAGACCGGCTGTGATGTCCCTGACTGAAGCAGTCGGGTCGTTCACGATCTGCATGACGTCGTTGATGTCATACATGGCTTAGATCATCTCCTTGAGTTGATACGGGCTGAACAGTTGCACGACCTCGTCGACGTAGTACACGTTCCCGTAGTTCTCCTCGAAGTGGTCCTCGAAGAGATGCATCTGTGCATCTTCCAGCGGACCGACGTAGTGCTCCGGCTGGATCGCTACGCCTGAGATCGGCTCGCGACGGCGTACGATTGCAACGTACAAGTTCTCATCGGTCATCACTTGACTTCACCGACGATCCAGATCTCGAACGTCTCGTCCTTCTCGGGAATGTCAGGCTTGGCGACGTAGTGCGCCGTGCCTGGACCGCTGCCTCTGGACAGGTAGTGCTTCCATTCGAGCAGCGGTAGCACGTCCTGCTCTTCACGATTGACTGCGGTCTGACACCATTCCTTTGCCCAGTTGACCGCGCGCTCTGTATCGGCATCAACGATCTCCTGCGGCACGGTGCCGACTGGGCTGGCCGGACGATGTTCATCGGCCCAGCAGATTATGACGGTACTCACTTGGCCTCCTCAACTACCCAGCCGTCCGGCAGGCTTGCCTTGAACACTTCCAGGTCTTCCTTATCGACCCAGATCCTGCCGGTGCTATCTGTGAACCGGTTGACTTCGTACTCGCCGTCATCCTTACGCACTCTCACGTACGGCATCAGCTGTCCGCCTTCCCTGCATAGAACCTGATCTTACTGTTGATTGCGCTGTACAGGACGCCCTTCTTGTTCATGCCTATCGTCGGGTCGATCTCACTTAGACGCTCTAGCAGGTTGTCTGCTACATGCGCAAGCTCGACGATGGCTTCGTCCTTGTCCGCGATCAGGTTCTTGTAGTCTTGCTCGTTCACCTGACTTCTCTCCTTCCTGAGTTGGACTGCCCAACTCACGGCTGAGCTCGGGTTGTCCCGAGCACAACCGTCAGCTGTCGTCCTTCACGACTAGCGTGATCTCGACCATCCGGTTGCCCAGATGGGCTACGCTGACCTCCAGGCCGTTCTCACGGGCCCACTCCAGCATGTCATGGAACCATTGTAGCTCATGCATGGTCTTCATCACTTGACCTCGATCTCTAGGAACTGTGCTAGCCGCTCTAGCAGTGGTATGTCTTCTGCTGCTTCGGTTCGCCTCGCTTCGGTCTCCAGCTCATCGCCGGCAACGTCTCGCTTGTCGTCGTACACACACTGAAGCGCGGTCTCGAACGTGCACCACCTGCCGGTGTCTGTCATCTGCACGTCACTGATCTCCTCGATCAGGTCTATCATGGCTGACATTGTTTCTCCTCACAACTCGCTGATTGGGATGTCTTTATCGCAGGTCCAGCAGTGCTCGGTCGGATTCTCAACACCGACATACGCTTCCTGCCCTCGCGCGAACAGGTTTGGATGTATGCACTGTTCCTCAACGACTGGTGCCCACGCTGTCTCTTTCAGGATCTGCATGCGGTCCATTGTCTGATCGATTAGCCCGATCGCGGCTTGATAACGACCGTGCTTGATCGCGTGGATCGCATTGCCCAACTCGGTCAGATCGACCTCGATCTGCCTTCGCACTGCTTGCGCAGTGCGCTGCTCTCGCTCTGCACTGTACTCCATCTTACACCGCCCTCCAGAACGGATCTTGATACCCTGCTGGGACTTCGCCCTCGATCACTTCGCTGGTTAGCTCAGGACTCATTGTCCCTCGCCACTCCTCGGGACGCGTTCCTGTCATCGGAATGTCACGCTCGACACCATCTTCACTTACGTGGCTGTACGCGGCTCTCACGTGGTTCTTCGTGAACTCCTCGCCGGACCACCTGTGTGGATGATGCTTGCGCTTACCCTCACGCTTTGGCGGGACCTCGTTGCGCGTTAGCGTTCTGCGCGTGACCCGGTTTGGATCTTCACTCTTGACTAGCGTGACGCTATCCTTGCCGTCCGTCATCGTTATGGTCTCGTCGTCTTCAATCACTCGCGTCATTGGCACGACTCGACTTGCACGCGACATTGATACGAACCGGATGCTCCCGTCTGGAACTTTGCTTGCCATGGCTTTTCACCTCCTTACTGTGCTGTCTTGGTGGACTTGTTTTATTATTTTATTATGTAATAATTATATCACATGGCTCGGGGGGATTTCAATAGCCTACCCGTGGTAAAGCAGTGGGCCCGATCTTGCCCCATGGTACGCAGAACACCTATGGAATCCGTGGGCCACTCAGGGATCCATGGGCCCATGGCACGCGGTGGCACAAAGGTGGCAACGCTGGCCCCTTGGAGCGCGGAAAGGGCCCGCCCGCGCTTGGCGGACGGGCCCTTCAGTCGTCGTTGCCGGCGTCGAACCACCGACCCTGAGCGTCCTGACGCATCTGCGGGACCCTCATGACCTGCGTGGCTCCTGGCCGGATCCACCACTTGGCCTGCTCGACCTCATGCTGTGGCCTGGCCACTGGCGAATTGGCCGCCAGCAACGCCTCGAACTCGCTCCACATGGCTTGCCTCCTTCACGCCTGGATGTCGACGCTGTCCCAGCACACGCAGTCGTTGGACGGCTTCTTGCACCCT
>Ga0306922_10008240_pt1 | contig 10113 bp, 9 predicted proteins | sample sta12Cox44000082_FD_203758 | JGI IMG/M metagenome (GOLD analysis project Ga0306922, IMG submission 203758) | Lab enrichment of tropical soil microbial communities from Luquillo Experimental Forest, Puerto Rico - statoxic.12C.oxic.44.000.082 (v2)... | ecosystem: Environmental > Terrestrial > Soil...
CTGACTTCTCCACGCCTTATGGACTAGCAACCGCTTTGTACACGATCCGAAAGGCCCAAGGGTGGGTTGTGGACAGTGCGTCAGATGAATCGGAAGTCAAACGCTTGGCGTCTTACGTTGCAGCCATCGGCAGCGACGACGCACTCGCGCTTTCGTGGACCGGATTTTCCCTGGTTTATGTATGCCGGGAGTTCGACACGGGCGCGGATTTGATCGACCAAGCTCTTTTCGTAAATGAAAACCTCGCGCAAGGATGGGCAAATCGTGCACTCGTCAGCACGATTTTCGGCGAGCATGAAGCCGCAATCGAACAAGTATCACGCGCATTTCGCCTTAGTCCGATCGATCCGGAAGTCTTTCGTTCAGAGGTCATCATGGCGTTCGCGCACCTATGTCTGGGTAGGTACGCAGAAGCCGCAAACTGGGCGACGAAGGCACTAGCGCGCCAGTCGAATTTTGCCCCAGCGATGCGAGCAGCGACCGCTGCCCATGCACTCGCTGGCAATATGGCCGAAGCGCGAAGAATTCTGGGTCAGATGTGCCGCTTGGATCCGACCCTGACGCAATCAAGCTACCGAAATCAAGCCTTCTTCCGCCGAACCGAGGATATTGAACGGTTTGTCGAGGGCTTTCGTCTTGCCGGATTACCCGAATGAACGAGCAGATCCGCCTTGTGCGCGCGAATTGAGCGTTTCGATGGCTTGCGGCGAATGTCTTGTGCAGATTTTCGGACGCCGGCAATGAAGAGGCCAGCCAACAAGCTGGGATGCCGGCGGTCGGCAATGTGCGAATGCCTTTCGGATTACCCGATGGGTACCACCAGCCCTTGGCGGCGATTGACGAACTGTACGAGGCGTTGAGCTTGCGGCATCGACAACGGAGGGTAACCATGAAGATCGTCGTCATCGGCGGCACCGGCCTGATCGGCTCGAAGACCGTCGCCATTCTGCGCCAGGGCGGCCACGAGGTCGTCGCCGCCTCCCCCAATACCGGCGTCAACACCATCACCGGCGAGGGGGTCAAAGAGGCCGTGATCGGCGCGCAGGTGGTGATCGACCTCGCCAATTCGCCGTCGTTCGAAGACAACGCGGTGCTTGAGTTCTTCAAGACCGCCGGCCGCAACCTTCTCCCGGCGGAGACCGCAGCCGGTGTCCGGCACCATGTGGCACTCTCCATCGTCGCAACCGACCGGACCGACAATGGCTATTTCCGCGCCAAACTCGCCCAGGAGAAACTGATCGAGGCCTCGGGCGTCCCCTACACCATTGTCCGCGCGACCCAGTTCATGGAATTCCTCGGCGGCATCGCCGATTCAAGTGCGGATGGAAACACGATCAGGCTTCCGCCCATCCTGTTCCAGCCCATCGCGGCGGACGATGTTGCTGCTATCGTCGCCGATGTGGCGCTCGCGGCGCCGCGAGGTGGCATCGTCGAGATTGCCGGCCCGGAACGAGCGCCGTTCAACGAGATCGTCGCCCGCTATCTGAAGGCGGTCGGCGACCCGCGTCAGGTCGTGCGCGACCCCGAGGCGCGCTACTGGGGCGGCCGGGTCGAGGAGCGCTCGCTGGTGCCGCTGGGCGAGGCGCGCCTCGGCCATATCGGTCTCGACGAATGGCTCCGCCGCTCACGGACAAAAGCCTGACGCTGCGTCCGAGGTACGCCCACAGATCTCACCCGCCGGCACGCGCCGGCTTAGGGGCGCTTCGAATGAGAAAGCCCGGTGCGAGCTTGAGTTCCGTCCTCGCCCGCTCGAGTGGATACTCAGTCTGGACTGAAGAAACCAATTAACGGTAGGTAGGCGATCATGGACGTATATGAGGCAGTCACAAGCCGACGGGCGGTGCGCGGATTCACCGACGAGCCTGTGTCGAGGGAGGTGCTGGAGCGTGTGCTGTCCGCCGCGGCTTGGTCGCCGTCCGGATCGAACATCCAGCCGTGGAACATCTACGTGTTGACCGGCGCGCTGCTGGCCGAGCTCAAGACACGCGCCGTCGAGCGCGTGGCCCATGGTGAGCCCTGGGACGAGCGGGAGTACGAGATGTACCCGCCCGCGCTGAAGTCCCCATACGGAGAGCGCCGATCCGCCTTCGGCAAGGAGCGCTACAGCGCACTCGGCATTGCGCGCGAGGACTGGGAGGCGCGCCAGCGGGCGGCCATCGCCAACTGGAACTGTTTCGGCGCGCCCGCCGCCCTGTTCTGCTACATCGACCGCGATCTGGGCCGGCCCCAATGGGCCGATGTCGGCATGTATCTGCAGACCGTCATGCTGCTGCTCCGCGCCGAAGGGCTGCACAGTTGCCCGCAGATGGCGTGGTCGCAGGTTCGCGAGACGGTCGCGGAGGTCCTCTCGCCCCCGGACGGGCTCATCCTCTTCTGCGGCATGTCGATCGGGTACGAGGACCCCACGGTGCGTTACGCCCGTACGGGCCGCGCCCCGTTCGACGAGACGGTTACGTTCGTCGGCGGCTAGTTACTCGCTTCGCGGAGGGCGGGACCATGCCCACCGGCCTCGACTGGACGCACAAATATCCGGCGATCGCCGCCGCCGTGGCGATGATCGGCGCTGGCCTATCTCTACGGCGAGCGTTACGGCGTCAGCCCCGACGCGCCCTCCGTCCTTTTTTTCTCGGCCGGAAATGGCCAACGTATGACAGTACTCGGCTTGGCCCATCGTCTCTCAAAAGCCTGATCGAGCCCACCAGAGGCAGGCGTTTTGACAAGCGGGTTGAGAATGCACCGGTTTTCCATAGTCTTCGCTTCCCTCAGGAGGTTGATAGATTGTTTTCCATCGCAGCGGTGGCAAACAGCTTCAAGCCACCAACGGAACCAACCAAAGGGATCACGATGGATGCCCTGCCGGTGGTCATCGCAGGACTGGCAACACGAAATCGGGATCGAGGGTCTTGAGCGGGTGGTAGCCGCCGACCTGGCCCATAATGTCGCCGGGCCGGCGCAGTTCGTAGCCCAGGAGAATCTGCATCTCGCGGCTCATCTCTCTCACCTTTCCCTTGGGCACGCCGAGGAGGAAGTTCTCCTGCGGCCGCGCCCAGGGCTCGCAGTACTGGTTGGTGAAGCCGAGCCTGGGTGCGTCGGTGCGGTTGGCGCCGCCGCCGTGCAGGAGCGTGCCCTGGAAGACGCAGATGTCGCCCGGACGCATGGCCAGCTGCGTTCCGCACTCGGCGTCGGAGCTCGTTTCGCCGCGCGGCACCGCGTCCCGCACCGCCTGGATCCGCTCGGACGACCATTTGTGACTGCCGCGGTACAGTACCGTGCCCCCGTTCTCCGGCGTGAATGCGTCGATCGCGCCGATCACGCTTATGCTGATGGCTGGCCGCGGCCGCGGGAAGGGGTAGAAGACGTCATCGAAATGCAGCGCCTGCGCCTTCTCGCCCGGGTAGATGCAGATCGCATGGTCGGCGCTCAGCAGGTAGTTGGGCGCGAGCAGCCCGTCGAGGATGGTGAGCAGCCGGTGGTCCGAGGCGATCTCCTGGTAGACCTTGCCGCGCCCGACCAGGGTGTAGACGCGCTCGGTGGCGAGCCCCTCGAACGGGTTGCGGCCGCGGTACATGCCTAAGTACGGCTTTAAACCTTCCCTGAACCGCGTGAGCTGATCCTCGCTCATGTAGTTCTCTAGGATGGTAAAGCCGTCCTCGTCGAGCCGGGCGAGATGAGTGTCGGCGTCGAAGCCGGGAGGTAGCCGACGGCCACTCGTCAAATACTCAGTCATCCTTCGCCTCGCTCTCTAGTGTCGTCTTTGGCCAGCGCGCGCTCCCTAATCGTTCGCCTGCCACAAGGCCTCGCAAACGGCTTCGGTGACCTGCTTCGTCGTCGCCTTACCGCCCAGGTCCGGCGTGTGCAACGAGGGATCCGCCGTCACGTCTTCCACCGCCTTCATGAGCCGCTCGGCCGCCGGTTTCTCGCCCAGGTGCTCCAGCATCATCGCGGCGGTCCAGAAGGTAGCGATCGGATTGGCGATGCCCTTGCCGGTGATGTCAAAGGCGGAGCCATGGATGGGCTCGAACATCGAGGGCGTATCGCGCTCCGGGTTGATGTTCGCGGTCGGCGCGATGCCGAGTGAGCCTGCCAGCGCCGCCGCCAGGTCGGACAGGATGTCGGCGTGCAGGTTGGTGGCGACGATGGTGTCGAGCGTCTGTGGCTTCATCACCATCCGCATGGTCATCGCATCGACCAGCATCTTGTCCCAGATCACGTCCGGGAACTCCGCCGCGACCTCGGCGGCGATCTCGTCCCACATCACCATGGCATGGCGCTGCGCGTTGCTCTTAGTCACGACCGTCAGTAACTTGCGCGGCCGGGACTGGGCCAGCTTGAAGGCGTAGCGGATGATGCGCTGCACTCCAATCCGGGTCATGACGGAGACGTCCTGCGCGACTTCGATTGGCAGACCCTTGTGCACGCGGCCGCCGACGCCGGAGTACTCGCCCTCCGAGTTCTCGCGCACGATCACCCAGTCCAGCTCCGGGCCGGAGACATGGCGCAGCGGGCTGGTGATGCCGGTCAGGATCCGGGTCGGGCGTACGTTGGCGTACTGGTCGAGCGATTGGCAGACGGCCAGGCGCAGGCCCCATAGGTTGATGTGGTCGGGGATGTCCGGCGCACCGACGGCGCCGAACAAGATTGCGTCGAATTTGCGGAGTTGGTCGGCGCCGTCGGCCGGCATCATCACGCCATGGTTCCGGTAATAGCCCGAACCCCAGTCGAAGTCCTGGAAGTCCAGGATGAACCCGCCATCGCGCTCGGCGCAGACCTTCAGGACCTGGACGCCGGCCTCGACCACCTCGGGCCCGATGCCATCACCCCCCATGGCTGCAATGTTGTACTTACGCATGCGTTCCTCCTTAGTGCAGAGCGCCGACGCTAACCTCAAATTTGCTCCAGGCGACGGCAGGCAATTAGTCAGCGATCGAGCCAAGCGTCTTCCATCCGCCACAGGTTGTAAGGGCTGTTAACCCCGACTGTGATCCCCTTAACCTGCGGATATGAGCAGGTCGCTGAGCGGGGATGGAAGATGATCGGCCTTCCGCCATCCTCAGCCAGAGCCTTTTCGATCTTCCACACGATCTGCCGCCGCTTGTCGGGATTGGCCTCGCCGGATTGCTGGTCGATCAGTTTGTCGACTTCTGCATCGCAATAGCCGGTATAGTTACGGTCCGACCCGCAGGAATAGTTCTCGTAGAACATCTGGTCGGGATCGTCGAGCCCCGTTTCAGTAACGGTGAAACCCAGAGCATAATCCTTGCGCATGACCGTCGGATACCACTGGGTAGTGTCGATCGGGTTGAGCGTTCCTTCGATAAACATATTCTTTAATTGATCAATCAGGATCACCGCTGGGTCACGGTAGGCGGCGACGTTGCGGGTGGTCACCGTGACGGGCAACCGTGCATCTGGCCCGTAGCCAAGTTTCTTCATGATCTGCTGGGCCTGTTCACGGTTCTTCGCAACGTCGGGGTCGTAGCCCGGCAGAGTGCTCAGCATCTCCGCCGGCATTCCCCAAACGCCATTGGGCGGCGGCTGCATCGTGGCACCGATCTCACCCTGGCCTTCTCCGATAATGTCGATGAAGGCCTTGCGGTCGAGCGTCAGCATGATTGCGCGGCGCAGTTCTGGATTGTCAAACGGTTGGACCGCGCGGTTGACGATCGCCGTTCGACTGGTGTTCCAGCTCGCGATTTCGCAGGTTATATCGGGCGCTTGGCTCTTGATCTCCTTCAAGAGCGAAATCGGCACGAAGCCCAGTCCTGTGCGATCGAACTGATGGGCACCGATCGCCAGGATCCAGGTGGATGCATTGCGAATGATCGTATATTCGATCCCATCGAGATAAGGCCGACCCGGCTTCCAGTAGTTCGGGTTGCGGGTCACCTTGATGTACTCGTTCGGCTTGAAGTCGACGAATTTGAAAGGGCCCGTACCGATCGGGTGCTGGCGCATTTCGCGCGGGGTAACGTGGCATGGGTAGACCGGCGACCAACCCGATGCCAGCAACCCGAAGAGAGCCGGTTGCGGCCGCTTCAGGTGAAAGCTGGCCTCGAAGTCGCCGTCGATCGATACATCTACCAGGTTCTGATACCAAGACTTCCTGGGATTAATCCTAAGCTTATCTGCTCCTTTGCCCTGCAGCAGGTCCCAGGTGCATTTCACGTCCTTGGCAGTGAACGGTTTGCCGTCATGCCATTTGACTCCCTGGCGTAATTTGAGGGTCAGCGTCGTGCCGTCCTCGCTCCACGACCATTCGTCAGCGAGATCGGGGACGATCGTCTCAAGCCGATTCTGCGGGTTGTGCTGATCGAACATGACGAGGTTGTTGAACACCGCCATCATTGGGCCCTCGGCTGCGATCGTGGATTCCTCGTGGATCGACATGCTCGCCGGGCTGTCGCCAGCAGGCACCTTGAGGATTCCGCCCGCTTTTTGTGCAGCAATGGGGCTCGAGGTCAGAGCGAGCGCCAACGCGGCCCTTCCCATCGCACGACCGAATGCGATTGCTCTCGCGATCAACTGCATTATCCGTCTCTCTTCGCGGACCCCACCTCAAGAGCCGTCGTAGCACATCTGACGCTAGGCGAGAGAGAAGTAGTAGGCCGCCACATTCGCCACATCATGAAGGTCAGGGGCTTGAGCACTCCGGGGACCTGGCTCTAGCCAGTCGCTCTTCCCATTCGAGCGCACCCACCCGGCACTTCCGGCGCACTTCCTCGGCAGCGCTTTGCCGGGGCGCCACGCCCAGCGACGGCAGGCCGCTTACAGTGCCGGTACGCGATTGAACCACGGTTGAGCTGCCTCCAGCTCCGCGGCCAGCGCCAGCAAGGTAGCCTCCTCGCCATACCGGCCCCGCGAAATGCACGCCAACTGGCAGACCGTCTGCCGTCCAGTGCAACGGCACACTTATCGCCAACGTGCATGTCGCGTTATGCAGCGGCGTCACTGTTTAACCGAGCGGGCGCCGATCTGTTTATGCCCAGCCGAGTGCTCCCGGCGGTACCTACTGATGTTGCTTCAGCGCAGGCGGTCAAAGTGAAATCGAAACGATCCGTCATGCGATCGTATCCAACCGGCCGTCGGGGTCGGGAAGTGAGCCGGAATAAGCGTGACGGGGGTGTCGGCGAAGGTCTCGAGGAGACGGCGACGGGTCGCTCGCGCCGCCTCCCCGTCGACACAAAAGCAGCTGTTGAGCTGTGGCTCCGCGCACTGCAGCGCCGTATGCATGATGTCGCCACTCAGGACCACGGAGGCGCCTTGGCCTCGAACCACAACACACACGTGACCCGGCGTGTGTCCTGGCCACGGCTCAATCCATACGTTGTTGTCGAAGGCATAGTCCGTAGCAACCAGTTCGGTTTGACCACTTTCCATGATCGGCAACATGCTGTCTTCATAGTAGGGATCGGTGGTGTATTCGGCTCGCAATTCAGCTACCCGCCAGTGCTCCCACTCCTGACGGGCGAAGACGTACCGCGCATTCGGGAACGTCGGCACCCATCGGCCGTCGATGAGGCGCGTGTTCCAACCGACGTGATCGGCATGGAGGTGCGTGCACAGCACGTAGTCGATGTCTCCGGGAGCGAAACCGGCGGCGGCGAGATTCGCGAGATAGGGCCAATTTTTCCTATGATAGCGCAGCTTGTGCGGGCGTTCCTTGTCGTTCCCCGAGCAAGTGTCAACAAGGATGGTTGCACGCCGGGTCTTAATAACAATGCTGTGAAAGGCGAAGATGAGCTGCCCGGTGGCCGGGTCCATTAGTGTAGGTTCGAGCCAGGTTCGGTGCCGTTCAATGATCTCGTGCGTAGCATCGGGATAGAGCACGGTTGGCTCGAATAACGCTGCCTCAAATTCAAGCACACGCGCAATTTCGATCTCGCCTACGCGCCAGCGGTAAATCGGGTCACTGGTCAGCTTCACCGGTCGCTCCTGCTACTCTCGACATGGGCCGGCGCAGGGTCTCCGCCATCGCTGGGGCCGCTGTCACTGCGGCAACAGCAGCACCGGCTTTATCGCAGCTCCCGAGGTGGCGTCGGCGGCCGCGCGGTTGATGTCGGCAAAATCGTAACGCGTGATTAGCCGGTCGAGCGGCATCTTGCCCGCCATGAAAAGATCGACGAGGCGGGGGATGAAGTGCCGCGGTCGACTGTCGCCCTGGATCACGCCGCGCACGGTCCGGCCGCCCTGCAGCCACGGCATCTCAAAGCTGACCTCAGTGCCGGCGCGAGCGCTGCCGACCAGAATGCAAGTGCCGAGACCTCGCAGTCCGTCCACGGCAAGTCGAAATATGGCCGGCACAGCCGAGGTCTCTCTAGGGCGAAATCGGTGCCGCCGCCTGTGATCTTGCGGATTTCGGCGAGCGTCTCGGCGCCGCGGCTTTCGAGCGTATGCGTGGCGCCGAGTTCGCGGGCGAGCGTCAGCCGGCTCGGGAGCCGATCGACAGCGATGATCGGCTCGCAGCCTGCGATCCGCGCTGCCATTAACCCGCCAAGGCCAACCCCGCCGACACCGTACACCGTGATCGACTGCCCCGCGGCGGGCTGCATCACATTGAACACCGCGCCGGCGCCGGTCTGCAAACCACAGCCGAGCGGACCCAGCATATCGATCGGCGCGTCGCGGCGGATCTTGACGGCATCCTTAGCCGGGGCGACGGCGAAGCTCGCGAACGAGGATTGCTGAAAGAAGCAAGAATAGACCGGCTCGCCATTGCGAGTCATCGGCGTCGAGCCGTCGGCGCGGCGGCCGCTCGATTTGAGTGGGCGGGCACGCTCACAATAGGCGATGCGCTCGGTGCGACACGGTCCGCATTCGCCGCACCACGGGAACGAGATCACGACGGGGTCGCCGGGCGCAATGTCGGTGACGGCCGCCCCAACCTGCTCGACAATGCCGGCGCCTTCGTGGCCACAAACGACCGGATAGGACAGGTTAGAGAAATAGCCGTCGCGGGCATGCAGGTCGGTGTGGCACATGCCGCTGGCCACAACTCGCAGAAGCACCTCGTCGGCGAGCGGGGCCGCCAAGTCGAGCGTTTCGATCTCGAACGGAGCCGACCGGGCCGGCACCACCGCGGCGGTAATCTTCATATGCGGCGCTCCTCAAGCCTCCCGAAGATCCATTCTCCTACCGCCGCTTTGGGTCGAGCGTCCACAGTTGCCCCGTTGCAGACATCGCGGGCTCGCTCATGACCGTCGAGGCATACTCATGTCGATAGCGCGTGCAGACATCCGCGCTGTTGTATGTCGCACCGAGGACAAGAAGCCGTTTGAGCAGAGCTAAGGCAGATCGCGAAGCCGTACCGGGGCAGAACCGGATTATCTTTCAAGCGCAACACGCCCTGACTTTAACTGATTTCGGGCTTCCATCCCTGCCGAGCTAAAAGCCGCCATTGGTCGTCCTGCTTCTGCCAGACTTGTAAGACGCCGAATTCCAGCAAATAGCGCTTTGCGCGAGTATGCGCTTCGATCGACTCTCGATGGCGCACGATTGCATTATTACCGGCGATCGTGATGCTTGGTTCGGAGTAGGCAATCGACGTGTAGATCGGATCTTCACGGGCAATATGGCCGATAAACTCGTATTTATTCTGGATGCGCACTCTGCGAGCGCCGAGCCCATGGTCGCCGGTTAGGACCATCAGCCGCGCGCCCAGCGGCGCCAGGCTGCGCGGGTTCAGTACGGTCGGGCACACCAAGGTCAGCGTCGCAACGCGGTCCGGATATTTGACGATGAAACCCGATCCGCCCGATGCGACCAGCGATCGCGCCGGGGGTCCGCTTTTGGATGAGGATCCGATCCTTCGCTGTGGGAAGAATACCACCATTCGAGGTCCGGGTGTTGCTCGCCACATGTGAGGAGCACTCGCCGCCATCACCTGTGGCGTCGTCCCTCGAGGTTCGTAGATGACTCTGCGCTGGAGGAAGCCGGATTCGAACTTTTCGTCCCTCTCGGGATCAGTGCCTCTCCGAGCTGGTGGAGCCGTGCGCGGAAACCACATGGCGCGCCCGAGGGGAGTTTCTCCGTGGCGGGACCAATAGTTCGAATCCATCTCCCTCCAGGGGCGAGTCCGTCTCTGCAGTGCACAGGGAGGCCGCGCGCGAAAAGTCC